>Ga0172368_10005984_pt1 | contig 13320 bp, 12 predicted proteins | sample Lak11m_FD_114540 | JGI IMG/M metagenome (GOLD analysis project Ga0172368, IMG submission 114540) | Freshwater microbial communities from Kabuno Bay, South-Kivu, Congo - kab_022012_11m | ecosystem: Environmental > Aquatic > Freshwater > Lake | place: Democratic Republic of the Congo: South-Kivu...
AAAAAGCCGGTGTGGGATTGCGTTTCATCCGTGAACTGGAACAGGGCAAGGAAAGCCTGCGGCTGGATAAGGTGAACCAGGTACTGCAACTATTCGGGTTCGAAGTAGGCGCCGTGCCTGCAGCACCTAAGTTCAATACTTAGATATTCCCAAATGCGAAAAGCGGCCATAAAAATAGATGACCAGCTGGCAGGATGGCTCACCCAGGATGAGCAGGGGTATCTTTTTGTGTACGACAAGGCTTATTCGGATCGCGCAGATGTCCGGCCGGTGAGTCTGACCCTGCCTGTACGGGCCTCCCCCTACACCTCCAAAGTGTTGTTTCCGTTTTTTGATGGGCTGATACCCGAAGGCTGGTTGCTGGAAATCGCCGAAAAAAACTGGAAGCTAAATCCCAGAGACCGGATGGGATTATTGCTTGCCTGTTGTAAAGATTGTATTGGTGCCGTAAGTGTGGAAGAAGTGAAAGAAGAGGATAAACAATGAACTATTGTTTGTTTTGCTATCGACCCCTGGCTGCAAATGAACAGGATTTTCATCCCTCCTGCTCAAAGGAAATGTTCGGTCAGCCAACCCCTCCAGCATTGCCTTACTCCGAAGATGACCTGGAACCACTGGCCAGAGAAGTGATTGAAAGCCGGACAGCTGTTCCCGGTGTGCAGGCAAAACTCTCATTGCACATAACCGGCAATAATAAAACAGGTACTGAACGAAGGTTTACCATTGTGGGCTTATGGGGCGGGTATATTTTAAAACCCCCGGCAGCTCAATATCAGCAATTACCGGAAGTGGAGGATGTGACCATGCATCTGGCACAGATTGCCAGAATAAAAACGGCCCCGCACAGCCTGATACGCCTGAAGTCGGGCAATCTGGCCTATCTGACCCGACGAACCGACCGCACTAAAAAAGGGAAGCTGGCCATGGAAGATATGTGTCAGCTTACGGAACGGCTTACCGAGGACAAATATCAGGGCAGCTATGAACAGATTGGTAAAACCATCCTGAAATATTCAGCAACCCCTGGGCTCGATGTGGTGAATTTCTTTGAATTGGTTCTCTTCTCATTCCTTACCGGCAATGCCGATATGCATTTAAAGAATTTCTCACTGCTGGAACAACCCGGACTTGGGATGATCTTATCACCGGCTTATGATCTGCTGAATACCGCTTTGATAAACCCTGCCGATGAAGAGGAGCTGGCATTAACGCTGAATGGCAGAAAAAAGAAAATCACGAAACAGGATTTTGTGGCAGCCATGACCACCCTTAAGCTGGAAGAAAAGCAGCAAGAAAATATCTTTCAAAAGATGGTCCTCAGCCTGCCCCATTGGATTGAACAGATCGACCGGAGTTTTTTAGAAGATGAACTCAAGGAAGGCTATAAAACAATCCTGAAAGAAAGATTGGGCCGTATCGAATGATTCGGTTGAACAACATGTGGCATGCGACTCTCTTGTCAGGATTGGTCCATCGCAGGGTTTATCTTGATATCGAACCGATTTGACATGCCTGTCGGTTGGGCCTGTCATTGCACCGGTAACCCAAGAAAACCGAACATTTACTGTAGCTCAGAAAGATTTATCGGATGCTTTCAAATACTGACATGATTGCCCATCTTAAAAACCGGGCTGGAGAAGAAGAATCCTCAATGACCTCGGTCTAGAAACGGAAAATTAAAACATGTCGGATGGAATAGTGACACCCTTGAACAAACCTGCTAAAGATCAATTAGAAGATTGATTTCCTTGTTTATTTTTTGTCCAATAAGTGCTGTCCCTGAATTGGTTAAATGAATCCCGTCGCAAAAAAACGCACCATTCAAATGGGCACCATAACTTCCGATTTCAGGAATTTCATGCAATTTCGCCACAACATCTGCAAAGTCCTGATAGTTGCTGAGGATTAATTGGTTGTATTCTTGCCGCACCAGATCACATTCCCCAAAACTACCGGATCCTTTCATACTTATTTCGGTACAAACGATCACTTTCCAACCCTTGAAACGTCTCTCAAGGCAATACGCTTTTAGATTATTAAAAGTCTCCAATGCTGATTTATCTCCAACTGCAATATCGTTAACCCCAACCCAAACTACCAAAATATTCATTCGTGCCTGATTAGAATATTTTGTGTCAACAAGTTCGGAAGCCCTGGATAGAAGGTCTGCAGAGGTTAAACCTCCGAAAGAAGTTTTGAATACCGCACAGGGCTCATTAAGAGAAAGGAGATCCATATAGGGATAGCGATATTCACAATTCCAGCCATCTGTTCTCGAATCTCCATCCAAAACGACGACGTTTTCGGCAAGAGTGGAAAACTTAACAACTGGTCCATAACCTACGCCGACTGAGTTCTTGGCAAATGCACGCAATGAATAATTGTTTCTGGGATTCAACCCGGAAATTGTCATTGAAAAACTTGGATATCCCGATGAATCGACCGCAATTGAACTATTTATATCGGGAATGCCACCTTCTGACCAACAGACTCCTTTGCTAAGGATTTCTGAACCACCGTCAGAAACAAGGGTCCCTCCCGTAAAGGCGGATGTATTGCGAATATCGGAAACAGGTGCAGTGGTAATGACAGGTATGATTTTCTGTTTTTCACATGATGAAAACAATAGGAAGAGCAAAAAGATTTTCTCTAAATTTTTCATTGTTAGCAAGTAAGGAGGTTCTTTACTAAATTATAGAATAATGATCCAATCGACAAATCCAAGACATTACCCACCGGTATTGTGGGTGTTTGTGAAACAAAATTCCTGTTCCCCGGATTTTAAGATCCGTCACGATTCATGGTCGACACAGTTTTTTATTCTTAAATTGTCAATCCCGGATCGGAATATTTGCATATCCGGATAAATCTGATTTTTGACGATGTCAGAAAGCAACATCATACAAACCACCTACCCCGAGATCTGCCTGGCCATTGACAACTGCTTCGCGTCCAAGCGGTTTACCGAACCAGCAGAGTGGATGCGACTGGCAGGCGATCTGGGCCTGAAGTATGTGGAGGCGAGCGCAGATAACGAGTGCGATCCCCTCTACCAGGGCAGGGATTATCTGAAACGTTGGGTTGACCAGGTGAAAAAGGCTTCGGTCGCCACCGGCGTATCGGTCTGTAATCTCTATTCCGGCCATGGCACCTATTCCACCCTGGGGCTCGCCCATCCCGATCCCCTCGTGCGCGATAGGATGCTGAACGAATGGGTGAAACCGATGATTGATACTGCCGCCGAGCTCGATGCCGGTCTGGGTTTCTTTTGCCATGCCTTTCCCGATCAGGCCCTGCAAAATCCGGAACTTTACAGGGAATTTGACACAGAACTCTGCAGGAACCTGGCAGAATCGTCGCGGTATGCCAGGAAGGTGGGCTGCCGGAGCATCGGACTGGAACAGATGTACACCCCGCACCAGATCCCCTGGACGATCGGCGGAGCCAGGCAACTGATTCAAAAAGTCCATGAACTATCAGGACATCCGCTATATCTCACCATCGACACCGGTCACCAGTCAGGTCAGCGTAAATTCCTTAAACCCACCCGGGAAACTCTGCTCCGGATCCTGTCAGAAATGCGCCAAACCGGCCGTACCGGATCAGTCTGGCTGGGACCGGACTCCGCTTACCGGATGCTTGACGCTTGCATTGAGCAGTCTGGGAAAACCCCGGAGGAGCTGGCGGATCTGATGATGGCAGAAATGGACTTACACCCGTACCTGTTTGCTTCCGCCGAAGATAGTTCTCACTATGCCTGGCTGGAACATCTGGGCTGCTTCTCGCCGATCATTCATCTCCAGCAGACCGACGGGACGGCTTCCCGCCATCTGCCTTTTACCGATGCCCATAACCGCAGCGGAATCATCGACGGCAAACGCGTGCTGGAATCGATCATGAAATCCTACGAAAATACCCGGGATAGCCTGCTACCAAAAGTTGAAAGGATCTTCCTTACCATCGAGGTTTTCGCCGGAACTGACAGCATCAATTATTTCACGATGGCCGATCTCCGTGAAACCGTCCGGTACTGGAGAAAATTCATCCCGGAAGATGGGATCAGTCTGGATCAGTTGGCAAATAGGCTCCACATTTGATTTTCCATCCAGGCGATTCAGGTTGGATGGTTTCAAAGTCGGTCGGATATCAGGGAAGCTTTCAATCTGAAAAGAATCCGAATAAGAGAACCATAGTTCTTTGTTCAGGCTCCGTTAAACAATCTTGCAAATTGCTTGTTATAAGGAACATCAAGAGAACAATTTGTAATAACACTTGCTATGAAAAAGTATTCCGGAGCCTTGTGGCAAGCACTCATGCTGCTGCTTATCAGCCTCGCCCCTTTACCCGGGGTTGCAAAATCAAAAAAATCCGACTCTGAAAAATCCGCCTGGACCAGTCAATGGGGTATCGGCCTTAACGCCGGAACTTTTGGAGTAGGCGGGGAGGTGATAAAGGGCTTCGGCCAAAAGATCGATTTGCGTGCTGGTTACAGCGCCTTGAATCTGAAGATCGACCAGAACATGGACATTCAGGGTAGCAGCGTGGCCCTTATAGGCCGGTTACATACCGGCGGAGCCCACCTAAAAGCCAACTACAATCTGACCAACTGGTTTCACCTGACCCTTGGTGCCGCTAGCACCCGGACCAGTGTATCGATCGCAGCAGGAGCTAACGGAACGCTTCCCTACGAAGACCTGCAGGTGAAACCTGAGGACGTCGGCAACCTGGAAATTTTATTGTACCCGTCATGGACCGTTTCACCCTATGCCGGAATCGGCTTCGGCCGCACGCTGAACCGGTCGAAGAGGCTGGGTTTTTCAATGGACCTGGGAGCATTTTATCATTCAACGCCGCAGGCTATTCTTTATGGCAATGGCATGCTCACCCCAACCGCCAGTGAAAAGAACATCATGGTAATCGGAAATATAATAGCACCCTATGCCTGGTGGCCAATGCTCAATTTCGAACTCACCTATCGTATTTTTTAATCCACACCGACATGAAAAAACTATTTCCCATACTCGCACTGTCCGGCATGATCCTTTTTAGTGCCGGCTGCCAGAAGAGTGAATACGGCATTGATGATCTGGAACTTGGCTTGTCTAACAGCTTCATGAAAACTTTTGTGACCATTGTTTTCGAAGATGCCTCATCGGGTGAGATGTTGACGACCAGTGAGGAAAATAAAATCGCGGTTGCCTTTGCCGGAGCCGATCAGTCCCTGACCATGACCCCTGGTGCAAAGCGGAAAAACCAGTTCAACACGGCAACCGGAACCGTTGAGTTCAATCTGGATCCCTATGCAAAGATCCCTTCGATCGATCAGCCGGTAGAGCTGGTGCTTCAAGCTACCTGTCCAGGATATCTCCCGGCTTCAAAACAGATCCGGATCACCAGTGAGGGCAATCACCGCATCTATGTAAAAATGGTCAAACCGGATAATCTTCCCGGGGGGGTAACAGCCTATTCTGCTGATGATTTTGCTGTCGCTACCGGTGGAACAATCAACTCCCCAATTGAACAGGCCCTGGGATCAACTGGCGCTAAAATCGAGCTGCCTCAAGGTGTTGTGCTTAAAAATTATGCAGGAGTCCCGCTCGAAGGACCGCTTTCTCTGGAGGCCCGGTATTATGATACCCGGATTATCAGCCCTTCAGACCTGATACCTGGAGGCGTAAACGGATATTACAGGCAGCCGGACGGAACCGCCCAGGATGTTAATCTCGTTACCGGAGGCTGGATGGATATTGAAATCAGCGACAGTCAGGGGAATATTGCCAGCCAGGTGAGCTCGGGCCAGATCGGACTGACACTGCCCGTGAATCCCCGGATGTATAATCCAACTACCCAACAATCCGTTCAGACAGGCGACAAGCTTCAGCTGATGAGTTTTGATCCGGCCAACGGGAGATGGCAGAGTGAAGGGGAAGCCACATACAGCCCGACCGGAGTAAAAGTGGGTTTAACGCATCTATCCACCTGGGGCCTGGGCTTGACCTCCCCAAAAACCAACGTCAAAATCAATCTTACCTCAACCGATTATGATTTGTTGAACCTGACCTACAATTTTAGGTTTACGGAAGCAGATTTCAATGTGGTTATCAGAAATTCTGCCGATCCTGCAGGCCCTCCGATTGTTGATTTTTCCATCAATGAAAGCAACAATGAAGCTTTTACCTCACTCCCGGCTGGTTCCTATTCGGTGTCTTTAAGCTTCAGAAATTCCTGGACCCAGTCGATTTTTAAGCTTCCCGAGTCCCAAACTCTGACCATAACCGGTCCGGAGACCGCCCAGGTTACCTTTAATCTGGCTATTGTCGATAAATTTACCGTCCTTCAGGGATATCTCTCTTATGTCCTGAATTCAGATAATAAAAAGGTTTATGGTGAAAATGTGACTTTCCGGTTCCGGGAAGCCGGCACCACGGATTGGAGAATAATGAGCACCGGCAAGCGGGGTCTGATGACCATACTGATGAAAGGGGGCAGCTACGAAGCCCAGGTTTCAAAAGACGGGAAATGGGAGCCGCAGACTCCTCAGATAGTGGATGTTAATGCAGATATTCAACTTTTCACCCTCACCCGGACCTCCGAAACACCGGACCCGCTAAAAGAAGGAGAACTCGGAGGCAGCCCTCGGCCTGTTCTCACTAATGAGGAGATACTGGCGCAAGCAGAAACAATTTCCAGAAGGGCAGGACAACTGGCCGAAAGGTTGTCCAAAATGCTTGATGAAGCACGCCGGGACAGGGATATCATGAGAGCGAATTGTATAAACCGCAAATTAACCGAAGTAAACGCCAACATCCGCAACGTGGAACAACGTGCCCGTGCATTGAGGGATGCTATAACAGCAGGTGACGGTGCCAGGAAAAGTCATGAGTATACCGTTCTAACCGTTCTATCTCAAAAACTTGAACAGCTGGATCAGGAAGCGACCCAATGCCTGAGCCAGATTGTCTATGAACCGAGTGCCTCTCAAATTGTTTCTACCATTTCCGCCAATATGCCAAATGGGAATAGTAATCCCGATCCGTCGTTTCCAGATCACAATTTCAGTCCGGCTATTCGGATAATGTTTCCAATTCTTATTACCACCACGGATGGAACGGCAACTATTTCATTTGAGGGGGTTCCGTTGGCTCCGGGTGGTTGGATAAGGAATTAAGCGGAGAAGAAAAAGGAGAAAATAAGTGGCATAAAGGATGAGCTAGCATGCCTTGCGCATCAATGGCTGCTTTATCCTTCATTCTTAACCGCTCGTCGGCAGATTCGACCATTCGGGATTTTTGTTTGCAGGCTATCCGGATTGGTTTGAACTTTCGGCCTGATTCAATTCGAATTTTGATTTTTAGTCCTATGCCTGTGACTGATATGGCGAAGCCGTTCCAACGATTAAAACTTTGCGCAATTGGTCCGACAGAAAAAAATGGATAGAAACTCCTATGTTCAGTGTGTTACACACATCCTCGGTTTTGCATTATATTTGTTTTGGCGGGCAGGCAGCCGTGATCCCAAATGAGCAAATTGAGATGGTAAAGAAAATACTGAGGTATGAAATGGAATGTGAAGTTGCCCCCCGAACCTATGAACCGCAGGAGAAAGTTGAAATAACCAGCGGACCCCTGGCAGGCCAACAGGGTGAAGTGGTAAAATGCGATGGAAAAAACTGCCTGCTGCTAAGAATTGATCATCTGAGCCATTGCCTGATGGTTAGGATAGAGCACTCTTCATTCCGGAAGGTCAGGTTGAAAACTCACGTCACTAATTAATTCCTTGAAAAACCTTCTTACTGATAAGAGCAAACTGTTCTGGATACTGCACCTGTCCGGGTGGATACTTTATGCTATCCTGATGGGAACGTTGGATGCCTGGCAATTTCGCTTCAGTTCCAACGCTATCCTTCTGTTTCTCTTAACCTTTTTCATTGGGTTTTCACTTTCTTTCGGATTACGGCATTTCTACAGAAAAGTACAGAGTCGTTTCAAATCCGTGTTGATCCTCCTGCTGATCATCATTATAGCATCGGCGGTGGTCACTCTGGTATGGCAGCTGTCGGACGCTCTGATCAGCCGGCCCTTAATGACGACAGAGGATTGGGAGATGTGGGTAAACCGATACCGCCCATTTCGGTTATTAAAAGTGATAAAGTCCAATCTGATCTATTATTTGTTCATCCTGATCTGGAGCGTTCTGTATTTCGGCATCCGGAACTGGTTTGCTCAAACCGAAGAAAAAATCAGAGCAGAGAGAGCGATTGCGCTGGCAAACCAGGCTACTTTGCAAATGCTGCGATATCAGATCAATCCACACTTTTTGTTCAACACACTGAACTCAATCCAGGCTTTGATGTACCAGAATGTAAGCAAAGCTGATCTGATGCTGACCGAGTTTTCGGAGTTCCTCCGGTTTTCTTTGAAATACAAAACAGACCTTTACATTGACCTGAAAGATGAGTTTGAATTGCTGGAAAAATATCTGTTCATCCAAAAAATACGGTTCGACGATAATCTGACTTACCATATTGATTTGCCTGCGGAACTTTCTGGATCGAAAATTCTTTGCTTCCTGATCCAACCACTGGTTGAGAATGCCGTAAAGCACGGAATAAAGAGCGATCCATTTACCAGGATGGAAATCTGGGTCAGCGCAACCTTAGAACAGAAGAGTCTGGTAATCACCATTTCCAATACAGGAAAATGGATCGAAAATCACGATCACGACGGTACAGGTATTGCAAATGTCAGAGAACGCCTTGAAAACGCCTACCCAGGCAATTATTCGCTTAATTTTAGTGAAGAGAACGGTATTGTGCATGTTAAAATGATCCTGCCGGTTCAGGAATGATATGAAGGCACTCATTATCGATGATGAATCTCTTGCCAGGTTCACGCTGAAAAACAAACTTGAGGAATTTCCAGAGGTTGAGATCCTTGGAGAAGCTTCTTCAGTGAGGGAAGCAGCAGTTAAGATCAAAACCCTGAATCCCGAGCTGATTTTTCTGGATGTCCAGATGAACGACGGCACTGGCTTTGACCTGTTGAATCAGATTGAATATTCGGGAAAAATAATTTTCGTCACAGCATTCGATGAATATGCACTCCGGGCCTTTGAGATCAATGCGGTGGATTATCTGTTAAAACCCATATCATCAAGGCGATTGAAAGAAGCAATTGCCAGATTATCGGCCGGGGATCCAGTCAGTAAGGAAGAAAGCCTGCATAAACTCCAGTACGGCGATCGGCTGATGGTTTTACATAAAAAGTCCGTCCATTTTATTAAAATAGACCGGATCTCCTGCATAATCGCTTCACGTGAGTGTACTTACATCCGGACTATTGATGGTGGGGATTATTTGGCGAATAACTCTATCAGTGAATGGGAACGCCGGCTGCCCGAGGAATACTTCTGCCGGATCCATCGCTCCACCATTATCAATTTCGATTATATCGTCAAGATTGAACACCACATCAGCGGTTCGGCCGAAGTATTGATTCAGGGAAGTCCCGAACCGCTATTCATTTCAAGGAACTATTTCAAGATCCTGAAGCAGAGATACTCTTTGTAATCCTTAATAATGCGGGATTCCTTCTACAAAACTACTTCAGGTCACCTGTTTCAGAAGCACTGGCCGAGCAATACAACCGGTTCGGCTAACATAAGATTCATTGATAATTCATTAATTATGAATCAGCTTCAATTATATTTCAAAAAGAAACCGGTATTAAAGGCCATTGGCCTGACGTTAATCTGGTTTGTCCTCATCATGCTGTTCTCCGGATTAAGTGCCGGACTGCTGAAAAAGAACTACGGCGACACTATCACCCTGATCATCGGTCATTTGGCAGGAATTGTTTTCGTTTTGGTATTCTTATGGAGGACTAAATGGCTGCGGATTTCTGGAATCGCCAACCCGGGTACCTGGCAAATCTGGTTTGTTGCAATAATCGGAACAATATATTTTGTCTTTGCCTCACTTTACTCATTCTACGGTGCTTTTGGGGTAAATCTGAACAATCTGACAGATTTCAGTCATTCCATAAACATCATACTTACGAACATCGCGTCCTGCATCGATGAAGAATTCCTATTCAGAGGAGCCGTCCTGTATGTAGTTTTACAAGGATGGCAGTCAAAAAAAAGAGGAATCATTTCAAGCACACTGTTTGTTTCGGGTATTTTTGCCCTCTTTCATTTCCTGCATGTGGTTTTCTGGAATCTCTCCCTTCCGGCTGTGGTATTCTTAATACTGGAAACATTCATCATTGCCATTTGGTGGTCATCACTGGTCATAAAGGGTGGCAGCATCTGGCCGGCCGTATTATCGCACTTCCTGATCAATGCTTTTCTCGGAATGCAGGACGAGGCTAAATCACTTGCCCAACCTGAATATCTGTTCTATCTGAAGCTCCTGTTATTCAGTGTTCCCTTAGGAATTACCGGACTCTGGATAATCAAAAGAACACACATTACTGCTGATCCCGACAAGCAATTTTGAAGCGGATCCCAGTTCCCCAAGTTTATTGCGAATCCGGTTGTCCTACAGTTTATCAGGGATTCTCATGCTGCAGGCCTGGTGATCGCCTCATTCTGCACCGGGAACTGGGTTGTTAAGGCAGCCGGACTCGTTGATTTTAACGATGATGCATCTTCACTCCCCCAGAAAGTGGCCCGATTCGGTGACCGTATCCTCATCGGCCCGAAAGGAGGCGGACCGCCTCCGGGCGACGGTTTCAAGAGCGCTCCCATCAAAGAAATCTGTGATGCCATCGAAGAGGAGCTTAGTTTAAGGAAACCTTCAAAATGAATGAAATGAAAAAGTGTTTCTTTAATGGCAAACACGAATTAAGAATACTCTGGACCATTGCTTTAGCGTTAATATCATTCTTCGTTTTGTTTGCCGTCTTTGGCATTCTGGATAAATCGAAAATCTTTTATCTAAATGATAATGGTGCAGGTTTTCTGGTTCCCTTGGTAAACCGCTCAATTTCAAAACTATTCAGTTTAATAGGTGTTTTAATCCCATCCTTGATTGTTCTCCGGTATATCGAAAAAAGGCCGATCAAACTATTGGGATTGAGTTTTAATAAGTCGTCCCTCAGGGAACATTTAATCGGGGTACTGATTGGAGTATGCTTACTGATTATTGGGGCTTTAATCTACTGTTTAGCTGGCATTGGCGAGTTTCGACTAAATGAAACAATTGATTATCAAATTCCTTACTATCTGTTATGTATTCTGGTCTTTTTTGTATCTGCAGCGTATGAGGAGATATTTTTCAGGGGATATATTTTTCAAAAAATAATTGAGGGAACCAATTATTGGATCGCACAACTTTTCGTTGCGATCTTTTTTGGGTTGGCTCATCTGGATACCGAGGGATTTACTATCGGGTCTATCATAAATGCCGTTTTAGCCGGATTCTTATTGGGGCACTTGTATTTCACCACACGATCTCTTTGGATGCCGATAGGACTACACTGGTCATGGAATATTCTTATGGGACCCATTTTTGGCCTTGACAGCAAACCATTTTTTAAGCACACCCTGTTGACATTTGAAAAAAATACCTATGACTCAGCATTCTTATCTGTTCTTGAGAACAATCTGTTCATTGCAATTTTAATTGTAATAATAGTTGTTTTTCATTGTGTTAAAATCATCAAACCAATTGATAGCCAAATCAATCCATGGAGCCAGTATCCATCGAGAATTCATAAACACTATATATTACATTTTAAGGAGGAATCAAAATGAAAAGAACATTTCTTATGAGCGCATTACTAATGATTATGGTAACCAATAGTAATGCCCAGGAGATATTTGATGCTGTAAAATCCAATGATATTTCTACGGTGAAAACCTTGGTAGAAAAGGATTCATCGCTCATAAACCTTAAAGATCCCAGTGGCCGCACACCCTTTCACTGGGCTGCTGCTAACGGGAACATCGGGATGGCTGAGTATCTGTTGAGCAAAGGTTCTAACATCAACAACAAGAATGCTTCTCAGAGCACCCCGCTACATGCTGCCGCATCCGTTAATAATATAGCAATGGCAAAATGGCTGGTTGAGCATGGCGCCGAAATCAATGCGAAAAATGCCACGGGCTGGACGCCGCTGTTCTGGGCTTCCAGGTTTGGCAAGAAAGAGCTGGTTGAACTTTTACTGACTGAAGGGGCAGATTTCAGTTTAAAAGACCCGCTCGGGCTTACTCCGCTAAATGTGGCACTGATAGCAGGAAACCAGGAAACGCTGGATTACCTCCTGGATAAGGGTGCTCCAATCGATATGACGGGCGAAAACGGATTTGATATTATCCAGGTATCAGCAGCGAATGGGTTTGTCCGTATGTTTAAAACGGCACTTGCAAAAAGAGATCAGACCCTGCTTAATGATGCTGTGCGAAATAGAATTTTAATGAATAGTGCCATCACCGGTGGTTCAGTTGAAATAGTTAACATATTAATAGGGAAAGGTGTATCGCTCGGATTGAAAGCCGATTCCTATGGGTGGACCCCTGTTCACTTTGCAGCGGATGGCGGTAAAGTGGCGATGTTGGAATACCTGGTTAGCAAAGGCACCGATATAAATCAACTGACGCTGGATGGAAAATCAGCGTACAATATCGCTGCAGCAAGAAACCACCCGGAAGCAATGGATGCAATCCTAAAGCTGGGAGGGAAAACGGACCCTCAGACCTTCCCTGTGCTGAGGGGATTGTACCTGGGGCAAAAGGTACCGGGCAAAAAACCCGTCAGATTTGCACCTGGCATTGTTTCAACTGCTTCGCATGAGTTTTCTTCCTGTTTTTCGCCAGATGGTCAGGAATTCTATTTCGCCCGCATGCACCCGGCTCTTAATCAGAGAGTCATTATGTTTAGCAAGTTAATCAACGGACTCTGGACAGAACCTGCAGTTGCACCATTTTCAGGGCAGGATGCATTTGAACCTTTCGTGGCACCTGATAATCAAAGGCTTTATTTTCAAGCCGGCAGAGTTGTCGGTGGAGCTCTGCAAATGTTTACTCTATTTGTTGACCGGACTGAAAGTGGCTGGAGCGAAGTGAAAGATCCCGGTGAACCGTTTAATCCCATGAAAACGATGCACGTTTCTCTGACAAATGATGGTACTGTTTATACTACGGACATCTCAGGGGGCGGATCCTTCAGAACAAATGCCGGCCCAACAAATCAGGGCAGCGAGTGCCTGGGTATTATTAAGCTTGTGAATGGCAAGTACGAAAAACTTGAGAAATTGGGCTTTCCATTGAATAAATACCCTAACAGCCAGCATCCCTGGATTGCTCCGGATGAAAGCT
>Ga0172368_10005988_pt1 | contig 13306 bp, 11 predicted proteins | sample Lak11m_FD_114540 | JGI IMG/M metagenome (GOLD analysis project Ga0172368, IMG submission 114540) | Freshwater microbial communities from Kabuno Bay, South-Kivu, Congo - kab_022012_11m | ecosystem: Environmental > Aquatic > Freshwater > Lake | place: Democratic Republic of the Congo: South-Kivu...
ATCAGCCTGGGTCATGCCAGCCCGGCCGAACGCGCGGCTTTCACGACCGTGCTAAAATGTCATATCCGCATGGCGAGCGCCAGGTTTCCCAGGGGAACAAACGGGAGTCAACTGGATGCGCTGGCCCGCGACCCACTGTGGCGCCAGGGTTGGGACTGCCGGCATGGCATCGGACATGGGGTCGGTTGTTTCTTGAATGTCCACGAAGGGCCAATTCGTTTCAACCAGACCAACCAGAGCGTGCTGCAACCTGGGATGGTCATCTCGAATGAACCGGGGGTTTATTTTGAGGGGCGCTTCGGCATCCGCATCGAGAATATCCTGATGGTGGTAAATGATGAGCCGTCGGAATTCGGCGAGTTTCTCAGGTTCGAAACGGTCAGCCTGTGTCCAATTGATCTGGACCTGGTGGATCCGGCCATGCTGGAACCAGACGAGCTTGCCTGGTTGAATGGATACCATCAAATGGTTTGGGAAAGCCTGTCTCCTTTACTCAACCAGACGGAGCAGACCTGGCTGCAATGGGAGACACGAATGATATAAGATCATCTCAACAAGTAGGGGTAAGTTGTGTGTGAATTTGGCGCGAAGCGCCAAATTCACACACAACACGCGAGTTATGCGCGGGTGCGGTAGCGCGTGAAGACAACCCCGCTGGGCAGGGGAGCCGACTCCACCAGGCTCAGGTTGAGGCGCTTGCCATCGGGGAACAGGCGCTTGCCGCTGCCCAGCACCAGCGGATAGACGTGCAGGCGGTATTCGTCGACCAGGTCGTGCTGGGCCAGGGTTTGGGCCAGCACGCTGCTGCCATCGAGCAGAATGGCTTTGCCGGGCTGCTGTTTGAGCTGGCGCACGGTCTCGACCACATCACTGCGGATCAGGCTGGAATTGCGCCAGGCCGCGGCCGATTCAAGCGTGGTCGAGACGACATACTTCGGCAGGGCGTTCAATGCGTCGGCAAAGGGATCGCCGTCCATCGTCTCAAACGCGCCGCCGTGGATTTGCCAGGTCTTGCGCCCAAACAAAAGCGTATCGGCTTCGGTCATTGTCTCAAAAAAGTGCTGGCCAATCTCATCGTGCCAGTAAGGCCAGGTCCAGCCGCCGTGGATGAAGCCGCCGTCGGTGTCCTCGTCCGCGCCGCCGGGCGCCTGGATCACCCCGTCCAGGGTGATGAATTCAGCAATGATCAGTTCGCGCATGGTTTCCTCTGTTGAATCTTAAAGCTTTTGGCTTTTGAGCCAGGGGGTGCACTCACCCCTCGAAAGCTCGGGGCAGGCCCCCAGCCCCTTTTAAGGGTAGGTTTTTGCAATTTTGCATGGCGAGGCCTTTCCTCACCCCTGCCCCTCTCCCGGAGGGAGAGGGAAAAACGCTGCCAAAACCAGCAAGTTGCCAGGTTGATTATACTTGGATTAATACGGTAAATATGCTCTATTTTTATCGCAAGGCAGGCAGGGACATTTGAGAGGAAATGTTTGACAGCTACTGGGGCGGCGCGTGGATGATTTTGGAAATGGTCAACTTTTCGGACACGTCCAGGCCGATCCACTGCAGGCGCTGGCGGAATTCTTCCAGGCGGTCGCGCTTGACGAACACCCAGGCCGGGTAGAGGTAACCGTCCAGGTAGGAAAGCATCAGCGGGCTGGACAGGATCACCTGAAACACTTTTTCCTGCGGGCACTGCAGGATGATCACCGCTTCCAGCTCCACCCCATATTTCACATTGGCCCAGGTCTGCAGGGCCAGTTCAAGCAGCGGCGGCAGATGTTTGAGCCTGCTTCTGAGCAGGTTGAGCAGCTCCGAAATTTTCTTGCCCGATTTGAGCATGGTGCTGACGCTTTCGCGGGTCAGCTGCCAGCCATCGTCCTGGGTGGGCTGCGCCCATTTGCCCAGGGTCGCCGCGGTGATCAGGTCGGCGGGCGTGCGTTTCCAGTGGATCAGACCGGTCTCGCTAGCGCTCAGGTTGGCGGGCAGGGGGGCAGCATAATTGATCAAGTGATGTTCAATCTCAGGGTGGGCCGCCGGGAGCAGCAGAAAACGCTCGCCGACCACGCGCCCCTGCAGTCCGCGCGCCAGGCCAGCCTGCAGGGCATTGGGGCTGGGAAATTCCAACAGCCGGACGGCGCGGCGCAGGGTAATCCGTTCGCGCAGCGCGGCCCATTCGCGCAGTTCCACGGCGACATTCTGGGCCAGCGCGACGTGCGAGCCGCTCTGCAGGCCTTCGATCAGCTCGTCGAGGGTCGTGCCGCTTTCCAGCCCGCGGTAGACCGATTCGCGGGTCAGGCGGTAGTGGGCGGTGTTTTTGTGGGTTTCAGTCCGTTCGGCGTGGCGCTCCAGAAAGGTCAGCTGGGCCGGGCTGGCCCGGTCGAGGTAGACGATCAGGTCAAAATTGGGCTGGACCACCCAGGCGGGCTGGTCTTCGGCGGATGGCGCGGGCGCGGCAGACACCCCGTCCAGCTCGGGATGCAGCGCCTGCCAGCCCATTTCGCTCAGGCGGAAGCCTTCCAGGCGTCCGGCGTTCATTTCCAGCTCCACCAATCCCAGAAAATACAGCCAGGTGCTCAGCGCGGCGGCGATCCAGCGGTATTCGCGCTTGACCCACTCCGCGCGGACTTTTTGCTGCCAGGCGCTCAGTTCCTGTTTCTGTTCTGCGGCCGTCCGGTTATAGAACGAATACGGCCGGTTGGGCGGGCCCTCCAGGGAGAAATTCTCCCCGATGCGCTCATATAAAGCTCGCTCAAAATCCGCGAGCGGATAGTACCCCTCGGCGGCGCGGGGAAGAGCAGTGAGCGTCAGGATCAGCGCCTGGCGGGCCTGCTGGCGGAAGGCTGCCCCGCCGTCGCTGACGTATCTCAAATTGAAGTGGATCTCGCTCCATTTTTGCGTGCGGATGATGCCGTCCAGCAGGATGCGCACCTGTTCAAGGTAATCGCGTTGGGTAAACCGTTCAACCGGTTCGGCCAGGGTCAGCAGCTGCTGCGCGTCATCCCGGATGAATAGATCCGAGGCGTAAAGCGCCTCAATCCAGGCCTGGGCCGGGTCGGGAAACTTGAACCCGTCGACATCCAGCTCATCCGCTTTCCAGCGCATTGCTTTACGGAATTTGGCCTCGTCACTGACGCGCAGCGAACCTTCGCGGGTCAGTTTCAACCCGCCCATGTTGGCGATGGCCTGCAGGATGCCCACGACGTCCAGCGCAACAGCCTGCGGGCGGCGGGCATGGATTTCGCCGCTGGCGGCTTTGGCAGGCAGAGAAAAAGGTTCAAAGGTGGGCAGGCCGGCATGATCCAGCAGGCGGGCATCTGAATAGGCCTCAACCCCGCCATTGCGCGCGTAGTAATTGCTCATTTGATCCGGGCTGTACGTATTTCTGGATAAGATCAGCCCGCGCCGGAAGAGATGCGAAGCAACCTCCTTGCTGGGTTCGGACTTATAGCGGGCGGGAAGCGTGCCGGTCGCCAGCAGCCCCACCATCAGGCCATCGGTCATGATCACGCCGCCCGCCTGTTTGATCAGGGCCAGCGCGTTCTTTTCCCAGGGTTCCAGCCCCGCGACTGCCGCGCGCACCTTATCCGGGTTGCGCAGGCCAGCGGAGATGCAGGCGAGGCACTCATCCTTGCGCATTTTATAATTTCCGCCCCAAAGTTTGGCGACATGCTTGATTTCGGCTGAGTTGATGCGGGGCAGGGCGTCATCAAAGAAAAGACGGATCATTCGGCGTCCAGCACTTTCGGGGTGTGGCCCAGTTTAATCAGGCGCGCCAGCAGCTGCTCCAGCCCGCCTGGGGTCACCACGGCGCAGGTGGGGCCGATTTGGGTCAGCAGGAAGGGCGATGTGCGCGGATCGGCGTACAGCCCTTGCAAGATATCGGGGTCACTGACCTCGATCAAGGGCAGGTTTTCATGCAGGATGGGTTTGGTCATAGCACTTCGTTTTCATATAAGATCTCGTACTTGTAGCCCTGTTCGGTCAGGAAGCGCTGGCGGTTGGCGGCGAAGCTCTGGTCGACGGTTTCGCGGGTGACGATGGTGTAGAAGTGGGCCATCGAGCCGTCGCTTTTGGGGCGCAGGATGCGGCCCAGGCGCTGGGCTTCTTCCTGGCGGCTGCCAAACGTGCCCGAGATTTCGATGGCCACGCTGGCATCGGGCAGGTCGATGCTGAAGTTGGCCACTTTCGAGACGACCAGGATCTTGACCTGGCCAGTGCGGAACTGCTCGTACAGTTTCTCGCGCTCGCGCACCGGCGTCTGTCCGTTGATCTGGGGCGCCTGCAGCGCCTCCGCGATGGCGTCGAGCTGGTCCAGGTACATCCCGATCACCAGGATTGATTCGCCGGGGTGCCGCTGCAGCAGGGCCTGCAGCACCGGCAGCTTGCGCCGGTTATGGGCCGCGACCGAATACTTCTCGCGCTGTGGGGCGAGGGCGTAGTCCATGCGCGCGTTCTCGTCCAGCGGCACGCGGATTTCGTGGCAAATCGCGGTAGCGATCCAGCCTTGCTTTTCCAGGTCTTTCCAGGGCACGTTGTATTTTTGCGGCCCGATCAGCGAAAAAACGTCGCCTTCCATGCCATCTTCGCGCACCAGGGTGGCGGTCAGGCCCAGCCGCCGGCGCGCCTGGATTTCGGCGGTGATGCGGAAGACCGGGGCTGGCAGCAGGTGGACCTCGTCGTAGATGATCAGGCCCCAGTTGCGCGCGCTGAACAGCCCGAAATGCGGGTATTCGTCCGCCGCCCCGCGCTTGCGGTAAGTCAGAATCTGATAGGTGCTGACCGTGACCGGGCGGATGTCCTTCTGCAGGCCGGAGTATTCGCCGACCAGGTCGCTGGTCAGGCTTGTCTTGTCGATCAGCTCATTCATCCACTGGCGCACGGCGACCGTGTTGGGGGTCAGGATCAGGGTTGAGGTTTGCAGCTGGGCCATGGCGGCCATGCCGACGATGGTTTTCCCCGCGCCGCAGGGCAAGACGATCACCCCGCTGCCGCCTTGAGCGGAGCCTTGCGCGTAAAAGACCTCGGCGGCCTCGCTTTGATAATGGCGCAGCCCGAAGGGGCTGCCCTCGGCCGTAATGGGGCGCAGGGTGACCGGCAGATCGTCGCCCGCCACATAGCCGGCCAGGTCTTCGGCGGGATAGCCGATCTGCAGCAGGGCCTGTTTGAGGTGGCCGCGCCGTCCGGGTGCGATCAGGATGCGCCGCTCGTCCAGGCGCCCGTGCAGGTAGCGCGAGGTGGCTTTGTGGTTGAGAATTTCCACGATCAGGGTCGTGTCATCGCTGACCAGGATCAAATTCTCGCCCTCGCGGATCAGCTTAACGCGCCCATAGCGGCCGATGTACTCGTCGATGTCGCGCATGACATTCGACGGCAGACCGTATTTTGAAAAGTCTTCCAGGCTGGCCAGGATTTCAGCAGCCGACATACCCGATGAAGCCGCGTTCCACAGTGAAAGCGGGGTGATACGGTAGGTGTGGATATACTCCGGCGATTTTTCCAGTTCGGCAAAGCGGGCGATCGCGTCGCGCGCGGCTTCGTAACGCGCGTTTTGCACCTCAAGCAGCAGACTGCGGTCACCCTGGACGATCAGCGGATTTGCAGAGGAAGGCAAGTTATTCAACCTCGATCGTGAATTTATCCGCCAATCTTACCAGAGCTTCTTCGAAACGCGCCTGGTCTTTTTGCTGGATGGTCAGGCTGCGCGCCCTGGCATCGGGTTGAAACGGGCAGCGCAGTTCGGCGAGCATTTTCTGGGTTGCTTCGAAGGCATCATCGTCTGCAAAAAGATAATTGAGCATGACGACGCGGCTGACTTTCACCACTTTCGCCTTTTCCGGCTCGCTGGCGGGAAATTGTTTGGGGAAAACGCTCACCGCGGCTTCGGGCACCTGGCTCAGTTCAAGCATGTGACTGAGACGCAGGGGCGCGCGCTCTTTGGCCTCCAGCACCTTGTGAACGTACTGCGGCTGGCGCACCAGGTAGATGGAGGGCGTGATGCGTTCGACCACCGCGGCTGCGGCCTCGGGCGGCAAGTCATCGGTTTCGAGCAGGCCGAAGCCTTCATACAGGACAAACTGCTCGGCATGCCCGGCCCATTCATCGAGTTCGGTCTGGACGTTGGGCGGCAGGTCGCGCCCGCTGAGGGTTTTGAGAAGATCGATGACATCCAGACCGGGCTGCTGCACCAGAGCCGCCGCGACGGAAGATTTTTTGAGCTGGATCACGCCCAGGTAGGCGCCGTGCCCGCTGGCCGGGCTGGAAACCTGTGCGCCTAGCGTGCCAAGCTGGCCGATGATTTGGGCGGGGTAAAAATCGGACTCGACCACGACATCAAAGTTGGGTTGGACCGTGACTTTGGGGTGGTTTTGCGCGCCGTCAAGCAATCGCAAGAAGCGCTCATTCAGGCGGAATGCTTTGAGCTGGCCCAGGCTGGGCGGCGCGCCCGTGTATTTCTGGGGGGTGTAGGCCAGGTCCACAAAGCGCATAATCAGTGGAATGTGCTCCAAAAACCGTTCGACATAGCGGCCTTCGACGCGCTCAAAGGCGTCGGGGGCGTCGGGCGGGATCGATTCCGGGGTATAAGCGGTCTGGTTGCCTTCGTGAAAGTTTTCATAGCGCCCAATCGAATCTCCCGATTTGTTGGCCTTGGGCAGATGCTGTGGGATGAGAAAATAGGGGTGGTTGGTTTTGAGGTAGGCGATCAGCGCGGGTACGCTCAGCCACTGTCCGGGAGGGCATTGCTTGAGAACATTCAGCAAGAACGTGCGAATTTCCGGAAATTTGAGGGTGGGCATTACACCCGTGTTCATCCCCCAGGAACTAAATCGATCCAGGCGGCTGCATGGGCCGAAATGGAAAAATTCATTGATGCTGTTTCTGTCATACCGGCCGGGCGCCGGGGCCTGGTTCAGGCAATCCAGGATACGCTGTTCTTGTTTGGCTGGGGAAAGCTCGAGAAATTTTTTCAGCCCGGTTTTATTGATGTCGATGTAGTTTTCAATGAAGGATGGCTCCATGCTGCTCACGCTGCGAAATTCGCCTTGCAGATCATAGGACACGGCGTGTAAGTTCAAAGCCAGTTCATCGATAAAATCAATCCAATAGGGCTGCGCGTACATCCAGCCGTTTTTTTCGGGAGGATCAATCCCCAGCAGTTTTGCCATGCGCACGAGGTCAGCGTGCGGGATCTGGTTGGTGCGCGTCATGCGCTTGATGCTGCGCTCACCGACATAATTGAGATAGGTGAACAAGTCGCGCAGGACATCCCGCTCATTGCTGACGATCTCGAGGGCTTTAACGTCGACGGGTTCCAGCGCGAGGGTCATGGTTTCACCGTTTTGATCACAAACCCGCTTTTCTTGAGCACTTTTTCAACGCTGGCGCGCGCCTCGAGAGGGAAAGCGATGAAGTGCTCATTGAGAACCACGATATCCCCTTTCAGTTCACGCTCCAGCTGCACGCGCAGGCTCAGGTTGCGCACGCGGGCGATGAGCAGGTCTTCATGCACAAGCGTTTTTCCCCAGCGCGCGCTGACGGTTTCGAGCGCTTTTTCAAATGCGGGGCAGTGCTGGGCGAGCCAAAGCGAGAGGCCGCCGGCACGCTGGGTTGGGGCGGCGCGCCCTAATTTGGCCAGGCTGGGGGCCGCGAATAAGTTGCCGTTGTCGAGCTGCAGGCGCGCCAGCAAGTTGAGCTGCGCGAGGTCCGGCAGCGGCGCCAGGCGCAGGTCGATTTTGACGGCGTCGGGTTTGGTGTTGGTATCCGCCCATTCCAGGACGGCGGGATAGGCCTGGTCCTCGGGGGCTGGCTGGAGCGCGGCGGCCAGGCTGTAATGCACGCTGCCCGCGATGACCTGGCGCGACAAAAGCCCCAATTCCCAGCCTTTGTGCAGCAGTTTATCGGCGGGCGGGATTTTTCCGCCAAAGCAGAAGATTTTGAGGGCAGGTTCGATGTCTTTTGCGGCTGTCCAGCGCTTGGGGCTGAGCAGCTTCAGCGCGGCCTGAACGGGGGAAAGCGAGCCAGGGACGGCAGGGGTGAAGGATGCGCTGGCGATTTCCCACGCGCTGATCTGCCATTCCCTGAGCGCGGCCAGCGTGAAGGGCTTGCCGTTGAGATACAGGCTGCCCTCCACGATTTCAAACGGGTGCGGGTCGCGCGGGCTGGGCGGCTCGCCGCCCAGCAGGGTCAGCAGTTTCTTGCGTAGCAGGCGCTCTTCGCTGTGGCCACTCTGCAGATCCTGTACGCCCGGCAGAGGCGGCAGATGCGGCGCAAATTCGGGCGGCAGGGCAAAGCGCCAGCGTTCCATCTGGACCGCTTCGCCGCGCAGCTTAGCCTCGGCTATGACCAGCACCCCGCGCCGGACGAGGTTCTTTTTGACCGCATCGAAGGTTTGTTTATGACGCTGCGTATAGGTGGCAGACTGGCTGCCCGCGCCATATAAGCGTTCAAAGAAAGCAACATCCACCTCGCCGATCTCATTGAGCAAGCGCAGGGTGAAGATTTCCTCGGCCGAAAGTGCGCTGAAAACCTGCTGCAACCCGATCGTGGTGCTGAAAAAACTGGCGAAGGCTGTGCGCGAAGCTGTTTCGCTTGCCGAAAACCCGCGCGCCTTGCGGATCGCGTTGATTTCGGCATCCGGCATTTCGGCGCACATCGTGATCAACAGTTGTTGGACGGACATGCGCTGATTGTAAGATTTCGGCGGATCTGTGTCAACCGGAATTTTATACTTTTTAGACCGAATGCAGCTTTTGAAGCGGCAATGCGCTAATTTTTTCCGCTACCGGGTACGCATCTTTGCCCGGAAACACGATCCATAGGTGATCCAACGACAATTCAGCGGCTGCCATCCGCATCGAAGCTGTCAAGGTGGGCGCTTCGCTAAATTTGAACTCCATGCCATAGCGCTTGCCTCTCAGCTGAAAAACAAGATCAAGCTCTCCGCCTGCGTGTGTTCCCCAGAAATAGGCCGCGTTGGGACGCAGGATTTGCATCGCCTGCTCCAGCGCAAAACCCTCCCAAGAGGCGCCAACTTTCGGGTGCCCGAGCAGGTTATGCCGGTCCGGGATGTCTAGCAGACTGTGCAGCAGGCCAGTGTCTCGAAAGTAAATTTTGGGCGATTTCACCTGGCGTTTGCCTAAATTTTCGAACCAGGGTTGGAGTTGCCGGACAATGAAAGTTCCCGTCAGAATATCGAGGTAAGACCTCATCGTTTTGTCCGAAAGACCCAGCGAGCGGCCAATTTCTGAAGCATTCCAGGTTTGCCCGTGATAATAGGCCAGCATTGTCCAAAAGCGGCGCATTGTAACCGCCGGAATGTTAATACCTAACTGGGGAATATCGCGTTCAAGAAAGGTTCGAATAAACCCTTCGCGCCACGCCAGGCTGTCATCCTCAGACTGGGCGAGAAAAGATCGCGGGAATCCACCCCGCAGCCAAAGGTTTTCCCATGAGTCCGGCCCCGTTTCGGTAAGATCAAACCCACGCATCTCAACAAATTCCAGCCTGCCCGCAAGTGTCTCAGACGCTGATTTTATAATCTCAGGAGAGGCGCTTCCAAGGATCAAAAAACGCGCCGTGTTTTCAGGCCGGTCAACCAAAACCCGCAAGACCTGAAATAGAACCGGCATTTCCTGAATCTCATCGAGAATGACCAGGCCGCTCAGACTGCCGAGCATGAGTTCGGGGTTTTGCAGGCGACGTTGATCGGGCAGCGATTCAATGTCAAAAAAAGTGGCCGGCTGCTCTTCAACGAGCTGGCGCGCCAGGGTGGTTTTGCCGCATTGCCTTGGGCCCAGCAGCGCCGTCACGGGTGAGCGTTGAACCGCTGTTTTCAGCTGGTTGAGGATATTTTGTCTTTGGATGAGCATAGATTTATTTTACCTTGAAAATTCGGAGTTTAACTCCGAATTTTCAAGGTATTTTGTGCGTGCAGGAATGGCCCGCCGGGATTATCCCTGTACGCTAATCGTTGAGGCCCTTGCCGGACAGGATTTGCGGCGTGCATTTTTCGACGCGGGCCGCGCGGGTCTTGGATTGTTTGGGGTCGCAGAAATAGAGCAGATAGGCGCGCTGGCGGCCGGGCGTCAGCGCTTCAAAGGCGGATTTCAAGAAAGGATTTTCATCCAGCTTGATTTGAAATTCCTCAGGCATGTTAAATTCTTCCGTCTTTTTAAACTCCACCTTTAGACCAGCCATTTCCGCTTTGATTGCCTCAAAAATATAGGCCTTCAGAGTAGGTTCCAGATGGATGATCTCTTGCACCCCGGTAAAGCGGATCTGGCGGGCGGACTGGGAATTTTCGGTCTGGATGATGAGAACCTGTTCCGGGTCTTTGAGCAGGGCTCCCTTGGGAAACAGAACCGCGCAGTACTCTTTAAACCCATGCATCAGCACGATGTTCTTGCCCTCAACGGTGTAACAGGGCACACCCCATTTCAATTCCTCGGTCAGCTGGCAGTCGAGCACGATCTCGCGCAGTTTTTCAAACTCCGCGCGCCACTGCCCGGACCGCTCGAGAAATGCGTCGACCTTTGGGTTCAAACTTGTCATAGCCCCACCGCTTTCTTCACCAGCGCGGCGATCCGGTCTTGCACGGCGGGGGTCAGGGTGGTCAGCGCATAAGAGGTCGGCCACAACTCGCCCTCATCCAGGCGGGCCGAATCGCTGAAGCCAAGGGTGGCGTAGCGCGTCTTGAATTTCTGCCCGCTTTGGAAAAAGCAGATCACCTTGCCATCCCAGGCATAGGCCGGCATTCCGTACCACAGGCGGGGCAGGATGCCGGGCGCGCTGGCAGTGATGAGGGCGTGGACGCGCTCACCCAGACCGCGGTCCGGCTCGGGCAGTTCGGCGATCTTGGCCAGCACGGCGTTTTCGCCTTCCAGCTTGTCTTTATCCGCCCGCGCGGCGGCCTTCAGCTCCTGGGCGCGTTCCTTCATCGCGGCGCGTTCCTCGGCTGAAAATCCTTCGAGACTCTCATCACCTGCGGCGCTGTTTTTTGCTTTTCGCGGGCTCATATAACCTCCATTTTAATTGAGAGAAAATCACTTTCCCATCTTAGAACATTTATCCCGAAAAATCAAGATAAAAATACTCGAAATTGCTGCTCGTCGAAAAACAGCCCGGCCAGGCATTCGCCTGGCAACCGAATAATCTGTCTGAAATTTGCGACAAACGGCTTGACAAAACGGTTATTCGGGTTGATAATTTGAACAATTGTTCCAATGAACGCGAAATTCACCACCACCGGACGGGTCACAATCCTTTTAGGCAGGCGGCAGGCTGAAACCGGCCTGCGCATTTCGCCGCGCAGGTTGGCGGAGATGGCGGGGGTGCCCAAAGATTTTGTCTACCGGCTCGACGCCGGCTCCGCGCGGCATATCGACCTGGACCGGCTGGCGCGCCTGTGCGCCGCGCTGGGCTGCCAGCCGCAGGACTTGCTGGTTTGGGAAGAGGCGCATGTCGAATCCATTTGATATTCTGCCGCTCAACCTGTTTAACCTGTTCAGCACGCAGGGCTTTATCAGCCTGCAGCGCCACTACATGGCGATTCTGCTGCGCCTGTATGCGCTGGCCGAGTTCAGCCGGTTTGGGCTGGCACGCGACGTGGTGATGGAGGAAATTGTGCAGTATCTGCGCGAAGCCAACGCGGGGGGCGAGATCGCCGCCGAGATGGCGACGCAGACTGCTGACCAGTCCGATTCTGCACCGATCACCGGGCAGAAGTCCGAGCAGGACTATGCCGCTTATCTGATCCGGCGGCTGGCCGAGACCGGCTGGATTGAGCGCGAGCAGCACGCCGATTATTCCGAAACGATCATCCTGCCCGATTACGCCTTCACCCTGCTGGAAGCCTTTCGCACCATTCAAGAGCAAAAGCCACGCGAGTTCACCGGCCAGCTGTACGCCGCGCACCAGCTGATCACCTCCGCCAGCACAAACAAGGATTTTTCGCCGCAGCTGGCTGTTTCGCAGGCCTACGAAAACGTGCGCCAGGTGGTGCGCGGGCTGAACGAACTGAATCAGAACATCCGCCGCTATGTCGAGCGGGCGGCGCGCCAGTCGGAGATCGCCGGCCTGTTGCGCCTGCAGTTTGATAACTACACCCAGACCCTCGGGCCCGCCTATCACGCCCTGAAAACATCCGACCACGTGTCGCGCTACCGGCGCGATATCGTCAACCAGCTGCAGGCCTGGCAGCTGGACGCCGACTGGCTGACATCCACCTCCGAAGCCCTGGCGGCGCAGAGCAAGCTCAGCCCGGCCCAGGCCGAAGCGGAGATCAGCCATGCCATGCAGTTTGTCGTGCACCAGCTGGAGGGCCTGGACCCGCTGCTGGCCGACATTGACAGCCGCCACGCCCAGTATCTGCGCACGTCGCTGCGCCAGGTGCGCTATCACCTGGGCAGCGCGGATGGCAGTTTTAAGGACAAACTGGTGGTGCTGTCGAAAGCGCTGGCCGCGATGCGCGACGAGGGGCTGGCGGAGCTGCCGGACGGCGCACCGGGCTGGCTGCCGGCGCCGGTCGACCTGCCGGCTCCGGGCAGCTTTTACACCCCGCCGCAGCGCCGCGCGCCGTTCACGCCCGAAGCGGTGATCGTGCCCGTCTTGCATCCGGATGACTGGCGCGCCTTGCGCGCGGCCACCATGCAGGATGTTACCCAGGCCTTTTCGCCTGAGAAGGTCAACCACAAGGTGGCCGGGATGATGAACGGCCGCCGCAGCCTGCCGCTGGCCGAAATCCCCGACCCGGTGCGCCAGGACCTGCACTGGCTGACCACGATCATCGCCTATGCTCACCATCCGGATGTGAGCTACGGGCTGGAGCTGACCGGCGGCGAAGCGGTGCGGGTCGGCAATTACCGGATTGCGCCGTTTGAGCTGGTGCGCCTGTGACCGGCGGCCTTCGCTTCCGCTAGATGATGGAAACCGCATGACCGTATCGACCGAAATTCTGCTGACTGAAATCCCGGAAAAATTCCGGCGCGACGTGCCGCGGGTGGTCAACCGCCTGCTCGGGCGAACTTTTCTCTACCAGGATGTGGGCGATGACAAGGAGGATTACTACTTTGTCAACCGCCATCGCGCGGTCTTTGAGAGCATTTTTGCGCTGACCGGTTTTCGCCTGCTCCACGATGATTATCACCGCATCTTTCAGGTGGTGTCGGAATACAGCTACAGCCAGGCGCGCTACAAACTGGACGAAAGCCTGATTATCCTGGTCCTGCGCAAGCTGTACGAGGAAAAGAGCGAGCACCTCAGCCTGGCCAGCGACCCGGTGGTGACAGTCGGCGAGGTGCGCGAAGAATATCGCACGATCACCGGC
>Ga0172368_10005990_pt1 | contig 13302 bp, 14 predicted proteins | sample Lak11m_FD_114540 | JGI IMG/M metagenome (GOLD analysis project Ga0172368, IMG submission 114540) | Freshwater microbial communities from Kabuno Bay, South-Kivu, Congo - kab_022012_11m | ecosystem: Environmental > Aquatic > Freshwater > Lake | place: Democratic Republic of the Congo: South-Kivu...
CATAAGAGCCACAAACGCCATCAGCACGCCAAGGAATATGAGCGAGGTTGCGAAATTTGCCGCGGTGCCCGCGACAAGGACCGCGTTCTGCTTTTCCTTCTTTTCGGAAAACAGCACCTTTTCGTCAATGTCCACAAATGCGCCAAAAGGCAGGAAGCCGAAGAAAACCAGCCCTGCTGACTTGAGGGGCATGCCGTAAATCCTTGCAAGAATCCCGTGCATGCCCTCGTGGACTATGAGGACCACCGAGAGCGCCAGCAGCCCCTGTATCAAATCAAGATTCACGCCGGGAAGTATTGGCATGCCGCCGGGAGAGGTATGCTGGAGAGGCGCAACGTTGCCCATCAGCGCCCCGCCAATTGCGCCGGCCACCACCGATGCGTACATGACCACGCTGGTCGTTGCCATAAGCGAAATGCCCCCGAATACCATCAGCGCAAGGGAAACATACCGCATGTACTCGAACTGCGCGGTCTGCGCCTGCAGTTTGGTGCCCGCGGTTGCGAACTCCGCGCCGCCATTCACCATGGAAAGCAGGGTGGACATTGCAACTGGAATGATTGCGGATATGAGCACCAGCAAGAAGATGCCTATCCCGTAGGTGAACAGGGTCTTTTTCCATTCCAGCTTTTTGCCGCCCATCAGGAAATATGCGAATGAGCCATACCCCACCACCATGCCGATTTGGGCGAACTGCTCCCATGCAGAGGGGTATTTTGCGGCTATCCTGTCAATAAGGCCCAGCCCGTGCTGGCTGCGAAGCAGGAACAGCCCTGCGTAGGACTCGAATTTGAACGCCTTGCCGACCGTGAACCCGCAGCCTGACAGCACCACGACCGAAAGCACGAATTTCAGCATTGCCGAAAGAGGCGCGTCAAGAATTACGATGAAGAATGGCACTGACACCAGGAGCGAAACTATGGCTAGCAGTGCGGGCATGTTAAGTTTCATGGCACACAGTCACCAGGCAAACAATAAAAACCGCACTACATTGTTCGGGTGCGCCCCAGGGGCAGGAGGGCAATAATATAAGGTTTTGTCAGGTTGAGTAAAGCAAAGGGGAGATATTATGCAGTGCGAGATTTGCGGCGATGGGGAAGCTGAGTACCTAGTTCTTATAGAAGGCGCCAAGCTCAATGTCTGCCACGCCTGCTCGGGTTCGGGCAGGCTGTTGAAAGGGCCGCAGGCGCAGCGAGGGCAGGGCCAGGACTCTTTTTCCAGGCCAAGGGAGGAATTGGAAGTGGCGGAAGGCTTCGGCACCCTGATAGCTGCTGCGAGGAAAAGGCTGGGCTTGCCCATGGAAGTGCTTGCAGAGCGCATAAACGAGAAGCTCTCGGCCCTCGAGAGGATTGAGCGCCAAAAAATGCTCCCTGACGAAAAAGTCGCGCGCAAGCTGGAGAAGGAACTGGGCATCAAGCTGCTGCAAAGCGTTGGCGTGGATGCCGCAGCGCCCCCAAGCTCGGGCAAGGGCCCGATTACGCTTGGGGACATCATAGAAATAGAGAGGAAGGAGAAGAAGAAAAAGGATTGAGCCGATGGTGCTTGAGCTCATATTCGCCGCAACTGCCGCAATCAGCGCAATTTCGCTTGCAGGCCTCTCGCTTTTCGTGTTCGGGAAAAAAACCCTTGACTCGCTCGTATTCTATTTCATCAGCTTTTCCGCAGGCACCCTGCTGGGGGCTGCGTTCTTCGACATCCTGCCCGAGTCGCTGGAAAAGGCAGGCGCGGCAGTTTCGCTTGAGATTGTGTTTGCAGGCGTCATCGCGGCATTTGCAATGGAGAAGATAATCCATCTGCACCATCACCACCACGTAGACCACAAGGGCGAGCACCACCACCCGATGGGCGTGCTGACCCTTGCAGGGGACGCGGTGCACAATTTTTTTGACGGGGTGGCGATTGCCGCTGCTTTTCTTGTCAATACTCCGCTGGGAATTACCACCACAATCGCGGTTGCCTGCCACGAAATACCGCACGAGATAGGCAATTTCACCCTGCTTTTATACAGCGGCTACAGCCGGGAAAAGGCGCTGTTCTTCAATTTCCTGACCGCCCTGTCCGCGATTGCCGGAGGGCTGCTGTTCTACTTTTTCGCAGGCGCGATAGCGAATTTCGAAAGCTATGCGCTTTCATTCACCGCAGGCACGTTCATTTATATCGCAGGCTCGGACCTGATGCCCGAGCTCCACAAGGAAACCCGGGCAAAAAGCTCCCTTGCCCAATTGCTTCTTATGTTGCTTGGCGCAGGCGTGATATGGCTTGCCGCAAAATACCTGGGTGGATAGATGGGGGTTGACCTGGGGGACGTTCCGAAAACTTCGGCGAGGATAGCCGACCTGTCGGGCAAGAAGTTCGCGGTGGACGCGTTCAACACCATTTACCAGTTCCTCTCCTCCATCCGCCAGCCAGACGGCACGCCGCTGCAGGACTCGCACGGGAACACCACTGGGCACCTTGTCGGCATATTCTACAGGAATGCCAAGCTTCTTGAGAACGGAATCCATCCCATCTATGTTTTTGACGGCAAGCCCCCGGGATTCAAATGGGACGTGCTGGCCGAGCGCTCGGAAAGGAAACTGGCGGCGGAAGCGGCTTGGAAAGCCGCGCTTGAGAAGGGGAACCTTGCCGAGGCGAGGAAGCACGCGCAGGCCACTTCGCGCCTTACCCCCGCAATGGTTTTGGAGTGCAAGGAGTTGCTTGGGCTGATGGGGATACCCGTTGTGGAGGCCCCCTCCGAAGGCGAGGCGCAGGCTTCGCAGATGGCAATCGAGGGCAGCGTGGATGCGGTTGCCTCGCAGGACATGGACTGCCTGCTTTTCGGCGCGCCGCTGCTGCTGCGCAACTTGTCTATCGGAGGCAGGAGGAAAATGCCAGGCAGGAACGAGTACGTGGAAATAGAGCCCGAGTTCATCGAGCTTTCCGCCGCGCTTTCCACGCTGATGATAACCCGCGAGCAGCTGGTGTGGATGGGCATACTGATCGGCACTGATTTTGACGAGGGAGTGAAAGGGGTTGGCCCGAAAAAGGCCTACAAGATTGTCAAGGAATCCTCGTCAATTGAGGAGGCTGCCGCAAAGGCAGGCGCAAGCGAACAGGCCGAGCACTTCAAGGCAGTGGAGGCGTTTTTCCTGCACCCGCCGGTAAAGCAGAAGGTTTACGCGCAGCCCGGCAAGATGGACAAGCAGGGGCTGCTGAAATTCCTGTCCGGCAAGCACGATTTCTCAGAAGAGAGGGTGGGCAGGACGGTGGACAGCGCCGAAAAAAAGATGAAGGAAGTCGGCGGGCAGACGAAACTTGGAAGCTGGTCTTGATCCGGCATGCAAGGCAGCGCGAAGGCTGCAAAAAAATCAGCAGGGCAGGTTGGCAACCACTTCGACTTTCACTTCCGTGCCGTCTGCCAGGTTCAGTTTTTTCCGCAGGTTGACCGGGGCGATTATTTCCAGCATCTGCAGCCCGTGTATGGAACGCTCTGGGAACACTATTGCCGCAGGGGCGCCGGAAATCGAGCAGCGGTATGCCCCTATTTTTCCGAATGAGCGCCCGTTGCTCTTGAAGCCGTTTATGAGTATGGGCTTCTGCTCGCGCAGCAGCAGGCGTTTTTCTATATCCTCTTCGTTCACCGAAACATTGAGGGTGCCGGGGAAGGGCCTGAAGCACAACTTGTGGTCAAATTCCTTGAGGTAGGGCTTTTGGCCGACATAGTAGGCGCCCTCGCCCAAGCCGGACACCACCTTGCCGCTGAAGAGTATGGGGGTGCCCTCAAGCGAGTCCAGCACTTCCTTCATGAGCTTTCTGACCTGGGAAATTGCTTTTTCCGTCACGAATATCTTGCCGCCCTCGCGGGAAAGCTCGCCCGACTTTTCCAGGGAGATGAGCTTCCTGGAGGCGGTCTGCTGCGAAACGCCGATGTATTCGGCGATTTCACCAGTGGTTATCCTCTGCGGCTCGCGATGCGCATTTTTCTTGAGAAGATAGAAGATTATGTCGGATATCATGGTTATCCCTTCCGCTAACTGGAGTTGGCACTAGAATTTCGGGTAGCAGGTTTTAATCCTTTCCCCCATCCAGACTAATGCCTATGATGATATGAACAACCGCGGATCCAACATGATGAGGTTAACAGCGGCTGAGGCAAAAACTGCAATTGACGATGGGGACTGCAACGGTATTTAAAATGCCTAAGGCGCGAAGAAATCGGTGCTAAAATGCTTGCAGAGGACATCATAACCAAGCTGCAGATAATACCGCTGGAAAAGCTGCGCCCCCACGAGGAGATAATCCCGTATAATCTCCAGAAATTGCGCGAGGCGATGCTGAATTTGGGCAGGCTGGTAGACCCCCTTATTGTGGACAGCAAGCACTACATTGTGATTGACGGCAACCACCGAAGGAAAGTGCTGGAGGCGATAGAGTGCCCGAATTCGGTCTGCCAGCTGGTGGACTACGAATCCCCCGAGATAAGGCTGGGCACCTGGTTCCCGGTTTCCAGGACCATAAGGCCTGAGGAGATAAAGGTGCTGAAAGGGGAGAAGGTCGACTTTGATGCGGGCAATGCAGCACTCCAGAAAATGGAAGCCACGTTCATGTATGTGAAGAAGCAAAACGGCAAGAAGGAATGCTATTTGTACGACTCGAACGAGAGGAGCGTGCAGGGCGTGATATCCCAGCAGCGCAAATTCATCACCTCGCTGGAAGGGCGCGACCTGCAGTATGTCGCGGACGACAAGACGGACGAGTACCTGGACGCGGGCTATGCGGTTTTCCAGAGAAGGATTTACACCAAGAGTGAAATAGTCGCCGAGGCGCTTGCAGGCAGGGTGATGCCGCCCAAGAGCACCAGGCATGTTATTCCCGACAGGATAATCAGGCTCAATTTGCATCTGGGCTGGCTGTCCGAATCACCCGAGGTTGCAAAACAGCTGATGGATGACTCGCTGAAAAAAAGGCTGAACGAAGGCTCGATTCGAAGGTACGTGGAGCCGGTCATCGTGCTGTACTGATTCTGCCAGGCTCAATCAGCAGCTATAAAAACTGCTTCTTTGCTAATCCTTGCGCTATGATGACACCGCTCCAGATGGTTAGCCTGCTGGCGATGACCAAACGGAGTAGCTTCTGAGCAAGAATTAATCGAGGCGAGATTATGCCTGGGCCTGCTAAGGAGAAACATTCGTGCAGTACTCTGGTGTGCCCTGACTGCGGGGCAGCGTACAGCGCACGAAAAATAGAGATGCTGGTTTTCGACCCGTTCCACAGGGAGCTTAAAGGCAAATAAGAATGGGCTCAGGAGTTATGTTGTCTGTTTACCCCGTTGCGCAGAGAGTGCACGTGTCCAGTACGGCACACTGCTGCCCTTCGCATGTTGTGGTGATAGACAGCGCGCTTTCCACATAAGCCCCTGTGGAGTCGGTGACTCTGAATTTCGGAGTTTTTGTACAGGTATTACCCGCAGCAGGCATTCCAGAAATTGCGCCGGATGAACTTAGGGAGAGCCCGTTTGGCAGCAGACAGATGCTCATAGTCCAGGCATAAGGCGGCGTGCCGCCGGTTGCTTGGAGTGTTGTGCTGTAGGCAGCCCCGACTTGCCCTGCAGGCAGGCTGGAGGTGGTGATTGCAAGAGCTGTTGCGCCACCGCTTCCTGCCCCGCCGTCTCCGTAGTTGCACCGGACCACCAGCTGCTTGTCACTGGCCTCCGTCTTCGGAATGCCATACGCCGTCTTATAGTTGAACGAAAGCAACATGCTTTTCAAGTTGCCTTTCAGGCAGGAAAATGCAGAATATCCCACGTTCACCAGTTTTTTCTCCCCTGGCCCGAAAATTATGGTTGAATTGAAAAACGGGCTATCTTTTTCCGCGTATTGCACTGGAACCCCGTCCAGGTTAACGCCAGTGATTTCCCGAGAATCCGCCTAGGCGTTTTCAAGCACGAATGCAAGATTCGAACCGTTGGTTTGGGAAACTTCCACTACCCTGAACGGCAGGGCAGCGCCCTGCCAATAAGCCGCTGCTGCATTGGAAGTGGCGTCCTTTGCAGTGCCGGGAAAAAAACCCAAAAGAGAAACAGAAACAAGCCCGATGATGAGCACCACGCTGAGAACAACAAGATATTCGGTCGCGCCCTGCGCATGCATCAATCGCATGCCTATTGCCGGGGAGGCGAACCTTTTATTCCTATTCCTCGGATGTGCGCCAGATACCATTTTAAGCCTTATTATATCAAATGATATAAGTGATAAAATGGCATCCAAAGCCGCAGCAAAAGCCCCTGCAAGGGCGCGGAAATTCTTCCGCCCGTCAGCGCGCGCGAGGCGCGCGGCAAGGTTCGCACCCAAGAACATACTGCGCTACCCGCGCCTCGACACCATCCTGATGGTGGAGGACGCGATAAAGAATGCCGACGACTACATGACAAAGACGCAGCTGTGGCGCAGCCTGAAGAAGAAAGTGATGTACCAGACGTTCTGCGTCATCATCGACTATTTCGAGCACTCGGGCAGGATAATTATAGACAAGGACCGCAAAATCGAGTGGATTTGGGACCCCGAGGGCGTGGCATACTACAACAGGCATCCTGAGCTTAGGGCAGATAACCATCACAACGTAGCCATCCTAATCCTTTCAGCCATTTTCTCAAGCTGCACGAACGCATCCGCCTTTCTCTGGGTTTCTTCGCTGATGGAATCTGAAAAGGCTGCAATCTCTACGCGCTTGGGAAGCCGCTTGACCTCGTTTATCGCGCCAAGGAAATCATTGTCGCCAGAAACGATTATTGCGGTGTCGTACCCGTCCCTGAAGCCAAACGCAAGGAGGTCCGTGATGAGCGCAACATCCACTCCCTTCTCTATGTAAGCTTTCTGCCTCTGCCCGCAGCTCTTGCAGATTTTCTCCCTCACCTTGAGGGTCTTTATCTCGACTTCAAAGCCAAGGCGTTCCAGTTTCTTGAAGAACGACTCCTGCTCTGCTGCAGCCTGCATCGGCCTTGAGCCATAATAGTAGGCCCGAACCAGCTTTCTTTCGCCAACAAGTGCGTCAACCAGCCTCTTGTAGTCTATCTTGAAACCTGCATCTGCCCGCTGGTACCTCTCTACGGCATGGTGGAGGTTCGAGCCGTCTATGAATACCATTACCCGCTCATCCATATGACCACCAGAAGAAGGGGTGTATAGTTTGCTGGAGGCCGGCGCCCGAAGGCACCGCGAGGGCAACCGCCGCGCTCCAGCCGATTATGGTAAGTGTGATTAATTCTCCGGAATGGTTTAAGAAACTTCCTGAAACAGCCGCACAATTCATTTGCTCACGTTTTTCTTCCATTCTTCCTGCTTAAAAACATTCACAGGGTGCCGTGCCGGTGATGCCAGTGGATTCTCCGCCGTAAAAATCATTTTCTCCGAACGCGCGCATCCTGATTTTCGAAATCTATTTAAACCTGTTATGCGAATTAGGGTTGGCGATCAGATGGACTGTGCAGTTTCCCTCGTATATTAGTTTTTGGCGAGCGGATGCAGGTTCAAAAATCAGGGCAGGGCAAAAAAATACAAGACGGGGGTTTGGGATATGTTCGAAAACGTGGTTGGGGAAACAAAGGCGGACGAACTCATGAGTAATGAGGGCGTCAGGATAGGCATCATCGGCGTGGGCGGCGCGGGCTGCAACACGGTCGACCGAATGATGAAGAGCGGGATAAAAAGCGCACAGACAATTGCCGTTAACACCGACCAGCTCCACCTCAAGATTGTGCAGGCGCACAAGAGGGTGCTGATCGGCTCATCGGTAACAAAGGGATTGGGCGCAGGTGGCTTCCCTGAAGTCGCGACCAAGTGTGCGGAAATGAGCCGCGACAAGCTGCGCGAGGTAATCGGCAGCAAGGAGCTTGTCTTCGTGTGCGCCGGAATGGGCGGAGGCACGGGAACGGGCGCAGCGCCTGTCGTTGCGGAGATCGCAAAGGACGAGGGCGCAATCGTCGTCTCAGTCGTAACGATTCCTTTCCGCCTTGAGCGCGCGCGCGTGCAGAAGGCGAAGTGGGGTCTGGAACGCCTGATGGCAAAGTCCGACACCTGCATTGTGATTGAGAACGACAGGCTGGTGAACTACGTGCCCAACCTGCCGATTTCCGAGGCATTCAACCTTGCCGACGCAATCACGGGCAAGGCAATCACGGGCATTGCGGACACGATAATGCTGCCTTCGCTCATGAACATCGACTTTGCAGATGTGAAGTCAGTCATGGAGAATGGTGGCTTTGCGCTCATATCAATGGGCGAGGCGCACGGCACCGACAGGGTGGAGCATGTGGTGAGGAACACTATGGAGCACCCGCTCCTGGATGTTTCCTATGAGGGCGCAAAGGGCGCGCTCCTTCATGTCAACGGCGGCACCGGCCTCACGCTTGGCGAGGGCATTGAAATCGGCGAGAAGATCTCCGAGAGCTTCGACCTCAACGCGGATGTCAAGATCGGCGCGCGCCTCGACCCGAGCATGGGCGACGGGCTATCAGTCACCTCCATTGTGACTGGTGTGAAGAACCCCTACTCGACCGCGCCTGCAGAGGCAAAGCCCAAGGCAATAACCATGGACGCACTCAACTATCTCTGAGTTTTTTCTTTCAACAGCCGCGCCCTTCCCCAACAAGGGCGCATTTTCTTTTTTGTCAACCCCCTATCATATTTTATAAACCCTTCAATGCTAACTCCGACGAATAATGAGGGCTGGTAGCTCAGCGGTAGAGCGCGTCGTTCGCAACGACGAGGCCATGGGTTCAAATCCCGTCCAGTCCACTGCCATTTTCGCAGATGAAAATGGCAGCAAGTCGAGCGAATCGTCGCTCGACCGTGTCGCCAAATCGCAGACGATTTGGCACTGTCCAAACCCCTCGATGCGTTTGGCGATTCTTGTTGTGGTTCCATGAAAGTTGCTGTTCTATTCTCAGGCGGGAAGGATTCAGCCTTTGCCTCGTTCTGCTGCCTCTATTATGGCTGGGACGTGCATCTCCTCACAATCGAGCCTGCTGAATACTCGACGATGTTCCACCACCCAAACATTGGCTGGTGCGAAAAGCAGGCGGAAGCAATGAATCTACCAATAAAGGTGGTGAAAGCGAAAGGCAGCGCCGAGGCTGACGAGCTTGGCGAGGTAAAGCGCGCGCTTTCTGAAATGAAAGTTGACGCGGTGGCGACCGGTGCAATTGAAAGCGAGTACCAGAAGCAGCGCATTGACAAAATCGCGCACGAGCTAGGCATTAGGAGCTTCTCGCCGCTTTGGCGCACAGGTGCGCAGATGCTTCCAGAAATCTGCAGCTATTTCGATGTATATGTTGTGGCGGTTTCAGCAGAGGGGTTGGGAAAAGATGACCTTGGCAAAAGGTTTGATGGCGAGTTCGTGCAGCGCCTGCGGCAAATGAAGCCATCCGTAAGCCCCATGCTTGAAGGCGGAGAAGGCGAGACATTCGTCGCAGGCGCGCCGTTTTTCAAGCGCGCGCTGAAGATTGCAAAATGGGAAAAAGAGTGGGATGGCGCGCGGGGCGTTGCCAAAATAGCCTCCCTTTCCTGACTATTTGCTGGCAATTGCCTCAAGCTTGTCGATTATGTTATTCATGTCCTGCCCATACGCTGCGCGTATGTTTATGGACGAGGTGAACTTCGCCTCGACAGGGAGCTCCTTCTTTATCTGTATTGTGTTGTTGCCAAACGCAGTGGCGCTTGATATTGGCACCACCACTTCAATGGGCACCTGCTCCTGCACTCGGAACTGCACTGGCTGCCCCGTGGATGACAAGCCAACCAGCTGGGTGTCAATGGGTATGTTGAAGGAAAGCGGCATGTTAAATTCTGCAGGGAACAGGTCCTTTATCGGATAGCTCCGGTCTAGCGTGATTGTGGTTGAAACCGGCGCTGACATCACAATGTTCCGGTTCTGCAGCGTGCGCAGATCCTCGGCAATGCCCAGCAGCTGCTCCTTCTGCGCTGGCGAAAGCGGCTTTTCCATGAAGAAGGTGCCATACACGCTGACAAGTGCGAGTGCGAGTGCGAGGACCGCCACTATCATCGTGGTTGTGCTTGCCCCGCCTGCCTGCGGAGCCTCGGAGGCTTGCTGGGCAGGGGGCGAATATTTTTCATCAGAAGGGTTGTATGGCTTGGGGCCGCCGCGCGAAAAACTGGAAGGAAGGTTGGAAGGCATACGCATCACCGCTATTTTATCACCGCTCTTGTTTTTAAACTCTTATTGCATTTTATCTCGCGAGGGATCACTATGCCAAAAGTAACATTCAAATCCGACGGAAAGACAGTGGAAGTGCCTGCGGGCACCCCGCTTACTCAGGTTGCCGAGGACAACGGCGCCTCCATACCGTTCTCCTGCAAGGCAGGCGTGTGCGTCTCATGCCTTGTCAACATCGTCTCCGGCATGGAAAATCTCACGCCGCCTACTGAAAACGAGAAGGCAACGCTTGAAGGATTCGGCGCCAAGCCCAACCAGCGGCTTGCCTGCCAGGTAACCATCAACGGAGACGTTGAAGTGGAAAATCCCTGAGTGGGAACATGATTTCCATCTCGCTTGACCGCGCATCCTATTCAGCCGGCGACACCATATCTGCGACCATCAGCGTGCGCCAGCAAAAGCCCCTCAACGCGCGCAGCCTGTCTGCTACCCTTGTCTGCGCAGAGCGCAAGCAAGTAAAGACCACGGTGGTGCTGGACAGGTACGACTACGACAGGGACCGCGAGATGGGCCAGCCCTACTCATCGCACATGGAGACAAAGACTGAAGAGCGCTCGCGCACTGCATTCGAGCAGTCAAAGCAAGCCTGCGGGCAGCACACATTCTCAGGAGAGGAGCAGTTCATCGTCCAGTTCCTGCTTCCGCAGGACGCAAAGCCCACAAGCTACGAGTTTGGGCACGACGGCGCGATTTACGTCTGGAAAGTGCGTGCAAAGCTTGACATTCCCATGGCGCCTGACGAGCACGCCGAAGCCGAAGTTTTCGTGCAGGGGCTTTAATCACGGCAGCAAGAGCTTCAAATAGAACAGCGGTGACTGTGTCTTTTTCTTCGCCTCGTCCGAGTTTACCATGTTGATGAGCATCTGGCGCATCTCAGGCTTGTCCGCTGCTTTGCCTATGAACAGGTTGAGGAGGAAACGGAAGCGGCTCGCGCGCTGCAGGCGGTAGGAATCCACCATCTCAGGGTAAATGTATTCGTCCAGCATCTTCGGGTACTTGGCAAGTGATGCCTCGGCAAGCGGCGCATGCCCTGGAGTTGCGGCAATCGCCCCCCCAATCGCCCCTGCGGCATACTTACCTGAGCAAAGCGCGTTGCCCACTCCCTCTCCTGAAAATGGATCCACAAGCGAGGCGGCATCGCCAACAAGCGTCCAGCCATTGCCTACGCACTTCTTATGGTAAGAGCCAAGCGGGATTGCCCAGCTGCCCACTCTTCCCTCAAGCTTTGCATTCTTGAAGCGGGCCGCAATGGCAGGGTGTTTTGCAACCGCATCCAAAAGTATTTTGGTCGGATGCCTCCCGGCTTTCACATCAGAGGAAAGTATTCCCAGTCCCACGTTCGCCATCCCCTCCTGCATGGGAAATATCCAGACATATCCTGGAAGCACGCCGTCAATGAAGAAAAGCTCAATATCCTGTGTCAGTCCCTCAATGCCCGACCAGTAGCCCCGAACTGCGGAATAAACATGCGCCATGGGGACGTTGGGTGTGCCTACCAGCCGCGCAACAGATGAAGCTGCGCCGTCTGCGCCCACCACAACGCGCGAGCGGAACTCCATCACCTTCTTTTCAGCGCTAGATGCGCCCGACACGCCAATCACTGCGCCTGCGCTGTCTTTCAGAAGCGAATTCACCGTGAAATTCTCAATCAGCTTTATTTTTTGGTGCGCGCGCGCAGCAGCGATTAAAATGCCATCCACATCCACCCTTGCAATGGTATAGCCTGCAAAATTTTCCCCATCTGCATTAGGGAAGGGCACAGACACTTTCTTGCCGTTGGGGGCAACGAGCGTAAGCCCTCTCACAATGCCGTGCGGCTTTTTGGGAATCTCAGGAAGCACGCCAAGCTCGCGCGCAACACCAATGGACTTTCCTGAGAATGCGTCCCCGCACACCTTTTCGCGCGGAAAGCTCGCTTTGTCAAGCAGCAGCACCTCGTGTCCGGCATTGGCTAGGAAAATGGCGGTGGAGCAGCCCGAAGGGCCAGCACCCACCACTATCGCATCATAAACATGCTCTTCGTTTTCCATAAAATCCGCATCCTTTCGGGACAAATATAAACCATTACATTAAAAATGCTCTCATGGCGCACGCAAAAAGGGAGGGGCTCATCCGCAGCATCTGGCACCCACCAAAGAAATGGCATACGCCTGGCGCCTGGATGTGGTGGTTCTGGCTCTTTTTCATCCATGACGAAAACACAAAGAAGACTGGCAAGTGCAGGCAGCTCATGATACTCTGGTCCATCAAGAACGATTCGCACATCAAGTGCAATTCGCTTGACATTCGCATCCCAAAGCAGCTTGAGGGCAGAGTGGATGGCACCTACCGCCTCAACGGCGCAGCAGCTGCATGGTATTTTGACGGCGAGAGGATGCACGAGGACTTTGTGCTTGAAACCTCGCACATGGAGCTTGACCCTGCCCGCTGCTCGCTTTTCGCGCCTGGAAGCACGCCATCATCGTTCTCGCTTCACGGCGAAGATTTCATAACGAAAATAAAGTCGGGCAAGCACGAGTTCGAGTTTGTCGCAAGGCAGTCTGACCTTCGCGAGCCGGTGGGGCCAAACTACGGCAACACGCCGCTTCCTGCTGGCATGCAGATAGAAGGCACCAGGATAGAGATAACCAAATTGTCCGGCACCGAGCTTCACAACGGCAAGAAGCGCGCAATCTCTGGCACTGCATACTTCCAGAAAATATTGCTCGCCGCGCCTCCGCCGCAATGGTACTGGGGGCTTTACCATTTTTCCGACGGCAGTTTCTTCACCTACATGGCGCCCTATGTCGGCAGGGCCACGCTTGCGGACAATGCATGGCAAGGGGCAGGCCTCAAGAAGCCGTCTCTTCCCCTCAAGCAGGACATCTACCTGTTCCACGCGCCAACAGGGCGCGTTTACGAGGGCAACGCGCTGACTGTAGTGCCGCATAAAATTGCAGGCACAAAGAACTGGGTGCATGAGCTTGAGGGCAAGGGCGAGGATTTTTCCATCAAGGCGACCGCGCGCGCATACGCGCACGCCTGCTGGTCGTTTGAGAAGAAAATAGGGAGCATGCCCGTAAAGTCGACCTTCAAGTACAACGAGTACCCCTC
>Ga0172368_10005992_pt1 | contig 13298 bp, 10 predicted proteins | sample Lak11m_FD_114540 | JGI IMG/M metagenome (GOLD analysis project Ga0172368, IMG submission 114540) | Freshwater microbial communities from Kabuno Bay, South-Kivu, Congo - kab_022012_11m | ecosystem: Environmental > Aquatic > Freshwater > Lake | place: Democratic Republic of the Congo: South-Kivu...
GATTCTCTTAAAGCAAAAGGTAAAATTGAAGAAATTAATGCCAAAGTTTTAAAAGGCGAAAACTTTGAAGAACTTGCAAAACAATTCTCCGAAGATAAAGGTTCAGGAGCTAAAGGAGGCGTCCTTCCTTGGTTTGGTTCAAACAGAATGGTTCCTGAATTTATTATTGCTGTTTCAAGTCTTCCAAAAAAAGGCGATATCTCTGCTCCTGTTAATACTCCTTACGGCTGGCACATCATTAAATTAATTGACCGCAAAGAAATTGGAAGTTTTGATGATGTGAAATCAGATTTAAAGGTTCGTATCTCAAAAGATATTCGCTCCTCAAAAAGCAAAGATGCTATTGTAAATAAAATTAAAACTGAGAACAATTTTAAATTGTTTGCTGATACAAAAGCAGACTTTTACAAAGTGGTTGATGATAGCATTTTTCAAAATAAATGGAAACTTAGTAGAGCAAAAGATTTGCAAAAAACAATGTTCTTAATAGGAAACAAAAACTATTCTCAACAGGACTTTGCCTCGTATCTTGTAGCTAATCAAAGTTTCCGAACAAAAGAGGCCATTGAACCTTTTGTAAATACTATGTTTGATCAATACGTTGATGCATCCTGTATTGCTTTTGAGGATGCAAACTTAGAAGCAAAGTATCCGGAATTTAATGCTGTTATGAAAGAGTACAGAGACGGCATTCTGTTATTCGAACTTACGGATAAAAAAGTTTGGTCAAAAGCAGTTAAGGATTCAACCGGATTGCAGGCCTTTTATGATAAGAATAAAGAAAATTACAAATGGGGTGAACGTTTGGATGCCACTGTTTACACTTGTGCTAATCAAGCAATAGCTGATCAAACCAAAACTTTGGTTAAAAAAGCTATCAAAAAAGGATATAATAACGATGAAGAAATTCTCAGCACAATTAATAAAGAATCACAACTAAATCTGCAGGTTGAAAGTGGAAAATTTTTAAAAGGAGACAATAAAATAATTGATGGAATTACGTGGGTTGCCGGTATTTCTGCTGATATTAAATCGGATAAATCAGTTGTTTTTGTAAATGTTCACAAAAAACTGGATCCCATGCCAAAAAGTTTATCAGAGGCCAGAGGTCTTATCACGGCTGACTATCAAACCTATCTCGAAAAAGAATGGATGACAAATCTAAAAAAGAAATATACTGTTGCTGTTAATCAGGATGTTTTATATACTATAAAATAATTTGCATTGTTGATGGGCTTTTGCGTATTCAATGAACAATTAAAAATAACAGAATTCACGCATGGTCGCCAACATAACTAGTATGGGTTCAGTAAAAAAAAATATTTTCTTCCTAATGCTTTTATTGACCTTCGCTTCCTGTAGCTGGTTTAAGACTAAAAAACCGGATGATGCAATCGCTAAAGTTCAGGATAAATATTTGTACAGATCCGATTTGGTTGGTATTGTTCCGAAAGGCACGTCATCAAAAGATAGCATTTCAATTACAAAAAATTATATCAACAATTGGATAGAACAACAATTGATGCTGGAGTTAGCTAATTCCAACTTGAACGATAAACAGAAAAATTTTGATAAACAATTAGAAGATTATAAAAATTCATTAATTATTTATGCTTACGAAAAGGAGTTTGTTAGGCAGAAATTAGATACCATAATCTCTGAAGCCAATATTATTAGCTATTATGATACACACCATAATGATTTTGAATTAAAAGATAACATTGTAAACGTTTTATATGTTAAGTTGCCACTTAAATCTCCTGCAAAAAATAAAATAGCTCAATTGTACAAATCAGATAATCCAAAGGATAGGGAATCTCTTGAAAAACTTTGCCAACAGGAAGCTGCAAACTTTTTTCTTGACGATAATGTTTGGCTGATCTTTAATGACTTAGTAAAAGAAATTCCGATTAAAACCTATAATCAGGAAGATTATTTAAAAACACACGAATTTATTGAGATGGAGGATTCTACGTTTAATTATTTTGTGCATATCAAGGGATATAAAATAAAAGAAAGTCTATCACCACTTAGCTTCGAAAAAGAAAACATTAAGAGCATCTTGCTTAACAAGCGAAAATTGACACTATTAGAGAATCTTCGCAAAGAAACATACAATGATGCTGTAAAACATAGTAACTTTACCATTTATTAATTCGTCCAATCATAAAAAAATGCCAAAATTATATTTTAGGTTTTTATTGTTGAATTGTTTGGTTTTTACTGGAACCTATATTAGCGCTCAGGAAAAAGTAATTGATCAAATAGTTGCTGTAGTTGGTAAAAACATCATTAAACAATCGGATATTGAAAATCAATATGCACAATACGTTGCTCAAGGTGTCACTACGGGTGGTGCAGACTTTCGTTGCGAATTGATGGAAGAATTATTGTTCCAGAAATTACTTTTAAATCAGGCAGACATAGATAGTGTTGTTATTTCCGATGCACAGGTTGAAAGCGAATTAGATAAGAGAATAAAGTATTTTATTATGCAAATAGGATCTCAGGAAAAGCTTGAGGCCTATTACAATAAAACAATTCTTCAAATCAAAGCTGATTTTAAAGAAGACATCAGATCCTTATTACTCACTCAAACTGTTCAAGGGAAAATTACCGAGAATGTAAAAATTACTCCATCTGAAGTTCGTACCTATTTTAATGATCAACCCAAAGACAGTATTCCTCTTATTAGTTCCGAAGTTGAAATAGGGGAGATTGTTAAACAACCTGTAATTACAGATGAAGAGAAGAAAATTGTTAAAGATAAGCTCAATAAATTAAGAAACGAAATTATTGCAGGAAAAGATTTTGCTGCGATGGCAGTGCTCTACTCAGAAGATCCAGGATCAGCTTCAAAAAAAGGTGAGCTCGGTTTTGTTAGCAGAGGTGAACTTTACCCCGAATTTGAATCGGTAGCTTTTGGCTTGAAAGGAAAAGATATTTCTCCTGTTATTGAAACAAAAGCAGGTTTCCATATTATTCAATTAATTGAGCGCAGAGGTGAAATGATTAATGTTCGTCACATCCTAATGATTCCACAGGTTTCCATTGAAGCAATATCAAAAGCAAAAATGACATTAGATACCGTATATGCAAAGATTTCGTCGGGTGAATTGAAATTTGCTGATGCAGTTGCAAAATATTCAGACGATCCAAGCAAAAACAATGGCGGCATGATGGTAAATACACAAACGAATTCTACAAAGTTTGCAGCCGAAGATATGGACCAATCAGTATTTTTTGTTGTTGATAAATTAAAAGTTGGTGAAATTTCAAAGCCTGTTCCAATGAAGTCCTTAGAGGGTAAGCAAGCTTATAGAATTGTATATTTAAAAACCCGCACTGATCCTCATCGTGCTAATCTTAAAGATGATTATAGTTTTATTCAGAACCTTGCGCTTCAAAAAAAACAGAGTAAAACTGTTGATGAATGGATTGCTAAAAAGATTGCAATTAATTATATTCATATTTCGGATGAATACAAGAACTGCAAATATATTCACAAATGGTTTTGATTAATAATTAATTCTTAAATATGTTACCTTTTAAATCAGATGTTGAGGCAGTAGATGCTTTTGTAGAAAAATATAACTTGCTTAAATCCGAAGTGGGTAAAATAATTATCGGACAGGATGATGTAATTAAAAGTTTATTGATTTCAATATTCAGCAAAGGTCATTGTTTATTATTAGGTGTTCCTGGATTGGCCAAAACTCTTATGGTAAATACGATTGCTAAGGCGTTGGGCTTATCTTATCGCCGTATTCAGTTTACCCCCGACTTAATGCCATCTGATATAATTGGAGCTGAAATACTTGATGAAACACGCAAATTCCGTTTTGTAAAAGGACCGCTGTTTGCAAATATTATTTTAGCTGATGAAATAAATCGTACTCCACCTAAAACACAATCTGCATTACTCGAAGCAATGCAAGAGAAATCGGTTACGGTTGCTAGCACAACCTATGTTTTAGATGAACCCTTTTTTGTTCTCGCAACACAAAACCCAATTGAGCAGGAAGGAACATATCCATTGCCAGAAGCTCAGCTCGACCGCTTTATGTTCAACGTTTGGCTTGATTATCCATCGTTTGAAGAAGAAATAAATGTAGTAAAATCTACAACCGCTGGCGTTACACCTGAAATTTCAAAAGTTTTGACTGCAGAAGAAATTTTATTTTTTCAGGATTTGATTCGTAAAATTCCCGTAACTGATAATTTATATCAATACGCCGTTTCTTTGGCTTCTCTTACACGACCTAATACACCTAACGCTCATCAGTGGGCTAATAATTATTTATCGTGGGGTGCTGGTCCGCGTGCTTCTCAATATCTAATCATTGGTGCAAAATGTCATGCGGCTATTATGGGAAAATATGCACCCGATATTGAAGATATAAATGCAGTAGCCGCTTCTATTCTTCGCCATCGTATTGTGAAAAATTACAAAGCTGAAGCCGAAGGAATTTCAGTAGATGCAATCATAAAAGAATTTCTTAAGAAATAAATGTTAGCAGGAAAAGTGATTTTATTTTTCATTAGGAGGTTCGTGTACCAATGCTTATACTTCAATGGTTCGCATCAGTTCGTACTTCATTGTAAATATTGCTAAAATTTAAATGTAATACCAGCACTTGGCATAATGGGTAATTGATTAACACGTTCGTATTTAACCCGATCAAAATAAAACATGTTTTCACGATTGTATGCATTTGTTACACCTAAATTTGCTTCCAGTTTTTTCCTTTCACCAAATTCCCATGTCTTCTTTATAGTTAAATCTAAGCGATGATAATAAGGAAGTCTGCCTAAATTTTGAGGAGCATATTGAATTCCGAGGGTACCATTTGATGTTGTATAGTCGGTATTGATTCCATCAGAAAAATTAATCATTTCATAATACCCCTGCGTTTGTGTAAATGGGAATCCAGATCCAAGATTCCATCGGGCATCAAATTCCCAACTAAGTTTCTTATCAAACTTATAGCTGAAAACTAAATTTACATTATGCCTTCTGTCAAAATGAGGTACGTAATTCTCAATACCATCATATCTGTTAACATATCCTAAAGAATAAACACCCCATAAATATATTCGACTGAATTCATATTTAACTGATACATCAAAACCGTAAGCGTTTCCGGTTTCTATAACAAAATCCTTTTTTAAATAATCCGGTTTGTCTGAATTGGCTTCATTATCATCAAAAACTTTGTTACGGTTAATGTTGGTGAGTTGAGTGAAGTCTTTGTAATAACCTTCTACATTCAATGTCATGTTATTAATCAAATCAAACTCTGACCCAAGGATTGTGTGCCATGCCTTTTGTAATTTATGTTTAACTTCTTTTCCATCGAAGTTTACTGGTAAGGTTTCAGGTCCGGATAAAAAACCATAGAAAAGATTTACAATATCTCTGTCGGAATTAGTGCTGATAAGGTTTTGCGAATACCAACCACCAGCAAACTTTAATCTGAATTTTTTTGCAACATTATATTTTGCAGCTAAACGTGGTTCTGGAGACATACTGCCGAGTGAAGCATACCATTGTGCTCTGAAACTAGGTTCGAAAATAAATTTTCCTTTTATTATCTTCCCCTTTACGTAACCCCCTAATTCTGTAGTGAAATCATTCTGCTGTATTTTACGATTCAATGCATTGAAGAAAACAAAATTAGTTCTGAAACCATTCATTTCAACTCCATATCTTAATTCGTTTTTCCCTAAAAAATAAGTGAAGTTCATTCCAATATTAAAACCACTAATCTGGCTGCTGTCGGGCATTGCCTGACCTTGTTCACGCATAACCATAGTGTAATTTGAAAAAGCAACTACACCTTCAACTAAAACAGGTGAACTGCCTGGAATTAAAACAAAATTTGTCCCTATACCATTTGCTTTCCAATTAAAATCAGAGATGATTTTGTAATTCACTTTGTCTTCATAGCGAAAACCAAAAAAGTTTACTTTACTACCATTGGCAGCATTCAGTGATACTTTGCCGTAAAAATCTGTAAAATTAAAAGGTAATCCTGCTGTATCGATGTATTGATAAAACAATTTGGAGCTTTCTTTTAAATAGGAATTTTTTGCAGAAAAAATAAATGAAGTGCTGCCTTGATTTGCATCAATTTGTTTTTTTAATGGTCCTTCAATCATTAATTTTGAACCAAACGGACTTGCTCCAATAACTCCGGCTACTTGCTTTTTGTTTCCGTCGCGCGTAGTGATATCCATTACAGAGGATATCCGTCCGCCATATTCAGCACCAAATCCACCTGTATAAACATCTGCGGTCCGTAAAATATCAGTATCAAAAACAGAAAATAAACCAATCGAATGAAACGGATTATAAATAATCATTCCATCAAGTAACACTTTATTCTGAACTGGAGAGCCACCTCTTATATATAGTTGGCCACCTTGATCGCCAGTAAATATAACACCTGGCAACACCTGTAAATATTGAGCCAAATCGGGTTGCCCCCCAACTGTGGGAATTCCACTGATTTGTTTTGGAGTAATTTTTTCTACCGAAATTTTTGTTTCTGTGGAATCTTCCCCTTTTTTCCCTTCAACTGTTATACCAGTTAGTTGCCGAATAGATTTTGAAACCTCCAACTTAAGCGTTCGAACTTCACCTTCTTTTAATTCTATAGTTTGTTTTAATGTATCAAATCCAAGACATGTAACCATCAGTGTGTAGCTGCCAGCTGGTATTCGAGTGATGTTAAAATAACCATTTCCATCTGTTTGCGCACCATACATGGTTTTCGAAAAGTACACATTCGTAAAAATCATCGGCTCGTACGATTTCTTGTCATATACAAAGCCGCGAACACTCGCTGTTTGAGCAAATGTTAATGGACTAATTAACAAAATAAGTGTAATTATAATATAGGAATTAACTACAGAACCTTTACGCATCAATTAATCTGTGATTTTTTATTTCTGTTTGTAAAAATACACATATTTTTAAATCTCGCAATCGGAAAATATGCAAATCCATTAATGCAGTATTTTAAATAATAACTCTTTCATCAACTCACCTTCCGGAACACCTGCATTATCAATACCTTTAGACTTAACATCAAATTCACGTAAATAGCTAATTATATTGTATAGTTTTGGCAAGGTGTAGTTTTTTGCTGAATCAGCATAGTCATTTATAAAATAGGGGTTCACAGATAGTACAGAGGCAATGTTATTACGTGACTTATCTCCCGTACTATGATAAAGCAGCAGTTTTGAGAAGAATGAATAAAGAATGCTAATCGTCATAACCATTGGGTTTTCTTTGGTGTTGGACGAGAAATAATTAATGATTTGATTTGCCTTGTAAATGTCTTTTCTTCCAATGGCTTTTTGAAGTTCAAATACGTTAAAGTCTTTACTAATTCCAATATAGGTTTCTACAGCTTCGGGGGAGATAGGAGTGCCTTTGCTAACGTTAATTGTGAGTTTGTCAATTTCATTTGCGATTTTACTGAGGTCGCTTCCTAGGCTCTCTGCGAGTAGCATTGTGGCTTTTGGTTGTATGCTGTAATCTTTTTTCTTTACATAACTCTCAATCCATTCAGGAATTTTATAATCTTGTATTTTGGCTGATTCTAATACAATGCCCGCTTTTTCAAGTGTTTTATAGATGGTCTTTCGTTTATCAAGCGTTTTGTATTTGTAGCAGATGACAAGAATAGTTGATTTTAAAGGACTTTCCAGATATTGTTCAAACGGATGCTTGTCATTGGCAATTTTTTTTTCATTTTTTTTACTTTTTTCTTTTTCTTTTGTCTGCGGAATCAAGCTGTTCATAGTCTGGGCTTCCTTAACAATCACTACTTGATAATTGGACATCATAGGAAAACGCTTCACATGCGATAGGAGTGTTTGCACATCTGTTTCGCGCCCATACACTATTGTTTGATTAAATTCTTTTTCGTTTTCATCCAATACATGTTCTTCAATATAATCCGAAACTGCATCAATATAATACGATTCTTCACCCATTAAAAAATAGACAGGATGATAGACCTTGTTTTTTAGTTCGGAAATTATTTGATCAGCGTTCATAAGTGCTTATTTTTGATCATCGTCCGTATAGTCAAAACGCAAATGTTTAACGGTGTGTCCGTTGTTTTTTAATTGATTCAATGAATCAACTCCAATACGCAAATGTTCTTCGGTAAACAAAGCTGATACTTTTTGATCACTAGCTTCAGTCTTCACTCCAGATGATATCATGGGTTGGTCCGAAACTAAAAGCAACGCCCCGGTTGGAATTTCGTTATAAAAACCTACACTAAATATAGTGGATGTTTCCATATCAATGGCCATGCATCGAATTTTTCGTAAGTAACCTTTAAATTCATCATCATGTTCCCAAACTCTACGATTGGTAGTATAAACAGTTCCTGTCCAGTAATCACGACTGTGGTCACGAATAGTAGTAGAGACTGCCTTTTGTAGGTTGAAAGCAGGTAATGCAGGCACTTCCGGAGGAAAATAATCATTCGATGTCCCATCGCCACGTATAGCAGCAATAGGTAAAATTAAATCGCCCAATTTGTTTTTTCGTTTGAGTCCTCCACATTTACCAAGAAACAGAGTAGCTCTGGGATGGATTGCACTTAGCAAATCCATTACGGTTGCTGCATTTGCACTGCCCATTCCAAAATTAATAATGGTAATATTATCAAATGTTGCATTGGGCATGGGACGATCTTTTCCTATAACAGGAACATTGTACCACTTTGAAAAGAAGTTGAGATATTGGCTAAAGTTGGTAAGTAAAATGTATTTACCAAATTGTTCAAGCGGTAAGCCCGTATACCGCGTGAGCCAACTTGATACAATCTCTTTTTTTGTTTTCATCAAAAATATTTTTGCAAATTTAACATTTTTGATGAAGGCAATCGTATTACAAATAATCAGAAATTTACAAAGTGATTAGCTTGTCAATATTATTTCGAGCAATTTATAAAATCAGAGGTTCTAAAGTTTAATTATAGTAATTCCTATACCTTTTTGATATTTTTTATTTAGTAAATTTCTCCAAATTAAGGATAGTAAAAGTTTTCTTTTTTCGTAAATAGTATTCAAGCACAATACTCTTTTTGTATATGCCGGAAACCTCTGTTAAATTAGCTATTGTGCGTTTTCTTCGGTGGCGATAAAAAGTAAAATAAAAAACAAAATGTGCTTTGGCAACTGCAATGAAATCCGAAAAATGACCTTCAGATAAAAATTTTAATGCAGCAATAATATCTAGAAATATCCGAACAAAGTAAACTTTAAAAAATTGCCAACAGCTCAAATTTTTATATAGTAAAATTAAATTATTCCTAAAGTTTAAAAATGTTTTGCGTGATGAACTTTTAGGCAACGTGCCTCCTCCAATATGATAAACTTTTGAATCGCAACAAAACATTATTTTATATCCTTTGTTTTTCAATCGCCAGCAAAGATCCACTTCTTCCATGTGTGCAAAGAAATCATTATCCATACCATCTACTGACCAGTATGCATCAGCCCTTACAAATAGGCAAGCACCGGTTGCCCAGAATATTTCTCGATTATCGTGGTATTGCTCTTTGTCTTCTTCTAGTGTGTCGAATATACGACCGCGACAAAACGGATACCCTAATTTATCAATAAAACCACCTGCTGCACCTGCATATTCAAATTTTGTTTTTTCGAAACAGGAGAGCAACTTCGGTTGACATGCCGCAATTCTTTCATCTGAATCCATTAGCTCAATAACTGGCTGTATCCAGTTCTCTGTAACTTCAATATCTGAATTTAATAAAACATAATACTTCGCATCTATCTGCAGGAGCGCATCATTGTAACCCTTTGCAAAGCCACCGTTTTCCTTATTAAGTATTATACGAATAGTTGGATACTCTTTCTTTAAAAATTCCATTGAATTATCTGTTGATGCATTGTCTGCAATAATAATTTCGGAATCAGAAGTTTTGTATTTGACAAGCATTGGCAGAAAGCGACTAAGAAATTCCTGGCCGTTCCAGTTTAAAATTACGATAGCTAATTTGCTTGTTTGCATTGAAATCAAAATTACTCTTTTTTATGTTTCCATCTTCGATGCGACCACAACCAATTGTCGGGATACTTCCTTATAAATGATTCAATATAACGAACATGATTCTCAGTAATAGCAAACTCTTTTTCCTCTTTTGGATTTTCTGTCATGATTGAAATATCAATTTCATAATATCCTCTTTTAATTCTACGTATCGGAAAATATAGAATAGCGGAATCCAACGATTTGGCCATCTTTTCGATTCCAAGAAAAACAGGCGTTTCCTGATTCAGAAATGGTGTCCAGTATTCAATCTCACTTTTGGTCGGTGTTTGGTCGGATGCAATCAATGTAATAGTTGATTCATTTCGATGTTTAACCAAAACACGAAAAGCCGATTTAAATGGAATTAATCCTTCACCATTACTAAAACGAGTTCGAAGTCGGTGAATATAATTTTCAAAAAATCTACTGGATAATGGTTTTACTAAAGCAAATACTTTATGCTTTGTATGAAATTGGAGAACCATACCTGCCCATTCCCAATTTCCGATGTGGCCCGTAACAGCAATAATGCTTCGACCCTCGTTGTAAAGTCTTTCAAGGATTTCTTTATTGTTAAATTTAGTTCTTTTCAATAATTGTTTTTGTGTAATACCTCGCAACTTTACAATTTCCATAATCTGATCGCAAAAATTTTTGTAAAATAATTTTTCAATCTTTTTGCGTTCCCGTTCATTTTTCTCAGGAAATGAATTTTTTAAATTTTGATAAACAACCGCTCGACGATAACGAAAAACTCGATAAACGAAAAAACGATTGATATCCGAAAGCAAATAAACAAACCAAAATGGTAAATGTGAAACAATCCAAACATTCAGTATAATGAAGTAGTTTATAACAATCATAGATTTGTTATGTCAGATTTAAAAACTTAAAAGTAAATTGAAATTTCATATAGAAATAATTATTTTATTAATCTAATCCCTGTTAAAAAATCTGACTTCTTAAATATTACTTTACACATTATTATCGCGGATTTTTAAAAAAATCATCTGCATTGTTTCCCCAATGGTTACTCCCTTTTTGAGTGTCTATATCAATAATTGTATTTCGTTTTTGTATTTGGGCTTGCCAAGCTGTATTTTGGATTTCGCCAATAGCATCAGAGTGAATTAATTCATAATCATTGGTTACTTCATCTCGTGTACAAAAAACAAACTTGCGATTTTTTTGATTTTGTAAAGTGTAATAATGCCAGATTTCATAAGGATAATTGCTAGGTTCTAATGGACTTGATGTAATAGTATTTGGATGTCCATATTGTAAAAGTACGCGCCCACGGTCTGACATATATCCTTTTTTAATTTGATTACTATATTTTGCATTTACCAAGTTTACTTCAGTTAAATAGGTAGTCCAAGCTTTTTCAGGTTCGAGTTTGTTTCGATTAACCCAGAAATTATAGAAAAATTGTTGCAATGTTAGGAGCTCATATGTTTTTAATTTATTATCAATAAACACTCGCTCCATTTCGTTTGCAATAGGGTAGAGCGATTGTATAAAATCAATTAATGTATCCTTGCTAACAATTTTTTTTGCAAAAGTTGTTGAAATATCCAAGGTTGAAATATCTTTAACACTATATTCAGCTTGGGGATTACTCCGTTGAAAAAACAACTTATTCAAAGCCATTAACTTATTTTCTTTGTTTCTCGCTTCAATAACTAAATTATAATTTCCTGATGGAAGATTATCAATCGATATCTCAGAAAATAATGCATTCACTTCATTCGATATTTCTTTTTTATAGCCTGAATAATCAGCCAATGCAATTTGTGTTTGAGCAGATTCAATCGAGTATTTTAAAAGATATTTCTCATTTGCCCCTAGTATCTTTTGAGTATTGTATATTTCGCAGTAGAAAATTATTTTATGTATGCTTTGAGGAAAAAAATCAACAATATAGGGTACGATTTCAAATCCACCCTTGGATAGAATAGTAGAATTTGCTGTAGGCGTGTAAGTATCTACTAGCTGTATTCCAGAAATACTTACCTTTTCTTTAGGAAAAAGAATGCTTAAGCTGTCAGTTGCCTTAAAGCTTGAAGCAGGATTATTAATATCTTTTATTTGTACATCTAACTGATAGTTTCCTTGTGGTAAAACAAATCGTTGCTGGTCAATAAAATTAATGTCAATGTTTGAAGTGTCAGTAATTTCGGGACTAAGAAGATTATACTTTCTGAAATTTTTAATCGAATCATTTTGTTTAAAGATCAAAGTGACTTCAATGGTTCCCTGAAATTTTCCATTTGAGTTTTTTACAAATAAAGCACTTTTGCCAACAACACCTAAATATGTTTCAAGATATGAACCATCATTAGGCGACCAGAAAGAAGAATAAGATAAAAATGCTTTAAGATTTTTAGCAGATAATTGTTCACAGTAAGGTATAAAAATAACTGAGATCAGTAAAATACGTAGGAGCTTCATTTTAATAATTTTTACAAAATTAACAATTTATTTGTCCATCGTAAATATACAATACTGTTTGCTATAAGTGAAGTACTATTTATTCAACGGTAGCATTTATTAAGTTAACGGATGCTTAATAAAGAAAGAGGCTGTTAAAACAGCCTCTTCTTATTAATTTATTAAAAACTACCCCGCAAATGAGTAGTGCGGAATCAAATCTTTTGCGCTATTTTTTCTTATCTTTTTCTATGTACCATTCATTATGGCAATCCATACAATTCATGTCTTTCCATGCTTCGCCAATATCAATTGGATGAATAAACTCCAATGAACTATTAACGCCTGAGTATTTTATACTATCTTGTTTCCCTTGACCAATGATAGTATGACATAGATTACAATCTTTTGAGATAACTACGCCTGTTGATGATTTATATCTTCCATTATGACATCTAAAACAACCATTGGTTTCTAAATGGCCTATATGTCTAGGAAATTTGCTAAAGTTAACATTCATTTCGGGAAAAGTATTCAATAAATATAGTCGCTCAATTTCAGCAATTGCATTTGAAACTTCTTGATATGATTTTTTATATACTTTAGGGTATTTTTCTTTGTAAAATCCAAGAATTGAAGATTTTATTCCTTCTATTGCAGCATCAGTTTTATTGTATGGAACTTTAAGCGCATCCATTGAGGCACTTTTTAACCAAGGTATGGATACAGGTATTTTTTTAGAAGCAAAAAGATAATTTACGTATTTTGATGGTGTCATAAA
>Ga0172368_10005996_pt1 | contig 13296 bp, 12 predicted proteins | sample Lak11m_FD_114540 | JGI IMG/M metagenome (GOLD analysis project Ga0172368, IMG submission 114540) | Freshwater microbial communities from Kabuno Bay, South-Kivu, Congo - kab_022012_11m | ecosystem: Environmental > Aquatic > Freshwater > Lake | place: Democratic Republic of the Congo: South-Kivu...
CTTGCTCGCTCCTGTCACACCCATGCGTGATACGCAGTACACGAACCCGGTGGAAGCCCTACCCGCCGCGGCTATGCGGTCCGGCGGACTGGTCGGCGCAACCAGGAACACCGTAGCCAGCCCTGCGTCGTGGCTGAGCGACAGCCAATCGCGCGCCTCCTCCGGCGGCAGGTCCGTCTGGATGGTAGCGTCGACTCCGGCGGCGCGCGCCTCCTGCGCGAAGCGCGCGCGACCGTATGCAAGCACGGGATTGTGGTAGGTCATCAGGACAAGAGGGACATCGGCACGCTCGCGAATGCGGTGAACGAGCTCCAGGATGCCGCTCAACGATGCTCCCGACGCGAGCGCTCGCTGTGACGAGCGCTGGATGGTGGGCCCGTCGGCGAGCGGATCGCTGAACGGGACCCCAAGCTCCACGGCGTCGGCGCCGCAGTCGGCCATTGCGGCCACGAGGTCGGCGGTTTCCGTCAGAGATGGATCACCTGCCGTCAGGTAGCAGACGAGCGCCGCGCGGCCAGATGCCCTTGCTTCGCGCAAGCGCCGCGCGAGACGCGTCATCGGCTGCCGCGGCTCTGCAGCCACGCCGATACCGTATCCATGTCCTTGTCGCCGCGTCCCGACAGGCCGACCAGTACGGTCGGATGCGGACGAAGGCTCTTGCATAGCGGCGCCAGGTAGGCGATCGCGTGCGCCGACTCGAGGGCGGGTATGATCCCCTCGGTCCTCGCGAGCAGCGCCACCGCCTCGAGGGCATCCTCGTCCCTGACGCTTACGTACTCCGCACGACCTGTTTCCTTCAGGTAGGCGTGCTCGGGTCCTACTCCCGGATAATCGAGTCCGGCTGAGATGGAGTGCGTCGGCAGAACCTGCCCATCCTCATCCTGCAGGAGGAGACTGAGGCTCCCATGCAAGACGCCTGGCGACCCCTCTTCCAGCGTCGCGCAGTGCCGGCCTGTGTCTATGCCTTCGCCCGCGGCCTCGACGCCCACAAGGCGCACGGGATCCCGCACAAACGGCCCGAACAGCCCCATTGCGTTCGACCCGCCGCCGACGCACGCGATCGCGCAGTCGGGCAGGCGGCCCTCGGACTTCAGCATTTGCCTCCGGGCCTCCAGGCCGATCACCGACTGGAAGTCGCGCACCATCATTGGAAACGGGTGCGGTCCGACAACCGACCCAACGATATAGTGAGTGTCGCGCACGGACGCAGCCCAGTCGCGCATGGCTTCGCTCGTGGCGTCCTTCAGGGTCATGGTCCCGCTCGACACAGGCACGACCGTCGCGCCGAGCAGCCGCATGCGGTCCACGTTGAGCGATTGCCTGCGCATGTCCTCCGTGCCCATGTAGACGACACACTCAAGACCGAACAGCGCACAGGCCGTCGCCGTTGCCACGCCGTGCTGCCCGGCGCCCGTCTCCGCGATTACGCGCCGCTTCCGCATCCTTGTGGTCAGAAGCGCCTGGCCCAGGGCGTTGTTGATCTTGTGCGCCCCGGTATGGCAGAGATCCTCGCGCTTCAGGTAGACACGAGCTCCTATCGCCTCTCCGAGCCGGTCCGCTCTGTACAAAGGCGTAGGCCGTCCTGCGTACGTACCCAACCAGCGGCTCAGCTCCGCGCGAAACCCAGGGTCTCTGCGTGCCGCACGGTACTCGCGCTCCAACTGGAGCAGCGCGTGCATGAGCGTCTCAGGCGCATACCGGCCTCCGAACCGGCCGAAGTGGCCGAACCGGTCTGGAACCGATGGCTGTCGCTGGCGGTTACTCACCGCTAGGCGCCCCCGCCCCGCGTGATGGTCTTCGTTTCGGCTTCGACCTGGGACGCAGCCAGGTTAGCTTGTCGGAAGCTCCACGCGAGCACAGCGACGCCGAACACAATGGCGCTCCACGCGATGAAGGCGTAAGCCGCATCGTGGGGCCGGGCGATGCCCTCGGCTCCCGCGATGGAAGCGTCCTCCGGATTACCGGGCATATAGCGGACCCAGACCTCGGCGCCCGTCCGCAGACGGTCCCACTCGCCCTTGTCCGGAACCACCCGTGTGACCTGGAAGTTCCGGTGCGTTGCGTCGGCGAAGACGAACGTCACCGAGTAGGTGAACTTGCCATCGGCGGCAGGCTGACTGTCCTTGAAGAGGATCTGGCCCAGCGAACGAGAGCCCTTTCGCGCCAGTTCGGAGGGAGGGACTGCCATGCGCCACGCGTGGCAGGCTATACCGCCGAGCACGAGGAGACTGCCCACCATGACAACGCCTCTCCTGCTCACCTCTCGCCTCCTTCCGGCACCGGCACGTGCGCGGTATCTGCATGCCTGACCGCGTCCATGAACGCCCTGATCCGAGCGCGATCCTTCACCCCCGGGCCGGCCTCAACGCCGGACGACACATCCACGGCATACGGACGGACCGCCGACAGCGCCGCACCGACGTTGTCCGGTTTCAGTCCGCCGGCCAGTATCATCGGAACCGATGCGCCGTCGCGGAGCCGTCGCGCGCCGCTCCAGTCAGCCGTCATCCCCGTGCCTCCAAGGCGCTCAGGGTCGTATGCATCAACCAGGAGGGCTCCATCTTCGGCGAGGTTCGGTAGCGGGGAGCCCGGTGCGCCGAGTCGGAACGCTCTGACCCGACGTGCCGGGACGGGGTGGCCCACCGCGAGATCATCCTCGTAGTACTGAACTGCGTCGAACAGACCACCGGGCAGGAGGAGGAAGTCCGAGATGCACCGGACGACCGCCACCCGGGTGACGTATGGCCCCAGTGCGAGGGCGATCTCGCGAGCCGCCTGCAGACGGTTTCCCATGTAGCGTGGCGATCCGGGCACGAAGATGAGCCCGACGGCATCGGCTCCGGCCTCCTCGGCCAGTCTCGCGTCGGCGACGGTCGTTATGCCGCAGACCTTTACACGTGTGCGAGCCATCTGTGCGCGCGACGGCGAAGTCATAGCGGGGTCGCGCCCAGGAGCTCGCGGACCTTGGCTCCGACATCGGGCTCCCGCATCAGCGCCTCACCTACGAGCATGCCCTGGACGCCTGCGTTGCGCAGCGCTAGAACGTCTTTACGCGTCTTGATCCCGGATTCGCTGATGACGAGGCGACCGGCCGGCACGCGCTCCATCAGTTCCAGGGTAGTGGACAGCTTGGTCCGGAAGACGTGCAAGTCCCTGTTGTTGATCCCGATGAGTTGCGCCTGAGTGCGGAGCGCCTCGTCGAGCTCGGACGCATCGTGTACTTCCACGAACGCCGCCATGCCGAGCGACCAGGCGACCGACATCAGCCGCGACAGATCACCCGGCTGAAGGGCCGCCACTATCAACAGCACCGCGTCCGCACCCGCAAGACGGCTCTCGTACAACTGGTACTCATCAATGATGAAGTCCTTGCGCATCACCGGCAGCGAAACAGCTCCTCGCACGGCGGCCAGTTGGTCGAGAGAGCCCTCGAAGTAGCGCTCGTCGGTTAGGACGGATATGCACGCGGCGCCGTTCGCCTCGTAGGTGCGCGCGATCGCGATGGGTGCGAAGTCCGCGCGTAGGACGCCGCCGGAGGGCGACGCTCGCTTGATCTCGGCGATCAGCCCGGGCGGGTCGGCGTTCTGAAGCGCGCCCCTGAAGTCACGCGGCGGCGGGGCGTCCTGCAGCCGGCGCCTGATCTCGCCCAGCGACAACCGCCGCCGGGCAAGATCGACCTCCGTGCGCTTATGCGCGAGTATCTCAGACAGGATGCTCACGAGTTGCGCACTCCTGCGTATACTCCACGAACCGGTCCAGCACACCGAGCGCCCGCTTGGAGTCCATGAGGCTATGGGCCAGCGCGATGCCCTCTCGCCAGGTGTCCGCGATGCCTGCGACCATCAGCGCGGCGGCCGCGTTGACCGAAAGAAGGTCGCGCCGCGGGCCCTTGTCGCCCGACAAGGTGCCGCGAAGAACCGCTGCGCTCTCCTCTGCAGTAGCGCCCCCGGAGAGGCGATCCAGGGTCGTCGGTACCAGGAAGAACTCCGCCGGAATGCGCGTCTCGGACGAGACGCGGCCGTGCTGCAGGATGCTGATGTGGGTCGGGCCGACCGTCGAGATCTCGTCAATCCCATCGAGCCCGTGAACGACCATGGCTCGCTCGCAGCCGAGCTCGGATAGAACCTCCGCCACCTTCTGACACAACGTGCTGTCGAACACCCCGATCACCTGATGGCTGACACCCGCCGGGTTGGCCAGTGGCCCCAGCACGTTGAAGACCGTCCTGATACCGAGCTCTCGCCGGGGCTGCATGACAGCCTTCACCGCGGGATGGTGGTACGGTGCATACATGAACCCGATACCGATGTCGTCAATGCAGGCCGCAACAGCGTCCTCGCTGAGGTCAATGCGGGCGCCCAGGGCTTCGAGGACGTCGGCGCTGCCGCAGCGCCCCGACACGGCGCGGTTGCCGTGCTTAGCAACGGCGATGCCTGCGGCGGCGACCACAAAGGCGGCGCCGGTGGACACGTTGAACGTGCCGGAGGCGTCGCCGCCCGTTCCGCAGGTATCGAGAAGCGGGCGCCGCTTAGCGACAACCTTGATGGCACGCTGTCGCAGGGCCCGAGTGAAACCGACGAGCTCCGAGACACTCTCCCCCTTGGTTCGCAATCCGGCAAGGAGCGCGCCGATCTGCGCGTGCGTGGCGCCTCCGTCCATGATGACGCCGAGAAGATCGAAGGACTCCTCATCGGTCAGGTCCTCGCGGCAGACGATCTTGGCCAGGGCTTCCCTGATCATGGCTCGAGGCTAGCGCTCCAATACGGGCAAGGTAGTCGGGGCTGGAGCGTTGAGGCTTCGTGCTCCATCCTCGGTAATGCAGATGATGTTCTCGATCCGGACTCCGAAGCGTCCCGGCAAATAGATGCCCGGCTCGTCGCTGAAGCACATCCCCGGCGCCAGCACCGTCAGGTCGCCTTCTACGAGGTTGGGCGGCTCGTGGGTGGATAGCCCGATGCCGTGACCCGTCCTGTGGACAAACTGCGGCCCGTGCCCTGCCTCAGAGATGATCCTCCGCGCGGCACGATCCACTTGCTGGCAAGCGACCCCCGGCCTCGCGTGCGACATGGCGGCTTCATGTGCGGCGAGCACCACATCGTAGATACGCGCAGCGTCAGGATCCGCACGTCCGATCGCCACAGTACGCGTGATGTCCGATTGGTAGCCGTCCAGGGAGCAGCCCAGATCGAGGACCGCCACCGCGCCGGGCTCGAGGGGTTTCCCGCCGCTCCGATGATGAGGCAGCGCGCTGTTCGGACCGAAGGCCACGATAGCCCAGGAGGATTCGGCGCCGCCGTCGGCAAACCGCCGGAGGATGGCGGTCTGGACTCCGGCCTCTGTCGTACCGGGCCTGAGATCGTCCAGCACCGACAGGAACACAGTATCGGCAAGTGATGCGGATCGCTCCATAGCCTGGATCTCATCCGGCGACTTCAGCGCTCTGAGACGGGGCATCACTGTGGAGGAGGCGATCCACTTGCACGACGGTCCGAGCCTTTGCAGATCGAGGAGGTGGCCGGCCTGAAGCTCATCGTCAACCAGCACCGCGGCACCTGCAGCAAGGCCCGCCAGACAACGTGCGGCAAGGTCATGCCAGCCGTCCCCGTCCGCATGAACGAGTACGGGGATGTCGGCGCACCGGCGAGCCAGCACGTCGTCGGCGTAGAGCTGGGGCACGAGGAAGACCGGGTTGCCGACAACGGGGACCCAGAGCGCGAGGAAGCGCTCCCCCGCCGGCTCGGCCCAGCCCGTAAGGTAGCGCATGTTGTCAGTGGCGGCTATGAGCGCCGCCGCCATGCCCTCCGACTGCATCGCCTCACGAAGCGACGACAGCCGCCGCTCAAAGTCGAACATGCGCGTATGATACCCTAGCCCAGTTGGGGCTCTGAGGCGTGCAGAGCGCGCGCGTGCCGAGCGTCGGGTACGAGTGTGAACGCCCCGGCTAGCTCCTGCCCGACAGCGAAAGGAAGTTCCGCAGGATCCGCTTTCCTTCCTGCGTCATGATCGACTCCGGATGGAACTGGACCCCTTCGGTCGGACGGGACCGGTGGCGGAGCCCCATCACCTCGCCCTCGTCCGTCCACGCGCTGACTTCGAGACACTCCGGCACAGTCTCGGGCAACACGACGAGCGAGTGATACCGCGTTGCCTCGAACGGGTTTGCGCAGTCAAGGAACACGCCGCGTCCGTCATGGTGGATCCAGGATGTCTTTCCGTGGACGATCCGGACGTTGCGGGCGACCGTGCCACCGAACACCTGCCCGATCGTTTGGTGGCCGAGGCAGACGCCCAGGATCGGAACCTGACTCGAGAACCGCGTGATGACGTCTGCGCAGATCCCGGCGTCATCCGGCGTTCCGGGGCCGGGCGAGATCACGATGGCCTCAGGCGACATGCCGGCGATCTCGTCCAGCGTGACAGCGTCGTTCCGGCGAACCACGAGCCGACAGCCCATCTCGCCCAGGTATTGCACCAGGTTGTAGGTGAAGCTGTCGTAGTTGTCAATGACCAGAACCAAGGGACGCTCCGTCTAGTCCAGGCCTATGTGCGCCAGCTCGACGGCGTTGAGCAGTGCGCGCGCCTTGTTGACGCATTCGTCATACTCGCGCGAGGGATCAGAGTCCGCCACTATGCCGGCCCCTGCCTGTATGTAGGCCCTACCTGCCTTCACGAGCATGGTACGGATCGCGATGGCGAAGTCGGCATCGCCCTTGAAGCTGAAGTACCCGACGGCGCCGCCGTACAGCCCGCGACGCGTTGGCTCCATCTCCTCGATGATCTCCATGGCACGGACCTTGGGCGCTCCTGTCAGCGTGCCCGCCGGGAAGCACGCCCGCACCGCATCGAAGGCGCTCTGGTCCACTGCCAATCGGCCTGACACATTGGAGACAATGTGCATGACGTGCGAGTAGCGCTCGATCGTCATCAGGTCCTCAACGGTCACGGTACCGTAGGCCGACACCCTGCCGACGTCGTTGCGGCCGAGGTCCACGAGCATGATGTGCTCCGCGCGTTCCTTCTCGTCGGCAAGCAGTTCGGCTTCCAGCTTTGCGTCCTCGCCCTCGGTCCTCCCGCGCGGTCTTGTCCCGGCGATCGGACGAACCCTGACGCGACCGTGCTCGACAGTGGCCAGGATCTCAGGCGACGACCCGACGACCTGGGCATCGCCGAAGTCAAGGAAGTACATGTACGGGGAAGGGTTGATTGAGCGGAGCGAGCGGTACAACTCAAGCGGCGTACACGCGACCGATGCAGAGAACCTGAGGGATGGCACAACCTGGAACGCATCGCCTGCATTGATGTACTCCTTGCAGCGGGCAACGATCTGCTCATACTCCTGGCGCGAGAGGTTCGCGCTGACCACCGGGGCCGGCGCATCGCGAGTCGCCGCGGACTGAGGCGCGGCCGCGTGCAGCCGCTCAACCATGTCCTCGATGTGCGCGACAGCTTCATCGTACGCTGCAGAAGCATCGTCCCCGATCACCGCAATGCAGATGACGAGGATGCGATGCCGCACATGGTCGAAGGCGAGGAACGCGCGCGTGAACATGAAGGCCGCGTCATCTACCTCCAGGTCGTCCTCGGTAGCCACAGGAAGCCGCTCGAACCTACGGACGATGTCGTAGGCCAGGAAGCCGACGGCTCCGCCCGCGAACCTTGGGAGACCGGGCACATCTATCCACGCGTGCCGCTCGATCTCGTCGCGAAGCACGTCGAGTGGCGTGACTTCAGGCGGTACATCCTCCGCTGACCGTCCGGCCCCACCCTCGCGGATGACCGTGTTGCCGCGTACACGCAGCAGCAACTCGGGCTCACTCCCGAGGAACGAGAAACGCGCGAGGCGTTCGCCGCCCTCAACGCTCTCAAGCAGGAACGAGCCGGGACCGCGCGCGATCCTCTCAAACGCTGACACGGGCGTGAGGCGATCCGCGAGCACTTCCCGAACGACGGGAATGCGCGCGCCCGGACGTGCCAGACGAACGAACTCCTCCACGCTCGGATTGATGGCGGCTCGATGCCGCGAGACCGGGTCGTGCATGGCCGTTTCGGTGGATGCCCTGGGAGGGATTCGAACCCACACTTGAGCGATTTTAAGTCGCTTGTCTCTGCCCGTTGGACTACCAGGGCGGGCCCGGAGGTATCCCCACTGCGTAGTATACAGCCCGGCGCATCCGGCGTCAAACCGCGGATCGGGAGTTCAGTCCCGTCCTTCCAGGTTGCGGATGGCGCCGGCGAAGTCGCCGGTCTCGACCTGGCGCGCCGTGCAGCCGTCTGCGCCGTCGGCGATGCGGATCAGGGCCTGCAAGCCCGCCTCATTGACCAGAGCTCTCAGATCGGCCCCCGACCAGCCGTCTGAACGCGCGGCGAGCACACCCACGTCCACGTCGTCGGCCACGCGGACGTTGCGCAGGAAGAGCCGTAGCAGCGCCACCCTCATGGACTCGTCCGGCAACGGCACTTCGATCTCCCGTGACAGCCTGCCTCCGCGCCGCACGGCAGGGTCCAGCATATCTTCCCGGTTCGTCGCACCCACCACCAGAACACGCTGGTTGGGCGTCATGCCGTCCATCTCCTGGAGGAACTGGTTCACCACCTTGTCGTAGTGGACCGCCACGCCGCCCTGGCGCGCAGGCAACAGCGCGTCAATCTCGTCAATGAAGATGATGGACGGAGGCTGCTCGCGAGCGGCGGCGAACAGATCGCGGACGCGCTTCTCGGATTCGCCCACGAACATCTGGTTAATGTCGGCCGGCGTGATGGAGAAGAAGCGGCAGTGCGCCTCAGCGGCGAGTACCCGGGCGATCGTGGTCTTGCCGGTGCCGGGAGCGCCCTTGAGTAGGATGCCGGTGGGCGGCTCTACGCCAAGCTCACGCGCCATATCCGGCTTCTCAAGCATCAGCTGGACCTGGCGGAGCTCGCGCTTGGTTCGGGCATCGAGGATGACCTCGTCCCAGGAGACACGCTCCGGTACGGTCGCAGGGGTATCTCGCCGCCCCACCAGGCTCGAGACGGCACCCACAGGATTCCCTTCGTACGCCAGCGCGAGGTTGGCGTACGTGCGGTTCTCCGGCTCCAGTTCGGCCGCCCGACGGGCCGTCGTAGCGGCGTCCGGCTTGTACCCCAGCTCTTTGAGACACTGGGCGAGGAAGTAGTGCGCTTCCGCGTTCTCGGGGCGAAGGGCTGCTGCTTCGCGGAGCCAGTGGGCCGCTTCGTTGAGCAGACGCCGATGAGCCGCGAACTTCCTGGCGCGAGGCCGCGCTACCGCTTCAACGCCGACAACCTGGGCCAGGTAGCCCACGCCGAGGTCGGCGAGGGATGGTTGCTGGACACGAGCCTGGTTCCACAGAGCCCACCCCAGCCGGTAGCACGCGTCTGCGGAGTGCCGGTCCACCGCGACCGCACGGCGGAACAAGTCGGCGGCGGCCATCCACTGCTCGGCCCGTGCCCTGGCCAGGCCTCGCTCTATCAGGTCCCCCACAGGAGTCATGCTTGTCATACCGTCCGGCCCATACTACGGAGCGACCGCGGCCAAGGTTGCACTGGTGCGGCGGCCCGCCCTCGACGCACACAGGTATAATCCCGCCACGCACACCCCACACCGTTGTAACGGAGACCACGCCTGATGAGCCAAGAGAAGATCGCCGCGCTGCACGAACGAGTTGAGGGGCTTGAGCGAGAGCTCGCTCAGGCTCGTTCGGAGATCGTCAGGCTCCAGCAGGGGATCAAGGCCTCGGAGGTCACCGAGGGGCAGATATCTATTACGGAGTTCGAGGAGACCCTCAAGCGTCTTGTTCAGCGTGTCGCTATGATACTGCAGGCAGAGAAGTGCGTGATCATGATACTCGACAAGGAGACGGGTGAACTGGTAGCCCGTTCTCCCGCCTACGGCATCGGCGCCACCGACCTGCGAATGCTCCGTGTTCGCGTCACCGACGGCGTCGCGGGCGAGGTCTTCCGGACCGAGCGCCCGGCCATCATCACCGACGCCGTTCGGGATCCGCGCACGGTCAAGGAGAACGTGGCCCTGCTCCATATCCGCAACGGTGTTACCGTTCCGTTGGTTGTGGAGCGGCGTGACGAGGACAACCGCATCCTGGACCGCGTCCCCATCGGCGTCTTAAGCGTCTACAACAAGCGATACGGCGGCGAGTTCAACGAGGAGGATGTCAGCCTTCTCGAACGCATGTCCCGCAATGCGGCATCTGTTATCTCCAACGCCCAGATGTATAAGGAGCTGGTTGAGGAGAAGGAGAAGCTGGTCCATACGATTGAGAGCCTCTACGCGGGGCTTCTCCTGGTGGGCAGCAAGGGCAATCTGATGCAGATGAACGCCCGAGCGCGCCAGATCTTCAACGTGCATCAGGACCCCATCGGTCTCCACTACTGCAGAGTCATCAGCCACGAACCGACGCTCTCTGCCATTGGACGCATGCTTGCAGCCGGGAGGGATCACGAGAACGGCGCCAGCGAGATGGACGTGAGCCAGGTGGCCGAGGAAATCGGCATTCCCGACCCGGAGACGAACGAGGAGCGGGTCCATCAGATGCACGCGGCCCAGGTGCGAGACGAACAGCGGACGCACATCGGCACCGCCATCATCTTCAACGACATAACGGAGATACGCAACCTCGAGCGCATGAAGACCGAGTTCGTCGCCATCGCCGCCCACGAGCTCCGGACGCCCATGACGCCCATCAAGGGCTTCATCAGCATGCTCGCTCAGGACGCCGAGGACTCGTTCACGTTTGAGGAACGCCAGGAGTACTACGGAATCATAGAGCAGAACGTGGACCGGCTGGGGCGCCTGATCAACGATCTGCTCAACGTCACCCGTATCGAGCGCGGCATCGCTCTCCAGCTATTCTGGGAAGAGGTCGACCTGACGGCGCTGGCGGAGTCCGTGTTTGAAGTACAGCGTGGGATGACCAATACGGACAAGCACACCCTTCGGCTGGAATCCGGGCCGGAGCATGTCTGGGCGACCGTTGGGAAGGACCAGATCGAGCAGGTCCTCCAGAATCTCGTGAGCAACGCGATCAAGTACTCACCCGATGGCGGCGAAATATGCATCGTGATCCGAGACGAGCCGGCGACCAAGACGGTGCTCGTGGCCGTGAAGGACCAGGGCACAGGGATCCCGGAGTCGGCCAAGGCGCGCCTCTTCCGGCCCTATCTGCGGATCCACAATCCCAAGACAGCCGGCATCAAGGGCACGGGAATCGGGCTGTTCCTGGTCAAGAACCTGATAGAGGCCCACCACGGGACGATCTGGGTCGAGACGGAGCTCGGCAAGGGCACCACATTCTGGTTTCGCATACCGAAGGCGCCGTCCGATGACGCGGCCAGGCCCCCGGCGAGCCCGCAGACATCGTAGCGCGCTCGGAACACGCCCAGGACCACTCTCGTCGAAAGGCCATGCACGATCCCTCAACTGCAGGCTGCAACGACGGACCTGCTCGGCTCTCGCTACCGATCCAGCGGCTGCCGCACGGCGTCGGCCTGCCGACGCCATCGTATGCCACCGCTCGGGCCGCCGGCCTGGACCTGCCTGCGGCCCTGGACGCCCCACTCGTTCTGGAGCCCGGACGCCGCGCGGCGGTCCCGACCGGTATCTGCGTGGCTATCCCCGACGGATACGAGGGACAGGTGAGGCCCCGCAGCGGCCTCGCCATCAAGCACGGCCTCACAATGATCAACTCGCCCGGCACCATCGACGCCGACTATCGCGGCGAGGTCAAAGTGCTCCTGGTGAACCTCGGCACGGAGTCCGTCACCATACACCGAGGCGATCGAATAGCCCAACTCGTAATCGCCCCTGTGGCGACTGCAACCGTCGTCGAAGTAGCCGCGCTCCACGACACACCCAGAGGCGACGGTGGGTTCGGCCACACAGGTATGTAGGATCGCGTCCATGAAATGCAGCGCTTGCGCAGCCCAGCTTCCTGATGACGCTCTCTTCTGCTCGGCATGCGGCACCGAGCTCGCAGCCGCTGTGCCGCCCGTACACGGCGATACGGCCCAGGTGGCGCTCGCGGCGGCCAACCTGCTGCGCGTCCGCGGGCTCCACGATCAAGCTGAGGCACGGTGCATCGAGGTCTTGAGAGCCGATCCCAACAACGTGCACGCTCACTCGCTCCTCGGGGACATCTATCAAGATCAGGGCCGCCTTGAGGACGCGAGACAATGGTACCAACTGGCGCTGGACCTGAATCCCAACAGCCGGCCGGATCGCGAGAAGCTCGCCAGGCTGTCGCGCACCGCGGCGGCGGCTGCGCGGGGCACGCAGGCCGACGACGAGCGACTGGCAGGTGTGCGCACTGTGTCCTGGGTACGCTGGCTGGCTGCCGTCCTGGGGGTCTGTGTTCTGGGCGCCATCGCTGCGGTGGTCACCGACCGCTCGCCGAAGCGCAGTGTGACGTCTGCGACCACGCCTCCGAGCAGGCAACGTCCCGCGCAGGCGCTACTCGTCGCCCCGATCCCCGGATCGCGTGTCGAGGACGGCCGGATGCTCCCTGGTGAGCGCATGTCGTCCGAACCCCTTGGCGACGCGCCCGGGGACGAAGGCGATGCCACCGTTGCCGAGCGAGAGGCGCGGCTTGAAGCAGTTCTCGCCGAGACTCTCGCTTGGCGAACGGGCGCCTCTCCTCGCGCCGTCGTGCTCATGGGCGCCGGCCGGTCGGCGTTGATCCTGTTCTCATGCGAGGTCTCACGCACGCCGCCGAACGAGGAGAGCGTGGGCCTGGAGTGCCTACGCGCCGTTCACGCAGTGCTCCAGGCAGACCCCGATGTACAGGCCGCCGACGTGGTTGTGCGCGGCACAGGCGCCGGCGTGCCCGCGCATACCCTGTTTCGGGCACGAGCGCTCCGCAACAACCTGGCACGCGACACGGCCCTTGCGGGCGGCGCGGACGCGCTGCGCCAGTTCTCCTGGCGGCAGTGGACGCCGGTCACGGACTGAAGCTCGAGGCAGAGGCCGGCCCCATTCTGTACGATCCTCGGCGTGTGCCGGACCTCGCGTGGGCGCCCGTCCCAAGCCAGGCGCTCGATGTTCCCGGCACATTGACGAGCGGGCAGGTCTTCCGCTGGTCCGTGACGCCGGACGGCCGTTGGCTCGGCTGTACTGGCGAGGTCGTTGTTCTGCTGGAACCTCATGCCAGGGAACTGGGGTGGGCGACCTGGCCACCCGGGCGTTGGGAAGCGGTATCGCGCTTCCTCGCCCTCCACGTGGACCTCAGGCAGCTATGCTCCGACTGGGTTCGACGTGACCCTGCCTTCCAGCGATACGTCCATGGCGCC
>Ga0172368_10005997_pt1 | contig 13292 bp, 8 predicted proteins | sample Lak11m_FD_114540 | JGI IMG/M metagenome (GOLD analysis project Ga0172368, IMG submission 114540) | Freshwater microbial communities from Kabuno Bay, South-Kivu, Congo - kab_022012_11m | ecosystem: Environmental > Aquatic > Freshwater > Lake | place: Democratic Republic of the Congo: South-Kivu...
ATCTCCCAGCTGGTTGACATCCTGAGCTCTAAGCAGAAAAAGATTGCCATGTATATTCTTGAGAATCCCTATTTCACATCTTATGCCTCTGCGAATGACCTCGGAGAGAAGAATAATACAACCGCAGCAACAGTCGTCCGTTTCGCTCAAACCCTAGGATACGATGGGTATCCTCAATTACAGGATGCCTTACGGCTTGAGTTTCCAAATTACATGACGACGATTGCACGCATGCAAAAAAGAATGAACTCTGAAAAACCACCAAGCTCAACTTACGAGCAAGTCTTCTACACAGATATTAAAAATATAGAACAAACCGCAAGCAAACAAAATAAAGAAAATTTAGATAATGCACTGGATGCGATGCTTAAGGCAAAACGAATCTGGGTCATCGGCGCAGGTCTTTCTTATGCTCCAACTAATTTTCTAGCACATTCGCTCAAGGTAATGGGATTTGATGTCACATCCATTCAGGGGGAAGTCCTTCAATCAGCAGTCGATACCACACGAATGAGACCAGATGATCTCTTGATCGCCATAGACCTATGGCGATATGTACGGAAAACCATTAACGCAGTTTCACTTGCAAAAAGAACAGGAACGACTGTAATTGCGATCACCGACAGTATAGTCTCTCCCATTTCCCAACTGGCTGACATCTCCTTTGAAATAGCCAGTGAAGGAATTGCACATAGCCGCTCGGTAACAGGATTGATGTCACTATTGAATGTCTTTATTGCCATGTTGGCTGACCGGGTTCCAGAACAAGTCTATGAATCTCTAAAACGTGTTGATGAATGCTATCGTGAAAATGACCTGCTTGTTATGACATGAAGATACAGATCACCATTTGCGGTGGTGGTAACGCCGCCCACACCTTGGCTAGTTTACTCAGCAGCAAACCGGAAGTCGCGGTGCGGATCTATGCGCCTTTAGGGAATGAGGCACAACTCTGGCAGGAAGGCATCCGACAAAATGGTGGCATAACAGCTAATACCCCGGGTGGAATCATTAAAGGATCCCCAGAATCTATTAGCCGTGATCCAAAAGTAGCTGTGTCCGGATCTGACATCATCCTGTTGGCACTTCCTGCTTTTGCGCATGAACCGATATTAAATCAAATCGCAAAATATGTATCGCCAAATGCCTGGGTCGGGGCTGTACCAGCGCGGGGTGGTTTTGATCTATGCGTTCACGAGGTATTTAAAGATCGCTTTTCTGAAATTTCCATTTTTGGTTTTCAAACATTACCATGGGCTTGTCGAATACAGGAATTTGGAAAATATGTAACGATCCTTGGTACGAAGGAACAAGTGGATCTGGCCACCTGGCCAGTCGAAAAAGGACCGGAAATTGGATCCAAATTCCAGGAATTAATGGGTTTGGTGATCAACCCTATCAACAACTTTCTAAGCCTGGATTTAGCGGATACAGGTCAGCTAATACACCCAGGCATCATGTATGGACTGTTTCATGAATGGGATGGACATCCTTTTAATGAGCCACGATTGTTCTACCAGGGGGTAGATACCAAGATAGCAACCATATTACAGCAAATGAGCAATGAAATTCTAACGCTTCGTGAATCTCTAGGAATGACATTCCCACAATTGGATTTGACTGCAGTACGATCGATTGGTGAATGGTTGGTGCGCTCCTATGATGCAAATATTGCAGATAGAAGTTCGCTCCAGACAAGCTTTGCCACCAACAAAAGCTACGCTGGTTTATTAGCTCCAATGGTTAGAACAGATAAAGGGTATATCCCAGATTTCAAAGCCCGTTATCTCTCTGAGGATGTACCTTACAACTTGTTGGTTACGCGCGGGATTGCAGAACTGTCGAGTGTCCCTACTCCAGTGATCGACAAAGTACTTGAATGGGCGCAATTAAATTTAGGTAAGGAATACCTCAAATCAGGATTAATGAAAGGATCCGACATACTTTTTACCCGTTCTCCACAGAGATATGGCTTCACAAATTTGGAACACTTCATGGTTGAAATGAGATATCTGCCACCATCCTGATTCAAGACCGTTCTTCATATGAAATAATTTTTTGACCCAACATATAGAAATTTTGTTAATAAATTTTTTATATAGAAGCACCACAATTTTTTGGAGGATTGTTTGATGAAACCTGTTGTAGAAATAAATGATGAAGAGAATCAAGGCAAGAAGAATAAACGTCGTGTAATGGTAGGAGCCATCGGTAAATGTGTACATAACCTGGGAGTTGAAAATTTTGCAGACTGGATGGAAAACCAGGGAATAGGTTATGTTTCAGTCAAACTTGGACCAGCAGTTCCAATCCAAGAGGTGATCAGTAAAATCCGTGAGGCTCGTCCGGAGGTCGTTGGTGTGTCAATGAGATTGGGTGATCTTCACCTTGACGAGTTGATCACAGAATTTGTTGAAGCAGCAACCAAGCATAACCTGGGACCGCGCGAGAGCGGTATTCGATATAGTTTTGGCGGGTTACGCCCGGCAGCCAATTTGGTTCGGGCTATGACTGGAACTTCCATTGAGGAAGACCGATTTGTGCGTGATTCCGAAAGACATTATGACCTGGATGCTATCGCAGAAGAATACAAGCATAAGCCAGAATTCCAGGGTTTCTTTGAACTTATCGCAGATGATTTTGTATCAATGGAAGAATTAGAAGATTTCGCTCTAAAGAAATTATCCGCAACCCAACAGGTAAAGGCAGAATGGTCTGATTTTCTGGTTGAACGCATTCATCAGGTGCGCGAACGTGAGAATCGCCCGATCATTCGTGCACATATTGGAATTGCAGCTGAAACGATCGAACCCACAATCAAAGCAATCGAAAAATTATCAGATGCAGAGGCTTTCGAAATCGTTTCACTTGCTCCTGACCAGACATCTCAAGAATTACTAGCCAAATTCATTCGAGGTGAAGAAGATCCCAGCAAATACCTTGCCGGCCAGGGTGGTGCGCCGATACGCACGGTTGAAGATCTAAAACGATTGAAAGAAGCCTCGCGGCGAGGTAATTTCCCAATGATGCGCATTTACACCGGAACAGATGAATTGGTTGCGCTGGCACATCTCTGGGAAGAGCATTTAAACAGTTGTTTTCCGGCTGTTCCGATCTTTTTCTATAACGTTTTGGATGGACGAGGCCCCATTAGTATTCGCGATTCATTTGAAGAGCATTTTCAAACGATCGAATATTGGGCAGGAGTCGGGAAACCTTGTGAGATAAACGATCCACACCAATGGGGATTACGCTATACAAGCGATGATATGCAGTTAACAGACCATGTGCTGTGTGCGATTATTGCTTTGAAGAAAGGGATCAAGCATTATGTCATGCAAATGATGTTCGAGCTGCCGCCTGAAATTTCAGCTATGGATGATCTGGCAAAAATGAAAGCTGCCTACGAGCTGGTTGAACCATTGACCCGCCATTATGACTTTAACATTATCAAAGAAACCCGTTCTGGGTTACCCGGTTTCCCACCAAACCTGAACGAGGCAAAAGGGCATCTCGCTTTTGGAATTTACACACAACTTCATATGGAGCCAGATATTCTTCATGTAGTTACCCATTCTGAGGCACATCACGAAGCCAGCGCTGACGACATAATCGAATCGTGCGAAATCACCAAGCAAGTATGTTGGGACTTTGTAAAAGGAAAAATTCCATCAATCTGGAATGACCCAAACATGAAAGCCCGCATTAAAGAGTTAAAGGAAACCGGTATGTACAATGTCCTCCACACAGCATTAGTGGGTGGATATTCCGGTCCTGTTACTCCCGAGAATTATTGGGAATGGGCGCATGAACCCTCAGACAACACTGAAAAGAATTTTGAAACGCTGCTTCTCAGCATTGTTGACGAGACCAATTACCCGATGGGAGGGTGCGGAGTAATCAGTGGGGATACGCTTGAATTATGCCTCCAGATCGGATTGTTCCAAGGGCCACATATCACGGTTGTAGATCGACGTTATGAGATGGCTGGTGCCTGCCGAACAAAAGTTGTTGAAGGCATGTGCCGAATAGACGAGTGGGATGGGATCAAGGTTAAGAGTGAAATTGAGCGCGTTGATCTTGTACGCAAGCGTTACCCCTGGTATTTCTATAAAGATGTCACCCTTGCGGATGATGCCACTTTTATCGGCGAGGATGCAGAAGTTGAAACCATGGACGAAAAAGCAGTACAAGATTTTCGAAAGGAAATTGGCATTTCCAATCTGACGAATAAGAAAATTATGGTTGTCGATTTTGGGAGCACATTCTCCAAGGTCGGAATTTTCGATACCAAGGACGAAACAATTTCACTTAAATATATCCCAACCACTGTCGACGATCTTCGAATCGGTCTAGCAAATGGCCTGGGTGTATTGGATGCCTGTAAGAAAAGCGATGATTGGAAACCGCTCGGCGATAAGATGAGCGAGTTTGCCGTACGCCTGCCATGTTCAAGTGCTAAAGGTGGTTTGAAAGTCGTAACCGTTTCATTGGTGGAAGAAGAATCTGGATTTGCTGCTGAATTGGCGGCTTTGACTGCTGGTGCCAAGATGGTTGGCTTTTATAATGGAAAACTTTCACCCCAGCAAGCCCGCTCTATTTATGAAAATGACCAACCAGAGATCATTTTACTGGCAGGTGGGACAGATAATGGCGGTGATTCTGAGACTCAATTGCATAATGCCAGAATGTTGGCAGAAGCTTCTCGATTCGCTTCCTATACGCAATACGGAGTGCCCGTCGTCTATGCTGGGAATCAGGATATCCGAGAACAGATTGAGAACATTTTTAGGCATCATAATATAGATATACGCATAACAAAAAATGTGATGCCAGAGATCAATCAATTCCAGATCGAAGTTGTCAATGAAGCAATCCGTGAACTATTCCAAACCGTTATTATTCGTGGAAAAGGGTTTGATGTTGTCGAAGAATATATGGATGCACCTTTCTTGCCCACTCCTCGAGCAGCATTCCGTGGGATAAACCTGTTGGCACGAGGATATGGAAATGAGCCCGGTATTGGAAATATCCTGGCTCTTGATATAGGTGGTGCAACCACAGATTTCTACTCTAATGTACTGGACAATCCACTTTACGATTACCCGGGAGAGGATAATCTCCGCAAAGTAAAGCGCACAATTTTGAAAACTCCCAATGTTCCTCTTGTTTACCGGCGAGTGGAAGGCAAATATGGTCTGGCTTATAACGCTGAGAATATTAAAGACCTTGATGTATATAAAGATGGAAGTATGGCAATTGCCATGAGTGGTTATTTGTCAAGATTCTTCAAAAATGAATTCCAGCCAGGCAAAGGACAATTCACACAGTTCCTTTACAAGAACAATGGAGCAGTGGAAATCAATCTTGACATGTATTTGAGTTGGATAAGCAAAAACCCGCACATAATGCCCACTAATGAACTTGAAAACGCTGCCAACTCCTTCCTGGCAAAAGAAATCATGTCAATTGCCACAGGAAAAAATGTTGGCTATGTTAAAGAAACCGAGACGTATTTCCTTCAGCATGGGGTTAATTATTTCAACAATGATGTCACAGTGCTCCTGATCGGCGGAACAATCTATCACGCATGTAATGATAAGAAACCCGGTTATCAACAGGATCTGGCCATGATCGCAAGTGGAGTACTTTATGATGCTGAACAAGAATATTTACTAAGACCAAATGGAAAAGTGTTGCTGGATGCAAGCTACCTTGTGAGTATTCTAGGTGGTTTATATGGCAGAGTCAATCCTGAACAGGCATTGCGTGTAATGAAAAGAGAATTGATAACTTTAGACATAGGCGTTGCGCGCGGCAACCAATAATGTCTGCACACAAATATCTAATTACAGGACAATCGAGATATGCATGATCAATAAACTGAATCTTGCTCGGCATTTTTGGTTTTTTGTCCTGGTAAAAAAATATTGAAAGAGGTGAGACGGGAAGATATTTGTAATAAGATTTTTATCAAACCACAATTCAGATCCATCTAAAGGAGGAATGTAATGTTTTCAAAAAAGAGATTCGCTATCTCGCTCGTGTTGTTACTTGGATTTGTTCTTTCAGCATGCGGAGGAGCAACTCCTACCCCAAGTGTTCAATCCAATCCCACCGATGTCCAGGCAACCGCACCCGCAACAGAGGCTCCTGTATCTGTTGAACCACAGACCATCGTCGTAGCTCTTGCTGCAGCTCCTCAAACCCTGGACCCTGCCGATCATCGTGATCGTACCTCAGAAACTGTCATCCGCGACATGTTCGATGGACTGGTAACCCGCGACAATATCAGCGGAGTCCACCTTGAACTGGCTACTGATATTACATGGACAGATGATACAACTCTGGCGATCACATTGCGTGAAGGTGTTAAATTCCACGATGGTTCAGAGATGACTGCAGATGATGTCGTTTTCACCTTTGATCGGATCATCAAAGAAAATATGATCGAATATCCTGAAGCGCATACTTCACCTCGCAAAGGCTTGATCGCGCCACTTGTATCCATAGAAAAGACTGGCGATTACTCCGTGGTAATGCACTTCTCTGCTCCCTTCCCAACTGGCATGCAAATGCTTGTACACCAGCAGATCCTTCCTAAGGCTTACCTGGAATCAGTTGGTACAGAAGGTTTTATTGCTGCTCCCATCGGCACCGGACCGTTCAAATTCGTGTCTGCCCAACCCGGTTACACTGAAATCGTAATGGAGAAATTTGCAGACTATTATGGCGGTGCACCTGATCTGACCCCGGTTGGAACAGCTTGTGTGGACACAGCAGTATTTCGTGTCATCCCAGAAGCATCCACACGTGTAGCTGCTTTGTTGGCTGGCGAAGTGGATATCATCCAAAATGTCCCAGCAGAATTGGTATCAACTCTGGAACAAGTTCCCGGTATTCAGATCAAGACAACCCCCGGAACTAGCCCGATCTGGATGGAAATGAATGTCAATCAAGCTCCTTTTGATGATGTGCGCGTCCGCCAAGCATTTAACTACGCCATCGACAAAGACTTACTGGTTTCTGCCATTTATGGCGGTAAAGCTGTCGTATTACCTGGAGCACTTTCCCCCAACAACAACTTCGCAGACCAAACCCTGAAACCGTATGCTTATGACACTGTCAAAGCATTGGAGCTATTGGCTGAAGCTGGATGGAAAGATAGCAACGCTGATAATATGCTCGATAAGAATGGGGCTAATTTTTCCTTCACGATCGATACCGAAGAGAAATACCGCTCGATCTCTGAAGCTGTAGCAAATCAGTTACGCGCCATTGGAATAGACGCAAGTGTTCGCATCTGGGATTATGCTGTTGTAAAACCGCTTTTATTGAACGGCGAACGCATGGCATTTTTGGATGCATGGGGAGATTCAGCTTTCGATCCTGTGGGGCACATGGAAGCCAAGTGGCACGGTTTCTTAACGGGCACAAGCTATGGACGTGGAAATTTCTCTGGTTACAATAATCCAAAAGTTAATGAATTAATCATCCAGGGAGAAACCACTGTTGATGTAGCTGAGCGGCACACCATCTATGATGAGGCTCAACAATTAATCTATGCCGATGCTCCAGCCATCTTCCTTGTACTGCCAGATGTAGTTGAAGCTGCCTCAGCCAGGGTCCTGAATTGGAACCCAGCATCTGATGGTCGTATCAACCTGCATGATGTCTGCCTGGAAAAATAACCTGTGTAAAATCAACCTTTAATGATCGTTCCTGGGGTAACCTGTTGGTTGCCCCAGGAATCCCCTTATCACCTAATCCGGGGTCAAATTTATGAAAGCAATCAAAATTCTTGAACGTACCCTGATATCCATCCCAATAATTTTCGGTGTGGCCATCATTGTGTTCTTATTCATGCGACTGACACCAGGGGATCCTGTGGATATCATGATGGGAGGTAGTGGATTTGTCTCTGCAGGAGAAGTGGAACAACTTCGGTCAGAATTTAACCTGGACAAACCATTACATATTCAACTTTGGTTATTTCTCAAAGGCGCGGTTCAGGGAGATCTGGGCTATTCATATGTTCAGAAAGTTCCAGTAGTTGACCTTATTAAAGATCGATTGCCTGCAACCATTGAACTTGCTGTGTCCGCTCTTTTCTTTACATTGATCATCGCCCTGCCTATAGGTATCATGTCTGCTGTCTGGCAAAATTCATTACTTGATCGGTTAAGCATGGCTGGTTCATTTTTAGGAATCTCGATGCCTGGTTTTTGGTTAGGTATTATTTTGATATTATTTTTTTCTGTACGATTACACTGGTTGCCAGTTCAGGGTAGGATTAATTTTGATGCCCATCTTGATACTCGCACTGGATTTTTTGTTTTGGATAGTATTTTAACTGGTAATAATCAAGCGCTTATAAGTTCCCTTAAGCACTTAATCTTACCAGGGATCACTTTGGGAGCAGCAGCTGCGGCAGTCGTGGCACGTGTTATCCGCTCCAGTATGTTAGAAACCTTGCGTTCAGATTATGTCGTTCTCGCACGGAGTAAAGGTGTTTCTGAAAGAGGAGTTGTATTAAAACATGCATTACGAAATGCCTTGATCCCTACCGTGACTGTGGTAGGACTACAGGTAGGAGTATTGCTGGGTGGCAATATGATCGTTGAAACCGTATTTGGCTGGCCTGGATTAGGCCGAATGGTGGTAAGCGCTATTTTTGCCCGAGATTTTCCACTGGTTCAAGGTTCAGTTATGGTTTATGCAATTACATTTGTTATGGCAAACCTGATCGTAGATATCCTTTATACGTATCTAAATCCAAAAATTACACTCTGACGAGGAGTAAGAAAAGTGGAAATCATCCCCGCAGTAGACAGCCCAATTCAACGTAAAGTGTACCTGTGGCGTATCCGATCTAAAATGTTGCGACGTTCCACAAAAGAATTTTTTTTGGAATTGCTTAGACATCCTACAGCATTGATTGGCGGCATTATCGTTCTATTATATATTTTTGCAGCGATATTTGCCCCACAAATAACCAGTCATGACCCTTCTGTCGGAGATCTGCATGACCGTTTACTTGCACCTGCATGGGAAGCTGGAGGCTCCTGGAAATTTCCCCTGGGAACAGATGACCAGGGTCGTGATCTTTTGACGCGTATTATCTTTGGCGCAAGGATCTCGTTATTGGTAGGTGGGTTATCAGTGAGTATTTCTGTACTTGTTGGGGGTACCTTAGGCGCTTTAGCAGGGTATTATCGTGGCAAGTTTGATTCCATTATTTCGCGTTTTGCAGACCTGCTTCTAGCATTCCCTTTCTTGATCTTTGCCCTCGGTGTTATGGCATTCATTGGACCAGGTATTAACAATTTGATCATGGCATTGATCTTCAAGGGATGGGTTGAATTCTTCAGACTTGTGCGCGGCGAGATGATGTCGGAAAAAACTCAAGAATATGTAGAAGCTGCCAAAGTCACCGGCCTTGGTAATTTTGCCATTATTGTAAAGGAAATCCTACCAAATATCGTTCAATCGGTTTTTGTACTGGGTACTCTTAGGGTTGGGGAAATGATCATCATGGAAGCCAGCTTGAGCTTCCTCGGTCTGGGTATACCTCCCCACATTCCTGCCTGGGGCTCGATGGTAGCTGCCGGACGCGATCTTTTACTGTTTGCGTGGTGGGATTCCACCTTACCAGGAATCGCTCTGATGATCCTGGTCCTTTCTGTAAACCTTCTGGGTGAGGGTCTTCGTGATATTTTGGATCCTCGCCTGAAAACCATTGCCTGACATTGCTTAAGGAAGCAAATTCATGGAAATAATTCAACCTCTATTGGAAATAAATGGTTTATCTGTAACATACCCTACGAAGCGCGGTAAAGTTCAGGCAATCAACAACCTGACATTAAAAGTACCCGCCGGCGGCAGGCTTGGAATCGTAGGCGAATCGGGATGTGGAAAAAGCACTGTGCTACTTTCAATATTACAGTTGATCAACCGTCCAGGAAGAATAACCAGCGGAGAAATAAAGTTTGATGGAAAAAACATGGTGGGGATCTCGCCTAAGGAACTTCGCAATATTCGTGGCCGTGACATAACGATGATCTTCCAAGATCCGCAAACAACACTAAACCCAGTATTTCCGGTTGGCGAACAGATCCGTGAATCGCTACGCCTTCACCAACTGATACCTGGAACAACCCTACCCTGGCCATTTGACATTGCACGTAAACGACTTGAAAAAGAACGGGTCTTACAAGCCATGCAAGAAGTTGGAATTCCATCTGCAAGCGATCGTTATTCTGCTTATCCTCATCAATTTTCTGGAGGAATGCAGCAACGCGCATTAATTGCTCTAGCATTGGTTTGTGAGCCTAAACTTCTCCTTGCAGACGAACCAACCACTGCCCTGGATGTGACCATTCAGGCTCAAATTCTTAATCTTATGTTAAAAATCAACCATGACCATCACACAGCCATAATGCTGGTAACTCATGACCTTGGTGTGGCTGCTGAATTTTGCGATACGATCTCAGTAATGTATGCCGGCAGAGTTGTTGAACAAGGTCCAGTAGATATTGTTGTTACCGATCCGCAACATCCTTATACCAGTGGTTTACTTTCGTGCCGTCCCAGCATTGGTAATAAGGGCAACAAGATCCAACCCATTCCCGGAAATGTTCCTGACATCATCAATTTACCACCTGGATGCGCCTTTGCCCCCCGCTGCCCTATAGCTCAACCGATATGTTCTCAAGCTACCATTCCGTTACTTCAAACAGGTGAGAATACCTTTAGTCGCTGCCTTAAGCATGTAAATTTTAAACCTGACCCTACCTGGTCCTGGGAGCATATTATAAGGATATGCAATGAATAATCAATTTGCCGGTTATAACTGTCAACCACTTTTTGAAGCAAATAATGTTAAAAAACATTTTTACATCCAGCCAAGTTTCCTGGCCCGATCCCTTATCGGTGCAAAGACTAAAGTTGTTAAGGCAGTGGATGGTGTAAATTTGCGGATCTGGAAAGGTGAAACGGTAGGATTGGTGGGTGAAAGCGGTTGTGGAAAAACGACCTTGGGACGCATCTTCACCTACTTGATGGAACCAACTGAAGGTCAAATCCTATTTCAGGGAGAGGTTGTAAATGGAGGCAAAGTAAACACTATACTAAAACCTGGCGAAGATCCCCAGATCGTTAAATATCACCGGGTTGCGCAGATCATCTTTCAAAATCCCTATTCTTCGCTCAATCCACGGAAGACTGTTCGTGATATCATCACTTCACCCTTGCGTCACCGAAATTTGAATGATCCACTGGAGATCGAAGCCGAAGTGATCCGCTTGTTGCACCGGGTAGGTTTGAGCGAACGTCATATAGATTCTTATCCTCACCAATTCTCAGGCGGACAGCGTCAAAGAATTGGGATCGCCAGGGCGTTGGCGATGCAGCCTAGTTTCATAGTAGCCGATGAACCTGTCTCTTCATTAGATGTTTCCATTCAGGCTCAAGTCATCAATTTGATGGAGGAATTACGGGAAGAATATAATTTGACATATCTGTTCATCACTCACGATCTGAGCGTTATCCATTATTTTAGCAATCGTGTGGCAGTAATGTACCTTGGTCATATCGTTGAAAAAGGTGTAACAAATTCAATATTTGAATCGCCTCGCCATCCTTACACACAGGCCTTGCTTGCTGCAATACCTCAGGTGAAAAAAGAAAAACGTCGCCAACGGATCCTCCTGACAGGGAATGTACCGAGCCCAATAAACCCTCCCTCCGGATGCCCATTCCATTCGCGTTGCTTTGCCAAAAAAGGTAAAATTTGCGAAGAGTTATATCCACCATATTTCCAGGTAGATACCCAAAAAGTTGCCTGCTGGAATTATCAATCCTATCCTGAAGTAAAAGATGCACCTAATTCACCGATACCACAACCGGATGAGACTGGAAAACCATGATCAGATTATTGGACTTGCAGGGTAATGCCTTTGAGATCGGTGAACAACACGGTCTACAAGTGTCTGATCTTCGTCCCCTAATACTTCATTCAATGCAGGTACGACTTGCAGCACTTAGGGAAATGAATCCTGATCTGACACAACACATTAATAAGATCGCCCAGATATGGGAAAAACACGCTTCAGAAACACTTAAGATGCTGCACGGAATAGCTGAAAGCCTGGACCTGGATTGGGATGATTATTTTACTTATACAATTGCATCCTATTTAAATAGCATCCTTAATAATATTCAAAAAAGTGAAGGATGTTCCACATGGGCTGCCAGTGGTCTTATGACCCGTGACGGTTCACCCATCCTGGTAAAAAATCGTGATTACCATCCCGACCATAAACCATTGCAATGTGTTGCCAGGATCCAGCCCACTTATGGCAAATCATTTATGTGCTTGACCAGTGCTGGAAGTCCCGGAGTTTTCAGTTCGGGTATGAACGTGGATGGTCTGGCAGTAGTGGATACTTTTATATCTTCAAAAGATATCGGACCAGGTATTGCCCGTTATTCGCTAATGATGGATATCCTTCAGAATTTTTCAACTGTTGATGAGGCCATCCATCACTTAAACACGATCCCCCATTTTGGAGATGGTTCTGTGACTGTCCTTGATGCCAACGGAGACATGGCTGTTTTTGAAATTGCCCATTCTATCCAGGCTGTGCGCAGATCAGAAAGGGGATTTATCGCAAGCACCAATCACTTCAGTGCGCCTGAGACAAAACAATTCTGGGTAGATAGAGAACCAAATCACCTTAAAGGAAACTCACAAGAACGTAGAAAGATGATCGAAACTGCACTTGAATCTGCCCAAGGTCAGGTAGATGTTCCCTGGAGCCAATCATTGATGAGTCTCCATACTGATAAATTATCTGCTGTTTGCAGGCATGCTGAATTAGATCGCCTTTCTGTTACTGTTTCCTGCGTAATACTTCTTCCTCAAAAAAGAGGCATGTATGTAGCTAACGGGCTACCCTGTGAAACTCCATTTGACTTTGTACCGCTGGTTTCCCCCTGATTAATGCTATTCAAAATCCGCTAATAAATCTCCTTCTGTTTTAAAAGCGTTAGGAATTGAATATTATTTTAGAGAATTTTCTATTTGTACCACTGCCCAACTTTAGCTGATCTTGCGAGCTGTTCCGCATCACGGAATGCATGACTACACGCATCTCCTGAAGGATCATCCATCACAGAAACAAGTCCCTTATTGATCAATTCAAGATTTACCATTTTTTCGTCAATCACAACATACCGCAATAACTGACCGAGTTCATCTTTTTCGATCGAACCCCGATAGAGATTTACAT
>Ga0172368_10005998_pt1 | contig 13291 bp, 8 predicted proteins | sample Lak11m_FD_114540 | JGI IMG/M metagenome (GOLD analysis project Ga0172368, IMG submission 114540) | Freshwater microbial communities from Kabuno Bay, South-Kivu, Congo - kab_022012_11m | ecosystem: Environmental > Aquatic > Freshwater > Lake | place: Democratic Republic of the Congo: South-Kivu...
ACATAAAATCTCTCTCATTGTAGAATATATACACATCGTTTATTCATAATTTCTTCGAAAAATAAAAATACCTATTGCTAGATATTTTATTTCTGTTTGATTTCTTTGGGTCAATTTGTCTAGACTGACAGGTCGTTGAATCAAACTTCTATACGTCTATCTTTACTGAATATAAACAGTTCATACTCAAAAACAAGGACATCATAAGAGCCATATATGCGTATATGGGTTTTTTCCATAAATGAAGGTTAGCCGAGCTTTCCTCAGTACAGTTGATGAAAGACGGGGATTACAATCTATAAATAAGGAATAAAACGCTCACACTCTTTATTTGCTAATACCACTCCCAATGGACTTTGACCTTTCTGAAATACAAGACTTTGAATTGCCCTCTATCTCTGATTTGGACTTAGAGCCAATATCTTTGGAACTATTAGAGCTTCCAGAAATAGACCTCTCTTTGCCTGAATTAGAACCTATCGTATTCCCTGACTTTGACTTAGAATTGCCTGAATTAGAACCTCTTGTCTTTCCTGATTTTGAATTAGAAAAGGAACTGGCTGAATTGGAATTATTGTTATCCAAATCTACCTCCAGTAATAGCTGAATAAGTTTATAGAGGGCTTCCCCAAACTCATTTCCCATTTTTTTACTTTGTTACTATATAAAACAATGCCCATATCCCAAGACATCATTCAAAGGACTATTGATAAGATGGTCAGAAGCCAAGAGAAAAAAAAAGAGATTACAAGCTATTTGGAAGCTAATAAGCCACACTTATTGGGGAATATCCGAAAAAAAGGCAGGATAAAAGACTGTTGTAATGTCCTAATCTTCCGTGATTATCAAAATGGAGAGCAAAAACTCTATAAGTCCAATTTCTGTAAGTATGATAAATTCTGCCTAGCTTGTGCAACTAGGAGGTCTATAAAGATGATACAAAAGTTTGAAGCCTGAATAGTTCAATATGGGCTGGATACCAAAAACTGGTATCATATATCATTGACGGTCAAACACAACAACCGTCAGTCCTTGGATTTCCTTATGGATAAGCTATGGAGGGCAAAAGAGAAACTAGCTCAAAGGTTTAGAAATTCCAAAAGAGCTAATCACAAGACCAAGAGCTTTATGAATAATTTTGATGGTATAGTCAGCTCCGTAGAGATTACTTACAGTCAAAAGAGCTGATGGCATCCGCATATTCATATGCTCGTATGTTCTGACAAAGAAATCCCCATAGAATGGTCTGAAAAGCTGACCACATATTCCAATAGGGAACTTCAAAAAGAATGGTATCAGATTACTGGAGATAGTTATTCCGTAGCTATGAGGAAGGTAGAGGTCAATAAGGACAATTACAGTAGAAAGGGTATAGGGGAGGTGTTCAAATATGCAGTCAAATTTTCCAAATTAGACATACCTCAGCTATCAGAAGTGATAGAGATTCAGCAAATCAAAAAATACCGTTTCTTTGCTACATACGGTATCTTTAGAGGTTGGAAGATAGAAAAATCTGATATTATGAGTAATGATAGATTTGTAGAAAAGACTTTCGCATATTATAAGGACTGATTTGAAGAACAAGTTGATTTAGACTAGATTTTCTAAATCTTTCACAAGACCATCATATCTACTAATCAAAAATTCTGGACAATTGTTCTCCTTAGCCATTTTGAGACATTCTTTCTCAAACCATAGTTTCTGCTCTTTTCCACGATTGAATTTGTCCCAAAGAGATTTTCATTCTTTCTTGTATTGCCTTAAAAGTGATTCTAAGTTTACTATTTTGTCGGCTATTGAAACAATCATTGCTTCTTTTCAGCCATTTTTGACTGTTTCTATATACTTCAGTTTTTTCTTCTCCCAATCAGCCTTCCCCTCCAATTCTTTATCATTACTGACTGATTTTACTATATCCAATACTTTCCCATCTTTTCCACATCACATAAGTATCAAATCTTCCTTGCATTCCGTATCTTCCAAAAGGTCGTGGCATAATCCAGCAGATACAAGAATTGGGTCATAAGTCCTTCTAAACAAAAGCTGACTTATTTCTAATATATGAATCATATATGGCAGACCATCTCCCTTTCTTGTTTGTCAGGAATGGAATCTAATAGCCAAAGTTAGAGCGTTTTCTACCATAGGACTGAGTATCAGCATACTGGCTCTAAACAATAATCTTATACCATCGTCATCTTCAATAAATATCTGATAATCATATCACGAATTTTCTGTTCATCAGGCATTCTCCCTCCAATCATCCCAATCTTTGAACTGTTTGTTCCAGTATTTGAATTTTAGAATGGCATAATCTAAAAAACTACCCAATTCTCAAATATCTTCTGTTTGGAGTAATATCCTATATTTATCATCATCATAAATATCTGCAATAGTTACAGAATCTCGTAAATCAATTTGCATAAGCGTAAGTTTCATTATTATAATAATTACCATATAAACATCTATATTATTACTTATTAGAATTAGATTTCAATCATAATGTCCAATTTACTCTATCCCACAAACATCCGCATCCATTTCATCTTCCTTCAAATTTGATGTTCTACTAATATAGAGGGTGTCTTTTTTAGAGACTAGCTCCTTAAATTCTACATAATCTAATTTATTTGTCTTAAATTTCTCTCAAAGTTTATTGTAATCAATAGCCATAACGTCATCTAATGCTCCTTTTTCTACTAGCTTCTTTCAGAGAATTTCTATTGTCTCCTTTAGTATGCTATAAGTTGTTTTTTGAGTAATAGCCAGCTTTTTTGTCTCTCCATATAGTTTCTTACATCATTTTTCTTTTGCATACTCTACTAGTGTTGAGCCTAGCATATCTTTTTCGGTTTCCAATTGTTTATACATTTCATTAGTTGTAGCAAACTCTTCAATGAGATGTCTTATAGTCATTTCTCCCATAGTCCCGACAGAAACCTTATCATCAGCCATATACCTGTGCTTATAGATAGGGCAAAGCTGTTTGAATAGACAACCATCACAGACATATCCTGGTGTAGGAGGGAAAGCATTTTCGTCTCCTCACTTATAGTGTGTTTTCTTCTGTTCTACTTCTTCCATAAGAGCAAGGTATTTGTTTTTGATTTCTGATATTTTTTCGTCAGTTATTTCTCGTTCATATTCCCTTTGCAAATGCAAATAGATAACCTTTCATATTATCTTATCTACTTGTTTGCCATAATCATTTTTAACGCCTATGCTATATAGAGTTATTTGGTCTTCTATGGTATTATTTGTATCTTTTGGCAAAGATTTGCTTGTTTTGTAGTCATTTATAATGATAGTTTTATCGTCTATGTCCAATCTATCAATTTTGCCTCTAAAGCTCAATCATTCTTGCATTTCAAATGCTATATTCATTTCTGTTCTCATCGTGACGGCTTGGTCAAAGGGACTATAGGTATCATAATAGTAATTTATATATTCCACACCTCTGTTATAAAATACATCTAATGTTGCCTTATCAAAAGGATTTCTTCATCAAAATACTTTAGTGGCTCTTTCAATCTCCTTATCCCACAATTCTTTAAAAAAAGATAAAGATTTTGATTTTTCAGGGACAACTAAATCACTGACTTTTTTATAAAGTTCCTCCAAAACACTATGGACGCAAGACCCTAAAATTAGATTCAGACTCTCACTTGGAATTTCGGGCTTTATATTATCTATTTTCTCAAAACGATATTTGAGAGGGCATTGTTTATAGGTTTGTAGTTGAGAAAATGAATATGCCATAATTTGGTGTTTAGTATAAAACTATTTTACCTCCATAATCTTCATTACTTCATCTCCAAAGTGATTGATGACTTTGATGGCTATTTTACCAGTCTTTGGTTTTACAAAAGGAGCTGAAGTGGTCGTATAGTATTGTTGCCATACTTCTTCATTTACATCATTTTTCAATGCTTTTTTTAACTTTTCTAATGGTTTATCTCATCCTGTGAAATATGCGTGAGTAACGAAGAAACTCTCTTCATCATAATTGGTATCTATAAACCAACAAGCTATATCGTTTTCTTTACCTTTTCTTAGTTGCCCCGTAGTGGCATCATAAACATCCACACCACGAACTTCTACTTGGATAAGATTATCCGCCATTTCAGAAAGTTTGATGTCAGGCTCTCCAAACGTCAAAAACATATTCCCTGTTCAGGTCTTTTTGAGAAGGTCATCCATAGCCAAATCAGGATTTATTTTTACTTTAATACATTTGAAGCTTTCTTTGTTTACATAAGGAGGCAAAGTATCATTTCCTTCAGTAAAGGCAGACCCATCAAATGATATACCAGCTATAACAAGTAAATCATAATGTTTGTAACTCTCTTTGATAGCATCTCTTATCATATCATCATCTATACTGCCATATTCAGGTCATACCATTACAGCTACTTGTTTTGTTTGATTATTTTCCTGATAGTCTCCAGATAACTGTATGTATTTGCCAGCAACTATATCCAAATTGGTAAACATCAACCTTTCTTCTTTATATCCAGTTTGGATACCAGACTTTCTAAGATTTTCCAATACCTTATTTGTGAAATCCTGTGTTGTCTCCATTTTACCTGTGTTATCATCTACTCTATGAGGAGCAAGTCCTTCAAAAGTAAAAGGTCAGGAGACTCTAATTATTTTTTTATCTTCTTGTGGCTGGTCATAAAGAACTTCTTCTTGAGATGGTTCTTGATTTGCTATTGAACCAAGAGTTATGTGTGAAACCGTTTTATAATAAAATCAATCTCTAATATCCTTTTCATTTTTAAGTTTGTAATAAGGAAACAATGAAGTCATAAGTCTTGTTCTTGCCAATGCAAGAGCTACCCTAGAGGTATCTATTGTTATCCACCTTCTTCACCATTGTTCACAAACATAGGCAGTTGTACCAGCTCCACAGGTTGGGTCTAATACTAAATCACCAGGGTCTGTTGTCATTAGTATACATCTTTTTATCACTTCTATATCTGTCTGAACTACATAAAATTTTTGCAATGGTGGTTGTACATCAACCCAAAAATTAGTAATTTGTTTCACTGGATAATCACTCAATTTTAATACATACATTATTTTTTCTCAATTATCAAAAGGTTGAACACGATTATTTTCTATAAGTTTTTGCATCCCAATTTCATTAGTACACCAACTTTTCCCTTTAGGTGGAAGAAATTCTTTTCATTTGAATTTAACAGGGAAAATCGCATTTTGATTAAAACCTGCAGGATACAGCGTATTCAGAGAATAAACATCACTTCCAGTTGGAAGCAATTGATGATTATTTACTTCTTCAGAAGTCATTTTTCTCCTTTCACCATCCATTAGTTCTACATAATTCCAGTGATTATCTCCCTCTGTATCTTTTAGTTCAAACAAACCTCTATATTTTAATTGAGTTTTATCTTTCGCATAAAAAACTATATAATCTCCAAGTATCTCAAGATATTTAGAACCCAAAGGCATTTTCTTTTTTCTGAAAGTTATTACCGAAACAAAATTTTCACTTCCAAAAACCTCATCCATCAAATTCCTAATAAAATGAAGATTCTCATCGGAAATCTGAACAAAACAACTACCACTGGAAGTCAATAATTCTCTAGCCAATAAAAACCTATCTCTCAAATAAGTTAGGTAACTATGTACACCCAATTCCCAAGTATCTCTGAAAGCTTTTATTTGTTCAACTTCTCTTGTCATATCATCATCCTTTCCATCCTTTACATCTCTTTTTCTTGTACTAACCTGCCAATTACTACCAAATTTGATGCCATATGGAGGGTCAATATAAATGGTCTGAATTTTGCCTGCCATACCTTCTTTCTCTAATAGACTATTCATTACCAAAGCACTATCTCACATTACGAGCCTATTTCTCCAGTTTTCAGAGTGAGAGTAAAATTCCACCTGCTTAGTAAAATCCTTATTTGTTTCCTCGTGAAAATAGGTTTCAAATAGAGTTGAACCAAATGGGTTTTCATCGTCCTGATTTCTTATTTTGGAAATAATTGCTTTAGGTGAAATCTTTTCGTGAATATAGATAGGAGCTGTATCAATAGTCAGCTCAGTTTTCTCTGATTTACCTGCCCATATCAATTGCGGGTCAAGAGAAAGGTCATATTCATAGGTTTTCTTTTGAATTTTTTGGTCAGCCAAATGACTCAATTCCTGTGTAGGAATGTTTACTCTCGTATCTTTGTGAGTATATGCCTCTACAGGAATTTGCTCTGCTGGCTGTTTGAAAGTCTTTTTTGATTTGATTGATTTTTTCGGCATTGAAAAGAAAACAAAAAATAAAGATTATTTTTGGAACAAACCACTAGCAAATTTATCCATATTTTCAAAACCCTTCAATAATCAAAACCTTATCAAGTTTTGGGCTTCGCTAGGGTCTTGTATTTCCAAGAATGCCCATTGTCATAAACCTCACCGATTATTTACCGCTGGTATCCATAAAGATTTTATAGTTTCGGTTTTTACTTTCTTTTTGTCATCTTTCTTTCCCGTTACCTCAATTATTAGATTTATCAATTCCCCATTTTGCTTCTTCAGAATTACGATAAAATCTGGCATATAATTTTTATTGGTTCAAGCATATTCGTAAGGTATCAGAAACTGCAATCCTTGGTTTTTCACATAAGAAACTACTTCTTCCATATCTTCTAATTTCTTTGCAACACCAGCTTCCCAATCATTTTTTTGTCCTGCCGTATTGTCTTCTACAACATAATTTACGTGGCTTTTGAATGTTTCTTGTATGGGCTTTGTAGTGATAAAATCCACATATCTTGTGCTTCAGATAAAATCATAAGGAGCTAAAATAGGCACAAGTTTTTTTTCTTTGTCTATGCTTGCTTTTTCAATACCTTGTTTGATTTTATTCAAAGCCTCATCAGCATATTCTGATAGTAATAGCATTCCATAAAACATATTATCACCTAATTTAACGTGAAAATCTACGTATTCGGTTACAAGGTTTTTGAGATTATTGAATAACCAGTATTTCTGAGAGCCATCTTTATCTTTGAAATACTTATTCAGTAATTGCGTATTAAGACTATAGATTACTGTTTGTTTTCTTGTCTCTTCAAGCTCCGAAAGCGTATAAATGACCTCTTCTCCAGTAATTCAGGTTCAAATAGTCTTGGTAGGTATTTCTTCTATCCTAGTTATCATATTCGTGAAGTCAGCTTTCATATTTTCCTCGTTGAATTCATATTTATATCCTATCACTCTAGGAAATTTTATTTCCAAATTCTCTCTTTCAGGTAGTGCATAAACCCTATTTACTGGCTTTGGCGGTTGAGGTTCGGCTGTTCATCCTGAAGGAATAAAGCTAAACGGCACACCGAAAACATCAGCATATTCTGGTTTGAGCATACCATTTTCATCTGCATCATAATTCATCCTCCTTAGTCATCTTCATACGACCTGTTCACAGAGCAATTGAGTTGAAAAAGCCCTCACTCCGAGAATATGAGTAACAGTATTTACATCCCATCCTTCCGTAAGCATACTTACACTAACTACGCATTTGATATTTTCTCCAAGTTTTCAAGGTTTCCCTACAGTATTCATTACCTCTCTCAATAGCTCCTTGTCTGTCGGTAAATCTCTTCAAGGATATTTTTGTCTGTATTCTTTATGAAATTCTTGTATCTCTCAAGCAAAAGTTTTTTTGAAATTTTCATCAATGTCTTGGGAACTTTCCAAGGCAACACTATCTATTATAAGCGTATTTGCTCTCTTTAGCCGTTTGCCATCTTTTTCGTTTCTAAAAATTTCAAGCTGACCTTGTCTAATCATCTTTTTATCTTTTATCTCTGTTTCATATCCAGCAATATAATTATAAATCATTTTGGATACTGAAGTATTGTTGCAGACTATAATCATAACGGGAGGCATAGCTCCAGAAAAATTTTTCTTAAAATCCTCGTATTTTTTGTATGTCTTTTCGTAATGATTGTATAGCGATTGTAGTGCTGTTTCCAGTAATCCAGGCAATCTCGGCTCTTCTCCATATTCTCATTTATCAGCTCATTTTTTGGGAAGAGCATCTCTTATATTTACCCAAAGATTTCTATATGCAGGGTCAATATCCATTGTATTATCCTGAACTGGAACTCTAGGTATCTTTACAATACCGCATTCTATAGCATCAATCAAAGAAAAATCTGACACAACCCAAGGGAATAATGTGCCTTCTTTGTATCAGCTTCCTGACAAGAAAAATGGTGTTGCAGACATATCAATGACGCAATTTATTCCTATTTTGTCTGCCAAGTATTTAAGTCAGCTTACCCAAACCTTTGCTGTTTCATTATTCTCTTCAGCTTCTTTTTTATCTTCTCATTTCAATTGTGTTTCAGATGTTTTTGGCTCATAACAGTGATGAGCTTCATCATTGATAACAACAACATTTGACTTATTTTTGATGCTTTTAAAAGCCCTATTTATCATTGCAGTTGGACTTTCTTTTTTTGCTTCTTCTTTTACGACTTTGGTAGCTCCATATCTTTGACTATTTCTAAGCTCCATTGAATGATAGTTGGTTATCACTATTTTTGCCTGTAATAAGAGGTTTTCATAGTGTTGAGGCACAATATCCCTGATTTTGTAATAATTTCAGCTATATCAAGGTTCAAGTACATTCAACCTATCACGTATAGTAATTCCAGGAGTAATGATAACGAAAGCATCGGAAAATCTTGTATCTTGTTTATAGTGGATTTTATTCAATACTTGCCAAGCTATAATCATTGCCATTACCACGGTTTTCCCGCTTCCTGTAGCCATCTTCAATGCAAATCTGAACAATCCCGCATTAGCATTCTGATTTTCTTCTTTCAACTGGTTTATTATCCAATCATCTCACATTTTACTCGCACATTCAGTGATATACATCAACGTTTCCATCGCCTCTATCTGGCAAAAGAAAAGCTTTCTTTCTCTATCCTCGTCTTTCCAATAATCTAACAATTCTCTAGATATTTTAGTCAATCATTGATAGTTGTTATTCCTTCGTTGAGTTATTTTAGACCTGATTTTATTTACTATATCATTTTCTTTCCTTGTCTCTTCCGTAAATCATTCAATGAGCCTTCCTTGCTCTCTTTGTCTTTGAAGAGTGGCTTTAGGTACAGGTATAAAAAACTCACTTTGTCTTCTTCAGTCTAATATCTCCTTGGTCATACCTTTTTCATCAAACCCAAAATGTCTGGATGGCTCAAAGTAAGGAGAGTTTATTATTGGACTAAATTCTGTCATAATAAAAAAATGGAAGGTGTAAAGCTAACCTGCCATCGTAATATCATACTCCTTTAGAATAAGGGGACGATTTACGATACCTTCAGGTTTGCTTAGAACCAACACACCGTGTCCCATAAGAGAGCGTATGCGTGAAAATACCGCAAACCGCCCTCTTGTTCTTATGAGAATGTTTTCATTGTGTTAGTTCTAAGCTCTTCCAATATATTTTTTGTTATAGGAAATACAACCAAATAACCGCTTTATTTTCTTGCTATTTTGGATATATTATGAATGGTTTATTTTGTAAAAACTGCATTATGAAGAAATGAGATAAGATAGGGACAAAAAGAAGAAATGAGTATGATTTGATATTGAATAACAATATCCACATCATTACATCTATGAAAAATACTAGTAAAATGATGGAATCATCAATAGAAAAAGAAAGTAATGAATTTAGAGATATGTACTACAATAAGTGGCTTCCCAATACTACTGAACTTTGTAATTTAGAGTTAGAGGGAATGAGAAGAGATTTACGTATGAATGAAAATGTATGGAATTTTCGTAGCATAAAGACCGAGAATAAAGAAGTTCAAAAAAAATATGATAATTATACAGTGGCTCTCTATGAGATAAAAGAATTTAATGAGAAAGTGAAAGAGGCTATCCACAAATATGGAGACCCTAATATAGATTTCTATATAGACCACCGTATCAATTTTGAATGAAATTTGGTCAGATTATGAAATCTCAATTACTACATCACAAGCAAACTTGCTAAAATATACTGAAATGAGAAGATGCTTTATAAGTGGTATACAGAGGGAGAAGATATAGATTTTATTGATGAATTTCTCGTAGCAGAAATGCTCAAAAATCTTTTACTCAAAGACTATGAGAATAAAGTAAAATACTCCAATTATAGTTCAAATCTATCAAAAATACTATTCAAGGTTAGTGAATATAAACCAGTTCAAAACGTGATAAACTATCTCATAATAAATTTATTGGGAGATGATTTGGATATAAAAGATAACAAGAAAGAGAAGCTTATAGAGCTTTTTTGATGAGCTATATCTAAGAAAGAAAAAATGGTCATAGATAATCTTTCTGTATTGGAAGAAGTAGCCAAAAATATGCCTGATATTACATTAGACCGATTAGATAAGCAAAATGTACTCAAACTTATACTGAGAGATACTTTTGAAAAACATAGTAGAGAGCCATTCAAAGTAAAAATTCTAAACGCCATAGAATGCTATCAACACTATTGACCCGTTGTGATGTATTTAGACCGAGAAAAAATGGAATTATGACTTTCTAGTGATAATGAGTGGATACAAATAAATCAAAAAAACAATATCTTTGAATCATTCCATTGGTTTCTTAGTGATGTTTTTTGATACTATTTCTATGAATTTTCTCCTGAATGGGCGGGAGGAATACCTGAAGAGGAAAGAAAATCCAAATGAATAAAAGGTAGTTGTATAGAGGAGCTAAAAATCAAACCACAAATTCAAAAGTTATCTGATGAAGAGATAAAAAAACAGGCAAAAAAAATGATGATACAGGAGATAACCAAGCTCATTCACGCTGTAGATTATAAAAGTTTGACCATTACGGTAGTATGACTGACAGATAATGCAAATATCCATAAACTAAAAACTAATGCAAAGCCTGGTATGGTATGACCACAATATGATGATTTGGGCAAAAAGATAGGCACAGGAATTTCTATAAAAAGAGAATTGAGGGGGTATGTAAAAAAAATTAAAAAACCTTCCAAAAAGAAAGGAAAAGAGTAATATACTGATAACCCTTTTATTAGGGTGCTTTTACAGGCAGTTATATAATGTCTATTAGCTTAGACCAAGTAACGAACCCGCCTGAACAATGAAAGTTGATGAACTTAGAAGGCTTCTAGGCTCAAAATATGATGCTTTGCCAGATTCAACTCTGCAAGGTATCATAGACCTCTTCAGAGTATATGCGAAACTTGCAATAAGTAAGCACATAACTGAAAAGAAAAAAGCCAGAGCTGACAAAATCCGCAATAAATAACGGTAGAGCCGTAGCCCACAAAGCTACGGCTTTCTTGTAATCAAAAAATCTCTTGCTTTTGTGAACTGTTTATTTATTATATATACCGAACTTGCAATATAACACATAAAATACAGTTATGATATGTAACATATACATATAATATATAGTTCGGTCAGATTTACTTTTATTTACTTACAAATCCAAATGAAAGACTATAGTAAAAAACGCAAAACACCTAAAAATCCACTTATGGACTTTGATTTATGATTGTCTAAAGCTATAAAACCTACAACTAAGACTGAACAACCACAAAATTTTAGAGCTATTGTTTATGTTAGGGTGTCCTCAGAACGTCAAGCCAAAGAATGACATTGATTAGAAGGACAAGCAGAATCGGGCAAGACTTGGTGTAGGTTGAATGGCAATATGCCAGTAGATAAAACATTTAAGGATGAAGGTGTAAGCTGAAAAATAATGGACAGGACGGGTCTAATAGATGCCATTGAATACTTAGAAAAACAAAACAAAAAATATACTAAAATTACTCATTTTGTATGTACAGAGATATGTCGTATAGCAAGACCAGAAGACCGTGAAGAAGGAACGGCTTTGATTGCAAGAATTGAGGCTACGGGAGCAAAAATTGTTACAACCTTAGAACATAGAGATACTTCAACCGATGAAGGAAAACTTATGGATGAGATAAAGCTTTCCATAGGAACATATGAAAGAAAGAAAATTATGAAGAGAGCAAGGAATTGAAGAATATCTAGGGCATTACAAGGATTCCGACCATTCCCAACTTTGCCTGTCGGCTATAAAAAAGAAGGACAAGGGCAGACAGCAATTGTCATAAAAGATGATTCTAAGGCAGGAATTATAAAAGAAGGATTGGAACTTTTTGCTCGTAATGTTCTCATAACAAGGGCAGATTTATTGGAATTTTTCAGAGATAAATGACTAACTACCAATGAGAAGAACTATAAAGGAAAGCTTTGGAGTTCCTTTATAGAAAAAACCTTTTTACTCCATAGACTATTCTTTTATGCGGGATATATCTTCTACCCTGACTGGGACATCAATGAGCCTATAGAATGAAGACAACCTGCCATTACTTCTTTGGATGTTATTTATAAAATCATTGAAAAACTACAAAAGGGTAGTCTTTTGAAGAGGAATCCACGCAGAGTTGAAATGTCTGCCGAATTCCCTCTGAGATGAGTGATTTACTGTCCATCTTGTCATAGAAAGCTGACTTCCTGGTATTCAAAATCCTGAACAGGCAATAAATTTGCCTATTATGGCTGTAGTTATAAAGACTGTACGGCAAGGGAAAATATCCCAAAAGAAATGTTAGAAAACGACTTCAAAGACCTATTGAATAAGTATAAGCTTCCAGATGATTTTCTCCCTGCTTTCAAAATTATTCTTAAAGAAGAGCGGGAAGCTAGCAAACAAAATGAGCATTCATTGAGAGATAAGAAGATGGGGATGAAAGTAAGTACTGAAAACAAAATGAAAGACATTTGGGAGGCTATGATGAAAACCAAGAATGTTGATTTATACGCAAATTTGGAAAAGGAATGGGCAGAATTGAACAGTGAAAAGTTAGTACTGGAAGATGACCTAAGTAATGATGCCTACACTGAACAAGAATATATGGAGCTTTACGAAAAGACATTATGAATCATTACCAATCCATTAGCCTTTTGGACTTTGGGCAATTCAGAGATAAAACAACTCCTTTTGGCTGTTCGGTTTGGTTGAAAATTATACTATAACAAAAAATCAGGTTACCGAACTAACGATACCTGACTTCTGAACTATCTCTTTGGTGTTTTGGGGACTAACAAAACGTATTTGTTAGGGTAGCAGGGGATCGAACCCTGGACCACTGGCTTAAAAGGCCATTGCTCTACCGACTGAGCTACTACCCCACCGCTAAATAAACCTACCCAAAGAAATATTTTACTCACTTGTACCGAAC
>Ga0172368_10005999_pt1 | contig 13291 bp, 4 predicted proteins | sample Lak11m_FD_114540 | JGI IMG/M metagenome (GOLD analysis project Ga0172368, IMG submission 114540) | Freshwater microbial communities from Kabuno Bay, South-Kivu, Congo - kab_022012_11m | ecosystem: Environmental > Aquatic > Freshwater > Lake | place: Democratic Republic of the Congo: South-Kivu...
AGCAGCACCGGTCTTCAACAACCGGGCCTAAGATGCGGGGACAGTCCCTGGAAGGCTGGTCTGTTGACGGCTAGATTCGGGAGCGGATGGCGGAGGGGACAGTCCCTGCAGCGGCGCTGGTCTTTAACAGACGGGTATGAGAGGCGGGGACAGTCCCCGGGGGGCTTGCCTATTGACGGCTAGGATCGGGGGCGGAGGCGGAGGGGACAGTCCCTGCGGCGGCGCTGGTCTTTAACAGCCGGGTATGAGAGGCGGGGACAGTCCCCGGAAGGCCAGTCAGTTGACAGCTAGATTCGGGAGCGGATGGCGGAGGGGACAGTCCCCGGGGGGCTTGCCTATTCACGGCTATGATCGGGGGCGGAGGCAGAGGGGACAGTCCCTGCGGCGGCGCTGGTCTTTAACAGCCGGGTATGAGAGGCGGGGACAGTACCCGGGGGGCTGGACTGTTCACGGCAAAATTCGGAAGCGGATGCCGGAGGGTGATTACAATACTTCAAATCCAAAGAGCGCCAGGCGCCGTGTCGCGGTTACTCCGGACAGGTAGGAGGTTTGCAAGCCCCCGAGTAATGCTGTCTCGGGATTGGCGAATTTATGCTCCGGATCGCTTCCCGCTGCTAATCTGATGCAGAATCGATGGACACCGGCAGGTAAATCGATGGCGAGCAGGCGGCGTTGCACCAGGCGTTGCGGGTAATATAACGGTATGCGTTCCTCCGGCCCATCATCGATGCTGACCACGACCACTCCAGCATTAGGGGATGTCTCCAGCAAGGCTACCAGGCCTTCTCCGGTAAACTCTCCGCTGACCGAGGCATCGCTGGCGACCGTGACAATCAAGCGATCCGGGATAACCTGCCATTGGCCTGAACGCTGAAACACTGTGGCGTCTGCCGGCAAGAAGGTTTTCACGTGCTCACGGTAATCCGCGAATAACCGGTAGGGGTAGTGTTTGAGATAGCAGGCATTCCTGCTGGTGCCGTCGTTAGGCAGGCGCACACCCAGCAAATCGTAACTCACGCAGGCTTTGTTGCCGGCTTCATCCACCAGCAAGCCGTTATTCATGGTGGAATAACCATACCAGCCGAAGTGCGCCACAAATTCATGGATGCGATCATCCTCGGCGCAGACGCGCGTTGCAAAGGTTTCGCCGCCATCCTGGCTGACCGCCAGCACGATGCCCGGGCGACCGGTCATCAGGAACAGCGTCCCGTCGCGCAATGTTTGCATGGTGGGAAACACCCCGCAGATGCCGGTGGGCGCCAGAGAAGTCCAGGTGATGCCTCCATCATCGGAAAAGCACCTGGCCAGCGTCTCGTTCCAGCCGCCCGTGCGCGAAACGGTCATGATTCGCCCATTCGGAAACTGAGCGGCTGCTGTTTCGCTGAGGGACGTTATGACGCCGTCCCCCCGGATTTCGGAGCGTATGCGCCAGTGGTGGAGATCATCGCTGGCCAGCACGGTTATCATGGAATTGCCATATCCGAAGAAGAGGTAGCCACCTTCGGATAACGGGAGCAGACAGGTCAGGCAATACGGGGCCGCCTTCCCGTCTTCCATGACGCACTGGATGATTTCCTCTCGGCCCGACCGACCGGTGAGCCGCAGGCTGAAGGGGGAACCCGGATGGTTGAACTGCTGATTGACCCAGCAGGTACGCCCATCAGGCAGCAGGGCATAGGGTATATACGGACTCGGATCTCGATCAATCGCCCAGGAATAGCCCCCGTCATGGCTCCGCGCCAGGTGTTTTCCGGGTCGCGGCCGCAGGTGCTTGCCCGGATGGTGGTCGTCGAAGGCGCTGAATGGCACGATCAGCGAGTCGCCATCAGACTGCACCCATTGCGGGAACCAGCAGTGCGCCTCATCCATTGCCAATTGCGCGCGCGGGCCTTCCTGGAAGAAGAGGGCGCGCTGCGGTGTCTCCTCCGCCCGCGGACGGGGATCGCTCGTTTCCATAGCCACCAGCACATTTTCTGCCGTGACTTGCCCGGGGGTCAATGACCAGGTTCGCAGATACCCGTCAAGCTCTCCGGAGACATTGGGATCTCCGAGCATGTCTTTCCCGACCGGCCCGCCGATCACCAGCGTCTCACCCACGCGGCGTGGATCCAGCGCATGCGCGCGGACTTGCTGGATGCAGATCCGTGCCTGGCCATCGAGATACAGGGACACAGTGCCGTCAACGACGTCCCACACAGCGGCATAATGATGCCAGGTGTGGGCCGAATATCCCTGCCCCAGGCACCATTCCCAGTACCACTGCCAGATGCACGGCTTCTCCCCGGCATGCAGCAGCGGTGACTGTGGATCCATCTCAAAGCTGAAGTACCAGTGCGCCATCTCGAAAAAGATGTGATTGGGGTGTGACGGCTCCCACATCGGTTGGAACCAGAAATCGATCATGCCCGACTCCGGGATCGTGCCGGCAGGGATATGCACCGCCAGGCGATCACGATCGCGGCTTTGCCCACCGGGAACCCAGCCACCCGGACAGGGGAACCGCGCCGCGTTATCGCACGTTCGGTGGGTGGTGATGAACGGCTCCACCATCAGCCCACCAAGGGTGACGCACCCCTCCTGTATCGTGATAACGGCCTCCAACACGCGCGGCTCCAACGGACCATCCAGCGCGATGCACGGGTGGGAATCCGCACCCGCCGCCGTCACGGTCCTTTCCGTATGAAGATCATGCGCTGTATCGCACAGCGAAAGGATCACCGTCCCGTGACCGCCAATATACGCGGAGAGCTGATAGATCACTCCCACGTAGGAGGTGCCTTCCTCGCATAATTCAGCGGCAGGATCGAGGGATAATGGCGGCAGGCGCAGGCTGACCGGTCCATCCGCGGCATCAATCGCAAGCCTGCCGTCACCTTGATATGAAACACCGGAGATGCCGCGCCAATACGCCGGAATATCGGAGATGGGAGCAAATTCCTCGGCCAGTAAATTACGCGTGCGCCGGCCGATGAAAATTGCCGGTCCGGCATCGGTCTGCTCAAGATGGGGTTGGTTCTGCCCGGCGATTATCGATCCATTTGGCGCCCACGAAGCGCTGGCGCGCGTGAAAGAAACCGTTCCCGGAAATCCCGGGAGCATTTGCTCGAGTATCATACGCATCTCCATTGTGCAACCGCACACAGTGATTTATGGCATACTCCCGATGGGGAAAGGTACACGACCGGAGCAGGGCGCCGGATGTGCCATAAACCAGGCCAGCAGCATGCGGCGCAACTGCTCCGCCATATTCGCGTAGCGCGGATTCATGGTCAGGTTATCCAGTTCATCCGGATCATCCGGCAGGTGATAGAGCTGATCGTGCCCATTCCCTTCGCGGAAGACATACGCCCACTCGGGAGTGCGCAAGCGATAAGCAGGACCGGTCTCGCTGAAGGTGACGATACACTCATGCACCCGATCGACCTTTCCGCTCGCCAACGGCAGCACTGACATACCTTGGCAGGTTGGCGGGATCGCCAGGCCGGCGGCGTCCAGCAGCGTCGGCATGATATCGACGTTGCCCACCAGCTCCTCCGGCGTTGCCCCCGCCGGTACCCCCGGCGCTTTCAGGATGAAGGGAATGCGGCAATCCGATTCGCAGGGGAAGTAGGCCTTGTAGTAGAGATTATGGTCGCCCAGGTAATCACCATGATCGCTGGTGAAGAGAAGAACCGTGTTCTCGTATTCCCCGTGGGCCTTCAGCGTATCCAGCAGTTTGCCGATCCAATCATCGATCAGGGAGATCTTGCTGTAGTAGTAGGCCTTCACCTCGCGCTTTTTCGCCTCGGGCACGGTCGTCAGGTTCAGGTGCTCGATCCCCATGTCAACGGCATCCCGCAGCACGTGCGGGGGGAGGCAATCCAACTCGCCGTCGCAGTAAGGTCCGATCGGCATCTCCGCCTGATCATACATGGTGTCGTATGGCCGGGGAGGATCATACGGATCATGGGGGCCCGGAAACGACACCTTCAGGAAGAAAGGCTCCGGCTTTTTTAGCAGTTTTTCCAGGTTCTCGACCCCGCGCCAACCGGTATAGCCGTCCACATGGTATTCCACCGGCAGCTCCAGCGACGGCATGCTTTTGAAGGCTTTCCCGAATCCGGGTGTATGGTGGCCGATCGTTTTATCCGTCAAACCCGCCTGCCGCAGCACGCGCGAGTATTCATCCTCGCGCTCCGGCCACACATCGAAACAGGCGATCCGCTGAAAGCCGCTCAAGGCATTCCACGGGCTGAAATGCATCTTTCCCACGCCCACCGTGTTATAACCGGCCGCGGTGAAGCAGCCGGGGAGGGTGGGGGTTTCCGGACGCAGCCAGTGCTGCAGATCGGGATTGGTGGAGGTCACGCCATGGGCATGGACATACTGGCCGCTCATAATACAGGCGCGCGAGGGCACGCAAGCCATGGCGCAGGTATAACTGTGGCGGAAGCTGACGCCGTCCCGCGCCAGGCTGTCCAGGTGCGGCGTGCGGATGCGGTCGTTGCCGTTGGCGCCGACCGCATCCCAGCGCTGCTGGTCAGTCATAATCAACAGGACATTGCTTCTATTTGTTGCCATCACTCGCTCATGGTCCAGTCAGCCCAGAAATTCGGATTGCGATCCATATTCGTCGCATACGAAGAGAGCGACAATCCGCGGATGGTGGTAATGGCGCCATCCGGCAGCTTGTCGCGATCCATCGCCCACCCGGACATGCGGAATTTTACGCCCAGCCCGGGCCGCAGCGGCTTCAGAGTATCGAACGGGTAGGCGATCTCATATACCTGGTGGGTGCCGTTGACCGTCATGGTGAATTGCACGCCGGGAGGATTGTCCAATCCCGGAGAACCCAGGTCGCAGCGCATGGCGATGTCCTTGCCGTTGGGATCCTTGCCAAGGTGGCTGCGGATGGGTGTCAGCCGGGAGCCTTCACCCGGGTTGATGGTCCCGCAAAGCAAGTCTTCCATCACCGTATCGCCATTCCAAATGGGATCGCCGGGCACGAAGGAGTTATCCACCACATCGTAGGCGATATACAGGTTCTGCTCATCCCAGCGCGTATACATCTTGACTTGCAGATCTTGCGGGCCGGCCCAGACCATCGCCTGCTGCTGCGGCACCGCCGGATTATAGTTCTTCCGGTCGCTGCTGAAGTAGATCGAGCGCTGGAACTCTACGGGCTTCAGACTCTTCAGGTCCCAGTCACTTAAATCGCCATCGATGACGATGGGCGCCTGGCGCTTGCGGCAGGCGATGAACGATAGATCCTGCTGCCAGCGCCGCAGGCTCAGGCCGTTCGCCTGCACCTCCACGGTGGTTGGATATGTGTGGGAGATATTCATCGCATCCGAATCCGGAATGATGAACGTTTTGGTCGCCTCTTTCCCCGGCGCGAGGGTGAAATCGGCTGTGAAAGCCTCCGGCAAGGCATCCGCCCTGGTAAAGAAATGGTTGGCGACCTGTACCTGCCCGACCCAGGGTGTGATTGCCTGGTTCTTCGCCGTGACCATGATCGTGGCCGGTTTCCCCTGGATGACAGGCGTGGTATCGACCCGGAAGGTCACCGGCGGCGCGAGCTTCCACTGCTCATCGATCAATGCCAGGCAGGTGTCCCCCTGCTTCACCTCGATGAACGGCCCGACGCGCTCCGGGGCATCGGCGGGCACCGGTAGATCCCAACCGGCGCTGAATGGCTTGCCCTGGTCGCCGCGCACCGCTTTGAAGGCCAGGCTTTTATACGGACGGCCAAGCTCCACTCCCGCCTGCACATCGCCCCAATTGGCCGGGCACTGGGCCAGCGAGAGCTCGATCGGCAGTGTCGCGCCGCGCGCCATCGGGTTGCGCGGCTGGCACTTCCCCTCCAGCGGAGTCAGCTCGATTGCTCCGACCTTTGTATCGAAGGTCCAGAAAGCCGGCTGTTCATGCAGCACGAGCACCAGCCCGCGGTCGCCATCCATGGTCACGGTCTTTTCACGACCGAAGATATCGGTCAGGGTTACCTGTTTTGCCCCCTGTGCCTTCAGCAGGAACCACTGATCGCCGCCCATCGGCATGCGATAGCCGACGAGCGTCGTCTTGCCGTCCATGTCGAAGACGTAAGCGCGGGTTGCCGGGTCGGCGGCCACCTGCGCGCGGAAATCCGCCCAACCCAGCAGGCGCTGCAGGTTGTAGAACGCCGTCAGGCGCAGCACGGGCATCTCGCGATAATTGATGACCGTATTCAACGCCGGCGAAATCTTCGGACCGGACAGCGGATCGAAGAACAGGTATTGCTCGTTCTGGTCGCCGGTCCGCGGGTAGTTGCGGAGGCTCGGCGTGCTGCTTGATGGGTTCATCTCACCCGTGTAGAAGCAGTTGAAGAAGGTGAAATGGTGAGCCATCAGATCGGTCACCATGCGGATCTGCGCGGTGGCTTTCGCTTCGTGGCTGAGGTTGCCGATCCCCGCCATTTCGGTGGTGATGAATTTCTTTGGCTTGCCCAGCTTCTCCAGACGATTATAAATAGTGTCGATGCGCTCGAGCGGCAGGCTGTCGGGATCGGTGTAGATGTGATCGTCCAGGATATCGCAATAATCGAAGGCGTTTTTCTTCAGGTATTTTTCGAAGCCGGCATCACTGAAGAAACCGCCGTAAAACGAGAGCGACACCTCCAGGTCGGGCCGGATGGCCTTGAGCAGCTTGTAGCTTGTCTCCTGCATGCGCCGGGAGAAATCGTCGTAATCCCGCTCGGAGCCTGCCGGATCGACCGACAGCAGGGGCAGTTGTTTATCGATCGATTTCGCATAGGCCTGCACCCAGCGCGCGTAGGCGTCAAAATCGATCTGTCGGACCTTATGCTTCCCCACCAGGTCCAACCCGGCATCTTCACCGTTCCAGGGTTTGAGCATCCACTGCGGATAGCCCAGGAAATTGTTATCTTTACTTGCGCTGCCGCCGGTGGCATAATCCTGCGCGTAGAGGTGGCCAACGCGCACGCCTTTATAATTCGGAAACGAATCCTTCATCAGGACAGCGGGGTCCTGGTTGGGATCTTGCCATCTTCCGACACTCCATTCCGGGAAATATGCGACGGAGATGCCCAACCGCTCGTTAATGCCTTTCGGCTCCTGTGGGTTCCCCCACGGGACAAGCCCTCCCCAGGGCGCGGCGCTGCCCCAGTTATTGCATTCAAGGTGTTCGTTGCGGAGCTGCGCAAGGGTCGTTGCCGGTTTAGGATCGGTGACAATGAAGGTGCAGGCATCGACGGCAATAACCTTACCCCCCTCAACCAGTTGTGCCTGAAAGAAGAGCTCCTGCCCTAACCGTGTTTTTAGCGTATCGGGAAGGATGACGGTTGCCGTCTCGCACTGTCCGTTGTTGTAATCCGCATAAGGCTTCAGCGCACCCGCCAGCGGCAGCTCGCCGTCAAGGATTACCTCCTCCAGAAAGTCGGTCACGTTCCAACGCAAAGTTGCGCCAGCCGGGATATTCGCTTTCCGCGGTGCTTGCCCGGCGTCGGTCTTGCCCCAGAAGGCCACGTCGAACTGCAGGGGATTCTTCACGGTGAAGATATTGAAGGGCGCGGGGGTATTCACCAGCATGTTGTCCGGCCATTTTGTGGCTGCCGTAGTCGTGGTCTGTTTCGCAACCTGAAAATCCCCATCCTCGACGGTCAGATCATCCATAAATACATTGCCGACCGGATCCTTATCCTGGGGGAAATGGAACACCACCCGCGCCTGGGCCGCACCGGGGACGGGCTGGATGACCGCCTGCTTGAACGCCCACGTCAGGCCGTCCGGCTCGATGAACGGCCCATCTTCCTCGGCGATAGGATGGTAGTCGGAGTGGAGTAAATACCAGGTCAGACCGAGTGATTGTCCGTTTTTATCGAACCACTCCAGCTCGACCGTGGCCAGGAAGGACTCATCGCGACCGCCGCCACCCAGCCACATGTAGTTGTCGGCCATCCAGCAGGAGACACGGACGGGCTTGCCGCCCACCGCGAACTTCGGCGAGTACCAGGCGGTGTCGGCCTGCTTACCCTGGTAGCTGGTAATCTTCAACGACCGTCCGGCGTGGCCGAAGGTCGCAACGGAGGCGCCTTCAGCATTCGTCCAACCCGCGGGCGCCTGCCCGGCATCAAATGCATCGTGGAGTAATACGCCGGCAAAGCACGCAGGAAGCATCAGCAGCAGCAGCGCTGCCACGAGAATCAGCCTTTTCATCTCATTACTCCTCCTCATGACGGGTGGGTGTTGACAGGACTTATATGACTTATGGGACTTATGCTAATTATTTTGCAGCCTTCACGGTATATTTCACCGTGCGGCTCATGCCAGTGGCGACATCCGTCACCTTTACCGTCCAACTTCCCGGCTCGTCGTTATACGCCACCGGCAGCGGGCAGGTCAGCGCGCCGTCCTTCGTGTCGAGCAACCGCATGGCATACGGGGCAGCGCCGCCTGGCGACAGCACCTCCACGCGGATGATGTGAGGGGCGGGTTTGCCGGTCGTCTTCAGGGTAACGGTCATATTGGCGGTTACACCCGGCGTGATGGCGTTCGGCAGCTTTACCTGCAGGTCGGTGACCTGGTAAGGCAGCAGCGACCAGACATGGCAACTCAAGCCTTCGAGTGTGACCGGGATGCGGTCCGTCAGGCCATACGCTTTGCCGCTGCGCATATCGGTGACGTAATACATGCCGTCCAGCGCAATCTCGGCCGGCATTGGATACTTTTCAAACTCGAAGGAGCGCTTTTCCGCGGTCAGGAACTGCGCATCGCCGCGTGTGAAGACGGCCAGCTCGACACCGGGCACGGCTTTACCGCCGGCAGTCACCTGGAAGCGGGATTTCACGCCGGCCAGCGCCAGCAGGTCGGTAAAGGCCTGTCGCGCGCCCTGGAGCTCATTACGGGTAAGCTGGAAGTCATAACCGGTCAGGCCCAGATTGATTAAGATCGCCTTGCCTTTACCGACGGTGTTGACCAGCAAAGCCGGCGCATCGGCAATCCGGCCATATGCCTTCGCGGCACCGGCGGTGATGGAGGCGTCCGCCTGGAAGCCATCCACCGTGCAGGGCGCCGGACCGAGTCCGGTGATGGTCAGTGGTCCGCGCACCGCGTTGGCGCGGGGGTCGTTACGTGTGACGCCGAAAAGGGCATCAAGCGCGCCGGGGTTCAGCGCCTTGCCGTCTACCGAGAAAGTGCCTGCGCGCAGGTCGGCAATGACGGCGCCGCCGTCCTTCACGAACTGCTCGATCTCCGTCACTTCCTTCGGCGTCAGGATCTGGGTATACGGCAGCAGCAGCATTTTGAACTCGCCGGCGCGCAGCACGCCGCCTTCGACGTTTTGCGTGGAGATATAACGGTACTGCAGTCCCTGGTCCTCGATGATACGCTGGAAAGCCACCTCCGAGTTCCCCTGCGTGCCCATTTCCTTGATAATGCCGCCCATGTTGCCGGAGGCGCGGCTGTGCAGGATGGCGATCCCGTCATGCCGGCGCTGGCCGCGCAGCAGGCAGGAGGCAATCCCCTGCTTCATCTCATGAATGGCCGCCGCCATGGCGCCGGAGCGGTTGAGATTCATGCTGAGGTCGCCCATCAGCACGCCGGTGCTGGCGCTCCAGTACCAGATGAAGTTACCGCCGGTGAAGAGGACGTGCCAGGTTTGCTGCGTCCGCGCCGGCGCCTTCACCGCCTTGCCGCCATAGACGCCCAGCGTCTGCCCGACCCACTTGTGCGGGAAGGAGCGGCCGATCTCAATGTTGACATCCGCCAGGTAGGGTACATAGGTATCCGTGCCTTGCAGCACTTCGGGAATGATATTGTCGAAGCTGGCGGCACCCTGCCCGACCCCCATATTGGGATCGACCGCGTGCACCGCGCGTCCGGCCGTCCGCATCTCGCGGATGAACAGGTCTTCCAGATATGTTTGTTTATCGAGATTGGCGGCGTTTTTCCCTGCGGCCGTCAACTCCTGTATCAGTTGGCCGGGGCGAATGGTCTCGAAGCTCTTTTCCGCCGTGCCCCAGACTGCATTCAAGGCGTCGATGGTCCGGTATTTCGCCTTCAACCAATCCTGGAAGCCGATGACATCCGGGACGAACGGCGGGTTGACGGTCTTAAGGTCTTCCGGTTTGATCGCCTCGAAGCCGGCAAAAGCGGTGCCGTTGGCCCGGTTGAACTCGGCGATAGTCGGGTAGGCCTCCTTGAACGCTTCAAGGAACAGTTCAAAGTCGCCCGGCTGCAGCTTCATCGCCAGTATGTCGCTCAGTTTACCGGACCACATCCAGTGCGCGTAATCGCCGGCATTGGGTACCCCGCGTATTTGCCAGAAATCCTGATACCGGTATTTCGCCGCGAAGCGTTTAATGAGCGGCATCACCCAGTTCGGATAGGTGTCGGTGAAGTCGGAGGCCACACCGGAGTCGTCGCCGGTAGAGATGAACCGTCCGCCGCGAGCGGCATACATCCTCGCGAATTGCTGAAGGGTGGCATCGAGATTTTTATGGAAGGCGTCGGAGGCCAGGCTGCCGCCCGTCTCATTGGTGGAGGCGGAGAGCCACCAACGGCCGCCAATATCTCCATTGACCCCCAGCAGATCCTCCGCGTTCCAGCTCTCGAAGATATCAACGCCGATGTCGCGCAGCACGCGGTTGCGCAGCACGCCGTAGTAATTGCCCGAACTGCCATCGGTGTAAACCGAGAAATCGTCATGTTCCGCGCGGTTGACGAAAAACTCCGCCGTTTTACGATCGACGGCGGCGCCGCCGTCATCCAGATACAGGTCCAGGTGCTGCTCCGTGCACCAGGGCTTGCCAACGTTCACCGTTATTCGGGCTTTCCCATTGGTGATGGTGATGCCGGCCTTCCGCTGGCTGATGCGGCCGTTGATATCACGCACCTCGGCGCGCAGGCGGGCGGCGGGAGAGGCGCCGGCCACCGTTACCTCCGCCGTCAGCGTCTTCCCTTCCGCGACGGTGGCATTATCCAGCTTGACTTCCGCGATTTTCGCCGCGCCCTGGGCTGAGAAGCGCTGGCTGGCCCAATCCACCACTTTGTCATTCTGCAGCAGCCACGCCTCGAGGTAATAGTTCCCGGCGCCCAGCGCGGGGATTGCCAGCGGCGTCTGTTGCTGCCCGCCGGCAAGGGTCAGCGGCTGCCGGGTGTCCGACAGGATTTTACCCCACTGGCTGCGCACCACCACCCGCATCTGCCCCTGGAACGCCGGTCCGCCGAGGGTGGCGGTTGCCGTGCCCTTGATTCCAGACGCGATATTGCCGCAATTGATACCGCCTATCTGCTGCGGCGCGCGCTTGCCGGCGGCATCGAGGATAATTTTCGCCGCCAACCCGTAGTAATATTCGGCCTGGAACAGCTCATCCGGGTCCTGCTCGAAATGCGGGGTGAGCGGCGAAGTGTAAAAATATCCGCCGCCACCGGGCTGGAAATTGGCGTAATGCCCCTTGCCGACGGTTATCTTCGTCACCGGCGGCACTTCGAGCGGTATTGCCCCGCGATCGAGCGGCTGGATATCCGCACCGGTATTCGTCAGCCAGCTCTTTCCGGACGGCGCCAGTCTCGTCATGCTCCTCCACGGCATGCTTTCCCGCAGGGCGGTATCCTTCTCGATCTTCGCGGCAGCCAGTCCGGGGAAATCCCAGTCGCGGCTTTGGAAGACCACCACGGCGGCGCCGTTGAGCAATTTCTGGGTGACAACATACTGCAGATCCGGCGGCAGCACGTTAGGCGAAACGTCGAGGAAGATATAGGCGTCATAGGGGTTGGCCAGCAGCTTCTGTAACTGCGCTTTTTTCTGCGGGTACAGCAGGATGCCTTCCTTGTAATAATCCGTGTCCGGCCCGATCGCCGGGTTGACGTTGACCGTGCAGTAAAAGATGTCGGCGTCCAGGTCCATCCGCTGCAGCAATTCGTAGGCATCCCAGGAGGCGCCTTCGCCGGTGACGATCAGCGCGCGGGTGCGGCCAGTGACGTAATTCTTCGCCCAGGGGATCTGCGCGGTCTTTCGCGTATGCGGATCAGGGGTGTTCTCCGGCTCATCCAGTCCGGTCGGGACGTTATAGGCCGGGGTCAGGTCAACCTTCTCGCGCGCCGTGCCTTCCGCCAGCAATAAAATGCGCTGGGCATTCCAATACATATCATCGAGCGCGCCATTGACCACCTGCAGGTCTTTGCGCGCGGTATTCATCTCGGCAGCGGTGATCTGCGCCTTACCCTGCAGTCCGGCAGCCACGGCATCCAGTTTCTCGAGTTGCGGCCCGGCATACTGCCCATATTGTGCGATCTGCGTTGCGGCGGGAGATTTATCCGCCAGCAGGTTTTTGAGCTTGTCCGCCGTCGCCCTGGTCGCTTCCAGGTCGGTCGTGACTTTTTCCAAATAGCTTTGTTTGTATTGCTTGCCATGGTCGAAGACAGCGAAACCGTCGCCGGTCTGGACGAGCACGGTGCGCTTATCCAGGTCGGGGTAGGCCAGCTTCAGCCCATCCGCGACAGTGGCGGGCATTGCATTGACCAGGATGCACTTGCCGTATGCGCGCACGTCATGGTGGTCGCCGCCTTGCGTGGACCAGGAAAGGAACTGGGTGATGTCGTCCTGCGTTTTCGAGCCATCCAGCATGGTGTCGGTTTTGTTGAAGCGGAAACGGCAGGGGTTCATGCCGAAGATGTAGCCCGCTTTCGGCTGAATCTGGAAATCCGCCAGCGCAAAGCGGCCTTCGCACTGCCAGCGATCTACCTTGCGCGCGCTGGCGTAATTCCAGTCAGCAGACAATCCGTAATTCTCGTTGACCAGCAGGCCCCAGCCGAAATCATAAAACCAGAAGATCTGCTTTTCACCGGTATCGATGAACCAGGTCTGGAAGCGCGTGACGTTGTCGTTGTTGCCGTTGATGTGCAGCTCCATGCAATCGCGACTGTAGATGGCCTGTGCTTTGTCGTCCGTGTCGATATTATGGCGCTTCATATTCGCGGGCGTTTCATAACAGGTGATCGCCACATACAGATACTTGTCATCCCACAGGTAGCGGACTTCGGTTTTGGGGAAACGCCACAGGCGGGCGCCATACTCGCAGGGGCCGAAATCATCGATCACATCCGCCTGTTTCCAGACAGCATCGTCCACTTCGCCGTCAATGACCGGCGGCGTTTTCGCTTTGGTGATGAAATGCACTTTGAAGTTATCCGCCCCCGTCGCGTCGAGGAATTTGGGGGCCGGCTGCGCCCACCCCGGCAGCACCAGGCCAATCAAGCCCGCCACCGCTAACATGAACGACCATTTGAACATGTGAGTCTCCTTTCGACACCCATGC
>Ga0172368_10006000_pt1 | contig 13291 bp, 11 predicted proteins | sample Lak11m_FD_114540 | JGI IMG/M metagenome (GOLD analysis project Ga0172368, IMG submission 114540) | Freshwater microbial communities from Kabuno Bay, South-Kivu, Congo - kab_022012_11m | ecosystem: Environmental > Aquatic > Freshwater > Lake | place: Democratic Republic of the Congo: South-Kivu...
CTCAACCGAGCCCATCGGGGTGATCTCGATCACGATCGTGTTGCCTTCCGCCGTTTTGTGTTTGGCCTGGTTGTACTCCGCCGCGAGCGGCTGCAGCCATTCCTGTTTTTCCGAGCCGTAAACTATCTGGATGGTGATCTTTTTCTCGAGCACGCCGCCGCAGGCCGTGAGCAGGATGGAAAGGATCATCGCCAGGCTAAACCATTGATGGAATGAGGATTTCATTTCAAACCTCCGTTCGGTCTCAACCGTGAGAACCAGCCGAGGGGTATCGGCCTTATTTTTGAATATTGCGAATCCAAAAGGTCAACAACGTTTCAAGGACGCCGCCGTCGGGCAGTTCGGCCTCGGGCGGCAGGTCGATCAACAGCCCGTTATCTTGATAGCGCACGAACGGGCTGCCGCTCTGATCGAGCGGGATGCCCGGGTCTTGCGGGCGAAAGCCATACTTGAGCAAAGCCTGCTCTTGAGCGCGGCGGCTGGTGAGGAAATCGAGCAGCAGGGTGGAAGCCGCCCGCTTGTCCTCGGTCACCCACTCCGCTTCGAGGATGCAGAACGGGTGGTCGCTCATGATCGTCGCCGGGGGGTAGTGGACGAACAACTCGCCGTAGCGCCCGCGAGCGTTTTCGATCTGCTCGATGGCGGTCGCTTCATATACTGCCACAATATCGTATTTGCTCGGCCCGTAGGCGACGATATCGCGCATGTAGGTTCCGGTGCTGTCGCCAAATTCGCCGATCGAGCCTTCGAACGATTCCAGCCAGTCCTGGAATTCCGGGTTGGAGAGGATATCGCCTTCGCTGAGACCGTTCGACTTGCCGTAGAATCCATAGGTCATCAAGACCAGGGTCATAAAGCCGCTGTTCGAGCGGGTGGGATCGGTGTGGCCGAATTTGAGATAGCTCCACTCCGGGCGGCCGTAGGCGGCCCAGCCTTCCGGGTTGGTCAGGGCTTGCTGCAGGCGCTTCCAGAAATCGCCGTTCGGGTGATCTCCCCATAACACCTGCGCCCGCTCACGCCAGGCGACCACCACCAGCGGGGTCTTGAACGGCGAGCGGCAGACGGCCGGGTCGGACTGGCGCACCAGCGGACGCCCCAGTTTATCCGCCGATAGCTCTTCCAGGATGGCGATCTGGAGCGAGCCGGCCGGGCTGAGGATATCCGGTTGGATTTGACCATCCAGCACCGCCAGGTACATCTCGCGCGAGCCCATCTTCTGGGTGCTCACCTGGACGGGATGGCCGTTCACCTGCGGGCGGGCGGCTTCGAATTCGAGCAGCATCTCCTCCAGCCAGGCTTTCTTTTCGGTCGAATAAAGCAGCGAGACCTGAATCGGCGCGGGAGGCGGGATCAGCAGCTCGCGCAGCGGCGCGTAGGCGATCGGGCGAAATTCCGGCAGGAAGAGGGCCGCCAGAAAAACCGCCGCCGCCGCGATGGCATAGACAATTAAAAGGATCCAATTCAAACGTGGTGTATTCATGGAGATATCGGCCGCCCCGGATCGAGAATCCGAACAGTTAAAAGAGTAGATGTGCGCATCATTTTTCTACTTGAGTATATTCTATGCCGACCGGCGGCGTTTAACAATTTGTAAACAAGTGTTTATCGAACGATTAATGGAAGCGTTCGCTGCGGCCTGGCGCGCCCGCAGCGACGAGGTTTTTCAATACGTTAACGCCATTTTCAAACCGCGTTAAAGATCATGATCTATACTGGCGGGTAAGGGTTAACCGGTTGTTGATTCTATTTTCAGAGCGCTGAATAAGGAGAGGTTTACAAATGAATATCCTGGTCACCAACGACGATGGCGTGCTGGCTCCCGGGTTATTAGCGTTGGTCCAGTCGATGAAGAAGATTGCGGACGTCAGCATCCTGGCGCCAGACCGCAACTGGTCCGGCGGCGGTCATGTCAAGACAATCGACCGCCCGCTGCGCATTCGAGAAGTAATCCTGGCGGACGGCACGGTCGCGCAATCCAGCGATGGAGCGCCGTCCGATTGCGTTGCGCTGGCGCTGTTGGGCTTTTTCGAGCACAAATTCGACCTGGTGGTCTCCGGGATCAACCCGATGGCGAACCTCGGCCATGACGTGACCTACTCCGGCACGGTCACCGCCGCAATGGAAGCAGTGATCTGGAGCGTCCCGGCGATCGCCTTTTCGCTGGATACCAAGGAGAACCACCTCGTCCTGCTGGATTACGCCGCAGCAGCCAGCATCGCGGCGCAAGTCGTCCAGACCGTCCAAAGACATCATCTCCCCGCTGGCATCTTATTAAACGTCAATATCCCCGACCTGCCCGAAGAAGAGATCTGCGGCTATCGGATCACCCGCCAGGGCCTGCGCCTGTACCGCGACCGCCTGGATCAGCGCACCGACCCGCGCGGCCGGCCCTATTTCTGGATCGGCGGCGATGCGCCATCGGGGGTGCCGGAAGATGGCTCGGATTTCGGCGCGCTGGCGGAGAACTGCGTCTCGATCACACCGCTGCAGCTCGACCTGACCGCCTATCCGGCCCAACATCTGCTCAAAAGCTGGAAATGGGGCGTTGGTTAACAATCATTTACAATCTGTTGATGTTTTGTTAAATCAATTTTTCTCGTTTGTTAAATTCAAAAGAGTATACTCCTTCTGCATTTAGAAAGATCAGACCTATCCTATTGGAGGAGAAATTAGAATGTCCCGTAAAATGTTCCATATACTATCCGTGCTGTTGCTGGTCGCGCTGGTCGCGGCTGCATGCGCTCCGGCTGCAACGCAAGCGCCCACCCAGGCGCCAGTAAAAACAGCAGAGCCTGTCGCGACCGAAGCCCCGGTCAAGACAGAAGAGGCCGCCGCCACTGAAGCCCCGGCTATGGAAGAGGGCATGATGCTGCCCGAAATCACCCCCGCCGATTACAGCGGCACGGTTGTCTCGGCTGGCAGCTCCACCGTCTTCCCGCTGGCTGAAGCAGTCGCCGAGCAGTTCAAGAGCGAAGGCTATGCTGGCGAAGTCACCATCGATAGCATCGGTTCCGGCGGCGGTTTCGAACGCTTCTGCAAGACCGGCGAGACCGATGTCGCCAACGCTTCGCGCGCCATCAAAGACTCCGAAGTCGAAAGCTGCGCAGCCCTCGGCCGCACCCCGATCGAGTTCCGCGTCGGCACCGACGCCCTGGCGATCACCGTCAGCTCCGAGAACGACTTCCTGACCGACGTCACCATCGAAGAACTGGCCAAGATCTTCTCGAAAGACGTCGCCAAGTGGAATGAAGTCCGCCCCGAATGGCCGGCTGAAGACATCCTGCGCTTCTCCCCCGGCACCGACTCCGGCACCTTCGATTACTTCGTCGAAGGCGTGATGGACAAGGTCTACGTGGTTGACGCCGCCGCCGACAAGGGCAAAGGCGAAGAGGCCATCCTGTCCGCCGCCAACACCCAGTTCTCCGAAGACGATAACGTGCTCGTCCAGGGTGTGGTCGGCAGCCCGTATGCCATCGGTTACTTCGGGTTCGCTTACTACCTGGAGAACGAAGGCCAGTTGAAGGCGATCTCCGTCAACGGCGTTGAGCCGAATGCCGAGACCGCCGAGAGCAATGAGTACCCGCTCGCCCGCCCGCTGTTCATCTACTCCGATGCGGCCATCATGGCTGCCAAGCCCGAAGTCGCGGCTTACGTCAACTACTTCCTGACCGTGGTGAACGACCTGATCATCGAGGTCGGTTACTTCCCGGCTTCCAGCGCTGCCCTCGATGCAGCCAAGCAGGCCTGGCTCGACGCAATGGGTCAGTAATCCGAGCAACCTCCAAACAGTTTGACCTGCCAGGCATTTCATCATCCTTCATTTCATTGCCTGGCAGGTCGCTTCTATCAAACGATTTTTTGAGACAGAATTCCCCTTCTCTTAATTGTATAATTGAAGGGGAATCCGTCTCATAAGAAATAAAAAGTTAAAAGACCCAGGGGATCAACCCCGGGCAGAAATCGAGAGTGCGTTCGTGAAAAAGGAACCGGATATGGCCTCTTATTCCGACACGATCTCAGGATCGGATGCGCCGGCGCAAGAAATCGCGATCAATCTGCGCAGACAGCCCCGTCTGGGGGAAACGGTCATCCAAGGATTCTTGTTCTTTTGTGGAGCGGTCTCAATCTTCACAACCATTGGTATCGTGGTTATTTTATTCGAAGAATCATGGCGCTTCTTTGGCAGCCCGGACGTCAGCCTGATCGAGTTTTTCACCAACACCACCTGGCAGCCCAAGCTGCTCGAATTCGGGATCTTACCGCTGCTGAACTCCACTTTGATGACCACCCTGTTCGCCATGTTGATCGCCGTGCCTTTGGGATTGGCAGTGGCGATCTATCTGAGTGAATATGCCACCGAAGCAGCGCGTAAAATGATCAAACCCACCCTGGAAATCCTGGCGGGCATCCCCACCGTGGTCTATGGCTATTTCGCCCTGACCTGGATGACCCCGCTTTTACGTGATATCTTCGGCAAAAACACGGTTGACATTTACAACACGGCCTCGGCCGGCCTGGTGATGGGCATCCTGTTGCTGCCGCTGATCGCAACGATGAGCGAAGACGCCCTGCACGCGGTGCCGCGCTCGCTGCGCGAAGCCGCCTACGGGCTGGGCGCAACCAAGCTGGAGACCGCGGTCAAGGTGGTGCTGCCTGCCGCCACCTCCGGGATCGCCGCGGCGATCATCCTGGCGGTATCCCGGGCGGTCGGCGAGACCATGATCGTCGCGGTGGCCGCCGGGGCCGGGCCGAATATGACCTTCAACCCGTTCAAAGCGGCTGAAACCATCACCGGTCACATCGTCCGCATCAGCGGCGGCGACCTGAGCTATGACTCGATCGACTATAACAGCCTGTTCGCCCTGGCTTTGGTGCTGTTCTTCCTCACCCTGATCCTGAACCTGATCAGCGAGCGGATCGTCAAGGCCTTCCGGGAGGAGTACGAATGAACGCTTCAGAACCATCCAATCCACCTCCGAATGAAGCGGTCAACATCATGAAAGACAACCTGCCGGCGCGGCATGCGGTCGGCAAAGTCTGGAATGTGGTTTTCTTGCTGTCCACCGTGTTCGGGATTGTGATCCTGCTGATCCTGTTAGGAGATATCAGCAACAAAGCCTTTGGATATGTCGCAATCGAAGCCAAGGTGCAGCCAACCACGCTGACCGCCTCCGGCACGCCGCTGGAGCAGTTATCGAAAGATCAAATGATCGTGATCCTGGAAGAGAACCTCTCCAAGAACCGGGTGAAGACCCTGATCAAAGAGGAGCCGCTCGAAGAACGCAGCAAAGACGACCTGCTTTCGATTGTGGTGGCCGAAGTGGTCAAACCGAAAGTGAAAAAGAGCTGGCCTTTGAGCGAATCGCTCTTCAACAAAGAAGCCGTCCTGGCCGAGGCGGCCAAAACATACCCGAAGGCGTATGTCGAATTCCGCAACTGGTTGAGCCGGGATTTCATCTCCTCGCCTCAGTCCAGCGACGCGCTGTACGCGGGCGTGCGCACCGCCATCCTCGGTTCACTAGACGTGATCTTCCTCACGATCCTGTTCGCTTTTCCGATCGGGATCGGCGCTTCGATCTATCTGCAGGAATACGCCCACGACAACTGGATCAACCGGATCATCCAGACCAACATCAACAACCTGGCCGGCGTGCCTTCGATCATTTACGGTATGCTCGGCCTGACCATCTTCGTCCGGGTGATCGCATCTCTGACCAGCGGCTATATGTTCGGCTATCCGAACTCCGACCCGAACAACGGGCGAACGATCCTCTCGGCCGGGTTGACCATGGCGCTGCTGGTGCTGCCGGTGATCATCATCAACGCCCAGGAAGCAATCAAAGCGGTGCCGAACTCGCTGCGTGAAGCCAGTTACGGGATCGGCGCGACCAAATGGCAGACGGTCTGGTCACACGTGCTGCCCAACTCGATCCCGGGCATCCTGACCGGCACGATCTTATCCGTCTCACGCGCCTTTGGAGAAACTGCGCCGCTGGTGATCGTCGGCGCGGCGACGTACATCACCTTCGACCCGAACAGCATCTTCTCCAAGTTCACCACCCTGCCGATCCAGGTGTACCAGTGGACCTCCCGCCCGCAGGACGAATTCCGCAACATCGCCGCCGCTGCGATCCTGGTCCTTCTGATCGTTTTGCTGGCTCTCAACACCATCGCGATCCTGCTCCGCAATCGCTATTCCAGGAGATTACCATGAACATTTCGCTCAATATCCCTTCCGCCGCTGCAATGACTTCAACAGCCTCGAACGGAAAGTACGCGGTCGAAACCAACAACCTGTCGATCTATTACGGAAAATTCCGGGCTGTGAAAGAAGTCTCGATGAAAATCGAGAGGCAAAAGATCACCGCGTTGATCGGCCCATCCGGATGCGGAAAAAGCACGGTGCTGCGCGCCTTCAACCGGATGAACGACCTGATCCCGATCTCGCATTCCGAGGGCGAGGTGCTCTTCCACGGGCAAAACATCAACTCCCCCGACGTCGATCCGGTGCAGGTGCGCCGCCACATCGGGATGGTCTTTCAGAAGCCCAACCCCTTCCCGAAGTCGATTTACGAGAATATCGCCTGGGGCGCCCGCATCAACGGGTTCAAGGGCGGTAAAGGCGATATGGATGTGCTGGTAGAGGAATCATTGGTTGGAGCGGCGCTTTGGGACGAGGTGAAAGACAAGCTCCAGCAGAGCGGCCTGGGCCTGTCTGGAGGCCAGCAACAGCGATTATGTATCGCTCGGGCAATTGCGGTAAAACCTGATATCATATTAATGGATGAGCCTTGTTCCGCCCTGGATCCGATTGCCACCCTGCGGATTGAAGAATTAATGCGCGAGCTGATCCAGAATTACACGATCATCATCGTGACCCATAATATGCAGCAAGCAGCCCGTGTATCCGACTACACTGGATTTTTCACCATCGATGAGAATCGAGCTGGCTTTTTAATGGAATTCGGATCAACCAACCATATTTTCACCAACCCGAATGAAAAAGTCACCGAAGATTACATCACCGGTCGATTCGGATAACGCCCATTAAGACTATCGGTTAGAAGGACAAGACATTATGGCGAGAGATATTTTAGACCGCAAGATCCGCCACCTGCTGGACGAAATCCTGGTTTTGGACAGCATGGTCGAGAGCGCAACTGTGGATGGAGTGGACGCTTTAAAGCGGCATGACTTGAAGCAAGCCCAAAACGTATACGACTTTGACCAGCGGATTAATGCCCGCCGTTTTGAGCTGGAAAATGAGACGATCATCACCATCGCCACCCAACAGCCGATTATGGCTGGCGATTTGCGCATTGTCGCTTCGATTCTGGAAGTGGTCGGCGAACTGGAGCGGATGGGAGACTATGCCAAGGGCATTGCCAAGATTTGCCTGCTCATCGGGCGCGAGCCGCATGTCAAGCCGCTGATCGATATCCCGAAAATGAGCGAGATCGTTGTGGATATGCTCCATCGGGCGGTCACCGCATTTGTCAATATGGATGCTCAAACCGCGCGCGCCATACCCGCCGAGGACGACCAGGTCGATGCGCTCTACAACCAGGTCTATCGCGAACTGGCGGAGGTGATCCTAAAAAACCCTGCCTCGGTAGATCAAGCCAATCACCTGCTCTGGGCTGCCCACAACCTTGAGCGGATGGCCGACCGGGTGACCAATATCTGCGAGCGCACGATCTATTGCGTCACCGGCAAGATGACCGAAATCGACAAGACCGACGACGAAATCATCACGACCTGATCACGCAAGAGCGAAGCAGAGCAGGGCTAACTTTTGGTTAGCCCTGCTTTGAGTTCAATTCACCTGGAATTTGATGTAAATCACATCCCCAAACGGCTCACCCTGTGGATTAAGCGCTTGCCAGGCGCTGGTATAAATCCCCGGGCTGACCGGCGCGGTCAAGAGCATGCGGATCAACGCTTCTTTGCCGGCTCGGGCCGGAAATAAAGCCTGCTCGACGGGCAAGCCCAGCTCCAGGCCCTGAACCAATACCAGTTTATAGCGCTCATCCCAGTTGCAGGTTCCGATATTCTTCACCTGCCAGCGCTTATCCACCTCCGCGCCGCGCCCGATCATCGTGCCATCCGGGACGGTCAAGTCGGAGATGAACTCCAGGCCATCGCTGCAATCCGGCGTTGGGCTGGGTTTTGGCGGCAGGATCGGGTTGGTTTGGGTGGGGTTTTGGATCGGCGTTGCGGCAGCCGGCAGGCGCTCTGGCGTACTGGCCGTCGGGATCAGGCGCGCAGCCGGCGCCGTTGGCGCTGGCGCGCTCGCGGCAAGCCTCTCTCCCGCGCTGGAACATGCCGCCAGCCCGAAGAGAATCAGGCTCAACCCCGCCCAAAGAACGACGCTCACCCATGCGGAACGGTTAACCCTCGCCATCCTCCAACCCGCCTTCACTTTCCTCCCCGCCAGAGACCATTGGAATCTGGCCATTCATCGCCTGCTGGCGCACGGCATACTCAATCTCATCTGCCAGGTCAGGATTTTGCTTGAGGAAATCCTTGGAATTTTCGCGGCCTTGCCCCAGGCGGATATCGCCATAGGAATAGAACGAGCCGCGCTTGGTGATAATTTCTAATCCGGTAGCCAGGTCTAACAGGTCGCCGTAGCGGGAGATGCCTTCATTATACATGATGTCAAATTCAGCCGTGCGGAACGGCGCAGCCACTTTGTTCTTCACCACCCGCACGCGCGTCCGGCTGCCGATGATCTCGGCGCCGAGCTTGATCGATTGGATCCGGCGCACATCCAGGCGAACAGAGGCGTAAAATTTCAAGGCCATTCCGCCGGTGGTGGTTTCCGGGTTGCCAAAAACGACGCCGATCTTCTGGCGCAGTTGATTGGTAAAGATCACGGCGGTGTTGGTTTGCTTGATGGCGCCGGATAGTTTGCGCAAAGCCTGCGACATCAGGCGAGCCTGCATGCCCATCGGCGAATCGCCCATGTCGCCTTCGATCTCAGCCCTCGGCACCAGCGCAGCAACCGAGTCGATCACGACGATCTCCACCGCGCCGGATCGCACCAGGGTCTCGGTGATCTCCAGCGCTTGCTCGCCGGTATCCGGCTGCGAGATGAGCAGGCTGTCCACGTCCACCCCGCAGCGCTCTGCGTAGGCTGGATCGAGGGCGTGCTCCATGTCCACATAGGCGCAGGTTCCGCCCAATTTCTGGCATTCAGCGACGATATGCTGGCAGATCGTGGTTTTACCGGATGATTCCGGGCCGTAAATCTCGGTGATCCGCCCGCGCGGGATGCCGCCGACGCCCAGGGCGATATCGAGTGAAAGCGCTCCGGTGGGAATCGACTCGACAACCAGCGAATGGGCCTCGCCCAGGCGCATGATCGAGCCATCGCCATATCGCTTGGTGATATCATTCAGCGCCTTGTCTAAAGCCGCCTGGCGGGCGCTGTCTACACGGGGGGATTCGGGTTGAACCGGGGGGGTTTTCTTCGCCATGATTTTCCTCTCTCGTTATACTTCCGTTCAGTGATTCGGCGCTTCGCTGCCCGTCTTCGCGTGTGAATGCAAACCCTGAAATTCGGGTCAGCCGGCGCCATTCGCAGACACAAGTGTAGCACAAGCGTTCTACCTGTCAAGGGCCAGCCTGGAAATCCCTCGCCAGGGGTTGGGCGCGTTCATCCCGCAGCGGGCGTCGGGGTGATATCGGGCGGGATAAAGACCGGCCCTTTTTCTGGGGGAAGGCTAAAATCAAATCCCCTGTTCTCGCGATACCGAAAATAAGTCACCCTGCCCGGCTGGATGACAATATCTTCGGTCTTGATGATGATCCTGTTGTGGTCCAGATAGAGGGTATAGCGACCGGGTGGAATGTCGCCTAAGACCAGGTTTTCATCATAGTACTCATCGCTATTGACCGAGCCTTCGGCATAGGTGATCACTTCATAGACCTTCTTGGTTTCCTGGTGCACCAGCCTGGCTTTCACCTGCGGGATCTTGCGCCCATTCGTTTCGGCCACACGACCCACCAGCACGCCCCATCCCTGCGGCGGAGAGATCCAGAGTTCCGGGTTGCGCGAGACAAAATAGGTATTATCGCCGATGCGGATCTCGAAATGCAGGTGCGGCCCGGTGGCGTGTCCGGTTTCGCCGATGATTCCGATCACATCCCCGGCTTCCACCCTCTGGCCGCGAAACACGAAGGTCTCATCCATATGCCCATAAACCGTGTAGAGCGCCTTGCCTTTGTACCCAAAGTCGTGCTTGATCGAAACCGCGATTCCGTAGGGATCTTTTTCGTCGTTGCGATAAAAATAGAGGCCATAGCCTGAATGCATCACCGTCCCAGCTCCGGCCGCCATGATCGGAGTGCCTTTTGGGGCGGGGATATCGATCCCGGTATGCGGCGTCGAATAGAGCAGGTAGCCGTAGCGGTAGCGCGCCAGCGGCCAATTCACCTCATCCGCCCCGATCGGGCGGGTGAAATAGAAGTGATCGTGCAGGGTGGGTTCCCACGGCGTGGGGTAAAGCGGCGGTCTCCACAGGGAGATCGGCTCCGGGCCGGCGGTGGGGAACGCAAATTGGATTGGGTCGGCGGCTGGCAAGGGTTGATTCAGCGCTGGCGGCTGCTCTTCGAGCAGCATTTCCGGTTCGACCGCCGCCACGATCGGCGTCGGCGCGCTCTCCACCGCAGCGGTCGATGCGGGTTGCGCCTCCGTCGGGTTGAGCGAAGCGGCGGGGGTTTCTGGCCCGTTCTGAGCGGGTTTGCAGCCGGCCGTCAGCAGCAATGCCAGCCAGATCGCGATCCAGCCCGGCTGGATTTTCCTCATTAGAGCGATACGCCGCTCCCTGGGTCGACAAAGGCGCGCCATCAGCTCAATCTCCGCCTGGTTTCGGCGTCCAGGTCAGGGTGGGACGACGGGTGGAGGTGATGGTAGGGGTTTTCGATTGATAGGGCGTGCGGGTGAGGGTGATGGTTGGCCTGGGCGTATTCGTCACGGTAGATGTCGGGGTCGGCGAAAGCACCCGGGTGGGCGTGTTCAGCGCTTCGCGCGGATAAAGCTGCAGCATCGCGCTAAACCAATCCAATCCCTGCCGCAGCACGTACTGATTGAAACGGACGCCTGAAAAGGAGGTGCGCCAGGAATTCAGGGATGGCAGGCGTTCCCAACCAAAGCTGCTCGCCAGGCTGGTGAAATCCAGATAATAGCCTGCCGGAATTTGAGTCTCTGTTAAACCGCCGCTTTCATAAGCCTGCGCATCACCGGAAAGGCGGGCGTTCAAATCGAAGACCTGCGCTCGCAAAGGCATCCCCTGCGATCCGTCCTGGAATCTGGCTCGCAGATAGACCCGCCAATACACTTCTGGCCCATAACGCTCCTGGATGATCTTTAACCAGCCAGCCTGCAGCGGGGCGGTATTGGTCCTGATCGCCCGGCCAGTGAATAACCAATCTTCCTGAAAACCCGGTTCGAGGGCGGAGGTGAGCGGGACAAAAGCCTGTTCGAGGATGTTCAGGTAATCCCATCCGATCTCAGCCGCCAACCGAACCCGCAAGGCCTGGAAGGCTTCGTTCACGTCGTCGTGCAGCATGGCCACTGGCGCCTGCACCCCATCCAGGTTGACGATGGCGGCCCGGCCGGGCTCGCTGCCTTCACCCACCTGGCGCAGCGCAGTCCACAACGGCGGCAGGATCAAGTCCGCAGAACTTTCGAACTGCTCGACAAACGCCCCGGAAAGCGTCTCGCGCCCCCAGCTCATCCCGCGCAGGTCGCCATTCAACGCCATCAACGGGAAGATCGCCCGTTGATCTGCAATTCGGTAACCGGTCAGGTAGGTTTGGTTGGGGGTGATATAGGCAGTCAGCACATGCGCCCCATCCGGCCCCCAGGCTGGCCAGGCGCCGCTTTCCAACCGCGCAGCCGCCAGGTCGGGTTGATCCGTCTTCCACAGGTGGAGCGAATCGATCCCATCCTCGCCGGTGGAAGCCCAGACCAGTTGATTGCCATCCGGCGACCAGACCGGGTGGGTCTGCTGAGTGATGGGTTCGCGGCTAAGATTTTGAAAACGGTCGAGGTCCTTGTCCAAATCGGCCAGCCAGATCTCCAGGTCGCCGCTGCGGCTGGAGACGAATGCAATCGTGCGCCCGCCCGGCGACCAGGCCGGCGAAAAATCCGCTCCCTCGCTGTCCGTCAACTGGATCGGAGACTGCGATCCATCCACTGGACGGATCAGGATCTCCAGGCTGCCGCCTTCTGCATTCGGGAGATACGCTTCGTAGGTCAGCCATAAACCATCCGGAGACCAGCTCGGCGCGGCCTTATATTCGGGTGTATCGCTGAGTTGTTGCAGCGCTCCATCTTCCAGGCTCATCACGTACAGGTTCCAGAAGCCGCCGCGGTTGGACGCAAATGCCAGCCGCTTACCATCCGGACTGACAGCGGGCGTGATATCATCCCAATCGCCCATCGTCAAACGCATCAACCTCTGCCCGGCGGGCAAGAACGCAAATAGATGGGCGTGCCCGCCTTCCACAATGGATAGAAAAGCCTCTCCTGGCAGGTTCCTGGCTGCCAGTTCAGCAGGCGTGGCAGTGGCTGGGACGGGGGTTGGCTCCATTGTCGAGAGCGCCTCCCCAACCGCGATCGTCCCGCTGGGGCTGGGAGTTGGCGAGCGGCTGGCGGTGGGTTCAATCGATGCCATTGGGTTGGCTGGACGGAACAGGCCAGCCCGGTTTGTCGCCGCCAGCAGGGCGGTCAAACCCAACATCAGCCCAATCATCCCCAATACGACCCAACGCAAGATCGGTATGGAGAGTCTCCCCCGGCGTGGTTCTTCGCTGTCTGCCATAACAACTATTAAACCATCAAAATGACGAAAAAGACAGGTGACATTTGGGCTAGCCAGGGATGCTTCAAGCGACCCGCGCAGCCAATCGAAGCACAGGCCGCATGCGCTATTGATTAAACCCGGTTCGATACAGCCCGGCATAAATTCCCCCAGAGCGGAGCAACTCGCTGTGCGCGCCGGCTTCGCAAATCCGCCCGTTTTCGATCACCACAATCCGGTCCGCGTTGACGATCGTCGATAAGCGATGGGCGATCACAAACGCCGTCCGGCCCTGCAGCAGGCGCTCCAGCGCGGCCTGGATGATCCGCTCCGTCTGCGTATCGACGCTGGAGGTGGCCTCATCCAATATCAAAATGCGTGGATCGGCCAGCAAAGCCCGCCCAAATGAGATCAACTGACGCTGCCCCACCGAAAGGATCACCCCTCCTTCCTCAACCGGCGTATCATACCCCATCCGC
>Ga0172368_10006001_pt1 | contig 13290 bp, 11 predicted proteins | sample Lak11m_FD_114540 | JGI IMG/M metagenome (GOLD analysis project Ga0172368, IMG submission 114540) | Freshwater microbial communities from Kabuno Bay, South-Kivu, Congo - kab_022012_11m | ecosystem: Environmental > Aquatic > Freshwater > Lake | place: Democratic Republic of the Congo: South-Kivu...
AAGAAAATTATGAAGAATTTAAGAATGTAATAATGAAGTCAGAAAACCTAATATTTATTAGGACTGAGGTCAAGATTAGATCAGTCAGAGGAGAATTTTAGCCGAAGATTAGACACAACCAAATTATTGATTATATGTCTTTTTCATCGGAATATCAATTTATATATGGATAACTCCCTTATTATGTTGGGAGATACCTTATGAAATATGACCTATTGGCATCAAAAGAGACAATCAAAAGAGCAATGGAATCCCTGAAAGCACGTAATATCAATGCCGAACTGGTAGCCACTAAAGAAGATGCTCTTCGGAAAATAAATAAAATGATACCGGCAGGAAGAGAAGTGATGACTGGAGGTTCGACCACTCTTGACCAGATAGGTTTTACCGAATTACTTAAATCCGGAAAGCATACATGGAAAAACCTGAAAGACCAGATCCTTTCGGAAAAAGACCCTGTAAAACAGATGGAGCTCCGGAAAAAAAGTATCACATCCGAATATTTCCTCGCAAGTGTTCATGCAGTTGCAGAAACCGGGGAAATATTGATAGTGAATGCAACTGGAAGCGCAATTCCTTCTAATGCTTTCTCCTCGGACAATGTTATCTGGATTGTGGGAACCCAAAAAATCGTACCTACACTGGAAGAAGGTTTCAAGCGAATACACGAATACTGTGTTCCATTGGAAGATAAACGAATGAAAAGCATCGGGTATGCAGGTACCACTGTCGGAAAAATCCTGATATTTGAAAGAGAAATAAATGAAAACCGAAAAATAAATCTTATTTTTGTAAATGAAAAATTGGGTTTCTGAACCAGTTCATTTTTACCTTTTTTATGACGTTCTCATTGGCCTGATTAAATAGGTCAATTACCTTTTGCATTATATTTTGACAGCAACTATTATATCAAACCAGGTTGATTTAACACAACTTTACTTGAGTTGATTCAATGATATTTCCGCCAGGCACCCCCACCCAACCAGAGATAATAGCTGTGGCTTTATCAAAACTGGGGATTAAAAATACTGATATTTTCGTAGATATCGGGTGTGGAAGCGGCTCTGTTTCCATCGCTGCAGCGGGAGTTGCAAAACATATTATCGCAATTGACAACAGGGATGAGGCAGTACTTGCTGCATCCGCAAATATTAAAGAAGCAAGGATAAAAAATATCGAGGTAATAAAGGGAAATGCCGAAACATTGCTTCCCGGTATTGAACTTGACTGTGTATTTATCGGAGGCAGTAAAAATATAGGGAAAATCCTTGGAATATTGATACAAAAAAGATCTGCCCGATTCGTGGTAAGCGCCGTCAGGATCGAGACCGTTGCCCTAGCTCTTGATATAATGAAAAAGAACGATGTTTTCAAGGAATTGCTGCAGATACAATTATCAAGGGGAAATGAGCTTGCAGGCGGTATTATGTTAAAACCTGAAAATCCTGTTTTCCTTATATTAGGAGAGAACAGATGCTGATCGGTGTAGGGCTTGGTCCCGGAAATCCGGAACTTCTTACGCTTTTGGCTGTAAAGACATTAAAAGAAAGCAAAAAGGTTTTTGTCCCCGGAAAACTGGCGGAAAAACTTGTTGCGCCCTATGCTAAAGCACAGATACTTGATTTTCCAATGATACAGGACAAAAATGAGCTCTCAAAATTATGGGATAAAAACGCAAGTATCGTAGCCGGTGAGGCAAAAAATAAACTTGTTTCATTTGCAGTTCTGGGCGATCCCAACATGTTCTCAACATTCTCCCACCTTAAGAGGACAATAAATAAAAATCATCCTGAAATTGAAATTATGACCATTCCGGGCGTCAGTTCAATTACAGCTCAAGCTTCACGCACAAATACAACCATCGACAGTTCATTCGTGGTTAGTGATGGATCGCCTGTGGATACAAAAATAATACTTAAATCAAAACATCCGCAAAATGTTAAAAAAATGTTAGTAGATGAGGGTTTCAATGAATTCATTTTTGCGCAACGGCTGTTCATGGAAAATGAATTGGTGACAGATGAGATCCCGCAAGTCGGTGATTATTTCAGCCTTATGGTCGCAAAACAGACAAAAAAAAATAAAGAGAATCGTCGGATCGTCTATTTTGTGGGAGCAGGACCAGGTAATCCCAAATACATAACAGTGAAAGGACGTGAACTTCTTGAATCTGCCGACTTTGTAATGTATGCAGGCTCACTTGTCAATCCAGTGGTCTTAAATTACGTGCGAGGTGAAAAACTTGATAGCTTTGGTATGAAACTTGAAGATATAGCCGATGTCCTTTCAAAAAAAGTGGATGAGGGAAAAACCATAGTCAGGTTGCACAGCGGTGACCCTTCGTTATACGGCGCGATAATCGAACAGATCGACAGCCTGAAAAAGCGAAACATCGATGTTGAGATCATACCCGGTGTTACATCACTCTTTGCTGCCGCAGCGGCGCTAAAGACACAGCTTACGATTAACGGCATTACGGAAACTCTTATAATTACAAGGCCAGCCGGAACAACACTTGAAAAAGACTCAATTCGAGAACTGTCGCGTCATAACGCTACAATGGCGATCTATCTTGGAACTGATAAAATAAGGACGATAATGGATTCAGTGGACTATCCGCGGGAAACGCCCGCTGCTGTTGTATATCATGCTTCATGGGAGGATGAATTAGTTATCATAGGAACGGTTGGGGATATTGCTGGCAAAGTAGAAACGCAAGGTATCCAAAGATCAGCGATGATAATTATCGGAAATGTCCTGATGCCTGAAAATTACAAGAGGTCTCATCTTTATGGGTGAGGTCGCCATAATCGCTTTTTCACGGAATCTTGAAATTGCTGAAAAAATAGAGGCTATAACAGACGGGGACATCATCATCTACTCAAAGGATGCCTTCAAACTCGCATTTGAGAAATATGGGTCGATAATCGCCATCATGGCAACAGGTATTGCGGTTCGAAATATCGCGCCTCTTGTATGCGATAAATGGAAAGATCCGGCAGTTGTGGTCGTAGATTCGGGATTGACATTTGCGATACCGATCCTTGGCGGTCACCATGGCGGGAATGAGATTGCAAAGAAACTTGCCGCTGCGGGGTTAATTCCGGTTATCACAACGGCAACAGAAGTTATTGGAAAAGATTCTGTTGAGGGGATCGCAGATAGTCTTGGATGCAGGATAATAAATAAGGATTCAACGAAAAATGTGAACCTGGCTTTGCTTGAAACGGATATTGAAGTTCTTGATATAAAAGGTCCGAAGATAGTAGTTGTTGGGGATGATGTAAGCGTCCTCAAAAGAAATGGAAAAGGGAATGATCTGAAACCCATGAAAAATGGGCTGGTAGTTGGAATAGGCGCGAACAGGGGCGTTGATAAATCTGAAGTGGTGGAGGCAATAATAGAAGGACTTTCTGAAATGGATGCGGGGATTGGGGATGTGAAATGTTTTGCTTCAGCATCGATCAAGGAAAATGAAAGCGGTATTATTGAAGCTGCAGAATCCTTCGGGAAAGAACTAATCTTCGTTCCCCATAAAGTCATTAATTCAATACACCCTCCGACGCCCTCAAAAGCAAATAGCCTTGGATTAACTGGTGTTTGTGAACCAGCAGCTCTGGCGCTTTCGAATGAAAAGGAACTAATATTAAAAAAGAGGATATACGGAAATGTCACAATCGCTATCGCACGGTAAATTATATATTGTGGGTATTGGGCCGGGAGGAACAGAGCATCTTACCAAAAAAGCCATGGATGTGTTGCTTGGTTCTGAATATATAATCGGGAACGGGACATATCTTGACCAGATTCAGGATATCATTCAAAACAAAAAGATCATACGAAGTGGGATGGGCGGTGAAGTGGAGCGCGCAAGGAAAGCTGTGGAACTTGGAAAAAACCATATTGTGTCTATAATCAGCGGCGGAGATGCGAATGTATACGGGATGGCAGGCATTGTTCTTGAGGTAGCTCAAAAAGCGGAGGATATCGAAATAGAAGTCATCCCTGGTGTAACAGCAATAAGCGCCGCAGCTTCGCTTCTTGGGGCGCCACTTATCAATGATTTTGCCATAATTAGCTTAAGTGATCTCCTAACGCCGCAAAAAATGATCGATCAGCGTCTCAGGAGCGCGGCTGAAGCTGATTTTGTGATAGCCATATACAATCCAAAAAGCAGGAATCGAAAAGAGAATTTTGGAAGGGCGATGGAGATCATACGAAAATACAGGAACGAGAATACACCTGTTGGGATCGTAAAGAGCGCAACGCGCGAAGGTGAGACGGTTATTGCCACAACGCTTGGCAGTTTAATGGAATATGATGATATTATTGACATGAGTACGATAGTTCTTATCGGCAACAGCGAGTCAAAACTATGGAAAAACAGGATAATAACGCCACGGGGATACCAGAGGAAATATGAATATTGATTTTGGCGCTCGAACAAGGGAAGCAAAAGAGATCAACGAGAAAAGCTGGTCGATTGTTGGAAACATAGTGAAAGGAGATACTCCCCAGGACAGGATAATAAAGCGCTGTGTCATTGCAACAGGAGACACCGGATTTTGCGAACTTATGAGGTTTAACAACGACCCTGTCAATGCGGGTATCAAAGCAATCAAAAGCGGCGCTCCTATATTTACTGATATCAGGATGGCGCAGGTTGGCATCACAAAGCGGGGGCATAAAAGCGAAATTCGATGTGTGCTGGATGTTGGCCTGGAGATAGCCGAAAAAAGAGGAATTACAAGAACAAGCGCGGGTTTCATATCGCTTGCAGAAGAACTGGATGGTGCTATAATAGTGATCGGGAATGCGCCATCTGCTGCGCTGACCGTTTGCAGGATGATAGAAGAGGGTCTTCATCCGGCGCTTCTTGTTGCTACGCCTGTAGGTTTTGTCAATGCGGCGGAATCAAAGGAGCTTGTGAGAACAATGGACGCACCATCCATTACTTGCGTTGGGACAAGAGGCGGGACGCCGGTGGCTGTAGCGGTTGTAAATGAGTTGGTGGAAATTGCCTTGAGGAAATAAGGACATGCAACGTTAAAATCCACAGAATGTACAAATTTTTGGAAACTACAGGTAAAATATATATACTTCTTTTACACATTAGAACGCTTGGCGAGCAGGTAACATTTTTTTACTAACCCCCACTCCCCAACCTGCTCGCCATTCTTGTTATGCTTCTTTTAGGATTCTCTCTTAACCTATGCTTTTTTTCGGAGATAATCCACTTTTGTGATTTAAAATTTTTGCGATATATTCATTATACTAATATTTACACGTATCATTATAATGGCATTGAATATATACTCAAATAACTATATATACTTATAATACACATAAGAAAACTTGGCGAGCAGGTAACATTTTTTTACTAACCCCCACTCCCCAACCTGCTCGCCATTCTTGTTAGGTTCATTTTGCGGGCCTAATATACTAACTTATAATAATTCATAATGCACTTAAGTTGGATTCAAAATGACAAAAATTTTTTTCAGGCTTAATCTATCCTAGATAAAGAAACCCACTCCCCAACCCGCCCTTACTGTCTATACCTTAAACTCTTCTCTACATTAATAAGAATACAGTAGCACCAATAAATACTATGTTGAATAATCAGTACTACATTTTTACTACTATATTGCGCGTAGTGTGAAAAAGTTTATATCATAGTATTCCAGTGTTACTTTAGTAAAATTAATATTATGGTCGTAAGAAAAAATATCTCTCTTGAGCAAACTCACCTGAAAAAACTGGATCCTTTGATACTGAAACATAAGGGCAATCTTAGCGCAGCGATCAGGGATGCAATAGATATCACTGAGGCATCGCTTAAGCGTTATGGTTCTGTTGAAGATGCAATAATTGGAATTAACTCTGACAAAAAAAACCTCACTGGTATTGAAGAATCCATAAATTCAGGAATAAATGTTCTTTTAAGCAGACCTATTTTCCTTTGGATGCTAAAATGGGTAAGAGGTATTCCATTTGAGAATGAAAAATTTGAAGATGTGCTTGATCCCCTGAAGATCAACACAATTTCAGAACTGGATAAGCGGATAAACGATATAAGTCGTGAATCCGGCTGGAATTGCCAGGTATCTATCTTTTGCATAGATGATATAAATCCTGCATCTGTGACAGTTACAATTGCAAGCGATAATGAATTATATCGTGAGTTTGTGGCTCAACTTGTCGTTATGTTCCTTGCTAATTATAAGAGTCTCGATATAGACGTTGTTCACAAAAGAACCACGAGTATCCGGATCGATCTGAAGGCCAGGGAAAAAGGAACTCAACCCTTTGCAGCTATCAAGTATTTCGGATATTTGAAAGATATTATGAATGAGCTAAGGTCAAAAGAAGAATTCTGGAAAAACCTTATGGAAATCTATAGTGCTGTTAATTATAATATGGTATCTATTTATAAAGGTAATTATGAAAATATGCTTGCCTGTAATTTACCCGTTGACGCCGGAATATTCGAGTCGATTTCAAAAAAACATGTTGCAAATATCCCGCACCAGGATTTCCTGGAACTATTAAAGAAAACCGAAGAATCCCTGCTTATAGTGGATAAGATCGAGATAATGAATGATGGGATCAATATTTATCACAATTATAAGAACGAGACAGCAATAAAGAAAATTCGTGATCATTACATATCACTCCTGAGGGCAAACGGGCATGAATATGAGGCAAAATATTCCACAAGCTTGATAGTTTTAAATCATGTTTGCTGCAAGAAATAGATGAGAGCAAATATTAGGAATATGTAATAATCAGATAATAATAGTTTTTTTTGAAATATCCTTACATGAAGACATGAACCGGGCTGGATCCGTAGCAGGGAAAGTATCGACCAAACAAATATCACAATCCCTAGCGGCCATATCAAGTTTCCTGATATCGCCATGATACACCAGGACTTGAGCTGTTCCTTTCGCGCTTGCCAGTAACACGGGTTCATCACCAATAAGTTTATGATGATCTGCCTTTTCAAAATTGATCTTGATCCCAAGAATGTTTGAGTTCACCTTGAGATTCAAAATAGTGTTTTCTAATGCTGGAAGCCATGCATCGTTGAAGACCACCTTTCGTGCGCCTCCTAGAATACTTAACATACCAAGTGTACCGGGACCGCAAAAAGCATCAACTATTGTTGCGTTTTCGAGTTCACCTTTAAAGAATAGCTCTTCCATTTTTGCTATTTTTGTGTTATTGAACTCTATATGGATCTTTGACTGGTTCTTATAAACACACAACTCCCCGAAGGATGATGAAATCACATCACAGCGTATATCGCATCCTGCGAATAATTCATAGGTGTGAGGCGAGCTTGTCGTGTCAAGAATGCCTATACTCTGCGACTGCATGCCAATTCTTTTGATCACTCCTTTCACTTCCGGAACCTGTATCATTATTTCATTTGCAATATCCTGGGTCACAGAATCCATCATAAGAACAAGACTTTTTGTACCTAGCCTTGGTGGATAAGGCACTTTAAAACCAAAAGAAATAAGCGGTGTTCCCACATCTTTAAGCGCGGCGTCCACGGGAAATAACCCTTTTTCCTTTAAGATCGTAAGGATATTCCCTATTACGAAATCGAGATGTCTTTTGCCGCATTTTGGACATTTTCCTGATTGGTTATTGAGCTTTTCCGATACGGGGGCGGATTTATTGTATCCAGGGTCGGGAGGACAGGCACTGCAAGCCATATACTTCCCGAAAATCTCATCCAGCACTTTCTCTGTGGGAATTATGCACTCCCCGTTGCATGTAGGGCATTTCATATAATATATTTATTTTATAATTTTATTTTAAGATGTTTTTCTTTTTTGCAAAGGGCTTCAAAGTAATATACCAATTATGGGCAAATAACAACAGAGTGACAATTGCCATTATTTCAACGAATTCAAAAAAAAGTATTGAATTTGGAATTTTTAAAACTTCAAAATTTATTCCTTCAAAAAATTCATGAATTATGAAGAAGAAACTGAATAAAAAAACATAAACACAATTTTTCCTAAAAAATGATTCCTTAGCTAATGATTTCAAAAATAAATCGTTTTTTTCTATATCATTCCATAGAAACCATATCTGCACCAGTAAATATATAAAAATTAAATAAATTGAAAAAATAAAAAATTCCATATATTTATATACTGTATATTCATTCATAGCCTTTTCCGATAGGGTATGGATATGGATTAGTCAGGATAAATGTTTCGGTCTTTTGGATACATAGAAGAAAAAATATTTACCACCTTAACGTCTTCTGCCACGCATCTTTAAGCTCATCGATCCCGGCGCGCAGCACAACTTTTTCACCGTCCATCACTATAAAATCCTTCTGCTTAGTAACTGTACCCACATCAGCGAACACTGTCCCTTTCATGAGCGCCTCAAACCTTGTGACATTTTCAGGCGCTACTGTTACAACAAAACGGCTCTGGGATTCAGAAAATAGGATTGTGTCAGAGCGACGTATATTCTCTACTGGGACTTTTGTAAGCTTGATGGTCATTCCCAGGCCGCCTGAAAATGCGCTTTCGGCAAGCGCAACACCAAGACCGCCATCAGAGCAATCATGGCATGAGGCGACAACGCTTTCTTTGATGGCATTTTCAAGAGCCATATACAACTTTCTTGCAGATGGCGCGTTCACCCTGGGAACATCATTCCCGATAAATCCAAGAGATGCATAATATTCGGAAGCTCCAAGCTCGTCTTTTGTCATACCCAGGATGTAAACCCTGTCATCCGGTCTCTTTGCGTCCATAGTAACCGCTTTTCTCACATCATCTATCTTTCCAATGGTTGAAAACAGAACAGTTGGAGGAATAGAAATCTTGCGTCCTCCAATCTGGTAATCGTTCTTCATGCTGTCCTTTCCTGAAATGCAGGGAACACCGTATGATTTTGTATAATCATACAGTGCCATGTTGGCTCTCACAAGCTGCGCAAGCTTAAATTCCCCATCCGGCGTCTTTTCCGACTTCTCAGGGTCGCACCAGCAAAAATTATAAAGACCGGCAAGATGGTCAAATGAACCGCCTACTGCGATGTGGTTTCGCACAGATTCATCAATGGCACACGCTGTCATGTGATATGTATCTATATCCCCGTATCTTGGACAGATGCCGTTCGCAATGACGACACCTTCCATGCTGTCAAGAAGTGGACGTACAACGGCGGCATCGCTTGGTCCATCTCCTGTGAGCGGCTTTATAACGGATCCTGCCTGAACTTCATGGTCGTACTGCCGAATAACATATTCTTTTGAACAGATATTCAAGCGCGATAGTAGGTTCTTAAGCGTCATTGAAAGGTCCACGACCCCAATAACCGGTTCTTCGAATCTGCGCTTGACCCAGCGCGCATTCAGTTTCATATCCGGAAGACCATTATGCAGGAATTCCATATCCATGTAAGCTACATTTCTATCGCCGTATTTTACCTGGAATTTCCCGGAATCAGTAAATGTGCCTATAACGGTTGCTTCGACATCCCTTGTTCCTGCAAGAGCGAGGAATTCATCGATCTTTTCTGGAGAAACTGCAAGGGTCATCCGCTCCTGTGACTCGGAAAGAAGTATCTCCCAAGGGTCAAGACCGGGGTATTTTAATGGGCATTTATCAAGTTCTATAAGGCATCCACCCGAAAGCTGCGCCATCTCACCCACTGATGATGAAAGCCCTCCTGCGCCGTCGTCAGTAATGGAATTATAGAGTCCCCTGTCGCGCGCCTCAAGCAGGAAATCGATCATCTTCTTCTGGGTTATGGGATCGCCGATCTGTACGGCTGTAACAGGTGAATCCTCATCAAGCACAAGCGATGAGAATGTGGCACCGTGAATGCCGTCTTTACCTATGCGCCCTCCTGTCATTACTATGAGGTCGCCGTTATTAATTTCTTTTAGGTGGGATGGCTTTCCATTGATCATGGATGGCATTATTCCGCCTGTCCCGCAATACACAAGAGGTTTTCCAAGATACCTTTCATCAAAAACGATACACCCGTTCACGGTAGGAATGCCGCTTTTGTTCCCGCCATGTTCAACGCCGCGCCTCACTCCTTCGAAAATCCTCTTGGGATGAAGAAGCCGCGGCGGCATCTCTTTGTCATAGAATGGGGAGGCGAAACAAAATACATCTGTGTTAAATATCAACCGGGCGCCGATGCCTGTTCCAAGAGGGTCGCGGTTCACACCAACGATTCCGGTAATTGCGCCGCCGTATGGATCAAGTGCAGAAGGAGTGTTGTGGGTTTCCACTTTCATGACAAGATTGTAATCGTCATTGAATTTTATCACGCCTGCATTATCCGTAAAAACAGAAACAAGCCATGACTTGTTTATTTCCTTTGTAGCACGCTTTATGTAGGTACTGAATAATGAGTTTATGACCAGGCTTTCATTTTCGTCTGAATAAGTAATCTGGCTATTGAATATCTTATGTTTGCAATGCTCTGACCATGTCTGTGCCAGAACTTCAATTTCTACATCGGTAGGTAATGTAAGACGATATTCTTCTCTTTCCCTGGCAACTTTTTCATCGTTAAAATATGCCTGGATGGCTTTCATTTCTGCAATGTTTAAGGCAAGAAGTTTCTGGTTGCTCATTTCCTTTAGTTTTTTGTCACTGATATTGAGGTCTATCCGGGCGACTGAAGGTGTGTGTTTTCCCCTTACGACAGGAAGTGGTATATGGATCTTTTTTCCTTTGGTATAATCTGAACAGGATAGTATTTCCCACCGTTCAATAAGACCATTTGCGAGAAGTCCACCTGCTATCTTTTCTGCATCTTCTTTTGTGATATTTCCTTCCAGAAGATATTGTCTTGAAAAATAGACACCATTCAAAGAAGTTTTCAATATAACTTCACATGCTCGTTTTGCAGTTCCTCCCACATTATCTGTCACACCTGGTTTAAAGCCTACTTCTATGAGCCATGAAAAATCCTTCGCAAGTGGCTTTTCTGAGAATATCTGTATAATCGGGTCAGCGAATAATTTTTCTCCAAGAGTCATGACTTGCTCACTTGAAAGATCAGCATCAATCGAATAGACTTCGATCGTCCTGACGGCATCTACATTGATGTGTATGTCTTCGATTATCCTTTTCTTGATGCTATCGCCAAGAGCATCTTTCATTCCTTTTTTAAAGCCGACTTCGATTCTACGGACCATTTTTTACCCTTTCTATAATTATAGAACTTACAAGATAGGCCATAATATGATGCAGAGGATATAAAATAATATGCACAGAGTTTAATAAGATAATGTTTATGTTGCGCCCTATTTGGTTTTTCAAATTAGAGGAGTAGTGAGTGAGGGATCAAAAAAGATAATTCGTGGAAGAATATTACTACAAAAAAGAATGGGATAAGAAATCTATCATGTTCTATCCCATCTATTTGCTTTTATCTAAGGATTCGCAGCTTCTATTGCTTTGGATGCATTTACCAGACCAAAACCGAAAGTTGTGTCATATCCTTTTTTGCCCAGGTCGGTTGCAGTGTTTTTGAGGATTTTTTCCACCTGGTTGTTGGTAAGGGCAGGATTAGCTGACATCAATAATGCTGCTATGCCGACAACGTGTGGGGTAGCCATAGAGGTTCCACTGTAATAATCCCAATCACTCAGTTGATTGACTACAGTGCCGGTTGTCCCTGTCTTGGCCAAAGCCACCAGAGTCGCTCCTGTGCTATCTGAAACACTCACAACAGGAATCCATGGGGTTCCACTTGAATTGGTAGGGCTACCAAGAGTGCCCATAAAATCACCCGCTGCATTATTATAAATAATGGCGGCAACTGCTCCTGCCTTCATAGCATTATCCGCTTTAGTGGCAAATGAAACCAAACCGCGCTGCATAAGAGATATATTTCCTTTTACCCCTGACGGAAATTCTGATGCAGTGTTTCCAGTGCCGCTGTCAACGATAGTTCCATTTATGCCCGACGTCTTTCCAGCGAATGTCATTCCAAATGCACGATATGAGGAAGATCCTGCTATTACTGAGGAGTCACTGCCTGTTCCAATTGGAACTGAAGAAAGTATATCCACCCCCGGCGCAGAAAGGTCAAGATTATTTCCAGTATTGGAAAACGAAGCATGGCTGTTGTTCCGGTCTACTGCTCCTACTGAAAGCACAACCGGATATCCGGCGGGGAATATTAGCTCAGTTGCATTTTCATTGCCTGCGGCTGCAATGATAAGAGCGCCCTTGCTATACATTAATCTATAAAACATCTGTTCTGTTCGCGATTTTGAAGAACCACCAAGACTCAGACCAACGACCTTGCAACCTTTATTTTCAACCAGCCATTTTACTCCCCGCATCACCTCGCTATTAGAACCACCTTCAGGGCCTAACACGCGTGCATGATATAGTTTGGCGCTATAAGCAACGCCTCTGACACCTTTATTGTTTAATGCCGCTACAATTGTTCCAGCCACATGCGTAGCGTGCGTCTCATTCGGTAAATCGATAGGCTGTGAGTTAAAATTGCGTGTTTCAAGCAGATTCGCAGCAATATCCGGATGAGTTGTGTCAATAGCCGTATCTGCGATGCATGCTATACTTCCATTGCCAGTCACACCTTTCCTTTGAACTGTAGTCGAATAAGTAGTGATCAGACCGTATAGCCCATTTGACATCGAAGGTTCAAGCTCAGAATCTGAAAGACCCAGAGGATAGCGTTTTTCATCTGGTTCTAAATAAAGCACCTCTGGTCTTTTGGAAAGAGCCTCTAATTGTTTGGTCGGAATTTCTACTGCAAATGCCTGCACCTCTGGAAACTCATAAATTATTTGCCCTTTAAGTTCCTGCACAAGCTTGCGCTCTTTATCTCCCGGCTTATTCTGAAATCCTATAAAAATCCTCTGGGTAGCGGGTTCTGTAGAACCTATACCTGGATTGTTTAAAATTTTAAAACTTGGTTCATCTACAGACACTTTTTTTCCATTATCAGTTGCCGTAGTAATTGTTAATACGGACAGAATGATAACACATACAATTAAAATGTTAATATTTTTTTTCATATAGTTCCTCCACTTTCTAATGTTTTGTAAAAGCACCACCATTTTCATGCTTTCTATGATAATTTGTATGATACATTTGCTGCCAAAGTATAAAAAATAACTAGTCCTAAGTGGCTTTGGGACAAAATTATCTCAGCCCCCTACCTTAACATCCAAATCCTCAAGATACCTGAGATAACACAGTCTTTTCAAATCATAATTGCATACTCTCAAAAAAGCTTCCTGTTTCCGTC
>Ga0172368_10006002_pt1 | contig 13288 bp, 9 predicted proteins | sample Lak11m_FD_114540 | JGI IMG/M metagenome (GOLD analysis project Ga0172368, IMG submission 114540) | Freshwater microbial communities from Kabuno Bay, South-Kivu, Congo - kab_022012_11m | ecosystem: Environmental > Aquatic > Freshwater > Lake | place: Democratic Republic of the Congo: South-Kivu...
CAGATGATCATCTTCCAGGTGGTGAAGGAGATCCGCACGCGCCTCGGATTTCTGATGAACGTGGGGTTGAACTACCTGACGCTGGACCGTGCCGCGATGACCCTGTCCGGCGGCGAGGCACAGCGCATCCGGCTGGCCACGCAGATCGGCTCCGGACTGATGGGCGTGCTGTATATCCTGGATGAGCCGTCCATCGGCCTGCACCAGCGCGATAATGGCCGCCTGCTCGAGACGCTAAAGCGCCTGCGCGACCTGGGCAACACAATCATCGTAGTCGAGCACGACGAGCACACGATCCGTGAAGCTGACTACGTGGTCGACATCGGGCCGGGCGCCGGCGAGCACGGCGGGCACATCGTGGCGGCCGGCACCCCGGCGGAGATCATGGCCTGCCCGGACTCGATCACCGGCCAGTATCTGACCGGCGCGCGGCGCATCGCGGTGCCGGAAAAACGGCGTAAGCCCAACGACAAGCACATCGAAATCCGCGGCGCCTCCGAACACAACCTGAAGAAACTGAACGTAAAGATCCCGCTCGGTCTGTTCGTCGCCATTACCGGCGTATCCGGCAGCGGCAAATCCACGCTGATGGAGGACATCCTCTACAAGCGGCTGATCCACCGCCTGCACGGCGCGCGCACGCTGTGGGGCAAGCACGAGGAGATCCGCGGGCTGGAGCATCTGGATAAAGTGATCGACATCGACCAGTCGCCCATCGGTCGCACCCCACGTTCCAATCCGGCCACTTACACCGGCGTGTTCGACCTGATCCGCAACCTGTTCGCGCAGACGCCGGAAGCGCGCGTGCGCGGCTACAAGCCCGGCCGCTTCAGCTTCAACGTGAAGGGCGGGCGCTGCGAGGCGTGCAAGGGCGACGGCATCATCAAGATCGAGATGCACTTCCTGCCCGATGTCTACGTACCGTGCGAGGTGTGCAAAGGCGCGCGTTACACCCGCGAGACGCTGCAGGTGCATTACAAAGGGAAGAATATTGCCGAGGTGCTGAAGATGACGGTGGCGGAGGCGCTGCGGCTCTTCGAAAACGTGCCGCAGATCAAGCGGAAGCTGCAGACACTGGCCGATGTGGGCCTGGATTACGTCCGCATGGGCCAGCCGGCCACCACCCTTTCCGGCGGCGAGGCGCAGCGCGTGAAGCTGGCCACCGAACTGGCGCGGCGCGACACCGGCAAGACGCTGTACCTGCTGGACGAGCCGACGACGGGGCTGCACTTCGCCGACATCGAGAAGCTGCTGGGCGTGCTGCAGCGGCTGGTGGACGCCGGCAACACGGTGATCGTCATCGAGCACAACCTGGACGTGATCAAGCAGGCCGACTACCTCATCGATCTGGGTCCCGAAGGCGGCGACCGCGGCGGCGAGATCGTGGCGCTGGGCACTCCGGAGCAGGTGGCGGATATCGAAAAGAGCTACACCGGACAGTACTTGCGGGAGGTGCTCAAACCGGACGAGTCGGAGCCGGTAAGAGCCTGACATAGACGACGCGAATTGCCGGGGGACAGACCCCGGCTCACTGCAAACTGAAGCTCATATCCGCCGCGGGCCATCCCTTCCAGGCGCTGTCCATGAAATAGGTGTAATAACTGCCTGTGCCGCCCCACCCGCCTTCCAGCCATTCCGGCGGGCGATTTTCACCGTAGGGCACATACTGGAAGAAGCAGTTGTCCCGGTCCGGGCTGGTGGGCGACTCGAACCAGAGCCGATACGAGGCGCCTGTTTCGAGCGTGACGACCACAGCCGGCACGACATAGACCCACGCGGGCATGGCCGTCGTCTGACCGGCATCGGCGATGATGCCGGTGGCGATGTCGCCGGCGCCGATCTTCTCCAGATGGTAGGCGAGCGCGCCGGGACTGCCGAATTTGCCGACGGAGATGCCGATCCGGCGGATCGCGGTCGCCGGCCCGTCCCAGCGGATGAACTCCCCGCATTTGTTCGTTCCGAAAAAATACGCGCCCTGGCTGATCGCCGCCGAGTAATAGGGATCGCCGGTGATGCTGCCGTCCGCCCAGGTAAGCATGGTCGGGCTGTGCGCGCCGCTGACGGTGTTTGAGCGTACAGGATTGAAAATCTGCGCGGGATCGCGGGAGGACCAGGGCGTCCACGCGCCGCCGGAGAAGGCTTCCCCACGGTTGCCGGCGCCGTCCCACGGCATCACGCGCGTCATGAGCGTGTTGGGAGACGACCAGTTGGCGCCGGGATTGGGGTCCGTGTTCATGATGACCAGGTGGTAAATGTGATCTTCCGTCAGACTCGCGGAGAGATCGACATGCAGCGCCCCGTCGGCATAACCGTCCATCGCCGCCGCCGGGTCCACGTTCACCACACTCGCAATGGTGCTTCCGGCAGGAAAATTATCCGCCCCATTGGGCTGCAGCGCGAAGGTATAGCGCCCGTAGGCGCCGGACCCATAGGCGCCGCTCCGCTTCCACTGCAGCGTGATCTGCGTCACCGTGCCCGTCTTCGGCGCGCGAAAGGCGATGCCGTATTTCATGCCGGGATATTGCAGCCAGTTGAAATTGGCGCTGCCGCACCCCTCGATGGTCTGACCGAGTTCGTGTTCCACCGCCGCCGGTTCCACCGGATCAGCGAGCGCGACATGCCCATCCAGGTAGGCGGCAATGCAGCGCCCACGATGGCGCAGGGCAAAGTCCTGCGCCGTCAGGAAGACGTGGTCGGGATTTTGCCCGTCCGCCGTGAGCATGGCGGAAGAGGGCTCCGGCGCTTGGCCCAGCGGGAGCCCGGCCAGCAGACCGCTGTAGACGTAGGTATTCCCCGTGCCGCCGACCGTGGGGCAGACGAGGGTTTGCGGTGGGACATCGACCGCTTCCCAGACGTCTTCCGCCGCCGGCAGGCATTCGTTGTGGTCCTGTGTCCACAGCATGATCGCGAGGGCCAGCTCGCGCTGGTGGCTCATGCAGACGGCCTGCCGGGATTTTTCGCGCGCCTGCACGAATGCCGGAAACAGGATGGCCGCAATCACGGCGAGTAGTGCCATCGCCACCAGCAACTCCACCAGGGTGAATCCCCGCTTCATCACGCCCTCCCTGCGCCGCCCACGGTCGGCCAACCGGCAGGTTAGCCCGGAATCGCACACGGTATTCCCATCATGCCGGACCCCCGGTGCATGTCAAGGCACAAAACCGGCCATTATCACCGCATGTCTCATCACCGGCGCAAACGCAAGGCCAATTCCTCGGGAGAGAAGACTCGCACCTCTGAGCCCGTACGTTTTTTACAAACTCGTCTTTTTTGCTTGGTGGCGGCTCGGAGACGCGGGCCCTCTCCCCCCAGCCCCCTCTCCCAATCCTGGGCGAGGGGGAGCAGGCTCTCTGGCACTCCCCCTCTCCCAATCCTGGGCGAGGGGGAGCAGGCTCTCTGGCACTCCCCCTCACCCAGGATTGGAAGAGGGGGCTGGGGGGAGAGGGCTCGCGTCTCCGAGCCGCCACCAAGCGAAAATCCTGACTAAATTACTAATTTACCGTGTAGCTGCCGGTCTTCCCCCGGCTTTCACCTTGACACCACAACCCTCACCTCTGTAAAATCAGTCACAATCTTTTAACCTTAATATCCGTTTAGCTGTCAAAACAGCTTCTTGATGTGAAGGTTTCATTTCGAGGCAGTCATGAGCAGTCATCTTCAGGCTTTATTCGATGCCGGGCAATTTGTCGTTACCGCGGAAGTCGGCCCCCCGAAACACGCGGACCCCGAAGTCGTCCGTAAGGGCGCGCGCATGATCCGCGGTTTCGTGGACGCGGCGAATTTGACCGATAATCAAACCGCCATGGTCCGCATGTCCAGCATCGCCAGTGCAGTGCTGGTGCAGTCGGAAGGCGTGGAGGCGAACGTGCAGATGACGTGTCGCGACCGCAACCGCATCGGGTTGCAGAGCGACCTGCTGGGCCTGGCGGCGCTGGGCATCAACAACGTGATCTGCATGAGCGGAGACCACCCGTGCAATGGCAACCACCCGATGGCGAAGCCGGTGTATGACCTGGATTCCATCACCTGGCTGCAAACTGCCCGCCGCATGACGCAGGACGGCGTGTTTCAGTGCGGCGAAGCAATCAAGGTGCCGCCGCAGATCTTCGTGGGTGCGGTGGAAAATCCCTTTGCCCCGCCGTTCGATTACCGCGTGTCCCGGCTGGTGAAGAAGATCAAAGCCGGCGCCCAGTTCATTCAGACGCAGTGCGCCTTCGACATGGACTACCTGCGCCGTTTCCTGCAGGGCGCCTTCGACCGGGGCTTGCACGAGAAGGTGAATATTCTGGTGGGCATCACTCCGCTGAAGTCGCCGAAAATGGCGCGCCACATGCAGTCGAACGTGCCGGGCAACATGGTGCCGGAAGCGATGTGCGTGCGCATGGAGCAGGCTGCTGACCCGAAGGAAGAAGGCATCAAGATCGCCGTGGAGCTCATCCAGGCGGTGCGCGAGATGCCCGGCGTGGCCGGCATCCATCTGATGCCGGTGATGTGGGAGGACGTGGTGCCCGTCGTGGTAGAGCGCGCCGGTTTGCTGCCCCGCCCGACGCTGGCCGTCCCCGCTGCGGTCGAGTGATCTGAGTTCTATTTGAAACCGCAGATTTCGCAGATTTTACAGATGAATTGCTTCGCAGGGGTAGGTGAAGGCTTTGCCTATAGGGTATGAAAGGTGAGATACGGCTGTGTCAGCTCGTTTCTCGCATTTTATTTCCGACCTGTGAGAAGAACCGCGAAGCGAAAATCTTGGTAATCTGCGAAATCTGTGGTTTCTCAACCGTAAAAGCATGTAAGGGGGAGGGAAACGACCTTGCAGATAAACCGTTCGGCGCCCGAGCCGACCATCGCCAGGCTGGCATTATACTTGCGCTCCCTGCGGACCGCGCAGCAGGAAGGCCTGCCGACGCTGTCGTCGGCCGACATCGAAGTTCGCACCGGCATCAGTTCGGGGCAGGTGCGCAAGGATCTGTCCTATTTCGGCGAGTTCGGGAAACCGGGTCTGGGCTATGCGGTGACTCCGCTGGTCAACCGCCTGGCCGGCATTATGCGCCTTGATCGTGAGCAAAAGGTGATGCTCGTCGGCGCGGGCAACCTGGGAACGGCGCTCGCCGGCTATCAGGGACTGCACGATTCCGGCTTCCGGCTGGTGGCGATATACGATAACAACTTCAGCAAAATTGGTCGCAAAATCTGGGACCTGGAGATTCAGGATGCCGAGATGATGCCGACCCTCAACGCCGAGATGGGTGTGGAGATCGGCATCATCACCACGCCGGCCATCGCCGCGCAGGCGGTGGCCGATCGGATGGTGCAGAGCGGCGTGCTCGTCATTCTCAACTTCGCGCCTACCCGCGTCAATGTGCCCAAGGGCGTGGTCGTCCGCAATGTGGATCTCACCCAGGAGCTGCAGATCCTCTGCTTCTTTTTGCCGGCCACCGAGGTGTCCGGCGTCGAGTAAACGGCGCCCGCGATTTTTCATCCCCTCGTTTGCTTAACGCCTCGCGCAAACCGCGGGGCGTTGCTGCTGTTGGCGCTGGACTCAACGGGGGGACTCTGGTAATATCTTTTCAGGGATTCCCTGAAAAGATAGGGAACAAAGCCCGAGCGTAAACGGAAGACCAGCATCATCCTCTTATTAAAAACAACCTGTTGGTTCCGGCGTTGCCGGGTTCGGATTTAGTGAGAGAGTTTGCGGCCTGTGGAAACGGTATGAACAAGTTCTTGACCGGATTCGAGATCACCTTTTCCTGGCGCCTCGTCCAGGACATGGTGGATATTTTCGTCGTGGCCCTGGGCATCTACTTTTTGCTCGGTCTGGTCCGTAACACGCGCGCGATGCAGTTGATCAAGGGATTCGTGGCCGTCGCGTTCGTCGTGTTGATCACCGGCGTACACTTCCTGGACCTGCAGGCCACCCACACGGTCCTTTCCCTCATCCTGCAGAACTGGGTCATCGCTCTCATCATCCTTTTCCAGCCGGAACTGCGCCTGGTCGTTGAGCAGATCGGACGAGGCCGCTTCATCCGTGAGGCCTTTCGCACCCCGCACAGCAGCGATGCCGTGGGCATGATCAACGAGGTGGTGCGCGCCACGCGCCGCCTTTCCGAAAAGCGCATCGGCGCGCTCATCGCCATCGAGCGCGAAGTGGGACTCAACGACATCATCTCTACCGGCCGGCGCATCACCGGCGCGGTGTCCAGCGAGCTGTTGCAGACGATCTTCTACCCCGGCACTCCCATGCACGACGGCGGCGTGGTTATCCAGGGGCAGCAGGTGGCGGCCGCCATGTGCCTGTTTCCGCTCACCAGCCGGGACGACAGCCCCCGTTCCTTCGGTACGCGCCACCGCGCAGCTATCGGCCTGAGCGAGCTGACCGACGCCGTGGTGGTGGTCGTCTCCGAGGAGACCGGCGCCATCTCGCTGGCGCTCGAAGGGCAGCTCATCAGCAATCTGTCGGTCGAGGCGCTCAAGGAGCGCATGCTGGTGCTGTTGCAGCCGGAAGAAACCGACCAGGGGCGCTGGTTCTGGCGGCGGGAGAGTGGTGGGCTGTCCACTCCCACCGACTCCGCGGCCTCCACACCCACGGAAGAGGTGCGGCAATGAGCCTGCTATACGCCGTTGCCGGTCTGTTGCTGATGACGCAGGAGGTGCGCCGATGAAAAATATCGACCGGCCTACCCTGATCCTGGCCTTCGTGCTCGCTGTCTTCCTGTGGGTGTATGTCCATGCCTCCCAGGATTCACCACGCCGGGTGTTCACACGTCCCGTGCAACTGGTGGGCAAAGTGAGCGGCATCAAAACAAGCGTGCATCCGGATTATAGCACTGTCAACATCGTCATCACCGGCCGGCCCGAGGCGGTCAACGGCGTGTTGCCCGACGAAATTAAGGTCAAGGTCAATGTCAGCGATATCATGAAAGTCACTGGCAAGTCGGTGCCGCACCAGACCCTGGTGACGATGCCGAAGGGGGTCGAATTGGTCGGGAAACCGCCGACGATTACCGTCATCGCGGAGGCGCTCGAACAGAAATCCTTGCCGGTGACGATGCTCTTCATTCCCCCGCCGCCGCCGGGCACCCCGGTGGGCGAGTACCTGGTGCAGCCGACCGACGTCCCCGTGGAAGGCACGCCGGAAGCGCTGCAGCGCGTACAATACGTGACCGTGTCGCTCGATCCGAGCGAGCCGATACCGGGCGGCATGAAAATCACCCCCCGCGCCGTCGACGAGAACGGCGACCGCGTGGATGACGCCAACGTGCTGGCAGAGAGCATCCTGGTGCGCCTGGCCAGTGGTCGCGGCGCGCTGGGTACACGGAAAGTGGCCGTCCGCGTGCCGGAGTTCAGCCGGCAACCTCGTCACTACCTGGTCAGCGTGGCGAAAATTACTCCCGATCAGGTCACGTTGAGCGGCGAACCGTCGGTGCTCGCCTTACAGTCCGCCTATCTGGAGACCGATCCGCTCGATGTGTCGCAGCTTACCAAAGATACGACGCTGACCGCGCGGCTGCGCATCCCGAGCGGCCTGACGGTGGCGGAAGGCACCACCGTCCGCGTCGATCTGCAGGTCCAGCCCGCCCAACCCTGATGCGCCGGGCTGGACGTATTGGGACTCTGTATAAATCTGGTCGCCTACATATGTCAATAACAGGGATTCATACTGCCGTTTTCATGGTAAATAAGAAGGGTGAGCCTGCCGGTGTCCGGAACGATGAACGGCAGTGCTTTTCGTATAAGTAGAGGTCTGGAAAGATACATGAGTCAACCCAATCCGTATCAACTCCTGGGTGTCGCGCGCGATGCCACGCGCGATGAAGTTATGTCGGCCTTTCGCAAGAGAGTGTATGACCTTGGACAGGCAATGAGTGTCACGAGCCCCGATTACAACCGCCAGCGCTCGCAACTGTATCAGGCGGTATCCGTGCTGGCCGACCCCGCGCAGCGTAAACTGCTCGATGCGACGGTGGGAACGGTGGCGGATCCGATCAAATCCACCGATGCGCAATATATCTGGCAGATGGTCGAAAAACTTTATTCCGAGCGTCCCGATCATAATACGACGGCCTTGAATGCCATACGCGCCAGCATTCCGCTGGCAATCGAAAGCGAGAACCTGCTCATCGTCGGCATCGATTCGGTACACGGCAACCTGCTCGGTTATTTGAACTCATCGGAGACGCGCACCACGTTACGGCGCTTCCTCTCGGAAATCTGCGGGCGGTCCATGAATTTCCGCGTGGTCACCGCCGTCACCGAGAAGGAATGGCAGCTCATGCGCGATGCCGAGGAGAAAGTCCATCGCGCTCGGATGGCGAACGGCGCCTCTCACCCGGTTTCCCGCGAAGAATCCGCTGCCCCGCGGTCAGGCGGCGTGACGACAGCGCCGCCGGTCGAGCAGAAGAACGGCAATGGCGAGTGGGATGATGTGATGGAGGGATTGATGCGGCTCTGGTCGGCCACAGAATCCCGCAGTTTCCCGCAGGTCCGCGCCCGACTGATCCTGGATTCGCTGACCATGATCGCGCGCGCCGAAGCGATCGCACACGCCCACCGCATATCGGATGAAGCGCTCCAGCGCGCGCTCGGGCGGGCACTGGACCGCGTCGGCAGCCTGACGGGCACCGACAGCGCCCTTATCGCCATTGAATACCTGCGTCTTCGCGGAGAGAATCCCGGCGGAAAGTAATCGATTGGACGGTTGGAAGGTTGGGAGATTTGGTGATCGAATGAGTAGATGTAAGTGATAAGAATTAAGGTTGGGTAGCACCCGATTATTCCCAGACTTCCCACGCAATCATCCATTCATCCACCTATCCATTCATCCGTATAAACGGAGGACTATATGAGCCGCACCGTGGAACTGTTGACCTCCGGGTCAACCTTGATTATGAGCCTGCCGGCCAATGATCCCGCGCTGGCGCGCGCCGCTGCCCGCGGTGGCGCCGACGTGCTGAAAATTCACATCCGCGTGCACCACGACGCCAGCGGCACCCATTTCGGCACGCTGGCGGAGGAGCGCGAGCGCATCGCCGCCATCCTGGACGCCTTCAACGGCCCGGTGGGCATCGTCGCCGGCGCAACCGATCCTGCCACTCCGGAGGAGATGGCGGAGCTGCAGCGGATGGGCATCGATTTTTTCGACCTTTACCTGTCCCATATGCCCGCCTGGATGTGGCAACTCGAGGGGATGGCGAAGGCGGTGGCGCTGGCGCCGGACTATTCACCGCACCAAGCGCTGGCACTCGAAGCGCTGGGCGCCGACCTCATCGAGGCGGCTATCGTCCCGCATGACGGCTACGGCAAGCCGCTGTGCATGGCCGACCTGGTCGCTTACCGTGACCTGCACGACATCATCGACCTGCCCATCATCGTGCCCACCCAGCGCGCTATCCGACCCGAAGAGGCCGCCCTGGTCACCCGCGAGTGCGGCATTGAAGGCCTGATGATCGGGGCCATCGTCACCGGCAACACGCCCGACACCATCGAAGACGCCGTGCGGCGATTCAAGAAAGCACTGGAATTCTAGATTTTGGATTGTTCGTCAAGCCCGCCAGCCATGAATATCGTCTTCCTCGTCGTCTACAACCTGCTGCTGCTGATCCTCAGCCCGTTCATCTTGCTGCTGCTGCTCTGGCGGCTGCTGGTGGCCGGCAAGTCGCGGCGGGGGTTGGGGGAACAACTGGGCTTCATTCCGGGGAGCAAGCTGACTGCCGGACCGCATATCTGGGTACATGCGGTGTCGGTGGGCGAGAACACGGCGGCGAAGCCGGTGTGGCAGGCGCTGCTGCGGCTGCTGCCGGACCACCATCTTCTCCTCTCCACCACCACCGACACCGGACAGGCGACGGCGGATAAGCTCGTTAGCGAGCAGGGACGGACCATTTATTTCCCCTTCGACCTGCTGCCGTGCGTGTGGCTGGCCCTGGCGCGCGCACAGCCCGGCGTGATCGTCATCATGGAAACTGAGCTGTGGCCGAATTTCCTGGCGGTCGCGAAACGGCTCGGATGCAAGGTGATGGTGGCGAACGGCATCATCTCCGACCGCTCGCTGCGCGGCGCCACCCGCGTGCGACCCCTGTATCGGTGGATGATGGGGAACATCGACCGCTTCTGCATGCAGTCGCGGGAGGATGCCGACCGCATCGTCCGTCTGGGCGCCGTCCCCGACCGCGTGACGGTGGCGGGCAACACAAAATTCGACGAAGTGCTTACCGCGGTGCCGCTCGGCGAGCAGATCACCCTCCGCAACGCATTGGGGGTGAACCGCGATGAGCCGATCCTGCTGGCGGGCAGCACCCATCCCGGCGAAGAGGAGCCGGTGCTGCGCGCCTTCCGCCAGGTGAAAGCGGCGCATCCGAACGCGCGCCTGCTTATCGCTCCCCGCCATATTCAGCGCGCGGGGGAGATTGCGGAACTGATCACTGCTCACGGCTTCGCCGCCGCCCGCCGGACGAAGATCGCCGATGCGCCTGCCCCGCCGGATGCCGTCATCATCCTCGACACACTCGGCGAGTTAAACCGCGCCTACGCACTGTGCACGGCGGCATTCGTCGGCGGCAGTTTCGTCCCCATCGGCGGGCACAACATCCTCGAACCGCTCGGGCTGGGCAAACCGGCCCTTTTCGGCCCGCACATGGAGAAGAACCGCGACCTGGCACGCCTCGCGCTGGAGGCCGGCGTCGGGTTTCAGGTCGCCGATGCCGATGCACTGGCCGCGCGTTGGAGCGCTTTCCTGGCCGACCGTAAACTGCTCAAAGATATGGCAGGCAAGACACAGGCCGTCTTCGAGCAACATACCGGAGCCGGACAACGCTGCGCAACAGCAGCCGCCGCTTTACTCGGACGCGCCGCGGACGTGTAACACGGCGGCGGGTCGTCAACCCAACCGCTCCTTCCCTCCCAGTGCTGGGCGCAAGGCAGGCGGGACGATCACCGAGCCGTCCGCCTGCTGGTTGTTCTCGATAATCGCCAGCAGAGCGCGGTCGGTAATCATGGTCGCCGAGATGGTGTGCGGGTAGATCAGCCCCTCATTCACCCGCGCGCGGATATTCAACCGGCGGGTCTGGTAATCCAGCAGGTTGGTATTCGAGTGCGTTTCCCGATACCCGTCGAAGCCGGCGAACCAGCCTTCCACGTCATATTTCTTGTAGCCGGGCGCGGCCAGGTCGCCGGCGCAGACGCGCGCCACCCGATAAGGAATCTCCAGCAGGTCCATCAGTGCCGTTTCGTGCTGCAGGCAGTCCTCGTGCCACTGTTTGCTTTCCTCCGGACGACAGAAGACGATCTGCTCCACCTTATGGAATTGATGCACGCGGAAGGCGCCGCGCGCGGCTTTGCCGTAAGCGCCGGCCTCAGTGCGGAAGCAGGGCGAGAAGGCGCAATAGCGCAGCGGCAGCGACTCCGCCGGCAGGATTTCATCCGCGTGATACCCCACCAGTGTCTGTTCCGCAGTGCCGATCAGGCACAGATCCTGCCCCGCGATGCGGTAGATATCCTCCGGAAAGAAGGGCAGGTAGCCGGTGCCGTAAAGTGTCCGTTCATGAGCCGCCACCGGAGTGAACATGGGCGTGAAGCCATGCTCGATGAGGAGCCCCTGCGCTAGCGTGAAGATCGCCCACGCCAGCCGCGCGCCATCGCCCTTCCAATAGTAGAAGCCCGACCCGGCCACCCGCGCGCCGCGCTCCAGGTCGAGAATGTCGAGTGCCTTCCCCAGCACATCGTGCGGTTTCAGCGGGAAGTCGAAACGCGGGATTTCACCCCGAGTATACATCTCCACATTATCCGCATCGCCTTCGCCCTCCGGGGTGTCCGGCGCCAGCAGATTGGGCAGCCAGGCGAGCAGCCCATCCCGCTCCGCCTCCAGCGCGCGGCTTCGTTCTTCGAGTTCGGCGGCACGGCGTTTGATCTCTGTAGCGCGCTCCCGCGCCTCTGGCCCGCGCAGTGCTTTCCGTTTGTGCTGCAACGCGCTCAATTCGGTTGTTACCTGCCGCAACTCTACGTCAGCCGCCAGCAACCGGTCAACATCCACCGGGCACTGCCGCCTGCGACAGAGCTCGCGGATCATCTCGGGTTGCGTCCTGACCAATTTGATGTCCAGCATTACCTGCTCCTTTCAAAATGAGTGGTGGGAAAACGAAAAACCCCTCCCGCATCCGGGAGGGGTTGGGTTTCGAGATATGCGCGAGCACCCGGATGCGACGTTATGTCGACCGGGAGGAGGAGATGCTATTCACGTTATGCAGAGCGTTTGTCATCTGCTGATACTGTACCAACCATGTCCACAGCCGTCAAGGTCTATTTAAGGGGGACTGTTGATAACTAAGTTGATAACCCTGTGGATGAGTATGTGGATGAATAGCGTGGTCTGCTGCAGGTGTGCCGTATCTACCGGGGAATATTCTCAGCTGGATGTGCGTCTTTTCGCACAAGGCCTGCCCCGGTGATACGGGCGGGTTATGGACGGTGCCGTCGCGACTGAAAGGAGTCATGCGATGTTGACATGGTTGATCATCCTGGGATCGCTCGCCCTCATAGTGATCCTCATTCTCCCCTCCATCCGCGTCATCGGGCCCACGGAAGTGGGTCTGGTGATGAAGCGCTTTGGACTGACCCGGCTCACGGAGGATAACCCCATCGCCTTTCATGGCGAGGCAGGATATCAGGCGGATTTACTGATGCCCGGCTGGCGCTTCAAGCTATGGATCATGTACCAGGTAGAGAAATTCCCCTGGGTGCAGGTGCCGGCGGGCGAAATCGGCGTGGTCATCGCCCAGGTGGGCGCCCCGCTGCCCATCGGCGCCAAATCCGCCATCTACAAGAAGGAGTTCGCGAATTTCTCCGACTTGCGCGGCTTCATCCTCTGCGGCGGGCAGAAGGGCGTGCAACGGCCCGTCTTGCCGCCGGGCACCATGGTGCCCATCCATCCGGTGGCTTTCCTGATCATCACCCGTCGGCAGGCCTACGGGGTGCCGATTTCACCGGAACTGGTGCGCGCGTCGAACGGTAAGCAGTTATCGCCGGAATCTTTCGGCCTGCACCCGGAGCAGCTTGCGCTGACACGCATCCAGCCGCAGCCCATCGGTCCCGGCGGCAAGCTGGTGGACGCCATCGGCATCGTCACCGCTTACGAAGGCGATCCGCTGCCGTCGGGCGACATCGCCTGCCGGCTGGGCGGCTTTGCCGACCTCGAAAACATGGAGCAGGCGGAGTCGAACGACGCGGAGATCATCGAATTGCTGCTCGGCAGCAAGAATTCGCTGCACAACAACTACCAGGATTTCCAGGCCTTCCTGGA
>Ga0172368_10006003_pt1 | contig 13288 bp, 8 predicted proteins | sample Lak11m_FD_114540 | JGI IMG/M metagenome (GOLD analysis project Ga0172368, IMG submission 114540) | Freshwater microbial communities from Kabuno Bay, South-Kivu, Congo - kab_022012_11m | ecosystem: Environmental > Aquatic > Freshwater > Lake | place: Democratic Republic of the Congo: South-Kivu...
AGTCTTCAGTCCTCAGTCTTCAGTCCTCAGTCTTCAGTCCTCAGTCTTCAGTCCTCAGTCTTCAGTCCTCAGTCTTCAGTCCTCAGTCTTCAGTCCTCAGTCTTCATTTCTTTTTTGGTGGACTGCAGACTGCGGACTGCGGACTGCAGACTGCGGACTTAGTTCTTTTCCGCCAACCTGATGTTTTTTATCACTTTCACGGCGGTATTTCCGGTGAGTTTGCCATAGGTCTGGTCTCCGATCATCATCACCGGGGCGAGCGAGCAGCAACCCAGGCAGGCTACCGACTCCAGAGTGAATAGCCGGTCGTCAGTTGTTTCTCCGTCCTTTACCTTCAGGGCCTCTACAATTGCTTCAGTGATCTCCTTGGCATTCTGGACATGGCAGGCCGTACCGTGGCACACCTTGATGATGTTCTTCCCAACAGGTTTCAGCCGGAACTGGGCATAAAATGTGGCTACTCCGTACATATCACTGAGCGGCAGACCGGTTCCGGCTGAAATTTTTTCAAAGGCCTCACGCGGGATAAAGCCATAAAGTCCCTGGACCCCCTGGAGCAGCGGGATCACACTGCCCTTTTTCCCTTTGTACTTCTTGATCAACGGATCGAGCAGGGTGAGGTCAATCGCTTCTGTCCCGGTTATGGTCTCTTTATGATACAGTCTGGTAATTCGCATAGTTCTGATGTTTCTATTTTGTGGTTTCCTTTTTTTCTTTTTTAAACGTGATCACTGAGATCCTCTTTTTCCCATCCATCCGGATGGTCAGGGATTTCTCAAAATGAACGATGGTGAAGTAATCTGTTTTCCGGATATCAGGCTGGCTCCTGAGAATGTCGTACCTGATAAAGCTATCGGAAAGTTCAGGCTGCACACAGAAATACCCTATATTCATCGAGGTTACATTATGGAAGAAGTGTGAACCCGAAGAGGCATCCAGAGGGAATCCCTCAAAGCTGGTTTCAACAATCACTTTTGCATTGGATATCTGAGGCCAGGAGATCGGGACCCCAATCCATTTATCGCGTGTACCCCATCTTCCCGGACCGATGAGAATGTATTTCCTGTTCTCCCTGATCATCTCGGTATTGATCCTGCCCATCTCATCGGCCATCTGGAGAGTAGCTGTCTTGTCGAAGGTCTCAGGATCTACAAATACCACATCGTGAATGTCTTCAACGATCCCATTCCCCATCTCCTTCTCTGAATAGAGCAGGATCTCTTCATCGGGGATGGTTTTCATATCTATCACAAAATCGGTTGCATTCCCAATAAGCGGTTTGATCTGCAGCAGATAAAAAGAGGCTTTGTTTTCTGCATCCTTGTTGAGGTCAACGGCAAATTCAATCTCTACCGGCGAGCCAAGCGCTTCCTGAACAATATCCAGGACCACTTCAATCGTTTTTGCGAGCGGGATATAGTTATACTTCAGGATATCGGCAAAGTTGATCACCCTGGGACCCGGATAGTTCAATCCGGGCATGATCCGGTTGTTTTCAGGACTGTAAACAGATGCAATATGTTTGATTGTGCCATGCCTTTCGGCATCATCAATATCGAGTTTACGCAAACCGGCGTCTTCACCCTCCTGCAGATTAAGATCCTTTTTGGCCAGGTCAACTGCATAGAAATAAACCTGGCTCCCTTTCAACTGGTCTTCAGGTGAATTGATCTCCAGGTTAGGATAATGAGGGGCAAACCGGAATGCTTTCTCACCCTCCACCACAAAACGTCCCAGTCCGAGGGCAATCACGGCAAATCCCTCTTCAGGCTTCATGTGGGCAAACGGGTAATAATTGTAGGATTGAGCCACACCGCTGATATGAGGATAGTAGAGATCCTCATGCTGGCTTCCTACCACCTCCTGTATAACAACGGCCATCTTCTCCTGTTCAATACGGTAATTGACTGCTTCGATATACCCCTTGGCTGTTGGGGAGTATACCGATGCATAAACGAGTTTTATGGCATCCTTCAGCTGCTCAAGCCTTACTTTTGGATCGGGATGGTCGTTGGGAATCAGGTAGGTCTCAAAGATCCCGGCAAACGGCTGGTTGAGGGAGTCCTCAAAAAGGCCTGATGAACGGATCGCAAGCGGCTTCTGAAGATGCCGGATAAGGACCTTCAGTTTCCTGATCAGGGTCTCAGAGAGTTTCCCTTCTACAAACCACTTGCGTATAAGTTGATAGTCGTCCTCCTGAACGGCCCTTTCCCGGAGGTTGTTCCGGTCGAGGAAGTATTCAAATTCATCGGTACCAACGATCGATGTTGTCGGAGTCAGGATATTGATATTTGGTATATGCCGGGAGAAATCATAATTGTAAATGAGGGTGTTTACAAATGCCAGTCCGCGCCCTTTTCCCCCGAGGGATCCTTCCGTCAGGCTGACAATATTTGTTGGGTCGGTGATTGCCGATTCCTCGAACGGAATCACCTTCCCCCTGCTTTGTTCGTTCCGGAAATGTGAGATCACTGAGATCAGGTACTCACGCAGACTGGCGGCATCTTTGAAGTCTGTTACCTTCGCAGGATTGAGGATTTTTGCAGCCTGGATCTCTCCGCGTGCAGTCAGCCACAATGAAAAGTGGTCTTTCCGGGCATGGTAAAGGAGCGATTCCTCCGGGATGGTTTTGAGCCGGTCTTCGAATTCCTTGAGAGAACGTGCCATCCCAATTTGTTTGCCCTCATTATCCCGGTATATGAAGTTTCCAAAACCAAGGTAGTGCGTGATGAAGCTTCTGAAGTCGACCAGCAGGGTCTCCGAGTTCTTGTTGATGAACGATGCTTTCAGTTCATAGGCTTTTACTGCGTTGGCATCGTTGGACGACTGAAGAACTATCGGAAGCTCCCGGATCTCTTTCCGGGTCTGGTTAACAAGTGAGAATCCGGCTGTTTCACTGAGTTTCCCGTCCTTTTTAAACTTCACATCAGAGATCAGGCAGAGGACAAACTCTTTGTACTTGTTGAAGATGTACATGGCCTCCTCATAGGTCGATGCCAGGAGGATCTTCGGGCGGGCTTTCAGACGAAGGATGCGATAAAGCTCATCCGTTGTTACATCTTCGATGATATGCTTGGTTTGTTCCAGTACAATATTGTAAAGCATGGGCAGATAAAGGGAGTAGTACTGAGGGGAATCTTCAACCAGGAGGATCACCCTCACCATCCCCAGCTTCGTATCATTCTCCACATTGATCTTGTCCTCCAGGTAGTTGATCATGGCGAAGAAGATCCTGGTATCGCCGTTCCAGACAAACACCCTGTCGATCCAGCTGAGCCTCTCAGGTTCAGTTTCGAACATTGCCAGATTGGTATTACTGTTCAGCAATAAAAAGACAGGGATATACTGGAATTCACTTTTTATCACCTTGCTGAGTTCCACGGGAAACTGCTTGTCGACACCCATCATGATAATGACCAGGTCGTAATGTTTTGAATGCAGTTGGTCCATCACCTCATCAATGGAAGAGACTCCGGTAATGCGGGGCATTGTACTTAAACTCAACTGGTAAAACTGCCCGAGCACATATTCTGAGAAACGCCCCTCCTTTTCGATACTGTAGGCATCGTACAGGTTGGCCACCAGAAGGATCTCCCTGACTTTAAAGGGCATCAGGTCGTGGTAAATATCCCTGTTGTTATTTGTACGGTTCAGAAATGACTGTAGCAAGTGACGACTGGAGTTCATATCAACCCCATTGACATCTTTGTCCTTCGTGTTTTCAGGCCGTGAAGTGCTCTTCTTGAGTATTGCTTTTCCTTTGATCGAGTTTAAATAACCGGTAATCAGGTTGGCCAGGTTAATAATCAGGTCACGCTCCTCCTCCAGAAAGGGTCCTTCAAAAGCCTGGGGGAAGGCCTTTGTATAACAGATCTCTATCGATCCGGCCTGGTTGTCGATTGTTTCAAATACCTGGATCTGTTTCCATTGTGTGTCACGGTAATTGGGACACTGAACTTCGGTATTCCCGTGTCTGATCCGGCAAACAGTAAACTCAGGATATTGCCAGGCACGTGGCAGGATAAGGCAAATCTGGTGAAGGGCCTCATCGGGAGGGGTCCCGGTTCGCAGGATACTTGTCGTCTGGTTGATCGCCGAAAGTTCTTTCAACCTCTCTGTTGTAACATATCTCCCCTCTCTGCCCTTGATAGCATTGAGGTATCCTTCGATCAGGCTGGTGAGGATGTTGATCAGGTTACGCTCTTCCTTCAGAAAAGGGCCCTCATATGCTTTCGGAAACTTCTTCAGGTAGAATACCTCAAGTGAACCCATCAGGTTATCGATGGTTTCAAATCCCTGTTCCTGCTTCCACTGAGTTTCCTTGAATTTGTTGGTGGTAAATTCCATCTCATCAAAGCGGATCCTGACAACGGTGTCCTTCGGGTACTGCCATGCTTTTGGAAGAATCTGGCAGATCTTTGTAAGTGTATCAGGGATGGAATTATTCTCCTTAAGCAGGGCAGTGGTTTGGTTTATTGCCGTAAGTTCCTTGATCCGTTCACGATTGTTTATCTGGAGTTTCTCAAGGTCATCCGAGTTGGCAGGAGTTCGTCCGCCGCGCTTTCTTTCTTCCTTACCTGGCATGCTGAAAAGAGGGATAATCGTGACAAAATTAACACAACTTTCGTAACAGAAAAAAATAAAAACCAGTCGGTGAACAAGATACGAATCATACCGAAAGGGGATTCAGTAAAACACGGACATCGTATCAGAATATCTCGTAAGTGCTTGAAAATAAGCAAATGATATTTAAAAAACAAGACAAAATAGTTGTTTGGGTTGAAATTTTTTATTTAATATTGTGAAATTTTTCACACAAAAGCTATTAACTAAAAAATTTCTCTATGTCTTACGCTTATCAAAAACAATTAGATGAGTTCATGGCAAAGATCATTGCCAAGAATCCGGCTGAACCTGAATTCCACCAGGCAGTACTTGAGGTAGCCGAGTCGCTGATCCCTTATATTGAAGAGCATCCTGTTTACAAGGCCAACAGGATCCTGGAACGGATCGCTGAACCCGAACGGGTAATCATTTTCCGTGTTCCATGGCTGAATGACAAAGGCGAAGTTGAAATAAACCGTGGTTTCAGGATTGAAATGAACAGCGCGATCGGACCTTACAAAGGTGGCTTGCGTTTCCACCCGACTGTGAACCTCGGCATCCTCAAGTTCCTGGCATTTGAGCAGGTACTAAAGAACAGCCTTACAACCCTGCCTATGGGTGGTGGAAAAGGTGGCAGTGATTTCGATCCCAAAGGAAAGTCAGACAATGAAGTGATGAAATTTACCCAGAGCTTCATGAGTGAATTATTCCGTCATATTGGCGCGGATACCGACGTACCAGCCGGCGACATTGGTGTTGGCGGACGTGAAATCGGTTTCCTGTTTGGTCAGTACAAGAGGTTGAAAAATGAATTCACCGGCGTTCTTACCGGGAAAGGAATTGATTGGGGCGGAAGCCTGATCCGACCGGAAGCTACCGGTTACGGGCAGGTTTATTTTGCAGAAGAGATGCTGAAGACCCGTGGTCTGGATTTCAAAGGCAAGATCTGCACAGTTTCCGGTTCGGGTAATGTAGCTCAGTACGCAACTGAGAAAGCCACTGAACTGGGAGGAAAAGTTGTCACCCTCTCCGACTCTGAAGGCTACATTCATGATCCGAAAGGCATAGATGCCGAGAAACTCGCCTTCGTTATGAACCTGAAGAACGTGAAACGCGGACGCATCAAGGATTATTGCGACAAATACCCCGAAGCGCAATTCTTCTCAGGCAAACGGCCATGGGAAGTCAAATGCGACATTGCTCTCCCCAGCGCCACACAGAACGAGATCAACGGCGAAGAAGCTACCCTGCTGGTCAACAACGGTTGCTACCTGGTATGCGAAGGAGCCAACATGCCTTCCACACCGCATGCCATTGAAGTGTATCTCGAGAAGAAAATCCTGTACGGACCTGGCAAAGCTGCCAATGCCGGTGGAGTAGCCACATCAGGACTTGAAATGTCACAGAATTCACTGCGGTTGTCATGGACCCGTGAAGAGGTTGACACACGCCTGCACAACATTATGATCAATATCCACAAAAATTGTGTGAAATACGGTACCGAATCCGATGGATTCATCAATTACGTCAAAGGCGCCAATATCGGTGGTTTTGTAAAGGTTGCCGATGCCATGTTAGCTCAGGGACTCGTTTAACTCTCACATACTCTTTTAAATCTGACAGCCGGGCTGTTCTGAATTTCAGGACAGCCCTCTGTTTTTTTCATCAGGCAGGTACCAGAAAAGCAGCGCATTGAAAAAAGCATAAAATACAACCCCCGCCTGATTTTCAAGCATTGATTCCACCAGGATATTCATGCTGAAGAGGATGATGAAGAAGAGGTAGATGAAATCTTTCCTGAGGAAGGCAAGGAGAGCTGGCCAGGCCAGCATGGTTAAAAGAATCGCCAACCCCACAAGTCCTATTGACAGGGTCGTTTGCAAATATTGGTTGTGCGCATCGAGCCGCTTGGTATAAGCGTATTTTATCCCACTCGTTTCATACTCATCCAGAAGGGCGTCTTTAACATTTCCTGTTCCAACACCGAAAAAAGGGTGGTCACGAATGATATTCAGCGAGGACCTCCATATCAGGATCCTTTCAGCGGTCGATTCAGAAGCATCAGGGTCCACATTCTGCAAATTTCCCATGGCTCCGGCAGTGGTCTTTACCCTGAGCATTGTAGCGGGGCTCAGGAGCATCATGACGACCATCGTTACTGCGAGTGAAACCGGGTAAAAGGTTGCCTTCCGTTTTCGTTTCGAAAAATAGAGCAGGACAGCGTACATCAGGTAGATCACCAGCAGACTGATCATGCCCATTTTTGAACTGATCAGTACAATCATCAGTGTAAAGTAGATCATAAGCAACGTGATCCCTGTCAGCTGCCAGCGCGACATCGTAAATACATTTTCCGTGAACCAGGCCATTACCAGGATGACCGCGAAACCCAGGAACATGGAAAAATAACTGGTGTGATGCACTAATGATATATAGGAATAGTACATGTATTTCGGATTCCCTGTGGCAAGGAACCAGTTGGAGGCCACATACGTACAAAGCAAAGCAGCAAAAAGACAACCGGCTACGTAAGAGAAAAAGAGGTATCGGACGCGGATAATTCTGTAAACCTCGGGTTCAAATGTGGCAAACAGCAACGGGAAGATCCCCATGGATAATTTTACGGTGATGTCGAACTCTCCGTAAACCATGTTATCGGAGTACAGGAGCCCGGCAAGGTAGAGGAGGTAAAATATCAGGAACAACAGGATATGCAATCGCTTTCGTTCCAGAAAGATCCGTTTGGCCTTGGCGATGAACCGCATCTCGACGATCCAGTTTATCACCATAAACCCGATAAAGAATTTGGCAAGAACGTTATTCACCGGGATACAGAAACAGAGGCAAACGAGAAACAGCACATACATGTACCTGTGGAACAGCCCTATCCATTCCCAGATCTTTCGCCAGGTGACCTTTTTCCCATTAATCCTCTTCAGGTCGCCGGTTGTTTCTCTCATATCCATTGCCCAAAAATAGGTATTTTATCACTCCGGTAAGGTATCCCGAACCGTAACTCATATGAAGGACAAAGAAGATCAGTACCAGACCGGGAATCTTCCCGATCCGATGAGCCAGATCATATGCAACCACTACAGCCAGGATCAGGTAGAGGCTGATCAGGCCGAAGTAGCATGCCATGATCCATTGGCTGAAAAAGGATCCAATCCCTCCGGCAATCAGGAAAAGAACGAATAAAAAAGGAACCAGCTGCCGCGAGGTGGTGATGGTCCGGTGTTTTTTGTTGACGTAAACTTTCCACAGCCCATACTGGAAGTATTGTTTAAAAAGCCTGCTGACCGAACTTCTCACATGGTATTTTGAGACGATGGATCTATCCAGCCAAAGCTTGTAACCATGCTTTAATACCCTGAAATTGAATTCATCATCCTGGTTTCGTATCAACGCCTCATCAAAGAGGCCTATCTTGTCGAAGACCTCCTTCCGGTAAGCTCCAAATACCACGGTATCCACATACCCGTCTTTCAGGCCGGTTCTGAAGTATGCATCACCAACACCGAAAGGGGATGACATGGCATGGCCGATCAACTGCGAAACCGGATTTTCGAACTGATTGATCAGAACACCACCAACTCCGGCTGCATCTGGATGTTCCCGAAGACTTCTGACACAATGAACCAGGTAGTCTGGAAGCACCTCAGAATGAGCTCCAAGGATCACAATGACATCACCGGATGCATGTTTTATCCCCAGGTTCAATGCCTGCGGGGTGGTTTGCTGCTGGTTGATCAACAAGTGGACGATGGGATGTTTCTCCGCGAACGCTTCGACAATTTGCTGGGTCCCGTCATCACTCCTGCCGTCGCAGACAAACACCTCAAGCAATTCTTGCGGGTAATTCCCGTCCATGATAGATTGCAGGCATCTGCCGATATAGGATTCTTCATTCCGGCATGGGATAACTACAGAAATCCGGGGATCAGTCATTTCCTGCAACTTTGGTATAAAGATCTCCCATCTTGTCCAGGTTGTTTTCAAACAGGTAGTACTTCATAACCTCTTGCTTTGCCTTGTTGCCCATTTGTGAACGAAGTTCAACGCCGGTGATCAGTTTGAGCATTGCCGAAGCCGCTGAATCAGCATCTTCAGACGGAACAACGAATCCGTTCTCCCCATCGGTAACCAGCTCAGGCAGTCCTCCCACATCCGATACTATGGCAGGATTTCCGTACATAAACGATTCAAGGACAGAAACTCCGAAACTTTCGTACCGGGAAAGATTTACAAAGATATCAATCAATCCGTGATATTTTGCGACCTCACTGTAAGGCACAGCTCCTGTGAAATGAACCTGCCGGGCAATCCCGAGTTCAGATGCCAGATTGCGGTAAACATCCAGCTTTGGACCGCCTCCCACAACCAGAAGTTTAACAGGAAGGTCTGCATGTTCAGAGACGATTTTATGAAAAGCCCTGATGGCGATATCGACACCATAGGTCTCAGACATCGTCTTCACCACACCAACAATAATCTCTCCTTTCTGAAACGGGGAAATTGCCGGCGGAGAATCAGCGAACGTTCCTTCAATCCCAAACGGGATCACCTCGACAGGTTTTGTTGTGTAAAGCATGGTTTGATGCCGGAGGTACTGGCTTGCTGCGGTAACTGCATCACTCTTTGCCAGGATAAATTTCAGCACCCTCCGGTTAAATGATGATCTCAGGGGGAAATCCAGGATATCACTGCCCCACGTGCTTACTATAAAGGGAGAGGAGGCCGTTAAAGCACCCAACAAGCCGTAGCTGGTGGCATAATGGGCATGGACCAGGTGCGGACTTACCTTCTTTACATATTTTCTTAACGCCCGAAGGGAAAACAGGTACCTTGATTTGGAAATCCCCGATGCCCGGGGATCCGAAAATTTATTCACAGGCGCCCAGAAATCAACGGAACTGTAAAAATCAAGGAGCGACGGATCTATCGGATTCAGGCTGAAGAGAAACAGATCGTAGCCCCTGCTGCGAAGTCCCCGAACCCATTTCTGGGTATGTGAAGAGTTGATATCAGAGAGCAATAAGACCTTCATTTCGCTTTACTGCTTTCCAAGAAAGAACGATCGCGGACGCAGCACCTTATCGAAAGCAAAATACTGGGCAAGGACAAAATCCTCCCCGTCATTAACAAGGGCATAAAACCGGTCGAGATCGTATCTGATCTCGTTTCCGTTTATGTCCTCCTCACCGTACCCCTCTCTGAAGAACGTTTTGACCGTCCTGCTTATTCCGCCGGTATCAGTAACGGTAATGATGGTAAATGGTGTGGAGGAAAGGATCGAGTCTTTTCCGGGGACATCTATTTCGCTCAAGATTCCTTCGAAATTAAGGTTTCGAAAACCTGTCAGGAAATTCAATGCCGCTGAAGTATCAAACCCTGGAACCGGTTCCATCTCAGGATAGGAGTAGAGGGAAACCGACATATTGTTGTTGTTGGTGATCACGTAGGATTCATTTTCCCTGACAGGGATCTCTACTTTCACGGAAGCAATCTGCGGGAACTCTTTCTTGAAGATCGTGTAATCTCTCCAGGCATATGTCATCGGGGTGAATCTTGGTGAAACAAAGCCCCTGAATCCGGGGATATAGATCACGAACGGGACAGATGAGCCTTCCATAAGCATATAACTCCCGCGGTTGCTTTGTGTGGCACCTCCGACATAAAAGACTTTTGTGAGCTTTTCGTGCGGGAACCACCTGACGGTATTGAACATATCTATCCTGTATACCTCCTGGTAGATCTCAACTTTCACCGAATTCACCGCCAGCTCCCTGATCACCGTGTTATGGGCAGCCTGGGCAACAGGCTCTTTCACCGCCAGGTTGAACATCGTCTGGAGCAACATGTCTATATTGAATTTCGAGGCCAGGTATTTGTCGTTGACCTTCCAGTTCCCGTTCTCCTCTTTGCTGAGTGTGACCATGTTATTGTTTTTGTCTGACATGAAGATCCTTGTGACAGATGCCGTGTCGGTTACGGCAAATTCGGTCAAAGCGCTCTGAAAGGTCATATCCGACCTGGTAAAGTAAAGTACGGCAGCTGCAATGGCAAGGACCAGGACGACGATGATAATGACGCGGTTTTTCTTCATAACATGTCAGGTTTTTTTCCATATCTTTTTCTCCGAATCTCGAATTTGATCAGGCCGAATCCGACGATCAGCAGGATCGGAAGGATGACATTTACTGTCTGCCAGATGTGTTTCTGAGCGGAAAGCTTTGTCTTATCAAGGAGTCTCAGCTTCAGTTCCCTCGACCGGATAGAGATCAGTCCCGAATCATCACACAGGTAGTTCATGATGTTGATCAGCAGCTCCTTATTCCCGAACGTCTGGCCTGTATACTGATCGTATCCCATGGGTAAGGGATATTTCCGGGTGATATGGTACTGGTTTTTGGCGATATCTCCATCGGCAATCACCACCATCCTTGTCGGCTGACTTTTCTGCCGGATGCCGAGGTCCTTGTTCAGTTCGATCTCGGGAGGAAGCCTGAAGAGGTAAGCAGAGGTGAACTCCCCTTCCAGCAGTACCGCAACGGGTTGCGGCCCGCTTTTATACATCCGCGGATCGGGTTCATCACGGAGGATCTCCAGATCGATCAGAACGGGTGCGTTGGAGATCCTTGAGTAGGGCGAGGTTGAGAGAAGCACGGTTTTTTTCACCCCCGGTGCTTCAACGGTATCGATGGAGCTGATAAACTCGGTTTTGATGGCGTTCAGGCCATTCACAACAGGATGGTTGCCGGCCGGCGTGATCAGCGGAAAATAATACCACGGAAAAAACTCAAACTGTGGCTGGTCTCCAACCTGGCCAGTTTTTACCGGGATAGGAAGTGAGCTCAGATCCATCAAGAGATTCTTGTTGAGCCTGACACCGTAAGAAAAAAGCATCTCATCGAGGTTGATATCGTTGGCAATCCCCATGGTGGAAGAAGTTTGCTGCAGACTGTCCATTTTGGCAAACACCGGATCGATCATCCAGAGCACCCTTCCGCCCCGCATAATATACTGGTCAATAAGAAACTTATCCTTGTCATCAAACCGCCTTTCGGGGCCGGCAATGATCAAAGCCCGGTACTTGTTCACCAGTGGGGAGCCTGATGAGTCGGTCTTCAGCCTTACGGTGAGGCTGTTGATCTTACCGTCAACGGCAATCCTCTCTGTGTTATAGTACTCCGACAATGCATCTTCCAGGTCGACCGTCAACTCCCTCGCCAGTTCTCCCTGCCCTTCCAGGATGGCAATTCTGGGTTTGGCTGTGTTGATGAGTTTTTCAATTGCATTCCCGAGGTTGTACTCAAGCGCCTGGATGGAGTTGTTCAGCACTTTCTGCGGATCCTGACCCGTTTGGGTCATCAGGAGCTGGACAGGCAATTCTCTTCCCCTGTAAACCACGATCGCTCCCGGGAAGATGATCAGCTGGGATGATTCGCCCTTGTCTGTCACCCGTAAATCCGTTGGCTGAAGTCCCTGTTCGGCAAGCAGCCTGTATGTATCGTTTCGGTCCCGGGCGTTGGCGCTGGCCGATGGATTGATGAATTCGAAGTGGACATGGTCGCTGTATGCCCTGAATTCGTTCAGCATATCCCTGGTCTCGTTGGAAAGACGGCGGAACCCGGATGGTAGCTCCCCCTCCAGGTATACCCTGAAAAAAACATCATCATCAAGGCCCTTCAGCATAGTCTTTACCGCAGGAGAGAGCGAAAACCTTTTTTCGGCCGTCAGGTCAACACGGGTAAAGAGGAACGAAGCGATCACGTTGACCAGCACGAGAATGGCAATCCCCAGGGTGACCTGCAGGATGTTGTTCCATTTGATATTTCTCGTTTTCCGACTCATCAATTCAAGGATGCGATTTACAATTTACAATTTACAATTTACAATTTACAATTTACAATTTACGATTTACAATTTACAATTTATGATCTCCTTGTCTACTTGTCCGCTTGTCAACTTGTCCACTTGTCCACTTGTCCGCTTATCCGCTTGTCTCACCACTTCCTGCTCTCCAGTTTCAACCTCGTCAACAGAATAAACAGCGCCATCACGCTCAGAAAGTAGATCAGGTCTCGGGTGTCGATCACGCCACGGCTCATGGAGGAGTAGTGGTCATTCAGTCCCAGCGACCGGATCAGCAGCCCTGTTTTTCCGGAGATGACGAACGTATAGATAAACTCAAACCCGATATACATGAAAAAGCTTAGGAACACCGCAAGGATAAAAGAGACGATCTGGTTATCGGAAAGGGAGGAGGCGAAGATCCCGATCGAAACGAATGTTCCTCCGAGAAGGACCAACCCGGCGTAGGATCCCCAGATGCTTCCCAGGTCGAGGTTTCCCGGCGGCAATCCCAACCGGTAAACCGAATAGACGTATACCAGCGTAGGGATCAGAGAAAAAAGGACCAGCACCACCCCGGCAAAAAATTTGGCCAGGATCACCTGCATATCGGTCACGGGCTGGGTCATCAGCAATTCGAGAGTTCCGCTTCGTTTCTCATCGGCAAACGACCGCATGGTGATGGCCGGTATCAGAAACAGGAAGACGAACGGGCCGAGTAAAAAAAGTCCGTCAATATTGGCATACCCGAAATCGAAGATATTGAACTGCAGCGGGAACACCCAGAGAAAGAGCCCGATAACGAGCAGAAACACCACGATCACGATAT
>Ga0172368_10006004_pt1 | contig 13288 bp, 9 predicted proteins | sample Lak11m_FD_114540 | JGI IMG/M metagenome (GOLD analysis project Ga0172368, IMG submission 114540) | Freshwater microbial communities from Kabuno Bay, South-Kivu, Congo - kab_022012_11m | ecosystem: Environmental > Aquatic > Freshwater > Lake | place: Democratic Republic of the Congo: South-Kivu...
ATCAGCCAATGCGGCCGTTTCGCAAGCCAGAAAGGTGCTGTCCTCCCTGGGTCCGCTGCGCTTGTTGATCGAAAAACGAGATGACGACCCGTGCCCGGAAGCGTTGAACCCGTTATTCGGCAAAGAATCGGCATAAGTAAGGTTCGAAAGACAGATTCACTGTCTGGAACATAAGCTAGCGGTCTCATCTCCCTCGCAGCTCACCCGCCGCCTCCACCATGGCGGAAAAATTCTCCACCGGGATGGGTGGATTTATTTCGCTGGAGGAGGCGACGAACAGGCCGCCGGTGCGCAGCGCGTCCGTCTCGCGGAGGTGGCGGTGCACTTCGGCGCGCACCTGCTCTGGCGTGCCGCGCTCCAGCAGGTCCACGCCGTCCACCCCGCCGGCCCAGACGAGGGGCGGCCAGGCATTTTTCAGCTCCACGATGTCCATGCCCACCGCCGGCTCCAGGCAGTAAAAGCCGTCCACGCCGCTAGCGATAAGGTCGGGGATGGCTTTTTTATAATTGCCGTCGCTGTGGTAGAGCACGGTGACGCCGTGCTGGTGCCACGCTTCCGCCAGCCGCGTGATATAAGGGTAATGCTCCTTCGCCAGGAAATCGGGCGGGAAGATCGGCCCCTGCTTGGTGGCGAAGTCCTCCGGGATGAGGATGACCGGCGACAGCGCGGCGTCGGCGGCTGCGTGCACCCGCCGGATCTCCCGTGCGGTAGACACCTCCAGGAAATCGCCCAGCACGCCGGGGTAATCCTCGTAGAAATAGGTGAATAGCTCCAGTCCCATGTCGTTGAACACACTGCAGAAGTTGGTGAAGCTGAAGTTGCAGATCACCGTGCCGCCGACCAGGCGCTGCAGGCCGGTCATATAGTCGCGATATACTGCCCGCTCGGTATCTCCATCGAATGGCGCCCGGCACAGCGCTTCCGTCCGACGCAGCAGCCAGTCGCGCGCCCCCGCCGCATCGGCGAAGGGGCGGCTGACATGCCAGGTAGTCCAGTTGTCGTGCTGCAGGACGAAGCCGTCCGGGGTCGTCTCCCGCGCCGTGCCGCACGGCGGAGTCGGTGGGAAGCACATATCCAGCGTCTGCCGGATGGCGGCGCAAATATCCTCAACCGTGTAGTCGAAACCGTCTATGTGCTTTCCCGTGTAGCGCGCGATGACGCCCGGGTTGTAGCTCAACTGGTCGTGCAGCGCCGCGCGGTCCACCGGCTGATGGCGAAGCGTGCGCTCTACCCGCTCGCGTTTGGTGAGGGTATCAGTTGGGAATAGCTGCTCGGATGCCATACAAGACCCACGATCGACCGGTTGAATTGAAAAATATCAGAACCGCCGCACTTTCTGATCCTCGAAGAACATCTCCCACTTTTGCGCCAGGTAATATTCGTAGTTCGCCAGCGGCGTGTCCGGCGGCAGGGCATAATCCAGGGCGGGGATGTAGCCGCCGGCTTTTACCAGCGGCCGGATGCGGCGCAGCTCGGCGTTGATGGCGTTGCGGCCCGCGAGGACTGCCCGATGATCGATGCCGCCGTAGAGGGCAAGCCGCGGGTACTGCTCGCGCAGCGCGAGCGGATCGTCGCCGGCGGCGACCGTGCAGGGAAGGCAGGCATTGATGCCGGCCTGCTGCAGCAGCCCCAGCAGCCCGCCGGCCAGCCCCGTGCCGCAAAGGGCGATCACACCGATCTTTTTGCGGAGGGTGGCGAGCAGCTCCGTATAATAGCGCTTCATGAACTCCTGATACAGGTTGGGAGTGAGCGGGATGCGCGCCGGGCCGATGAGCGTCTCGTCGATGATCACGAAATCGAGCGATGTCCGCGCCATCACCATCTCCAGCAGCTCGCGGCAGAACTGCAGGTGGTGCAGATTGATGCGGTGGATCATCGCGGGACTGCTGAAATAGGTGCGCGCCAGCGCATCCGGCCCCAGCAGTTCGAGCTGGCAAGTGTAGAAACCCCACAGGTACAGGCCGACCGCTGCCTCATCTCGCTCCAGCGCTTCCAGCCGGTGCGACCAGTCGGTGATCAGCCGCTGCGGATCGCCTCCCCGGCGTCTGGTGGCGACGGCTTCCATGTCGGCCGCGGTTTTCAAGGTGAGCACATTCGCGCTGGGCGAGCGCGGGGTGAAGAACGTCGTTTCCTGCTGCGTCTCCCCCATCAGCGCCGCCAGGTGGGGCGAATGCCGCCCCGTGGGCAGCGTCACACCCATGGACCCGTGGTCGGTCAGCAGACAAAGCGCAAAGCCGCGGTCCAGGCCGAAATATTTTTCCACCTGTTCTTCGGTGTCCACCGTAACCGGCAACCCCTGCGCGTGCCAGGCGTCCAGACAGGCGTATCCGGAGTCCATATACGGCAGCCGGTCCGTATCCTCGAATAACAATGTCTGGATAAAACGATCCCGCTGGCTCATGCCGTTCCTCATCGATGCAATATGTAAATTCCTTCTTCTGCCATCTTCCGAAAGTTCCTTTCATGGAGTATCATAGGGGTATCAGTACCACTCGTGCTCTTACTCATATTTACGTTAGATACGTATACTTATAGCCTTATTCATACGCTGACTCTTACTTATACTCGCGGCGGCTCGTCTCATCGTTTGCTGATACTCAACGACTTAGATATCGCCTGAGCAGAAGATCGCCGCCAGCCGCCGAAAAATCGCGATTTATGGGACATTTTGGGACATTTGCGGTCATCCAGGTTCCGGCTCCACCTGGTTAGGAGGGAGAGTAATCCTTACTCGGTCAAATACTCGACAGCTTGTCGAGAAAAAGGCCGTATACGACTCATCTGGATTCATCTGGCTTTATTCAGGTTCCGGCTTCGCCGGGTTAAGAGTATGAGGGAGAAGAAAGGTATGTGATCTCCTTCGGAAAGGAGTGGACCATGGCAAACAAAGGCATATTTTTTGCATTACCTCCGCTCGAAGAAAAACGGTTGCTCACTGCGGAGGACGACGACGCGCTGCTGGGCGTGATCCAGGCGGACCTGGTCGATGAATGGGACGTGGAGCGGCTGCAGGACGTAGAGGAGTCGTGGAATGCGCTGCACCGCTGCCTGAGCGACGGCACGCTGCACTGTAAGGGCAACTCGCCTCTGGTAAAATGCGTGCTGGGCGGGCGGCAGTTATACAGTGGGAAGGATTATACCGCCTCCTACCTGACCGCCGAAGAGGTGAAGGCGATGGCCGCGGCGCTGACGCCCATCTCGCGGCAGTGGTTTCGGAAGAAATATTTTGGGATGGAAAAATATTCATTTTTCCACTGGAATGGCTACCAGGGTAAGATCGACGTGAAAGACTTCGAAACCACCTGGCTCCGCTTCACCGAGACTCGGGCTTTTTTTCAACAGATGGCAACTAACGGGTTAGCCATGCTCTTCACCGTGCACCGGTAAGACGAACCGGCAGGCGGAACCAGCGGGGCGGCATTGTAATACTCGGCTGTAGAACCAGCACTGTATGGAAGCCTGGCGATAGCCGCGCGCCTGGTGTTAATTTATAGTGCCTGGCAACCTTCAGGTAGGGTCGCCTCCGGGCATGATGATTTGGTCCCGGGCGCGCGGCTATCGCCAGGCTTCCACACAATGCTGGCCCTATAGCCGGGCACTTTTCATTTTGCATTATCCCGATGGACAGGAGGTGTCTTGATGCGCTGGATACTCGCCTTGACTCTCCTCTACGCCGCCCTCGCCACGCGGGCGGACGGGATTGCCTACGGCAAGAGCTTTATGATGCTGCGCGAAACCGACCAGGCGGCGGTGATTAACATAGACGAGAAGACGGTCGATGTCTCCATGTTCATCGCCATCAGCGGTATACCGGCAGGGGAGACGATCACTTATGTGCTGCCGTTCTGGTATCGGTCTGATGGATTCGCGATGGAAGAAATGGATTCACGTGATTACCGGTGGAAATACGTAAACCCGGTTGGCGATAAAATCGAACGGATGAATCGGATCGCCGAGGGAAAAGCGCATGTGAACGTGCTGAAAGCCGCCGGTGTTTTCGGGTTGGGCTTTCTCGGGCCGTTCCTCATGGATCCCGAAGGACGGCCGCGGCAGGGCGTAATGACCGGTGCGGCCACAGCCTCATCATCCCTTGTCCCATATGAAGTTCACACCACCGCCCATGCCCGCGCTGAAATTTATAAAATCCAGGCGAAGGATTTGCAGCAACTGGTGGCGCAGGCGGGCCTGCCGGCGAAATACGCGGAACCGCTGAAAAAGTATCGCACGCCTTACTTCGCGGTGATGCGGCTGACCGGGATGAAGGCGCCGGCAGAGAAGAAAGCGCCTTTCGGGAACCGGGGCGTCTGCTATCACTTCCACCATGCCATCCCGCCGGAGAAGCGGGGTGAATATGTCTACCCGCTGGGTACCGGCGCGGCCTGGCCCAAACCGATCGTGTTGACCGAGGTTTACGTCGCCTGCCCGGACACCTGCGTGCTGAAGGCCGCCGCGCCGGAGATCGGAAAACGGGAGAATACCGAGACGTTTTACCAGAATATCCGCTTCCTCTCCGACCTGTCCGGTGAAACGCTGAGCGAGCGCGAAAAAAGAGAATTGCTGTCGCCGAAGACGGCCGGCTTGCTGCGAGACAACGTTACCGCGCCGTCGGCCTGGCATATCGCCTATTTCAACAGCAACCCGAACGAAGATATTACCATCAAGTTAACACCGAGGGCAGCGCCGTGGCGGTTGCAACTCGCTGACGCGCTCACCCAACCCGGCGAGATCCTCTACTGGCGGTCGCTGCCCTGGCCGCTGTTCCTCTGCGCCGGAGTATTCATGCTCGTCTCCTGGGTTATCGCCGGGTTGGTCATCATTCGCCCGCGCTGGCAACGAGCCGGCAAACCAGGCGCGCTCATCCGACACATCCTGCTGGCGATACTTACCGCCGGTTTCTATTTCTCGGCGGGGGTGATTCTGTTGCTGCTGCTGCGGGCAGTCATCTCGGGACTCATTCAGACGTTCACCTGGGATATCGCCGCGGTGCTGCAGACCATATCATCTCTCGCCGTGAGCGCATTTGTGGTCATGGCTATGGCGGTACTCGCCAGAAGCCTGAGTGGTCTACAACAGAAAGCTGAATGGCGGAAGCGGCTTGCTCTACATAGCTGGCTCCTCGCCACCGCAATCTACCTGGCGCTGAATGGAGCCTTATACTGGTTCGTGTGGTGGTGCGAATCAGCCATATAAAAAGGAGGTCTATCATGCGTTGTATACTCGCTTTGACTCTCCTCTGCGCCGTCCTCGCCGCGCGGGCGGATGGGTTTTCGTACGGCAAAAGCTTCCGGATGCTAAACGAAACCGATCAGTTGGCGGTGATCCACCTAGATGAGACCACGGCTGATGTCTCCATGTATATCGCCATCGACGGCATTCCGGCGGGAGAGACGATCACCTATGTGCTGCCCTTCTGGTATCGGCCCGATGGGTTCGCGATAGAGGAGATGAACTCGGCCGATTACCGGACAAAATACGTAAAGCCGGCGCACGAGAAGGTGGTACGTATGAACCGCCTGGCCGATAAGCGCGGAAGCGGCGGCGTGTTGTCATCGGTCCCGATCTTCGGGCTGGGATTTTTGGGGCCGCTCATGTCGCTGACCATCAAGGCAAGAGGACGGGAAAGTACCGGCGGCGACATGCTTAACCCCTATGCCGTGCATACGACCGCGCATGCCCGCGCCGAACTGTATACCGTGCCGGCGAAAGACCTGCCGCAGCTCGTGGCGCAGGCGGGGCTGCCGGCGAAATACGCGGAACCGCTAAAGAAATACAATACCTCCTTTTTCGCGGTGATGCGGCTAACCGGATCGCTACGTGATGGGAAGCCTTCCCAGGTACAATCGTCCCTGCAGGGAGCGGGCGTCTGTTACCACTTCCGCCATGCCATTCCGCCGGAAAAGCGGGGTGAATACGTCTACCCGCTGGGCACCGGCGCGGCCTGGCCCAAACCCATCTTGCTCACCGAAGTCTATGTCACCTGCCCGGATCGGTTCTCGCTGCGGGTGACGTCGCCGGAGAGCGGGACCTTCATGGATTCCCGTTATTTCAACGTTTACCTTCAGAGTTACTATTCTTCCCAGGAAGCGGCTCCACGTGAGCGCAGCGAATCCTCCAATGGGAAATCCATCACGGAAGAGCCGTTGATGACCGGGCTGCTGTCGAAAAAAGTCACCACGCCGTCAGCCTGGCATGTTGCCTATCTCAACAGCAATCCGCGCGAGGATATTCGCATCCGGTTGGCGCCGCGCCCGATGTCGTGGCGGCTGGCGGTTGCCGACAGCTTTGCCCGTTCGCGGAATCGGATGGTCGATCCCGGCAGCCTGTTCTGCTATACCGGTCCCGTCCTGGCGCTCCTCGGCTGGCTCGTCGCCGGGCTGGTGATTATCCGTCCGCGCCGGCAGCGCGCAGATAAGCCAGGCTCGCTACTGTTGCATACGCTGGTGGTAATGCTGGTCGCAAATATCTGGCTGAATCTGGGACTGGCGATGATCGTATCGCTGGGTACCCTGACCTCATTGCTAAGCTCCGGCGCCAATCCGTTAATCCCCGGCTTCGTGGCCCTGCTGGGCGGTCCGGTGATTCTTGGAACAGCCATGACGGGAGTCGGGCGATCGATGCGGGGAAAAAGCTGGGAATGGCTCTACCGCCTTACCATGCCTTGTTGGCTCCTCGCCACCGCAATCTACCTGGCGCTGAATGGCATCCTGTACTTGTTCGTGCTCTGGTGCGAGGCGGCTGTGTAGAAATAATCCTGTAGCGCACTCCAGGGAACTGTTTCGTATTTTCCCCACCGCGACACAGCGCCGGGATCGTCATGGAGCCCGTGACTATTCACCTGTGTCCTGTCGGATACAACCGGAAACGGTACGCCGTTCTCTCAAATGCGTGACTGTACCCCGGCACGTGAACGAAAGGCTAATCATGCGCACATTCACACCTGCTGCCGGCGATATCACCGCCGCCCTGCAATCCGTCCTCAACGAAGGCCCCGGCCTGGTCCACCTGGGACCGGGGGAATATCGTTGCGCGGGCCTGCGCATCCCGGCGGAGGTGACGCTGGCGGGCGAGGGGGCGGCGACGGTGCTGCGGCTGGGCGACGGGGAGACGGTGATCCGGCAGCAGGACGCCGGCGACTGGGCGCTGCGCGACCTGGTGCTGGCGGGAAACGCAACCGGCGAGTGGACCGAGCGAGATGATAAAGGCGAGCGCGGCATCGACATCAGCGGGTGCCGGGGGTATGAGATCAGCGGCGTGACAGCGCGGGATTTCCACGGCGCGGGGGTGCGCATCGCCCACACGGCGCTGTTCCCCCGGCATGTGTTCTGCGACGGCGGCAACCTGGAGCGTGTGACCGTGCACGGCTGCCACACGGGCCTCCTTTTCGACACGCGCGGCGAATACCTGAACGCTGTCGCCATCTCCGCCTATCACAATGTGACAGGCGTGGTCATCCATGCGGGCAACGTGAAGCTGACGGGAAGCAATATCTGCTCGAACATGGACGGCATCCTCATCGAGGATCACGAGAACGGCTCGCATGGGGCGCTGGGCAACTGCCTGGTCAACCACAACAGCCGGCACGCCCTCTGGTGCCGGAACGCGCAAAACGGCATGACCGTCGCCAACTGCTGCTTCTTTTACGGCGACATCACGCTGGAGGACAGCCACGGCATCGTCATCGGCGGCGGCGAAATCTGCTGCAACCTCTTCGTCCGCGGCGCAGGCGCCCACCGCCTCGCCGGCAACTACGTCATCCCCCACCCCGGCATCTGCGACCGCTTCGAATTCACCCCGGCGACGATGCTGGAAGGGAATTTCACGGCGGAAGGGGCGTGGGAAGGGAAGTGGTGAGTCGTGTGTAGTGAGTAGTGCTGGTCCGGTGGTTGAGTAGGCAAGTAAGCTTTCCGGTTCTTTCCACAGTTCTCGCGCCGTATCGAAACCACCCCTGCGGCGGTACTCCGCCGCAGGGTTACAGAACGAGTGCTAAACGCGTGGTGGTTGAGTAGGCAGGAAGGCCTTCCGGTTCTTTCCACAGTTCTCGCGCCGTCTCGAAACCACCCCTGCGGCGGTACTCCGCCGCACGGTTACAGAACGAGTGCTAAACGCGTGGTGGTTGAGTAGGCAGGAAAGCCTTCCGATTCTTTCCACAGTTCCCGCGCCGTATCGAAACCACAGCGAATATTGGTAGGCTTTCCTATATCTACGGTGGTTGAGTAGGCAGGAAGGCCTTCCGATTCTTTCCACAGTTCTCGCGCCGTATCGAAACCACCGCGGGTAGCAATAAACCTTGGGTGAACGGGCATTATGAGCGCGGTGGTTTCGATACGGCGCGGTAGCAGCGGAAAGAATCGAGAGGCATCCCTGCCTACTCAACCACCGAACCGGCACGACTCACGACTCACTACTCACTACTCCCCACTCGCCACTCGCCACTCCCTTCTCACTTCTCACTTCTCACTATTCACAATCCCCCCTCGCATTCTTGTCGCGAGTCTGGTATAGTTTACCGGTTAGATCAACACGTTCCTCGTCCGGCGGCGGCGCCTTCGGGCAGGAAGTCCCTGGAGCGTGCGCATGCGATTTCCGATGGTAAAACCCGGCCTCCCCATGGCGAATCTGCTCACTGGCCGCCAGGCCAATCAGGGATTCCGCGCCCCCGTGCGTGTCGATCGGCGCACGAAAAACCTCACCCGTCGTCTGCGCCCCGGCGAAATTGCGGTGATCGACCATATCGACCTGGATGGGCCGGCCGGCGAGGCGTTGGCGGCGCGCCGGGCCGGCGCGGTGATTAACATGGCGCCCTCCATCAGCGGGCGCTACCCAAACCGCGGCCCCGAAGTGCTGCTCAACGCCGGCATCCCGCTCATCGACAATGTCGGCGCCGACCTGATCGACCTCCTGGTCGAGGGAGAGGAATTGACGCTGCGCGACGGCGCCGTGTATCGCGGGGAGGAGCGCTTGGCTGTCGGGCAGGTGCTGACCCCGGAGCGCCTGGCATCCGAGATCGCGGCGGCGCGACGCAACCTGGAGGTCGAGCTACGCCGTTTCGTGCGCAACACGCTCTCCTACGTCGAGAAGGAATCCGGCCTGCTCTTCGAGGCGGCCAACCTGCCGAACTTCCATATCGACTTACGCGACCGGCACGTGCTGGTGGTGGTGCGCGGCGAAGGCGCGCGCCAGGACCTGGGCGCCGTCCGCGGCTACATTCGCGAGCGCCGACCCGTGCTTATCGGCGTGGACGGCGGCGCCGACATGCTCCTCGAACAGGGCTTCACCCCGGATATCGTCTTCGGCGACATGGACAGCATCAGCGACCGCGCCCTCTGTTGCGGCGCCCAGCTCATCGTGCACGCCTATCCGGATGGCCGCTGCCCCGGCAAGGCGCGCCTGGACGCGCTGGGCCTCGAGTGTCAGGTGCTGCCCGGTCGCGGCACCAGCGAGGATGTGGTATTGCTGGCGGCCTACGAAAAGGGCGCCGAGCTCATCATCGCCGTCGGCACCCACTTCAACCTGATCGACTTCCTGGACAAAAACCGCAGCGGCATGTCGAGCACCTTCCTGGTGCGCCTGCGCATCGGCTCCCGCCTGGTGGATGCCAAGGGCGTCAGCCGCCTCTACCGCGTCTCCTATCCACTGTGGCATCTCGTTCTCATGATCCTCGCCGGCATCGCCGCCATCGCCCTCATCTTGCTGCTCTCCCAAGAAGCCCGCGCCTTCCTCCAATTCCTCGTCATGCGCCTGCAGCAAATGCTCGGGTTTTAGTTTTGAGTTTTAAGTTTTAAGTTTTGAGTTATCCGGTCTTTCTGGAGCAGTTCATCGAAAGACCGGATAACTCAAAACTTAAAACTCAAAACTTAAAACTCAAAACTCAAAACTTTCTACAGACTGTAATGTTTTCCGCGTCAGCGATGACTGAGCAAGTAGAACCCGATCCGCGGAGGTGAGTCGCATGGACGACAGTTCGCTGATTGAGGCCACGCTGGCGGGCAACGTGGAGGCATTCGGGACGCTGGTGAACCGTTACCAGCACATCCTGGTCGCTTCCGCGCGGCACCTGACCCGGAACGCGGAGGACGCGGAGGACCTGGCGCAGGAGGCGCTGGTGGACGCCTACCGCAACCTGCGCGCCTTGAAGGATCACACGAAGTTCCGCGCCTGGGTCTTCGGCATCCTCCGCCACAAGTGCCTCACCTACCTCCAGCAGCGCAAACCCGAGTCGCTGCCGCTATGCGACGCCGAAGCGCTGCCTGCCCCGGTCGTCGAGACAGGGGCGGAACTGGCGGAGCTGCTCGACGGCCTGCCCGTCGCCTACCGCGAAATCCTCGCCGCGCGCTACGTGCAGGAATTGAGCTACGAGGAGATCGCGGAAGCGCTGGGCACCAGCGTCAACAACGTGCGCGTGCGCTGCTGCCGCGCCCGCGAGCGGCTCCGTGAGCTGTTCGCCGCGCGCGGAATGCGGGTGGAAGGAGGCGTGTCATGCTGAAGCCGTGTGAACAATGGAATGAGCGCCTGTCCGCCTGGCTGGACGGCGAAGGAAATGTCACCGAGTGCGCCGCGGTGGAAGCCCACCTGGCCGCCTGCCCCGCCTGCCGCGCCGCGGCGGAAATGCTCCGCTGCGATGCGCAGGATGCGAAAGCCGCCTTGACCGCCCATGCCGCGAGCGACACCTTTTCCGCTTGCGTGATGGCGCAGGTGGCGGTGACGAAGATGGACGAAGCAAAGCCGGCTACCCCCGCGCAGCAACCTTCTCCGAATTCCTCCCCCAACTGGTTCGGCGTGCTGCTGCAGTGGGGATTGGGATTGGCTGTCTTCGCTGTGATCGCGTCGATACTGTTCCCGGTATTCGCCAAGACGCGTGAGAAATCGCGACCTACGCAGTGCATGAACAATTTGCGGCAGATCGATATTGGTTTACTGACATATACTCAAGAACATAACGATACGCTTCCTTCATCTTCTAAGTGGGAAGAAGCAACGGGTCTTTTAACTGATTCAAAAGTATTCATTTGTCCGACATATGGCATAAACAAGGGTAATGGCTATGGATACAATGTGCGTTTCAGTGAGAAGTCGATCAATGCTCCCAGCATTCCTTTGATTTCGAACATCCTGGTTGTCGCTGATTGCAAGTCGAGCGACAACCTGATTCACAGCGTGGACGATATTGACTTCCGCCACTCGGGCAAGGCAATAGCAGCCTTCGCTGATGGTCATGTTGCATTAATCAATCCCGCTGCCGCGGCTATCTATCTGGAGGGGAAAGACCCGGCAGACATCAGCACCCCCGGTATTGCAGGGGAGCCAGTGTCTGCCAGGCTTGAAACGAAGCCCGCGCCGATGCCCACTATCGCACCGCCAACCCATAATTACGGCCTGGTCGAAAAGCTGATGATCGCTTACACCGCGAGCCTGGCGCTGCAGAGTGTGGACGTGCAGGGGGCGATGGAGCGCGCGGAGCGACTGTTCCGGCAGTATGACGGATTTGTGCTGAACTCGGAATACCATCGGGAGGATGACAACCACGCTGCCGCCACCGTCAGCGGGCGGGTACCGAGCGAAAAGCTGGGGCAACTGCTGGTGGACCTGGATGGCCTGGGCCGGCTGCAGTCGCGCACGGTGAATGGCGAGGACCTGACCGCGACGAACATCGCGCAGGTGGAGAAGCTGGGCGACCTGGCGGACACGCAGCAGAACCTGTCCGCCATCGAAAACCGCGCGAAGCCGACCGAGGCGCTAAAGGCGGAATCCTCGCGGGCGGGCGCCTCTACCGAGGCGACCGGCACGCGCGTGGATCAGTACAAATTGAAGAGCAAAGTCGTGCTGGCGGAGGTGACGGTGCAGTTTAGCAGCCTGCCGAAGCCACAGCCGAAGACCGACCCGTGGAAAGGCTCGGTCTCAAAATCCTTCAGCGAGCTGAAGGCCTTCGGCACCTGGCTCTTCACCCGCATCCTCATCCCTCTCGGCATCTGGCTCCCCGTGTGGGGTCCGCTGACCGTCATCGGTATCGTGCTCCGGCGCCGCTACCGGCGGCGGGGGGTGTGAATAGTGAATGGGGACAGGTAAGCGTTGAAGTCGTGATTCTCAGTCTGGAAGGATGCGGGAGCCCCGCCGATTATAGCCAGGCGGCGAAAGCCAGCTTCTCACCCTTCCCTCCACCTTCTTAACGATATCTTAATCAATATTCTCTTAAAATATGTTTAACAATGCTAATATATGGGTATACATTATATACCTGTTCCATGACAATCCGGCGCGCCGCGGTCCGTTTCCCTGCCCGATTCGCTGCCGCCCCACCGGAATTTGCGGAAAGGACCCTGTTTACTCCGCAAAACACTGCAAATTGCCGCAGGCAATTCTCTCAATTGCCGCAAAAATTTATGATTGTTAAGTAACAAATGTTTCACGCAATACATTTGTAACTATTATTACCTGATATACAATACATGTGTTTCACGTGAAACACATGTTTCCTCTATCACCTGATAATCATTCTAAACTGCAATCCCTCTCTTACTCATACTCTGACTCTTCTGTCTGAACCAGGAAAACGTCCCAGGTAAGTTGTGGGAGTATGATTCTCAGTCTGAAAGGATGCTCGACTACTAGCAAGCTGTGCAGACCATATTCTCAGTCTGGAAGGGTGCGGGAGCCCCGCCGGTTACAGGTAAGCTGTGGAAGAGTGTCTTTATTTCCACAGCTTACCTGTAACCGGCGGGGCTCCCGCACCCTTCCAGACTGAGAGTCTCACCTGCACAGCTTGCCGGTGGTCGAGCACCCTCCAGAACGAGCATCATGGTTCTGCCGCTGATTCATTCAACATGCAAACGCCTTCACTCCAAGGCAATCAAAATCTAAAATCCAAAATTCTCACAGTTCGACCAGCCGCGTATCGCCCACGCCTTCGATGGCGCGGATCTTGTCCAGCACTTTGTCGGCCGGGCGTTCGTCCACGCCCAGCACCATCACCGCGTTGCCCCGCGCCTGCACGCGGCCTACCTGCATGCCGGCGATGTTGATGTCGTGCGCGCCGAGGATCTGTCCCACCGCGCCGATGATGCCCGGCTTGTCGGTATGATAGGCGACGATATACAGGCCTTCCGGCGCCATCTCCATCCAGTAATCGTCCACGCGGGTCAGGCGCGGGGTGTTGGGACTGAACAGCGTGCCGGCGATGATGTGGCTGCCGTTTTCCGTCTCCACGCGCACGGTGACGAGCGTCGCGTAGCCGAACGCCTGGCAGGTGGTGTTCTTCACCTCTTTGATCTCCACCCCGCGCTGCTGCGCCACG
>Ga0172368_10006008_pt1 | contig 13282 bp, 10 predicted proteins | sample Lak11m_FD_114540 | JGI IMG/M metagenome (GOLD analysis project Ga0172368, IMG submission 114540) | Freshwater microbial communities from Kabuno Bay, South-Kivu, Congo - kab_022012_11m | ecosystem: Environmental > Aquatic > Freshwater > Lake | place: Democratic Republic of the Congo: South-Kivu...
ACGTCGCAGCATTTCGACGCCTACTGCAAAACGGCCACCGTAGCCAAAGAGCAGAATCCGCTTCCCGTTAATGGATCGACCGCAGGCTGTTAATGAGTCAACATATTGGGCAACCGCCGCAGATGGGTTGTTAGACTCCAGCCCGGGTTTAATGATCCACCTGCGTTTTAAAAGAAAGCGAGCCGCTGATTCCGGCATGAAGTGACGAAGCAAACGAAGCGCAAGATATTTAATGTTCAATTACGATTCCCTGTGGCAGTTGGTCTGCGCAATCTATCGGCCCGCTTTTAGGCGCCAGCAATTGCACACCCACATCCTTTAGTGTTGTTTTTTGATCATAGTAACATAAGACTGGGTTGGAAACCCACTTCACCCAGGCATTGTTCTCTTCACCGAATTGAAAAGAGCTGTCTTTAATGGGAGTATTCAGCGGGTCGGAGATGATCAGCGAGAATTTGCGCGCGGCGATGTCTGCATAAAAAGTTTCAAAGTAGGCAGCGTTCGAACTCAGGGCTTGATTCATCAGAACCTTTTTCTCATATTCAGGAATCAAGGGGATGTCTTTTATATAACCAAAGGTAAGCAATTGCCTTTGGTCAAGGAACAATACTTCTCCGCCTTGAGACTGGGCAAGGGCAATTTCATCGCGAATGGTATTTAGCGCTTCGTCTACAACCGCTTGAGATGGATACAATTCCAATGCCTTCGCGTTTGGCGCATCTGTGAGAGTAACGAGCCAGGCGGCGTCTTCGGCAAAATTAAACGTTCGCATTACCGGAAGGGATTGAAACCCGGGCAGGCCAAGCAGGATGACCAGAACAAGTTTAATGGCGATGGGGGCTGAACCAATTGTTGACAACCACTCTTTGCCGCCGTTTTGCCATGCCAGCACTCCGGCAAACATCAGCCCGATCAGGAACATGTCCATGTTGTGCAGGTCACCGCCGCCGCCGATCTTTGTGCTCGCGACTAAACCAACGGCAAGAAAAGCAAACAATGACGTTGTGACTGCCAGCGCCTGCCAGATATTCAAAGTCCATTTTTTAATGATGCTCAAGTAAAGGAGAATGACGATCAATGGTAAAACAACAGCCAGCAAACCCGCCAAGATGCCGGCTCCATAAGTGGCATTGGGAAGCAGGCGATACCAAAGGAGAGGCTGATCGGTTATGGCTGCGGAGATGATGCTTGTGGGAATTGCAACACTTGCGGACGGGTTGCTCTCCAACAGTCCCCCACCCGCAAGGCCAAAATACCCGCCTGCCATGCCGGCAAGCGCAAGCGAAACCGCGCGCACCCAGTGGTTGAGATTCAGTTTTTTATTCTGCAGGACGGCTCCCGCCAGTTCGAGCGTACCGACCCATATGCCTGGGGCGAACAGCCATGTGTAGCGGCTTTCCTCAGCGGCGTAACCTGTCAGGGCGATGAGAGGTAGTGAAAGCCATAGCGGACTGCGCCAGAGAAGGGCAGTAACTGCCGCGCAAAGGACAAGCGGCGAGTGAATGGGTCCCTGTTTGAGGAAGATCAATGCCCAAAATGCGGCGAGTGCCCAAGTCTTTAGGTTGTTACGTGAAAAGCGGAATGCGGCCAACCCAAGTAAAAGATATGGGAGCACCACTGTTAATGCGAGCCAAAAGCGCTCAGCCTTAATGGTTAGGCCGGGAATGATAAAAGGCAGGCCGCCGACGAACTGCCTGCCAACTTCAATCAAAGCGTAAATTTGTTTGTCAGCAGGGTAATTATAGAGATGACTGCCGAACATGATCGAATAATCCCACATGCGGTTGCCTTCAGACCAGCCCAGCGAGAACGGATAGCCGGTCACGTTCATGAAGGGAACAGCAACGACAAATTCACAGGAGGTCAGAAGGAGTGCGGCGAGAAATTCCGCCCAGCCAAACAAGGTGTTTCCTTTTTTAATGAAAAATGCAAGCTCAAGGACAACCAGACCCCAGATCAAACTGCGGATGTAAATATCGCTAAAGACCAATCCCCAGGCGGTAAATTGAAAAAGCCAGACGGGGGATATGAAAATGAGGATCACGGGAAGCCAACGCGCGCGTCGGAGTTTTTCACGAAATGCAATTAATCCATCGAATACAGGCTGAAGTATCGGCCAGCGAAATAAAACACCTGAGGCTAAAATGACGAGGAATACACAAAACAGAGTATAGATTAAATATGCCGCGCCCCAGGTCAGTGAATATTCTTTCCACCATATGCCTGTTCCCCACGCGATCTTTTGAAATGCGCGGGATGACTCGAAAACCAAATATGAAATAAAAGCCAAAAGCAAAATTCTGCCTGATTGCTGCCTCATGTACCTACTCCAGGTGCGATAAAAAAATCATCCGGTCCAGCTCTTTGCCAGCCTGATCAAGGTTGAATATCTGATCGTGAGTTACGCGCACACCACGCATTCTGTACGCGAAGCCACGGATTTGGCGGGCGTGGGTTTGAATATTGTCTTCTCTGTTGGGAATGTTCAACAGAAAGTCGCAGCCCAAACCGTCCAGGTCGGTGTCGATGTATGCCAAGACCAGAGGCAGCCCAAATGCAAGGCATTCACGGCTTTTGAGCGGCGAAGCCTCCTCCATCTGCTTGCGATGCAAAGCCAGTGTGCTAATTGCAGCATCGGCAGAAGCCAGCACGTTTTGATATTCCTGGAGAGCAAGGTAGCCATGTAAAGTTATATTTTCAGGCAGAGGTTCAAAGCTGGGAAGTTCAGAATAACCGATGATGTCGAGTTCAATATCGGGGATCAGGCGGGCAAGTGTTACCAGTTTGTCTACGCCATGCCAGGGGTAACCGGGGCTGCCAATAAATGCCAGGCGTGGAATGTAATTTGCGGGAGCGGGTAATTGAGGGAAGCTGTTCAGGTCGATCCCGTTTGCGATCACGCAGGTAGGCTTGCGGTAGCCTGCAAAAGCGGGGGTGACTGCCAGTTCGCGCGAAACAGCCACTAGTCCGCGCACGTTACGAAGAAATATCCCGCGTGTAAGGCGGTTGTACATGCTGTAGATTCTGCCAAGTCCTTCATGCTGTGTCAGATCGTTGGTGTTGATCTCCTCCACAACAGGAGCGATGCTCATCAAAAGATGCGCAGGGTAAACGTAAATACCATAGCGCAGATAGATGACGTCCGGGCGGTAAGCGCGAATGGCAGAGATCATTTTCTGCATGGCGATGATGCGATTAACTTCTGTTTTGAGCATCCCGGAGATGGAATAAAAAAAATAATCCGCTTCGATCAGATCGGATTGGAGTTCGCGCCGCGATGTGTGCATGAATAAACGCGATTCGTGCCCCAGCGCATTCCACGCCGCAACCTGCGATTGGATTTTTTTCCCCACGCCGCTGTTACGCGTGCGCGGCCAGTGAAGGCTGACATAAGCAATTCGCATGAGATTATTTCCCCAATCTGCGATTCTCCAGCGAGCGTGAAGAATGCTGTTTTTCGCGAAATGATTTCATGAGGGATATGGCTTGCGCGAAGATCAAGACGCGATGAATTTGTTCTGTGTTTTGACTACGTGTTGCGATTTCCAAATCCTTTATGATCTTTCTGCCATTCCAGATCGGCGACTGTTGAAATTCAAGGCTTGCAGTTACATCTCGAACATACTCCTGTGTGCGGGGCAAAGTCCACGCTTCTGAGAGGGTTGGGAAGCCCAATTTCCGGGTGCGCGCGCGAATGGGCTCAGGCAGGATGTCTTTTAACGCGTCCCGCAGAATCCGTTTTGTGAAACCGGCGCCAATTTTTGCGCTGGCGGGAAGGGAGAAAAGATAGGTGACCAGCCGCCAGTCCATAAAAGGCGCGCGTATCTCAACTCCGTGCGCCATGGCAATGCGGTCAAAATTGCGCAGGATGGTCGGCAGCTGCGTGAAATGAAAGTCAATATATAAACTTTTATCCAGCGCGCTCCTGTTTTGCGTCAGTGGGAGGTCTTCAATATAATTTGAGGGGGCAAACTTTACAGGCTTTTGCAAGAGCCAGGGATGGTTAACCCTGTTGGTCTGTTTGGTGGAATAGTTTTTTAAAATCGTTAGTATATGACCGCCTGAAAATGCTCCCAGCCCTTTAAGCATTTTCAACAATCTGCCTGCTTGAATTGGGGAAGCGCCTTTAATGGCATCCTTTATGGCGGCTGTCACATACCATGAATACCCGGCGAGCATTTCATCAGCGCCGTGACCGTCCAAAGTGACGACAACTCCGTTTTCGCGCTGTGTTTTGTAAGCCAGCCAGGGACCGAGGTGAATATCAGCTATTTCTTCAAGATGGAAAAGGATGTCGTCAAAATATTCCATGTACATTTCGGCAGTGCCGGCGCAATATACCGGCGTAACCCCGGTATGCTTAATAACCACATCCGCATATTTTCTCTCGTCAACATCAGATCCGGGGTAGGTTACAACGAAGGCTTTTTGCCAGTCATTTGCAAGCCGGTCGGACCCGGTGTTTGAGTTTCGAAGATGACGCATCCCGCATATGACGGAACTTGAATCGAGTCCGCCGCTTAATGCTGTGCCGATTGGGACGTCGCTTCGCATTCGAATTCTACATGCGTCAAGGAATAATTCGCGAAAGCGGGTTACCTGGTTTTCATAACGTTCAGGGACTTTTTCCAGGTGATCCAGAGTCCTCCACCAGCGCCTGGTTTGGGGACGCTCAGCCGGCTTCAAGGTCAGGCAATGACCGCCGAGGAGGTGCTTTAATCCTCGCAGGAGGCAATCTTCATTCCCTTCGATCAGCCCTCCGTTAGTCAGAGCCGATGAAACCATGGACGGGTCAAATTCAAGGTGAAACCAATCCAGCGCGAGGAAGGCTTTCATTTCAGAAGCGAAGGCAAACCTATTATTATCAAAATAATAGATGAGGGGCTTTACGCCAAAACGGTCGCGGGATAAAAATAATTTTTTTTCTTCGCGATCCCAAATGGCGAAGGCCCACATTCCATTAAATCTTAATTGACAATCTTCCCCCCAGTGATGATAGGCTGCGAGAAGGACTTCAGTGTCTGAGTTGGTCTGGAATTGATATCCGTGTCCGGCCAACTCGGTTTTAAGCTCGAGGAAATTATAGACCTCGCCATTGTAGGTGATCCAATATCTTCCATTTGCGAAAGACATTGGCTGACGCCCGCCCTCCGAGGTGTCCAATATAGCCAGGCGGCGATGACCCAGCCCGAGGTTGGATTCGTGGTCGAAGTGAAATCCATTTCCGTCCGGGCCGCGATGCGCCAGCGCGTCGGTGAATCTTTTCAAGACCACCTGATCGATTGGATCGCCATTTTGATTCCAAATTCCAGCAATGCCGCACATATTATTGATCCTCGCGTATTGACTTTAAACGGTCTGCGAACAGACGAAAATTAACGTCGGCGTTATATCGTTCCGACCAAACCTCGCGACTGCCTATCCGCTTACGAGCAGTTATTTCTGGATTATCCAGCAACTGAAAGATGGCGTTCGCAATTTCATCGGGAGTTGGATCTGCTTCGAGGAGAATTCCATTCCGCTCAGAAACAATCTCTGGATTGCCTCCCACTGCAGTTGCGATTACAGGGATTCCGCAACTAATGCCCTCCTGGATGGAGACCGGCGCTCCGCCCTCTGTTTTACTTACATTTACAAATACATCCACGGGATGTTCTGTGTAGTAACACAAGATTTGTTTGTTGGGCACATTTCCTGTAAAACGGATAGTAAGGTTGGGGTGCAAACCTCGGTGAGCGGTTCTTTCCAACACCTTTTGTTCTTTTCCGCCTCCAAAATGAATCCATTCAAATTTCTGTTCTGGGCGCAGGCGGGCAGCGAGAGCAATTCCTTTCAACAATAAGCCTATTCTTTTTAAAGGAACAAGGTGCGCGCAAGAAACAATCCTGAAAACGCCATCTGTTGAGGGGAGTGATTGTCCCCCCGGGTCTTCCACGCCAAGATGTGCTGCTTCGATGATGGACGCGAAGCGGGGGTATTTTACTTTAAAATAATTTGCGCCATCTTCAGACGCGGGGAATAATTTATCCAGGGCGGGCAAGGTTATCTGCCTGCATGGCCAGTAATAAGGAAAATACAGCTCCTCATAAATGTCATAACCGTGCGCTCTTGAAACAAGCTTTATTTCAGGGCTTGTTTGTTTGATTGAAACAAGGCTTAACACAATATCATCAAACCAGTAACTATACATAAGGATATTGCTGTCATCGTGCTGATGATCTGCCAGCCAATTTCTGATCCAGTTTTTTTTAATTTCCATCCGCCCGGTAAACAGAATCAACTTTAAAAATTTTACAGGTGAAAATAACACAGAAGGATAAAAACGGATTTCCCGATAAAAGGATTTCGAGTTTATAACCTTTGCAAGAAAGTCCAATATGTTTGATTTTTTTCTAATAAAGGAAGCAAGGCTTTCTTCAACTTCGACCCCCGACGGCACATCAAACATCTGGCCGCTTCCAACCCTGGGAACCAGAATTACTTTGTTGAATTTTTCTGCGAGGAAATGGACCTCGCGATGAAGAAAAGCGAACTCCGGGGAAAAATCATAGGGATAGGACTTGGTAAATACTATTAGGACCATGAGCGTTTTGCCGTAAAAAATAAAATGTGTTCAGAAAATACTTTATTATTGTAAGGATAAACCTGCTGTGACTCCGCTTCTGGCAAAACGAAAAGCGCAAACGCGAAAGCAAAGCATAATCCGCTTTATTGGGTTTTATATCGATACCATCTTGCAAGCAGCCCCGCTAATCCATTCACCCCACCTTCCCTAAAAGCCTCGATGGCTTTCCACGCCCAGACTCGCAGTAAATAAATTGTCCATAACAACGAATAGCACAACTTGTTGATTCGGTGTTGCTCCAGCGCCTTCTGTTTTTCCATCAAGCTGGCTTTATTGTTTTTTTGCGAAGTTTGATTTTGGTGTAATCGAACCCTTGAAAGCTCTTGGTTGATAAAGCCAATCTTTAAGCCGCTTTTGCTGATCCGTATCATCCATTCATAATCACCCACATATTTCAATAAAGGGTCAAACAACAACCCGTGTTTAATCAGGGAAGATCTGTTGATGTACAGGGAACAATGTGGAATATGCGCAAAATAGGATACAAATGACATGGGAGCTTTCTGAAAAGGCGCCGGATAAGATTGCAGATTTCCAGCCTGATCGATAAATCTTGTAATCCCAAACACCCCATCAAGCCCTGAGTTTTCGTTCAAAAAATCGAAGGCTAATTTAACTGCATCCTGGGAGACAAGGTCATCAGCGCTAACAAAGCAAACAAATTCGCCCTTCGCTGCAAGTAGACCTTCATTCATCGTGGGGTATTGGCCTTTGTTTTCGCGGCTCCACCAACGCAGATGGGGGTATTTCTTCAAAATCGATACTGTACCCCCTCCATCTTGAGAACCATCATCAATGATCAAATGCTCAATATTTGAATAACTCTGACGTAAAACGCTTTGAATTAATTCTTCGAGATATTCGACTCCGTTATAAACTGGAGTGATGATTGAAATTAAAGGCAGGGAAATTAACGCCATAAGTATCCATGCATGATTTTCACAACAGTGCCACTGACGGTTTCTACGAGATATTCAGGAGGGGTATTCCATTTATTTTTTTGACTGAGCACGAGTCTCACGCATCGGCTAATACTTTCTGAATCTGCCCCACTTAAAATGTTGCTGCCGCATTCGATGGTTTCAGGTCGTTCAGTGACATCCCGCAGCGTAACATTGGCAACTTTGAAGATCGCGCACTCCTCCTGCACTGTGCCGCTGTCACTCAATACGCAGAAGGCATTTCTCTCCAGTTGGATGAAATCAAAAAAACCAAACGGGGGTGAAAAATGGACCTGGGGATTGTTGTTTACGACTTTAAAACTTCCCAACCGTTCGCGTGTGCGGGGGTGTGTGCTTACAACAACTGGAATATTGTAGTCAATTTGAATCTGGTTTAATGCAAACGCTAGCTCCCGCAGCCTTTCTTCAACATCCACATTTTCTGCGCGATGCATGGTCACCAAAAAATATCGGCCGGATTCCAACTCTAATTTATTTAGAATTGCTGAATCTCTGATCTGATCGTCATAATGCCGAATAACTTCCAGTATGGGGTTTCCGGTTACATAAATTCGCTGTCCGGGAATTCCTTCACGGAGCAGGTTTTGACGGCTGCGCTCGGTATAAGGCATCAAAAGGTCACTGCTGTGGTCGATAATCCGACGATTAACTTCCTCGGGAACGCGGTCATCATAACAGCGATTACCGGCCTCCATATGGCAGACAGGCACGCCGTATCGTTTTGCAATGATAGCTGAAAGCGCGCTGTTCGTATCTCCGAGCACAAGTAGTTTGTCGGGCTTTTCTTCCAGCAAGATTTTCTCCGTCTCTGCGAGGATCATGCCAACCTGTTGTCCCAGACCGCCTTTTGCGTTCAGATAATAATCAGGTGCGCGCACGTTAAGTTGCTGAAAAAAAACATCGTTGAGGTTTACATCATAATTTTGCCCGGTGTGGACTAGTACCTGCCTGCAAGTAGAATCCAATTTTTCGATGACGCGGCTTAATCGAATTATTTCCGGACGAGTTCCTAGGACGGTCATAATTTTCATGTCAAAATAACCTCGAAGCTGGAAGATGTATTCAAATTAACAATGAGTTTAGCTTCCGTACCAAATCGCGTAACGTGGCCATTCCAGAGCCAGGCCCGCGAGCATGTCTTCCCATTTTGGAGCTGTCCAGCCTGTGGTAGTGGTGAAGCGGGACCCATTTAAACTGCGATCACAGAAAAAATTCTCGTCAGGGTCGATATGTATGTCGCCCCATTCCAGAAAATTGCGCAGGCGCAACAGGAGTTCATATTTCGAGATAGGTGTGCTTGAAACATGGTAAAGTCCATGCAGGTCTGGACGTGTTTCAATAATATCGCCAATCAAATTCGACAAAACTGTTGTGGATAAACCGCTGTAAATAGCTTTGTGGTAGCCTTTAATCCGGCGTCCACGCTGACGCGCAAGCCAACTTAACAAGCCGGAGAAGGTGTTTACCTGCCATCCAATGATGGATGTTCGCAGCGTCAGGCTGTTACCGTGATGTAGTTCTCCGAGAAGTTTTGTGCGTCCATACAAATCAACGGGGTCTGGGTTATCTATTTCCGTATAGTTCCCATGCAGTCCTGAGAATACGCAATCTGTTGAAATGTGAATCAGGCGGATTTTTTGAGTTTCACATATTTCAGCTATTTGATGTGGAAAGAGCGCATTGATCTGAATGGAAGGTATGGCTGCTTTGGCGTCGTCGCGCTGTTTTACAATTCCGAGTGCGTTTATTACTACATCAGGTCGTATCTTGTCAATAACATTGCGAATGGCATCAAAATTTTCAGCGCTAACAGACCCCAACCGTCTATCCTTATTTAGAATATTGAAGCTTTCATATTTTTCACCAGTCTCACGGAAAGTGGCCCAAACTTCAAATTGTGGCGACAATACCTGGCACAATCTATGCCCTAACATTCCATTGCCTCCAAAAATAATAATCCGCATGGGCTTGCTATCCTTGTTTTTGTATATGACCGTGTTTTGTTTTTTTAGGGAATATCGAACGGTATCTTTTTTGAACGATCTGGTAAAGAGGGATTGTCTCTGTCCATATCTTGACCGTGTTCACAGTTCTAGAAAAATTGCTCCAAAACAGAGTGCGAAACATGGGCCTTGCGGCAGGGAAGGAATTATTGATTGTCTTAATAGCATAAAAGGCGCCGGCTGGAGTTGTATAAGTGTCGCCAACGTTGCTTTCATAATGGAATTTCTTTGTGGCATAAATTTGCCAAGTGTCGTCAAAGTCTTCGGGCGTCCATCCAGATTTATGCTCCTGCCATTTCCCGCCATTCATTCCCCAGGCATCTTTGCCGTTTGAATGTTCTTGTTTTAAAAAACCAAGAGGGGTGAATACCACCACTTGATGGCGCGCAGTTTTCTCCATCCATGCCAACAATTCCTCTCCCTGCGCTTTCTCCAAATGCTCAATAACATCAAGAAGGAAAATTGTATCAACGGATCGCTCGGGAACGTACTTCATCACGTCGGACCAGGCGGCATTCAGGAAAACGTAATTTCTGTCAATCAAGCCGACCTTTTTTCGCCCTTGGATTTCGCGCTGCAAATATTCAATATAATCTCCAAATGGTTCGCAACAAATGTGGACAGCAGGGGTAATGTGATTTTGAGGTTGTATCCCGCAGCCAATGTCTAAAACCACCTGTGCGGGCTTGATCACTTTTTGGATCGCTATAAGTAAAAAATTTCGATCAGGGAAGTATTGCGTATTTATGCTCATTGAGTTGCATCCTCTACAGCCCTATTTTCGCCCTGGCAACAGGTATATTTTTTTTATATTATCAGCCAGTGAAATGATTTTGTTTTTATCTATCAGGCCAAAGATTACCAAAAAAACACTGAATAATGTTAATGCCAGTACCTTTATCAAAAAATTGAAGAAACTTACATCCTTTAGCAGAGAACTGGCCACAACAATAATAACCGATAACAATGCGGCAATCGAAACTTTATTAAACCCATGCTGAATATAATAATGCTTTTGGCTAAACGCCATCATCAATAAAAAGGCTAACATATTTCCCAAACAGGAAGCAGCGGCAGCACCAGTCACGCCTGCCAATAAAACCAGCCAATAAGACAACGCAAGCGTCAGTAATCCGCATAAAATTGTAATAAGAGCTACAGTCGATGTGGCCTTCTTAATATAAAGCCCTGGCGCAAACAGGGTCATGCCGCCCACTAGCGCAGATGCGACCAGATATGGGGTTGCCGAAGCTGCATTCTGGTATTCAGCGGATGCCATGATCCTGAATAGTTCCTTCGAAAAAAGTGACATCGTTGTAAAAGTAAGCAGCGCCATTGATGTAAAGAAGATGAAAAGACGGGCAATTTCCCTGGGAGCCTCGGGTTTGTGATAATCAGAAAAAATAATTGGCAATGTCGCATTTTGTATGCTTAAGACAAGCAGGTTGACTGGGGCAATGACTCGATACGCCACTCCCAGCAACCCAACATCAGACAAAGACATTAATCCGCCAAGGATAAATCGATTGGCGTAAACGAGGACGAATGACCCTATACTTGAAATAACCAACGGAAGTGAGAAGGCTAGCATTTCCCGTAATTTGGGCCAATCAAACGAGAACATGTAATTATGTCTCGAGTAATACATGCTGGAAAAGAGACCAGTCATATTTCCGATTAATTGCCCCATTACCAATCCTTTTGCGCCCCAGCCAAATCCAAGGACGAAAACTAAAGTTGCGCCTACGCTTGAAAAGTTCATTACAAGATTGGAGATTGAGTATTGGAGCGCCATTAACTCCACTCGTAAAAGCGATTGAGTTAAATAAAAAATCCCATAAAACCATGTTGCGAACAGGGAGATCACAAAGATCGGCTTCTCACCTGTGTCCGAAAGCAAAATTAAAGAGATCCAGCTGGAAAATATGTTGCAAATAACTAAAAAAACAGTGTATGCAAATAATGTGAACCAAAAAGATGTGGAGGCATAAGACCTTTTATCCTCCTCATTAATAGCCTCAGGGAAAAACCTTACAAGCGCCTGGGAAACCTCCAGAGCAACAGTTACATTAATGAAATTCCCAAATACGGTGATTAACTCAACAATTCCAAATTCCTTTGCCGTAAGCAGTCGTGTATAAAGAGGTAGCAAAATAAATACAACCGACCTGGCAAAAAAAGTGGAAATGCCGTAAATGGCACTGTCTTTTAGAAAGCGCTTAAACATAAAAAATGCTGGTGCTCAAAATGTCAGCCTATGAACTCTCTCACAGCCGCGATCACTTCATCCTGTTGAGACAGAACCAGTTCCGGGTAAAGTGGAAGCGCCAGCGTCTCGCGTGAAGCAAGCTCAGCGTGAGGGAAATCTCCTGCCGCGTATCCATATTTGCGGCAGGGGACAGAAAGATGCGGCGGCAGGGGATAGTAAACTTCCGAAGCGATTCCCTTTTGTTTTAGAAACGCCTGCAATTCATCGCGGCGCGGCGAACGAATGATATATAAATGATAAACATGTTTTCCCCAATCGCGCTCCACAGGAGTAACAACCCCAAGCGGCGCAAGATGCGCGGTGTAACGATGTGCCAGTTCGCGGCGGTTATCATTCCACGAATCAACATGCGGGAATTTTGCCTGCAAGATCGCGGCCTGCAAGGCGTCGAGTCTGCTGTTGTAACCGACTTCTTCAGAATAATATTTTTTCTTCCAGCCGTGCGTTCTTAACATTCGCATTCGTTCAGCCAGCGCAGGATCGTTCGTCACCACGCCGCCCGCATCGCCAAACGCGCCGAGGTTTTTTGTGGGGAAGAAGCTTAAGCATCCAACATCGCCAAACGTGCCGGCCTTCTTTCCAAGGTACTCCGCGCCAAATCCCTGCGCGTTATCTTCGACAACCTTCAAGCCATGTTCACGGGCAATTTCAAGAATGGGATTCATCTCGGCGGGGTGGCCATAAAGATGCACAGGAATGACCGCCTTTGTCTTCGATGTGATCGCATCTTTAATCTTGCTCACATCAATTTGATAACTCTGCGGATCAACATCCACGAACACGGGCTTCGCGCCAACAGACATCACCGTGCCCGCCGTTGCAAAAAATGTGTAGGCGGGGATGATCACTTCATCGCCCGCGCCGATGTTGAGCGCGCGCAACGCCAAAACCAAAGCATCTGTTCCCGAAGCAAGACCAATCCCAAAGCCCATGCCCAGATACGACGCAATGCTTTCTTCAAATTTTGTAACCGCGGGCCCAAGAATAAAATATCCCGATTCCAAAGTGGCGAGGACAGCCGAATCGATTTCTTTTTTTATGGAATGATACTGCGCCGTAAGGTCTACCAATGGAATCATCAAACGCTTCCTTCTGGACCGACAACCTGATCCTGTTTCAAATAAGCATCGCCGCAGCTTTTGCAAACTGCGCGATCATCCTCGAATTTCAACTGTTCGCCGCACTGACACATCCAGCCGCGGACACGCGCTGGCGAGCCATATACCAGCGCGTAATCGGGGACATCTTTCGTGACGACAGATCCAGCGCCGATAAAACAATATTGCCCGAGCGTTATTCCGCAAACGATCGTTGCATTCGCGCCAATGGACGCGCCTTTGCGAACCAGCGTGGTCTTGTATTCGTCCCTGCGGTTGACATGACTGCGCGGATTGATGACGTTGGTAAACACCATCGAGGGGCC
>Ga0172368_10006009_pt1 | contig 13280 bp, 10 predicted proteins | sample Lak11m_FD_114540 | JGI IMG/M metagenome (GOLD analysis project Ga0172368, IMG submission 114540) | Freshwater microbial communities from Kabuno Bay, South-Kivu, Congo - kab_022012_11m | ecosystem: Environmental > Aquatic > Freshwater > Lake | place: Democratic Republic of the Congo: South-Kivu...
GTAATTAATTACGTAATTCTGTAAGTAATTTTTTTGCCTTCAATATCATCTGCTTCCATTGTTTATTCTGATGTAAAGAGTCTATGTCAGAAAAACTATACCATTGAGCATTATTTGGAAGATTTACTAGTTCTTTTTTTATTTCATATGCATACACTACATACACACGTTGCACCTTATCTTTTGGATGCAAATAATCATACACTCTAATCAAAAGCGGTTCAGATGTAAATTTTAAATCTAATCCTAATTCTTCTTTAATTTCTCTTTGTAATGTATAAAAAATAGTTTCGCCGTAATCCATCCTACCGCCAGGTAAATCAAAACTATCCCCTTCCCTTAATAGTAAGACCTTAGTTTTATAAATTAAAATTATTTTTATTGAAGGGATTATACTAGAATTTTTCATACTAATTTTGACCTTCAAAGTCTTGTAAAATTTTTAAGTATTTATCTTGCAATGTTTTTGGGATTTGCGGATGTTTCAAAGCTTCTATCTTTCCTTGCATTTTGATAATTTTGTTTATCTCATCAAAATAAAAACCTTCTAAGGTTGCTACAAACAAATATGACGGATTCCATGACTCACTCATCCGTTTGGCATCTTTATAGACAAAATCATAATTCAACCTTCTCATATACTTCACTTCAACCAGTTGTACTACTTTTGTTTTCTTATCAATGACCGCGAAATCAGGCGCTGTACGTAATATCTCTAAAATTTGATTTTCATTACTACTTTTATAACTTACTAATTCAGGAATCACTTTTTCATACCCAAACTCAAGTACAGTAAACTGTTTTGTATCTCGTAATATTTGCGCAAAAATGGTTTCCGCTATCTTCCCTTTGACTAAGTTTTTTGTGAAATTGATGTTATTCATAAAATTGTTTACTATTCGCCTATTCGCGCGAATTAGAGAATGGTTGGATAATAAAAATTGTTTCCGCAATCTTCCCTTTCACTAAATTTTTTGTGAATGTTATATTATCCATATTATTTCATTAAAATATATCTAAACGGTTTTTTTTGAACTAGTTTTAAGAGTCCACATCCACACCATTTTGATGACTTCGTAGTACCTTTTTTACAATGATCTGAAAATGAACCATAATCAGAAGCATTTAAACCTAAATCACTAGCTTTAAATGGGTCTTTATAAGGATCAATATTACTTCTGCGCGCAGCAACTGTAATATCTGATTTTAATTTTTCACAAATTGCTTTCATATTCTATATTTGTTATTCAACTATTCTTGCCTACCGAAGGTAGGAATTAGAGAATGATTTTATTTATTATTTCCTTCACTCACTTGCCTATAGGAATTATTATATATTTATAATGTCCATAAAGTGCTGGAGTAAAATAATGAGCAAAAAAGAACCATTTACCAACAAACTGATCGCAATTTTTACATGTATTTGCTAAATATATTTCTTCAGCTGTTTTACTATTAACTACTTTCAAGAAAACTCCATGTGTCTCTGCAAGTTTCTTTTCGGGTTCCGAAAAAGTTTCCGGTCCATATTCTAATTTACCCTGCTCATTACCAACAAGTGCTATTTTCATTTCTTTATCGCAACTCCAACAAGGAGCTGTAATAATGAGCATTTGTTGATTATCATTTTTTTGTGATTGCTGTTTCATACTTATATATGGATGAGGTATAAACCTAACTCCCTTGTAATTTAGGAAGTGACAAGAAAAAAATTTATAAAATGAATTACTCTAACCTGATTATTTTTACTTGTTTTTGTATGGTGTCCATTGGGGGTTTTCTTTGATATATTCTTTTAAATAATTAAGCGTTTTATTAGAATATTTTTGCACTTTTGATGTTTTTCCAGATTTAATCGAGGTGTGATATTCAGGATTGTTTAATAACTTTAGATGTTTTATTAATTTTTGAATAAAATATGATGTTACCTTCATTATACGAGAAAGGTCTGATTGTAAAAATGGATAATCAACTTCAGGATTACTTTTTTTGACTAAAACTGTAAGTGATTCCGATGCCTTTTTTGCTTTATTTGTAGTAATTTCAGATTTGTATCCTTTTGGAGTTTCTACTGGCACTATAATAACATTCTCTTGCTTGTTTGTGTAATCGTTTATTGACAAATGTCGACCGATTCTAGCTTTTTTTGGTTTTGATTTTATATCATTTAGCCAATCCTTGTGGCTAATAAATGTATTTTCATTTTCGGTTTCGGCAAACTTGCAAGCACGATCAAGAATATATAACGCTCTATTTTTTTCTGACTTTGATTTTCTTGAGTATGCAAATAATTTACCTATCTTGTGTGAGTAAAATGTATGATCTTTAAATGCGACAGATAGATAATTTTTATCAAACTTTATAAAATATGATCTAAATTCTTCCTTTAGAATTTTATGAAAAGATTTTAAAGACCAGTAAATTAAGTGAGTTATGATTTCATCATCAAGATCAGGATAAATATTGTGCAGTGATTCATTTCTTAAAGATATAATTTGTTGAATTGTTTGGTTTTCTTCCAATGATATTAAATGAGCTATATGGTGTAATTGATTGACTGCTCTTTCTGCGGTTATACTTTTTCCATTATTATCATAGATGTTTCTTTTTTTCTTTATTAAAATTGCCTTAGAAAGAAGTTCCCATGCTTGCGCATTAAATATTATTGAGGCTTGCCTAGAGTGTGATCCTTCAACTCGGTTGAACATTTCTATACTTAATTTTGCAGCATTTATGGCTGTATTCACGTGATATTGATATTTCATTATACGTGATTTTCTTTTTGCCATATTATTTTATTGAATTTTCAACAATTTCTATTTCTTCTGGTGTCAGATCGTAGAGTTTATAAACAAGCTGATCAATTTGCGATTCAAGATTTTTAGTATCCGCGTCTTTGTTTTGTTTTTTGAGGCTTAAAATCTGATCAATTAAAGTATTAAAAAGTAAATTTTGTGACTCGGGAATACTTATAAATGGTAATTTTAAAATATGGGGCGCATTAATCGAAAAGAAGCCACCACCAATTTTTATTGATGGATTTTGTATTAAAAATATCCACTGATATAGTTTAGAATTTAATAACGCTAATAAATATTTATATTTATCTTTAATTTCTCCGTAAATTTTTATTCCATAAATACCGATAAATACAGATCCCTGATCATCAAGTACGGCAGAAATTCTAGTGTCGTTACCACGAATTAATATCTTGGGTGTATAAGAGAAATCGGACCATCTGTTTTTTGGTATAATGCTTTTTTCGTTACAAAAATATGGTGCGGTTATTGCCAATCCTACAGTTCGAACCTTCTTGTTATGGTCAATTAAATAAGGTTTAAGGTTGGAACATACTAAAACTCGCAATGTGCTAGTTTCTGAGCATGGTTCAGTTGATACAAATTTCGACCATTTATGATAATCACTAGCTCTTGGAGTTCCACAGAATAACTGATTTGGCTCTAAGACGTCAGATAATCTAGTATTTTCCTTAAATATTTTTTTTATTAATACATTATATATTGGATCAATTATTTCTATCCTATCCTCAGTAATACATTTTTCTTTAGGGATTATTATTTTATTATATTGCTCATTTAAGCTCTGTATGGTTTTGGATATCTTTATAGTTATTGTTTTTTTACTTTCATTTTTTTGAATGATACTTATTAACGGATATGTCGCGGCTTCAAAAACGTCAGTCGCCCTTGATAAATCAAATAGTTCTATTATCGAGTATTTCAAAATAAATTTTCTTAGTTTTGATCCGTATTCTCTTACTAGATACTTATCCGGAGTAATATAAGATAAAATACCATCTTTTTTTAATAGGTATATTCCTTTTTCAATAAACAAAACGTAATAATCAAAATCTTTATATGCGGATTGATAGATTCTTTTTATAGTTTCTTTTGTTTCCTTATCCTGATTTTGTTTATGAATTCTTATATAAGGTGGATTTCCGATCACAATATCGAAAGCCTCGACTCCATGCATTAATTCTGGATCATAAAATTCTGAAGATGAGCTAATATCAAAGGGTTTATAGCTTTTTAATTGCTGTGTTTTTTTGTTATCAAACAAACTAGCATTTTGCGTAAGCTTTAGATAATCCTTTTGCAGTTTTTCTTTTTTTACTTTGCTACTTGTCTTGAAATATTCACCACGAATAGTTATCAGTTTACCTTTCAGATCGTGATCGGTAAAAAAAGTGGCTTGTTCAGTATCATCAAGCGGAATAAGTGTGTTGGAACAAACAAATTTAAATTCAAGGTTTGGCAGTGGTTCAACTTTTTCACCTTCAGGAATGTCTACAATTATTGAAAGCCAAGCTCGTAGGCGAGTGATCTCAATAGCGGTTTGTTCAATATCCACACCATAAAGTGATCGCGATAAAATATCTCGTTTTAATCCCGAAATATCTTTTTCAAATTTTGGATCAAGGCGAGAATATACTTTCACGAGTAAATGAAGCATGCCCATCGGAAAAGCACCAGATCCAACCGCAGGATCAAGCACTGTGAGAGGAGATTCTGTTTTTGAGCCTTCAAGCGCTTGTATAATGGCTTCACGATACGGCTTCCAATCACGGCGCTTATTTTGATCCTGATCACGAAATATTGCTTCTGGCATACATATAAGCTCTTCTATGCGACGATCACGATCTGGGGCTTCTGGAACTTTGGTTTTTAAATATTCAATCAAAGATTGCTCGCACATATAGCTCACGATTTCTCGCGGAGTATAAAAAGCACCAGTTGCTTTCTTTTTGCTATTACCTGTATTTTCATCAATTTGCTCTGCAAGTAGGCTCTCAAAAATACGCCCCAACATTTCAGGATCAATAGCGACATGCTGGAATTCCGGGCTACTTTCGTCAACCGTAAAATTATACTTATTTAAAGTTGCAAAAAGCTGATTGAAATAACCATTTGGAAAAGTAAGATTTGGGTCATTGTAAAAATCAGTCGTGTTTTTATCAAAAAGTCCGCCGTTCAAATAAGGAGTTAATTTATCGCCGTTATCTCTTTCCAATTCTTCTCTATTTAATACTTCAAAAAATAGTTTCTCTAATTTGTTTTCATAATACTCTTTTTGTTTTTCAGTATTTGAAATAGAAAAATAATCAACTTTATCATTAACCAAATTTTTCTTTTTTAAAAACCATATAAAAAGGAGTCTCCCAATGAGCCTGGTAGTGAACATCACTGACGGTTTACGACCCAAGTCTTTTTCTAAATGATGAACTAAGATACTAAAGTGTTCAACCAATTCAAGATAAAATTTACGATTGATCGGCTCAAAGTTGAAGCTTTCCCAAAGTTTAGTATGGAGCGTGCTTTTTAGTTCATTCTGATCGGCTATTGCCAGATCAGATAATTTCACCCACTGTGCAAATATTTCGAGCTGAGTTGGTGTAATATGATCCTTGAGTTCTAGGGCACGAATCTTGAATCTATTGGAGAGCAAAACAATAACACTATCGCATGTTTCCGGTACAACAAAATCAATCCCCATGTTTTTATAATCATTTGAAAGTGCATCTTCAAAATTCGGTGTAAGGCCTATCAACCATGAAAGATTTGTCTTGCTGGTTTTTTTAGTCCAAAACAATTTGAGGTCAACTGGCTTGTCGTCTTCGTGTGGTAGTTCATAAGCCGCTGCTTGACGAGCAAATCCAGGAGCAAGTTGAAATCTCGTCAATTCTGCATCTACGCGAGGTATGTTTACTAAAAATCTGTCTTTGACTTTAATATTTAGTAGCCCAACTAGTTCTGCTGATATTTTTTCCGCAATATCAAAAGATCTTTCGTCTGAAAGTTTTTTTAAAAGTACATCAAATTTATTTTTTATTTCTACTGTATTCATAGATTAATTATTATCCCTCGCGAATCCAAATATAGGATTTACTGAAACCACTTTTACGGACGGCATTTCTTCAGGCAACATCTTCTTTATTTTCTCAAATATAGAATCTCTTTCAGACAATTTTCCTTCACGGATAACCTCACGAAGCTGTTTGGTCAATTTTCTAGCAATACGACCATGAAAAACATTTCTCGTTAGAAGTAAACTCTCTAAACGGGCACGATCGGTAGCACTCCACCCGACAGTCATAGCCTCATCTAGAATTGTCTGTTGAGAGGGTGTTAATCTTTGAATATGATTATCAAAACGTGTTATCTGTGGACCATTCTTTGATACATATTCGAGATGTATTTTTTTATCAAGTGAAATGTTATCTTTTTTTCTTTCTTGATCATTGGATCTCAACACTTGCAGAGCTTCACCAGTAAGCAATACATCAAGAGCATTGGAACTTTTATTGTTACGATAGAAAGTAAACTGTTTTTGATTGTTAGAAAATTCTGATTGAGAAAAAACAAGAACTTCCGGAGACTGTATAATTTTTGATTGATCAACAACACCCCATTTATGCATTGGAATTTTTTCTATAGCATTTTGAGCTTCTGGTGTAGCTTGTTCTCTAAAATGTTTTAGATCAGAAATGAATTGATCATCAGTAAAGACATCAGCTTCTTTTTCTAAGCGCAAGTATTCTGCTGTTGCTGTATCGCTGTCTGCGTCATAAATACCTTTGTAATGAATTGGGTTTATTTGCTCTCCCAAAACAGATGAATCACTTCCGATCGTTGCATTAATAAGACTTATTTTATCTTCAAGCTTTGTTACCAAACCAAGAAATTGATCTAATTCTTTATTCGGCACAATATTGATTACTTCAACTTCTGAATGGGGCGATCCAAGTCGGTTTATACGACCGTTTCTTTGAATCATACGAACTGGATTCCAGTGAAGATCGTAATTGATAAGCAATCCACAGTCCTGTAGGTTTTGACCTTCCGCGAGAACATCAGTACTAAACAAATAAGTTAATTCCTCTTTCTTTGTAACGCGATCGCGTGCATCTTTTGCAACTGGGGCAAATCGCTCTGCTGATCGCATTGCATTTGCTTTTTCTTTTCCAGATACAAACTCTGTATTTTCGACAGTAAAAATATTTTCGGCACTATTAAGAATATTTTCTTTTAAGTATCTGACTGTGTCAGCAAAAAATGAAAAGACAAGTATTTTTTTGTTCGGATCTCTTTTAGCTATTTCTGTTACTTTTCTCAAAAATACTTCCAACTTCTTATCTTTACTCTTAAATTGCTCGGTTAAATCTAATATCGCGTCGAGTATTTTATTTTCAGAAGCAAGGTCCTCTTTAATGGCATTAATATTGTGAGAATCAGTGGATATCTGTACTCCCAGTGCTCTTGCCTTTTCAAGAATTTCATCATCTGTTAAATCTATGTTTTCTCCGTCTTCTGCTTCATATTCATCCAAAATATCATCAATATCAGAAAGGTTTAATAATAAATTTTCTTGCAACAAAATATCTTCAAATGTTTTCAATCTTTTCTGATATTTTTTCACTGATTCCAAGAGCGCATATGACGATGATTCAAATCTTTTCAGCCACACAATGCGCAATAATCCGTACATACTTAATTGTAGTCCGATTTTCTCTTTTGTTTCTTTGGTAAACTTAATATTTTTTATTTCTTCTAAATTCTTTCCATAAACCTTATGATCATACATTGAGGTTCTGTAGGGTATAAAAGATAAGGAAAGAATATATTGATATAAACGATAAATGATTGATTTATCAGAAATATCAATCTCTTGACCATCTGATTCTTGAAGTTGACGAAGTGGATGCACTAGAATATCCGTTGTTTCTTGAATTTTTTCAACCGGAGTTTTTTCTATCGGTTCAATAGCGGTGTTAATTTTTATACTTTGATAATCACCAGAATTAAAAGTCTCATTTGACACTTTTATTTTTGGGAAGAAAAATTCTTTACCATCAATTTCAAGCCCCTTGCCATTCAATTCTTCTACAATGCTTTGGCGAGTATTTCGAATAACAAACTCACGCAAGATCGGATCAATTACTTGACGAGCTTCTTTATAGATCGGAGCCATATCATTCCCTTGAGCACGATTTTGGCTGATTCGTTTTTTTAATTCAAAAAGTGCATCAAAAAATGATCGAGATTTGATTACTCCTTCAGAATTACGAACATTGACTTGCAAAAGATCTTGTTCGCCACGAGTACCCAATAATATTTGGTTTGTTAAATCATCAATAGAGTTGTTTACTGGCGTAGCTGTGAGAAGTAGTGTATTAGCATCTGAATTATCAACCAACCATTCGCTAATCTGCTGGAATCGTTTGCTGTTATGAGATCGTAAATTATGAGATTCATCTATAACAAACAAGCTGATCGGCATATAACGATCTTTTTTCCTCTCCTCATCTATCTGATTTTTATTTTGCATGGAAACAACCGTAATTCCTAAAATCTTCTCTCTGGCTATTTCGTTTTCCCATTGACCAACCAATGATTTCGGAACAATCACAATTATCCTCCGCCCTGTGTATTGTCGGATAACTCCTATGGCGGTAATTGTCTTACCTAAACCAACAGAGTCGGCGAGCATTGCTACGCCATTTTTATCCAAGCGCCATAGAATCTGCTTAACACTTCTTTCTTGAAAATTTTGTAACTTACGGGAAGAAAGAACTTCAATCTCTCGATCTTCTTTTAAAAGGTCTCCATACATATAATCAAGTGTCTTGATATACATTTCATACGGACTAAAAAGAAGTTCACCATGAATAGACGTGTCGACTAATTCAATAAATTTACCGGTCCATTCTAGACAACCGTCATCAGTCCATACTTCATCAAACCAAGATAAGTGACCATATTCTTGAGTCTTATTTTTCGGATTAAACTGAACAACGCGCTGATCATCTTCACCAGCATTCAATTCGCGATTAGTAGTAAGTCCATTTTTTGTAAAATTTGATGACCCAATAATGCCGATTGCTGATTCTGATTCAAAATTACCAAAAATATAACATTTGGCATGCAAAAACGCTTTTTTATAAACTTTAACTTCAAGAATTTTACTATCAACTAATTTTTTAAGTTCTTTTACTGTTGGTTTTAGATTACTTTCAATTTTTATTCTTTGAAGATCTTCAAAAATATCCTTATCTGGAAAATCTGGCTCAACTTCGTTTAATTCGTGGCGAGGAATTAAAGGCTCACGACCTATAAGAAGTCTAATTTTTTTGTAATTTTTTAAATATGGTAAAAGTAATGCAGTCGCTTCAAGATCCCAATAGCCAGTTGCAATTGAGATTTCGTCAAAATTTTCACTAACAGAAATTAAACTATCTAGTAAACTAACACGCTTATTATCAATAATTTTAGGAAATTTTTTCATACTATTTTTTCCAATCCTTTATAATAAGACTTTTACCTGCTTTTTTAACTACCACCCCAGTACAAGAAACTTCATTTCTGTACGGGGCAAGCCTTTTTGTATTACACATTTTATCTCTTTCTCCAGTCATTAATCAATAAACCTCGTTTAACTCTCTTTACTACTACTTTCTGCCTTTCCTTCCACCCCAGTACAAGAGACTTAGTCTCTATACGGGGTAAACCTCAATTCCCTCACCATTTCAATGGGAATAGTGACGGCTAAACTTTGCTTCCCGACTTTGGTGATTTTACTTTACCCCGCCAACTTATCTTTATATTCACGATTTTTCTTTTTTAACCATTTTTCATGTTTTCTAGCTTCTTCATAACTACTGTGTAATTTAATATATACTATTTTCCAAGGTTTTTTACCTTCAGTTGATACTACCTTACCACTATTATGTAGCATTAATCTATTATCCGTATTTTGTGTAATTCCAGTATAATAACTTCCATCTTTTTGACTCTTTAATAAATAAGTATAAATATTGGCGGGGCGAGTATTTGTTTGGTGTAATTTTTGTTTGGACATTGGATTAGTATTAAGTATAAAGTATTAGGTATCAAGTATTGGGAAATTATTAGAAGAATGAAGTATGAGGTATTAAACAAGGTAAGTAAGGAATTACGTAATTAGGTAAGTAATTAATTAGTATAAAGTATTAAGTAGTAAGGAGTGAAGGAGGATTTAAGATTTACGAATAACGATTTAAGACTGATTTTTTTCTGGATTCCGCATCAAGTGCGGAATGACAAAACGAATGACAATTTAATTCAGGAATTCTTTTTTACTTCATTTTTTACTCTTTGTATCATAAAGGCAACGGCTTCATTCGCCTGTTCTATTTCAATGCGAATTCGCGGATAGGCGCGCGAAAATACTCTAAAAATTTCATCAGCAAATGCCTGCCCTATTGTGGGCACACGTGCAAAATCAAATACAATGGTATTGAACTTTTCTAAACCAGATAAGACGCGCTTGGCTTGCGAACGAGAGACATACACAGTACCCATAGTAAATAGACGAACACGAATTTCTGTTTTATCAAATGCATACGATCCTGGATGGCTTTGATATTTTTCAAAAACAGTATTGAGATGGCGTTTACTTTTTTTAGCAATAGAAAAAATTACTCTTGTTCCCTTTTTACTTGGTTTTTGATCTTCAAAAGAAACATCCTCAATTACATTGTCCACTCTCATTCTCTTAGCAAAACTTTCCAATAAAAAACTGTCTGCCAATTTGGAAGTAAAAAATATACCCTCCCCCGAATGCGCCTTTGGTTGAGTAGTGACTTTCCCTTTCAATAAATCTTGCATAGCCTCAAAAGGAGTTTTTAATTTATTTTTTTTCATTACATTTCGAAACACACCAATACCAAAATCACTCACTTCAAAAACAATACGCGTGGTGTCTTCGGCAATTTTCACATCAATATATCTTGATTGCGAATGATCTATGGCATTATTTAACATTTCCGAAAAAGCATATCTCAAAATACTCTGTACATGCTCTGGTGCAGTTCTAAAAGGCGGTGATTGGACAAGAAAAGTTTCCATCACCTCGTGCTCTGCTAAATGTTTATTGGTGAGACGTTTGGTACTTTTGAACGTATGTATTTCATGCAAAAAACGAGGCAATGTATAGCGGGCGCTTCGCGTAGAACCTATTTTTACTATTTCCCCAGAATTTACTAACACCTGAAGGATACGACTGGCATACTGGCGAGAAACATTCAAAAAAATAGCGAGTTCAGAAGAGGTAATAAATTTTTTTTTCGTAATAAATTGTAGTATTTTTTGTTTGATTTCCATATACACAGTATACACATAATCAACTTAATTGTCAACAACAAATTTTAATTGTAAACTAGATTGTAAACAACCCTTAAATATTAATGACTAATTACTTCAGCCAGAGGCTGATCCGCCAATGGCGGAAATTTTTAATTTTATTATCTTTATTCAGTAATTAATTCAGGAATTAACCTGCCTACCCTGCCTACCGGCAGACAGGCGACAGGCAGGTTCAGGAATTCTTTTTCCTCTTAACCACCCATACTCCACCAATCACGGCGGCAAAAAGTGCAATCCAAAATGCATAATGTATATTTGAACCACTTTCAGAATTTTTTCTCTCACTGCGGGTAACATCTGTATCTTTTGCAGTAGGCGCGCCTTCTGGAGCTGGCCCGGCAGTGTAATCTTCCTCCACAATCGGTTGTTGTACACTTTCAAATGTTTTGTACTCTGCCAAAAGAGGAGCTGGATCAAAACTTTCAATCTCTCCCATTCCTTTTTCTGTCGCGACCACTTTCTGCCCAGGATTGACCATAATAGTTTTTCCATCTGCTTTGGCAGTAAACTCAACCGTACCTTCCAGAACCATTAGTTCTGTTATTTTTGGATCATCACTACCAAGAATAAAATTTGTTCCTTTTATGCCGGCAACTGCTTGCGAGGTTTCCATCTTCATAGTGCCTTCAAGCAGTAGGGATTTGGTGTTGGTCCACAATCGTCCCATCACCAAACCAAGCTTGGTTTCCCCACGAGGAGGATGAAGAAAAACAATTACTCCTGATCCAGGATTCTCGCCACGGCCAGAAAATGTTCCACCAAATGTATAAGTGTATCCTGCCACTTGGGGAGGCTCTCCTACTTCTCCGGGAAGCATTCCCCATCGGGGATCAGCCTTCCTCTCTTTCAGTGCTTCGGGATCATACACCTCAAGAATAGTGACGCCGTTGGAATCATAATAAAGCCTATCAGAGACATAAATCAGCTCACCATCGCCTTTGACTTTCTCCCATTTAACCGCCGATGTGCCATCAGCGAGTCCGCAGTGCATAATTTTTGCCTTGCCTGAATAATCATGAAAAATTTTGCCTGTTTCTATGGCTTTGCCCACATATTGGTCCACATCTGGACCACCACATAATTCACCCAGTAGCTTCCCTTCCCAACGAGCCTTGAATGTAAGCGATTCTTCTCTTTGTATCCAGGCTGCCTTTCCCGGCTCTCCCTTTGGGTCTAAATCACCAAAATTGTATGTGAGTGTGCCTTCAACATTTGCAGGAATTATATTTTCTGTTTTTGATTCAACTAAATCGGACACAAATGTTCCTGAACCTTCATACACCTGGGGATATGGTCCATGAGCTTTATCATCCATCTGATCAATACTTGAATATTCCCAGGTTCCCACTAGATACCCGCGATCATACTTTCCAGTGATGGTCAGCAACACTATATGATTCTCATCTTTCGGGTTCACATATCGATAATATCCGGAGAAATAGTCTTTGTAGACATTTATCTTGATACTACTCCACGCTCCCTCGAACATGTGCATAGCTATGTTCTTGTTGTGGTATTCATCCGGAACTTCCATCCTGCCTTGAAGCTCAAAAGGCGGACGTTGGTATTCGACTGCCCACAGACTGTGAACTGGGGTCAGAACAAATAGAAAAACTAAAAAAATGAAAAAAAATTGTTTACTCAATAAGGACATATATAATCAATTACTTATAATTAATCATTTTTTATCACCTGTTCTAGTGGGTTTCTGTAAAAGCAATAATAATTTTTAATTCAGGATTTCTTTTTTTATTTCTGCTTGCCTGCCGTAGGCAGGGATTCTGAAATCACCGCTCAGCGGGACAGGCAAGTTCAGGATGACAATTTATATTAATGACTTATCAATAACCAAATTATACATTGGCATCTATAAACGCTTTCAGGTCAACTAGATCTTTTTTCTCATGATCATACCAGTATGACACAATTCCGACTGACTCAGCACTTTTGACTGCTTCCCTGTTATGTTCAAAATATATCACTTCTTCAGGTTTTAAACCAAAATGTTCAAACAACATCTTAAAATATGTAGGATCAGTTTTTTCTGGGTTATGTTTTAAAGTAAACACTTGATAA
>Ga0172368_10006012_pt1 | contig 13276 bp, 7 predicted proteins | sample Lak11m_FD_114540 | JGI IMG/M metagenome (GOLD analysis project Ga0172368, IMG submission 114540) | Freshwater microbial communities from Kabuno Bay, South-Kivu, Congo - kab_022012_11m | ecosystem: Environmental > Aquatic > Freshwater > Lake | place: Democratic Republic of the Congo: South-Kivu...
ATCACACTCTCATGCCAGAGGCCCTCGAGTACTGGCCGGTGGCGCTCCTTGAACGGGTCGTGCCAAGGCACCTGCACATCATCTACGAGATCAACCGACGGTTCGTTGACCAGGTGCGCGCGCGATGGCCGGGCGACGGCCGCCGCGTCGAGCGAATGTCCATGCTGCAGACCGATTCCGAACCGCGCATCCGGATGGCCAACCTGTGCGTGGTCGGGAGCCACACGGCGAACGGCGTGTCCAAGCTGCACAGCGAGCTTCTTGGGATGCGCCTGTTCCCGGACTTCCGCGAGATGTGGCCCGATCGCTTCCAGAGCAAGACCAATGGGGTCACCCCTCGACGGTGGGTGCTGGGGTGCAACAGGCCGTTGTCGAGGCTCCTGGACGAGGTCGCGGGACCAGACTGGGTCACGGATATGGCCCGGCTTCGCGTGCTCGAGCCGCTTGCGGATGATCCCTCATTCAGGGATCGCTTTGATGCGGCCAAGCGGGCGAACAAGGCTCGGCTGGCCACCTACATCGCCGGGGAGGTCGGGGAATCGGTTGACCCCGGGTCCATATTCGACATTCACGTAAAGCGGATCCACGAGTACAAGCGCCAGTTGCTGAATCTCCTGCGCATCGCCCACGAGTACCTGCACATCACGGAAGACGGCGTCGCGCCCCTCGTGTCGCGGACCTACGTGTTCGCCGGCAAGGCCGCCATCGGCTACGACGTTGCGAAGAACGTCATCAGAGCCATCCTGGGTGTAGCGGCGGTGGTGAACCGCGACCCGCGGAGCGCGCCGTATATGCGGGTCGTGTTCCTGCCGGACTACCGCGTCTCTCTGGCTGAGCGCATCATGCCGGCTGCGGACGTTAGCGAGCAGATCAGCACGGCGGGGATGGAGGCGTCCGGCACGGGCAACATGAAGATGGCCATGAACGGCGCGCTGACGCTCGGCACGCGCGATGGGGCCAACATCGAGATTCGGGATGCCGTTGGGGCTGAGAACGTGTTCGAGTTTGGCCTGACAGCGGACGAGGCTATCAAGACCAGGGCGGATGGCTCGCACCGGCCGCGTGAGATCCTGGACAGATCGCCGGGCCTCAGGCGCGTCATGGATCGCTTTGAGTCCGGGTTCTGGTGCCCGCGGAGTCCGGACGTGAGCCGCTGGGTCTATCGGCGGCTGGTTGATGACGGCGACGAGTTCCTGGTGCTCGGCGACTTCGACGCCTATGTGCGGGCGCAGGATGCAGTCTCGGCGCGTTTCGCCGACCGCGGTTCGTGGTTGCGGTCGGCGATCCTGAACGTGGCTCGCATGGAATACTTCTCGAGCGATCGAGCGATTCACGAGTACGCTCGCGACATCTGGGGCGCGGAACCAGCCGAATCGGACGGGTAGAGGGTGCGACACCAAAACGTGGAGCTGGGCGGATTCGAACCGCCGACCTCCTCGATGCGAACGAGGCGCTCTCCCAGCTGAGCCACAGCCCCACGAACGCGAGCAGTGTACCCCAGCGCGCTCCCGGAGTCAACGACGCGCATTGCCTCACCTGATGCCTGACCGAAGGTAGATCGTTGCCTCACGTAAGAACCTGGCCATGCGTCCTGCTCGGACTCGGGTGCGTCTGCCATAATCTGGGGCATCTTCTCGCGCGCTGGCCGACACGCAGCGCGGCGGGCTGTTTGGAGGAGCCATATGCGGACCATCGCCGTCTCCGCGCTCTGCGGATTCCTCGCCATCGGATGTCGACCGTCGTCCATCGCGCAGGTGCCGGCAGATCTCGTCAACGGCCTGGCGTGGAGACCCATCGGCCCTGCCGTGATGGGGGGGCGCATCAACGATGTCGCTGTGGTGGAGACCGATACGGCCACGGCCTACGTTGCGACCGCCACAGCAGGCCTTTGGAAGACGACGAACCATGGCACGACGTTCGCTCCCGTCTTCGATGAGCAGCCCTGCCAGACGATCGGCGCGGTGGCCGTGGCTGCATCCGATCCGTCGGTCGTGTGGGCGGGGACAGGTGAGGCGAACAACCGGCAGAGCTCATCGTGGGGGTGCGGCGTATTCAGAAGCGTAGACGCAGGCGTCACCTGGCGGCACGTCGGGCTCTCGGACACGCTGCACATCGCTCGTATTGCGGTTGATCGCCGCAACGCCGACGTAGCGTATGTTGCCGCTGTCGGTCATCTCTGGGGCGCGAACGAGGAGCGGGGTCTCTACAAGACGGAAGACGGAGGCAAGACCTGGAAAGCAGTTCTCCAGGTGAACGCCGACACTGGATGTACCGATGTTGTCCTCGATCCGAGCAACCAGGATACCGTCTACGCAGCGATGTATCAGCGACGCCGGGCGGCGTGGGGCTTCATTGGCGGCGGCCCGGGCAGTGGCCTGTACCGGAGCAACGATGCCGGCAAGACGTGGGCCAGGCTGGGCAAGGGGCTCCCGCAAGGCGACAAGGGGCGGATCGGGATTGATGTCTGCCGAAAGGACCCGCGGGTCGTCTATGCGGTCGTGGAGGCGCGCGACGGCGGCGTGTTCCGGTCGGAGGACCACGGGGACACATGGACCAAGATGAGCTCGACGAACCCGCGCCCCATGTACTTTAGCAATATCCGCGTGGATCCCAACGACGACCAGTTCATCTGGCTGGCGGGCGTGTCGTTCGCGCGCTCCAAAGACGGCGGCAGGAACTTCACGGCGGAGAGTGGGGCCAGACTGCATGCGGACATCCATGCCATCTGGATCGACCCCAGGGACTCGCGGCATATGCTCGTCGGTTGCGACGGCGGACTGCAGTGGACGTTCGATCGCGGGCAGACGTGGGATCACTGCAATATCATCCCCCTGGCCCAGTTCTACGGCATAGCGTTCGACATGGAGCGGCCCTATAACGTGGCCGGCGGGCTGCAGGACAATGGATCGTGGCACGGTCCGTCATCCAAGGGCGCGGGAAGTGGTCCGAGCAACGGCGACTGGCGGAACATCGGCGGTGGCGACGGGTTCGTCTGTGCCATAGATAGAGACGACGCCAACACCGTCTACAGCGAATCCCAGAATGGCGCCGTGAGACGCGCCCATCTGGCAACCGGACTGAGCAAGTCCATCACTCCGGTGCCGCCAAGCGGGGAGCAGAGCTACAGATGGGACTGGTGCACGCCATTCATGTTATCGCCCCACAATCCGAGGAAGGTGCTCCTTGGAGGGAACCGGCTGTTCATCTCAACCGACCGTGGGGACACCTGGCGGCGCACCGAGGATCTGACGACGTCGCCCAGCCTCAGCGATAAGGTGCTGATGGGAGTGAAGAGGGGGCGCGCATACCCGTTTCCGGACATTGGGTCCGATTTCGGTCAAATCGTGACCGTAACGGAATCGCCTGTCAAGGAGGGGGTCGTCTACGTCGGCACGGATGACGGCAACCTGCAGGTATCGCGGGATGACGGGCGCACCTGGAAGAACGTCGTCGGGCACGTACCCGGCGTCCCGAGCGGCACATACGTGTCGAGGGTGCATGCATCACCCCACGCCGCCGGCCGCGTCTACGCGGCCTTCGACGGGCACCGCTCGGACGACTACAGGGCCTACGCATATGTCAGTGAGGATTTCGGGGAGTCGTGGCGGCTGCTGAGCGCCGGGATACCGGACGGGTCCACGGTGAACGTGGTCCGCGATCACCCGGGTTGCGAGTCGCTGCTGTTCGCCGGAACCGATCGCGGGCTGTTCGTCTCAACAGATCGTGGCGCGCACTGGACCCGTTTCGGCAAGCCCCTGCCGCCACTGCGGGTGGACGAAGTGCTTGTCCATCCACGCGAGAACGATCTCATCGTCGCCACGCACGCGCGCGGGGCCTACATCCTCGATGACATAGGAGCGCTGGTCGCGGAAGCCTCGCCCAAGATCAGTCGCATGATGTTGCTCTCGCCTCGTCCGGCCGTGATGTACCGCGGGGCCTTCGGCATGAGCTCCCTTACGGGGAACAGGCAGTTCCTCACCCGGGGCGCGCCATCGGGTGCGCAGATCAGGTACTGGCTGGCCGCCGAACCCAAGCTCGACGAGCGGCTGATGCTCAGCATCGAGACGAAGCGCGGCAAGGTCCTCAGCTCACGCCGGATCATCACAGCCAATGCCGGCCACAACTCGACATCGTGGGATTTCCGAGTTGACCCCTCTGCCGGATCGCGACCGGCGCCGGCTGCCGCCACCACGCCGCCGCAGCCAGGCGCGCGTCAGACGGGGCGAGGCGCACGACCAGGGCAGACGCGGACAGCCGGACAGACGCGGCGTGCCGGGGGAGGTATGTCGCGCGGCTTGCGGGTGTTGCCCGGCGAGTACATCGTGCGCCTCAAGCTCGGTGATCTCGAGCAAACGGCGCATCTGCAAGTCACGGACGACCCTAGAATCACGCTCTCTACTGGCGACAAGAGGCGCCTGTATGAGCTGTGTGAGCGGCTCTCGACCCGGAGCGCCGCCCTGCGTCAGGCCGAGAGGCAAGCTCAGGCGCTCGAAGAGGCGCTCACCCGTGGGCGCGATGGGGAGGCGATGAAGTCCGCTCCGAAGGAGGCGGCCGAAGCCTTGAACGCTCTGCTGTCGCGGACCAAGGTCGTGCGTGCGAGGCTGGCCGGCCGTGACCCGTCCGGCGCGGAGCCGCCGCAGCCCGCTTCTCAGCAGACGCTAGGACCAGCGGGGCAAGTGGTCAGCTTCACTCCTCGGTCGGCAGTATCGGCGGCCTCCGTGCTTGCACGCTACGCAATGGCGCTCGACTCAGTACCCGAGATGCCATCACGAGCGCTCGAGGCCGAGATCCGGGCAGCTGAGCAGGACGGCCGGACGGTGCTGAAGCAGGTCTCTGACCTCCTCGGGCCGGGACTGCGGAAGCTCAACGGAATACTGAAGCGTGCCAAGCTGCCCGTGGTGGAGCCAATCGAAACCGAGTCGGACGATCTGGGTCCGATTGGGTTCAGTGGCGACGACGAAGTTGGCCAGTGACACGAGACGGGCGCGGCATATGCCGCGCCCGTCTCGCGCATCGTAATCGGGGTGAGCGGACTTGAACCGCTGGCCTCCTGGCCCCCATCCAGGCACTCTACCAAACTGAGCTACACCCCGTAGACAGGCGGCATTATACTGCCGGTTCGGTCACATGTCAACGTCGAGCAAGCGCGCGAGCGATCAATCAAGGCGAGCGCATGGTCGCGAATCGCGACCGGCAGAACTGGAGGCTCTGGGCCGCGGGCTCGTGCACTGGTACGAGCGCGAGGCTCGTGACCTCCCCTGGCGCAAGCGGCTGGACGACCCCTACGCGGTCTGGGTAGCCGAGACCATGCTCCAGCAGACGCAGGCGGCGTCCGTCGGGCGCCGTTACGAGGAGTGGATGGGGCGCTACCCGACGCTCGGCGATCTGGCGCGATCGGACCTGGATCAGGTGCTCGTTCTCTGGCAGGGACTGGGGTACTACGGTCGCGCAGCCCGCCTGCACGCGGCGGCCAGGCGGCTTGTACTTGAGCGTCATGGGCAACTGCCCTGCGACCTTGCCTCGCTGATGCGGCTTGAGGGGGTTGGGCCGTACACTGCGGCGGCGATCATGGCGATCGCATTCAACCAGCCCGAGCCGGCCATTGACGGCAACGCACGGCGCGTACTCGCTCGGGTATGCGGCGAGCGAGTCGCGAGCGCCCGGCGGAGCGCAGACGCTCGTCTGGCCGCAGTCTGGCGGGCGATGGTCCCACCCGGCGGAGCGCGCGATTTCGCTCAAGCTCTGATGGACCTTGGCTCCTTCATCTGCACGCCGGCGGCGCCCAGGTGCGTTGAGTGCCCAATTGCGCGAAGATGCGAGGGCTACCGATCCGGTGCGCCGGGATCGTACGGGCCTGCCAAGCGCGTGCAGGGGATCACCGCGATGCATCACGTTGCGGTTGTTGTTCGATGCGGATCGGACTATGCTGTGCGCCACTGCCCGGCGGGAGCACTGTGGGCCGGCCTGTGGGAGTTTCCGCGAGCTGAGATTGAGGTCGCCGGTCGTGCGACGGAGACTGCCCATGCCCTCACCGCGCACCTGTTGGGGCCGACTTCCGCGCGTGTGGTTCGGCTTCTGACTGTCCGCCACCGCGTGACGCGGTATGCAGCGACGCTGTTCGCCTACTACTGTGAGGCAGACCGCCGCGGCGCGGGCGACAAGCAGCGAGACATTGTGTGGAGGACCTGGGACGGGGTCATGGCGTTGCCGATGTCCAGTCCGATGAACCGAATCCGCAATGCGCTCGCGCTTAGGCTCGTCGGCGACGAACCCCGGTAAGCGAGCGCCGTGCTGCGCCCCAGTCCGTCATGAGCCCGTGCGTGTCATGTCTTGGGACGATCGCAGAATGAGCGCACGGCGACCGGGGAGACTCCTGCCGAGCCGAGGAGCCGACGCCAGACCGCGGCTCGACAGCGCGCTGCCCTCCAGGCAACGGGGCGACCTTCTTGACAAACCGTGACACGCAGCCTCATGGCACAGTAGTAGGAGACCACCGCCGCTGCGGCGAACATGGTCCGGTACGCCTCGCTCGCGTGTTGGGTGCCGCAGCGATCCGCGGCGGCGACAGCCACGAACGAACGTTAGAGCGCGTGCACCAAGGAGACATGCGTGAGAGAGCTGGCACATGCTGCACTTGAGACCGCGAGGCTTCGGGGAGCGGAATACGCGGATGTCCGGCTTGTTCGGCGCCGGCGGCAGAACCTGGCTGCCGAGGACGAGCGCTTGGCCGGCGTCACGGACAGCGACGACTTCGGCGTGGGCGCCCGCGTGCTGGTTGACGGTGCATGGGGCTTTGCCGGGTCCGGCGACGTCACCCGCGAGGGGGTGCAGAAAGCCGCCGCCCAGGCGGTGGACATTGCCCGCGCGTCTGCGTCGGCGATGCGCGCCAAGGTGCGGTTGGCCCCCGAACCACCCGCCTCCATGACGTTCGTGACAGAGTGCAGGATAGACCCATTCGCCGTTGCGGTCGGCGAGAAGAGCGCTCTGCTCCTGGCGATCAACGAGCGGCTGAAGCGCAACTCGGGCATTCGCAAAGCCGAGGCGTTCATGTCGCTTCGGCGAGACGAGCGTCTCTTTGTGAACTCGGATGGCGCTGACCTGCGAAGCAACGTGGTCACGACTGCTGCGGGCTACAGAGCAACGGCGGTGGGAGAGGGCGACGCTCGGTCGCGCAGCTATATGCCGCCGCCTTTGACCAGGGGATATGAGAACATTAACGGCGATGACCTGCTGAGCAACACGGATCGCGTCGCGGCCCAGGCGTGTGAGCATCTGAGGGCGCCCGACTGCCCGGTTGGCATCAGGGATCTGATCCTTGACCCGCAGAACCTGTCGTTAACGATCCACGAGTCGGTTGGCCATGCAACGGAACTGGACCGTGCGCTAGGATACGAGGAGTCACTGGCGGGCCGGAGCTTTGCCACACCGGACAAGCTGCGCAACCTGGCCTATGGGTCCGAGAGAGTGACATTCGTGGCCGACAACACCCTGCCCGGCGGTCTTGCGACACATGGCTTCGACGACGACGGAGTTCCCGGCCAGAGGTGGCACATGGTGGAGAACGGCCTCTTCGTTGGGTACAGCACCGGGCGCGAAGTGGCGACCGAGATCGGGCTTGATCGGAGCAACGGCGGGTGCCGAGCAGACCACTGGGGCAGCATCCCTATCGTGCGGATTCCGAACCTATCGCTCATGCCGGGGAAGGGGCCGCTCTCGTTGGAGGAGCTAATCGCCGACACCGACGACGGCATCTACATCGAAGGGCGCGGCTCGTTCTCAATTGACCAGATGCGGTGTAACTTCCAGTTCGGAGGCGACGCTTTCTGGGAGATCAGGCGCGGGAAGATCGTGGGGATGTTGAAGAACGTCACCTACCAGAGCATGACCACCGACTTCTGGGGGAGCTGCGATGCCGTCTGCGACGAGAGGTTCTGGGTGATGGACGGCGTTTTGAACTGCGGCAAAGGCGACCCCATGCAGATCGCGCAGATGACGCACGGCGCCGCTCCGGCACGGTTCAGGGGTATCAAGGTCGGGGCTGCGCGCTGAGGCGGTCGAGCTTGCATCAGTGAGGGAGGTGGCAGATGGCTAAGGTGACCATCGAAGTGCTTCGGAACGGACCTTACTTCATCACAGGCGAAGTGCAACTGCTCGACGCCGACGAGCAACCCATAGAGGCGCCGGGACCTCGGGGCCGCCTGAAGCTGTGTCGGTGCGGGCGTTCGGAGGAAAAGCCGTTCTGCGACGGCGCACACCGCACAACCGGCTGGACTGAGAAGGAGCCGACGTAGGCTCCCCCCTTGTCTCAGCCCTGGCCGCCGCCGGCGGCTTCGACCTCCTCCGCGACGTCGTCGGCGGTGCAGAGGCGCTCGATAGTAGCGACGCGATCGCCCGGCTCGAGGCTGATCAGTCGAACGCCCTGAGTGCTCCGTCCGGCAGCGCGTATTTCCTTCACCCGCATGCGTATGGTGATGCCGTTGACCGTTATCACCATGAGACGGTCCTCGGGCTCGACGACCGTCGCTGCCACCACCGGCCCGGTCTTGTCGGTTACGTCCATCGTCAGGATGCCCTTACCGCCGCGCGACTGGATGCGGTAGAGCGAGAGGTCGGAACGCTTGCCGATCCCCCGTTCTCCGACGACGAGAAGCTGCTTGTCCGGGTCCACCAGGTCTACTGCGACAACCTGGTCGGCGATCGCGCCGGACTCGTCGCGCATTTCGATCCCGCGCACGCCGCCGGCCGGCCTGCCGCGGGTTGGGACATCGCTTTCGGCGAACCGAATGGACTTCCCCTTCCGGGTGATCATGATGCACTGACGCGAGCCGTCCGTCAGCATCACCCATCCCAGTTCGTCATCGGGCTCGAGGTCGAAGCACACGAGCCCGTTCGCTCGGAGGTTTGCGAACTGCGCCAGGTCCACCCGCTTCACTTCGCCGTTCTTGGTGGCCATGAGCATGTAGCCGGTAGCCTGAGGCAGGTCCTTCACAGGCACGGTTGCAGTCACGACGTCGCCGGCTTCGATGTTGATCATGTTAACGACTGCGGTGCCCATGGCCGTCCGCGAACATTGCGGAACCTCGTACGCCTTGAGCTTGTAGACCCTCCCGCGGTTGGTGAAGAAGAGGATGTAGTCGTGCGTGTTGGCGACGAATAGGTGCTCGATCCGGTCCTCGCTGCGCGTCGCGGCGCCGATGATGCCGCGCCCCCCGCGACGCTGCGTCCGGTAGGAGTCCATCGCAACACGCTTGACATAGCCGTTGCGGGTGACGGTTACGAGCATGTCCTCCTCTGGGATGATGTCCTCTTCGCCGATCTCCTCGGGCTCGGTGGCTACGATCCGGGTGCGGCGGTCGTCGCCGTGCTTGTCGCGCAGAGCCTTCAGCTCCGACCTCATGATCGCGCTGATGCGCTCAGGATTGATGAGGATATCCTCGTACGACCCGATCTCCTTGAGTTTGCCTCTGTACTCGGTCTCGATCCTCTCGCGGTTCAGCCGGGTCAGTTGCCGCAACTGAGTGTCGAGGATCGCGGTGGCCTGAAGCTGGGTTAGCCCGAACCGCTCCATGAGGTTGTTGCGCGCGATGTGATCGTTGTCGGCCTGGCGGATGATCCGGATGATCTCGTCTATGAAGTCGAGCGCGATCTGGAGCCCTTCGAGGATGTGCGCACGAGCCTTGGCACGTCCCAGCTCGAAGAGCGTCCTGCGGTACACCATCTGTCGCCGATGGTCAAGGTACAGCCGGATCAGTTCCGGCAGGTTCAGGAGCTTGGGCCTGTTGTCAACGAGTGCCAGCAGAATGACCCCGAAGGTCGTTCGCAACGCAGTGTGCTTCAGGAGGTAGTTCAGCACCTTGCGTGGCTGTACGTCTCGCTTGAGGGAAATGACGACGCGAATACCGTGCCGGTCGGTGAAGTCCTGGATGTCGGCGATGCCGTCAACGCGCCGGGCCTTCGCGATGTCCGCAATGCTCTCCTGTAATGTCTTCTTGTTAACCTGATAGGGCAACTCAGTGACGACGATGGCCATGCGGCCGCCCTCGACGGGTTCGATCTGCACGTTGGCCTGCATCACGACGTGGCCGCGCCCGGTCTCATAGGCCTCTTGTATGCCCCGCTTGCCGAGGATGATCCCGGCCGTGGGGAAATCGGGACCCGGGACAATCTCGAGAAGCTCCGCTACCGACGCGTCCGGGTGGTCCACCACATGGATGCAGGCGTCGCATATCTCGCGCAGGTTGTGCGGCGGGATCTTGGTGGTCATCCCGACGGCGATGCCCTCGCTCCCGTTGCAGAGCAGACTGGGACAACGGGCCGGCAGGACCGACGGTTCCTCGCGTGACTGGTCGTAGTTGGTCATCCAGTCTACGGTGTCGCGGTCCAGATCCGCGAGCATCTCGGTGGCGAAGACCGCCATCCGAGCCTCCGTGTAGCGCATGGCCGCCGGAGGGTCGCCGTCAATGCTCCCGAAGTTGCCCTGTCCGTCAACGAGAGGATAGCGGAGGCTGAAGTCCTGCGCCATGCGGACCATGGTTGGGTAGATGACGCTCTCGCCGTGCGGGTGGTAGTTGCCCGAGGTGTCGCCGCATATCTTCGCCGACTTCCGATGCTGCGAGCCCGGTACGAGGTTCAGGTCGTGCATGGCCATGAGGATGCGACGCTGGACCGGTTTGAGGCCGTCGCGCGCATCGGGCAACGCGCGAGCAATCAGAGTTGAGACGGCGTAACCCAGGTAGGAGCGGCGTAGCTCCTCCTCGATATCAACGACGATCGCCCCCTGGGGATCCTCATCCGAAGATCGTGCTGGAGTGTCTACATTCACTTGATCATCAGACATGAAGGATCGCTGGCTCTCTTGTGGTGGGGATTCCAAGACTAGTATACCCGGATGCATACAGCTTTGTCGTGCTGTTTGGCGGGTGCGGTTTGACAGCCGGCCTGGCGAAGGGGTAAGATGGACCTCGCGAGGACGGCGGCAAAGCCGTCCCGTTTTTCCGGGCCGCGCCATTGGCCCGATCGCACATTGACAAGCGACTCCGGCCCTGCTATACTCGGCGCTCACACCGGCGGTCCGCGCAGTACGGACCGACCGGGTGGGTTGTTGTCGCAGGCCGCAAACATGACCGACCGCTCACCCCCGAACGTGCACCGCAAGCGCAGCCTTGATGATCCGGCCCAGTTTGTCCGGGGCGTAGGCCCGAAGGGGGCCGAACTCCTGGCCAGGCTTGGTATCACGACGGCGGGTGACATTCTCTGTCATCTCCCGCGTCGGTACGAGGACCGCTCGCAACTGGCTCGGATCGGCGATCTCCGTGGCGGCGAGACTGCCCTCGTGCGGGGGCGCGTTGTGTCCGCAGAGAGCGTGAAAACCAGCAGACGGGGCGTCGACCTCACACGGGTTGTGCTCCGAGACGACTCAGGTGCAGCAGAGCTTGTCTTCTTTCGGCAGCCCTACCTGCTGCGTCGGTTCCAGGAGATGATGCGCCGCGAGGTGCCGATCATTGTGTACGGCTCGGTCAAGGCGTCGTCTTTCGGCCTGCCGACAATCGAACATCCGGAGTGGGAGGAGGAGCTCCCCGGCTCTGACGCGCTGTCGGCTGGACGGATCGTGCCCGTGTACCCGCTCAGCGAGGGTCTCACGCAGGGCAGGTTGCGGCGGATCGCGGCATCGGCGCTGGATGGATACGCGGATGAAGTGGTGGACGTTCTGCCGGCCGCCATGCGAAGCGCGCACGGACTCGTCGGCCTTCGGGAGGCCTTTCGCGCGGTGCACTTCCCTGAAGATGCGGCGGCACCTATTGCGGCGAGGCGTCGCCTCGTCTTCGAGGAGTTTCTGCTGCTCCAGCTCGGGTTCGCCGTTCAGCGGGCCGCCCGGACCAGTCGGAGGGACGGGCATGTGGTGAGCCTGCCCGCAGGCTTCCTCGAATCTGCCCTGCGGAGAGTGTTCCCATTCGAGCCGACGGCGAGCCAAGCGCAGGCCATTGCGCAGATCGCCGCCGACATGGCGTCAGGCAGACCAATGAACCGCCTTCTCCACGGCGACGTCGGTTCCGGCAAGACGGCTGTCGCCGTAGCCGGCATCCTGATGGCACACGAAGCAGGGCTCCAATCCGCCGTCATGGCGCCCACCGAGGTACTCGCCCAACAGCATGCCGCGGTGCTCTGCGACTGGCTGGACCGCGCCGGCATAGCCGTGGATGTGGCGGTCGGCGGCTCGGGAGCCCGGGCGCGACACCGCCTCCTTGAGCGCCTGAGTTCAGGAGAAGTCAGTGTGGTCGTCGGGACCCACGCCCTGATCGAGCAGGACGTGGCATTTGCGCGATTGGGACTCGTCGTCGTTGACGAGCAGCACCGCTTCGGGGTGCTTCAGCGTAAGGCGTTGCAGGCCAAGGGGCTCGCGCCGCACGTGCTCGTGATGAGCGCAACACCCATCCCGAGGACCCTCACGCTTACGCTGTACGGAGATCTGGACGTCACGTGTCTCCGTGACCTGCCGCCGGGCAGGCGCCCGGTCAAGACGTATTGGAAGCGACCTGACCAGGCCGCACGCGTGTACCGAGGTGTCGCTGAGCTGTTGTCGAGAGGCCGTCAGGCGTACGTGGTGTGCCCGCTGGTCGAGGAGTCGGACAAGCTCGAAGCGCTGGCGGCTACGCAGCACGCGGAGCGAATCCGGACTGAGATGCTTCCCGGGTACCGGATCGGGTTGCTCCATGGGCAGATGCCGGCGGCGGAGAAGGACGCTGTGATGCACGCGTTCAAGGAGCATGAGATCGACGTGCTCGTGAGCACGACGGTCATTGAGGTCGGTGTGGACGTGGCGAATGCGGCGGTGATGGTGGTAGAGAACGCCGACAGGTTCGGGCTGGCGCAACTGCACCAGCTTCGCGGGCGAGTGGGGCGTGGCGCCCATGCCTCATACTGCGTCCTGATCGGCGACCCCCGCACAGACGAGGGTGTGCGGCGTCTGCAGATCATGACCGAGACGACGGACGGTTTCAGGATCGCCGAGGAGGACCTGCGCCTGCGCGGGCCGGGCGAGTTCTATGGAACCAAACAGAGCGGCGTTCCGACTTTCCGCTTTGGGGACTTGACGGGCGACGAGGACATCCTCGTGGAGACTCGTGAGGTCGCGTCGGCCCTGGTTGGGGCCGACCCGGGGCTGCAGAGCCCGACGAACAGGCCGCTCCGCGACAAGGCGCTGGCGCTGATGAAGTCGCTCGAAATGGTGAATGTGAGTTAGGCACTCAAGGTGTGCATGTTCGACGCAATCGTTCCG
>Ga0172368_10006014_pt1 | contig 13274 bp, 10 predicted proteins | sample Lak11m_FD_114540 | JGI IMG/M metagenome (GOLD analysis project Ga0172368, IMG submission 114540) | Freshwater microbial communities from Kabuno Bay, South-Kivu, Congo - kab_022012_11m | ecosystem: Environmental > Aquatic > Freshwater > Lake | place: Democratic Republic of the Congo: South-Kivu...
TCCTTAAACCAGATATTTTTGATGCGGGTGGAATGCTCTCCTTTATCCATGCTGCCGGCAAGCTCGCATATGGCTTCTTCTCCTTCTCCGATACAGACCATATCAACGAAATCATTGCTTATGACCTGCTCTGGAGCGGCAGAAGAGTGGTATCCTCCGAAGATAATAGGAGCATTTGATACAGCCTTTATTTCTTTCGCGACCTCGCATGAGCGCAGGTAGGTGCTTGTGACAACTGAAAACCCTATAAGGTCGGGCTTGAAGCTTTTTACCTCTTCTATTATTTTCCTGTTCTGGCTGAATATGCGCTTCAGGGCGTCGTTACTTTCGCTGAACAGGCCGGGGTCGAATATCTGCTTTGTCAGGTGGCCTTCTTTCCTGAGACAGCCGGACAGGTATTCGATTCCGAGGTTTTCGGTTCCAAAGACTATAAAGGCGATTTTCATTTTCTATTTAATGATATGTGTCCGCGAACTGCTTGAGGCTCAGATTATTTCTTACGTTCTTCAGGCTAATCTCTCTCTTGAACAGCCTTGTCATTCCGGTCCATATAAATTTTATATAGTCGCACGCCTTCGCGAACACAAGCACGATCCCGGGGCGCTTTTGCAAAAACTTGCTGGCGCTCATAGAGCGTATTAAAAACTTCGGCACAAACTTTTTCGCAGTCAGCGAGTATAAGCTTTTCCAAAATAGATCGTTAATAGGGTTTGTGCTGAAATCCATGCCTAATTCGGACTGCTTAAAAAGCCAGCCTTCTATTTTTTCATCCGACATTTCGCCAAACCATAGCGACAAAACCTTCTTTGTCACCCCCACCTTTGGAAAGAGATAAAGGGAATGTATTATCAGTATAAAAGGCCTGGGCAATTTCAAAAGCAGCTCCAGGCCCGCCATTTTATCCTGCCAACTTTCAAAAGGATTATCCAATATAATATAGTAATGAGGCTCTATTTTCTGATTATGAATAGCCTTTGCAGCGCTTATTATAGCCGCGTCGGAAACATCTCGCTCATAAATCTCCCTGCGGATTCTCTCGGAACCGCTCTCTATTCCAAACCCGACTATGTCCGCCCCGGCATCCTTTAACATAGCAAGGTTCTCTTCCTTCAATACATTCGGATGAGATGAAACGTAAAAAGGCTTGTTTATATGAACTTTATATTCCCTGCAAAACTCTGAAACCCACTCCTTGTCCCAGGGGAAAAGCGCATCGTAAAACTGGATCTTTTTGATTTTAGGAAAACGCTTGGTTATAGATAAGATCTCTCCTATAACATTTTTTACGCTTCTCCACCTTACCACCTTGTCCCGGCTCGAATATTTATTATGCAAAAAACTGTTGCAACAATAACTGCATTTAAAGGGGCATCCTCTTGAAGCGAGCATATAATATTCGTTTTTAAGCGTTATGAGGCCCTTCCTCCATGAGCCCACCAAACCCTTGCCATCGCATAATGCAGGGTCTCCTTCGTAAATATTATTCGCCTCGATAAAATACTTTCCTTCATCGGAATAATCTGGGTATGGCAGAATATCTAAATCCTGAACAGGAAGAAGGTCTTCGCTTTTTATCACTTCTCCGTTTTTTTTAAACCACAGCCCTTTTATCCCGTCGGCGCCTTTTTGCTCGAACAGGTTACGCATTAATTCCAGCATAGGCTGTTCGCCTTCTCCGATACAAACCATATCCGCAACCTTTACGCTTTGTTCCGGCATAATCGTAGGGTGAACCCCTCCCCAGATAACGGGAATCTTCAGCTCTTCCTGGATGCGGCCGGTGATCTGAGAAGCTACTTTAAAATAAGGCGAACATACGCTGATCCCTACAATAGACACATCCAGGCGCTTTATCAAACCAATCAGCAGATCTTCTTCTATCTTTGCGGAAGATAACTTTTGATTGCTTATCATGTTCCTGAAGAATATCACATTCACCCCGTACCCTCTTTCTTTCAGATACGAAGAAATATTCCTGGGGCCAAGAGCCAGATAATCGTTTAAAGATATTAATGTTACGTTTTTTTTCTCTGTCATTTTAGAATATTTTTTATAAAAGACGCCGCGGAAGAGCTACGCCTTTGCCGTTTTCACGATTCTTACAAGCTTTTCTTTTCTTAATCCCTCAATAGCGGGTTTTTTGAAGCCAACCTCGTTTTCCCAAAACCTGTCATCGTCAAATACATCGATAACCGGCTGAAAAGCTCCATCGTGAGAAAAAAGCGCTCCGTTTTCTTCGAGCAAAGGATATAAATATTTGAGACATGTCTTCGCGGACGAAGCCAGATCCACATCCAGGTATATCACGGAAATCTTTCCGTTAAAGCCTGACATGGTGTCCTTAAACCACCCCTGCGCAAACTTGCAGCTTTCAATAGAGCCGAATTTTTCAATATTATCCTTTACCTCTTTCAAGCTTCCGCGCATGCCATTCTTAAAAAAATCCGATCTTTGCGCAAGGCTACCCGCGTGGATACGCCTGCTCGGCTTATCCCTGAACTCGTCGTCTTCCGGAAATCCTTCAAACGAATCAAACACAACAAGCTCTCTCCCCGCTATCTTGCACGCCAGGCTAAGTTTCGCGGCGCTTCCGCCTTTATAAGAACCGGCTTCTACGACGCAGCCTTCCGCGTCGGAAGGAATGGAAAGTATGGCGCCCGCCACCCTGAACATCTCGCTTTGCCTGTGAAGACAATGGATCGAAAGAGATATGATATAAAATTTCGCAATAAGATGAAGTCTCCGGAAAAATCCAAGCTTTCGCGGACTGCCGTTAAATAAAAACAGCGCAGCTGAAGAAAGTTCCTCCGGCAATATGCAGATAGAATAAGGAAATGACGATATAAGCTCCGGGATCCTGCGCCTCAGGGACAGGATAAACTTTTTTACGGAATCCCACAGGAACAGAAGATAAAATCGCTTATAGTAAAAATAAAAAACCATAAAAAACAACGCAATTAGCTGCTTTAAAGACAAGCTGACGATCTCTTCCGTTTTCATGTTAGTTTATCCCGGACACGTACAAGGTTGTGAAGATACCGTCGAATTCTTTATGATCCGCGGCAATATAGCGCTTTTCCAGGAATTCTTTTACCGCCAAAGAGTTTTCATCCAGGCCTCCGCTTCTTTCCCAGGTAGACGAGACAAACCAAATTCTTTTAAACTTGCCTTGCCTAATATCCTGCCTTAGATTAAGAATCCTACTGACAAACCGGGCATTTCTCTTTGAGGAGTTTTTAACCACTGCAGCGTCTTTGACGACGCGTTGCCAGTAGTCATCGCGCTTGGATGGGATGAAGAAATAGCAGCTGGAAGCTGGATAATAATTATTATCCAGCGCATCTATGTTCCAATAATATTCAAACGTAACTGTTGTGGAAGGATTGGAATGCACAATCACATCCCCTTCTTTATAATGTCCTTTAACATAATTAACCGCCGGTTTAAACGGTTTCTTGGTATACGTCCCGATATGGTGAGGATAAGACGCCGGCATAAAATCCGAGAAATAATTGCGCAGGGAGAGCGCGGACAAAATAAATATAAACGAAAGCGTCGCTATCTTGATAACAGCCCTTCTTCTAATGCCGGCAATCCCGATCGCAATCATAATATAATAAAAAGGGGAATACAAGATCAGCTGTCTGTCAATATAGATTGGGATCCATTGCGAGATCACAAATATAACAGCTATCGGGAAAAGCGAGAAAGATAATAAAAAAATAAGGCTCTCTTTGCAGTTTTTAAGGCAATACGCAATGCCGCATATGAACAGCGCCAGGAATAAAACAGTGCTCAAAAGATAAAGCATCTCATTGGCATTATATCCTACGTTAAAACTCTCGAAACTGATAAAAATAGATTTTAGCGTAGGCGCATTTATCCAAAAGCCCCCCTTTACCCCATTGATTTGATTTAAAAAAAATCTTAAAAAAGGCAAAAAAGAAACTAAGATAAAAAAGTTGCATATCATCCATCTCCCTATAAAACGCCTGTATCTCTTGGCCAATAATACCAAAAACTCCCCCATGATAATGAATAGGAAATAATAACTGCTGTACAGGCTGATTGCGGAGCTGATAGCAAAAAGAACCCACAGGATAGGTTTATTTTTTCGCAGGGCTGAAATAAAAAAATATATCGCTACAAGAATGGTAAAAATTGACAGGGTGTAGCCTCTGGCTTCCTGGGAATACCAGATATGGATGGGGGATATGGACAATAAGAAAGCGCTGATTAAGCCGGCTTTTTTATCTAATAACAACCTCCCTATCTTGTATAGCATAAATATTGAAGCTGTGCCACAGATAGCTGAAAGAAACCTCAATTGAAATTCGTAGTTTCCGAAAAATTTAGTCCAGAAATGAATAAGGATATAATACAGCGGAGGGTTTTTATCAAAGGGTATGTGCTCTATACTGCCGGCAATATAGCTGGTGATGGCTTCGTCAAACCAGAGATCATGGCTTCCCAATTTATAGATTCTAAGCCACAGCCCGCCTAATAAAATCAAGCTCAACAGAAAGATCGATATATATTTCCGCAAATCTTGGCTCATTTTAATCATTCTTTGATAATTATAACAAAGTCTATACCCTTAGGCAAGAAGATCTGCGCAAATCCTACGACGCTTTCAATGGCAGATAACGTAGGTTGTTGCCGGCTCAGGCAGGCTTTGAGAAAAGCCTCCCTAGTTCGAGCGGGCAGGGTGTCCTGTCCAGGCAGGCCGTTCGGCGCAGGAAAAATTTTACCGTCCGCTTCGGTTTACGGCTCATTTTTTATACCGTAGGTAGTCTTGACGGTATAAAAACTTCGCCGTAACTCCTCGCGGAGGTTTGGCAAAATTTTTCAAATGCGCCTCAGACCTGCCTGGACAGGACGAGCGAGAATTGGCGCGGAGCGAAGGACGCCACGCTGGGGCGTCCGAGCGTCCGCCTCGGCGAGCCGAAGGCGAGACGGGTCTTTTCGAAAGCCTGCCGGAACCGGCAAGAACCTATTAGCGTTACTATACAAATCTTGCAGGGAACATTATTGCTTAGCGGTATCATCTTTGTTATAATACAAGTCGGGAAAGGAAAATGAATCAATGCCCACCTTCTATATCAATGCATCCGTTACTTGCCTAAAAACAAAAGCATATGCTCAAAAAACATATAACTACTTACTATCGAATGGATTACGCTTTAATAAAGATTCCAGGAAAGCGGACTTTATCATAATAGATACTTGCGCCTACTGCCAGGCAAAACAGGAAGAGTCTATCAAAGCGATAAAACGCTTCACAAAGCGGAGAAAAGACGGGTCAACAATAATCATTATCGGCTGCCTTCCCAAGATAGACGCCGCAAGCATCCTTAAGCTGGGGGATTTTCATATAATCTCGTCAAATGAATTGGAGAAACTGGATGATTTGATCAAAGCCAGGTTTAAATTTTGCTCCACTCCCGTTCCAATAAAGGTGGAAGATTATTTGCTGAATTTTTCTCTTGGCAATCTTTTCATTAAAAGATTATTAACGGAACTAAAATTGATCAATATCCTGTCGATTAATTTCTTTTTTAAAAGATGTCTTAGATTTATAGCTAAGAAGTTGTTCGGAGAAAAAAAATCCGGAGAATATGTAGATTCAAGCTTAACGGGATATCTCGTGAATGTAGGCAAAGGGTGTCTTGGAAATTGTTCTTACTGTGCTATAAAATTCGTATGGGGCAGAATACAGAGCAGGCCATTAGATGATGTGCTGAAAGATTTTGAGACTTGCGTAAAAATAAACGACAAAGCCAAAGTTATCTCCCTGGAAACGCAGGATCTGGGCAGCTATGGCCAGGATATCAACTCTACGGTGGTCCAATTGCTGGATGAATTATTTAAAGTAAAAGGCGACTATAAAATAGCAGTAAAACATTTCAACGTAAACTGGATTATTAAATATTATTCTGACCTGGAGGAGCTCTTTGTCAAAAACTCCGATAAAATCCACTACATCAATGTTCCTGTCCAATCCGGAAGCGACAGGATATTAGAGCTGATGAGGCGCCCATACCGGATTGAAGACGCGAAAAAAGCTATTATCAGCCTGAAGAAAAAACTGCCGAACGTCTGGATATGGGCCGATATCATGGTTGGGTTCCCGGATGAGACGAGCAAAGATTTTGAGGATACAAAGCGGTTTATTAAAGAGGCTGTATCTTGCGGAATAGGCATTTGGCTGACTCCATATTCTGACATGCCAGATACGGAAGCTTCTAAAATGAAAAATAAGGTCGATAAAAATACTAAAAATAACAGGCTTCTCATATGTTGCTCCCTGTTAAAAGATCAGGCATTTTAGATTAAAACACCGCTATTGGCATCTCCTGGAATGTAAAATGAAAAAAACCAAAACAAAACTATCTTTAATTATTGTGACAATTATGATTCTGGCAATCGGGCTTATTTTATGCTTTCAACTTAAGCCAAAAATTATGAATAGGCCAAACATAGTACTGATTATTCTGGATTGCCTGCGGGCAGATCATCTGGGATGCTATGGATACGAGAGAGATACAAGCCCCAATATAGACGCTTTAGCGGAAAACGGGCTGATATTTTCCAATGCATTCAGCCAGGGAGGATATACAGTGGCCTCTATCCCTTCCATATTCACGTCAAAATTCCCTTTATCCCATGGAGTTTTTCTAAACAATGGCAATAAATTAGATGCGGATGAACCTACCTTAGCGAAAATACTTAAAAATAACGGCTATGCTACCGCAGGTTTCACAGGAGGCGGTTATACAAGCCATGCCTACGGGTTTGGCCTGGGATTCGATCTTTACAAGGAAACGGATTGGGGAGACATGAAAGAAGTAAATCAACTGGCTTTTGATTGGCTGGAAACAAAACAAGAAAAACCATTTTTCCTGTTTCTCCACTCTTATTCAATCCATGACCCTTTCAGCCCGCCGGAACCTTTCAGCAAGCTGTACGCCGCCAACTATAACGGCCAACTCAAAAATATAGGTTTAGATTGTTTTTTATTCGAAGAAATTAATAAAGGAGTGCTAACACTAAGCAAAGAAGATATGGAATACATTGCCTCCATATATAGCCGTCCTTTATTTGAAAAAATTAATAAAGAAACGTTAACGATTAACAAAGAAGATATGGAATACATCATCTCTCAGTATGATGGCGGTATTAGATACTGCGACGAGCACATGGGAAAGTTATTTAAAAAAATAGACAGCCTTGGTCTTGCTTCCAACACTATTATAATCTTAACCTCTGACCACGGAGAAGACCTTATGGATCATGGCACTATTTCACATGGAGATATTTATGATACAGGCATCCATGTTCCCTTAATCATAAAATACCCCTGTTTATTTCCAAAAAACAAAAAGATAAGCCCTATTGTAAGATCTATTGATATCTTACCTACTATTTTAGATGCACTGGGATTGCCCATAGAACCAGAAATGGAAGGCAAAAGCATGCTCCCTCTGGCTTTTCGGAAAGAAGACAAGCAAGAACGTGCAGTATTCAGTTTTGGGGTACATTCTAAATTAAAATACAGGATAGCCATGAGGCCAAAAAAAATGAGAATATCTTTAAGAATAAAAGATTGGAAATTAATTTCTTCTTACGACATAACCCATAATAGACTTTGCAATACAGAGGAAACCTCTAAAGAATTAGATAACCAAGCGTTTACGAAAAAGCCGGAAGATATCATTTTTCAAGATGAACTTTATAACCTCGAGAAAGACCCGAAGGAATTAAATAACCTGGCACTTGTAAATAAAAAGCAGCTTACGATTCTGAAAAAAAAGCTCAATAACTATATAAAAAGATTGAAATTACCTATAAAAAAAGACCGCGCTATTTTAGATGAAAAAACCAGGCAGCAGTTGAAATCGCTGGGCTACGCTCAGTAAATTCTCTAACAAACCTATCTTGAATAACAATATATGAACCCTCCGTTTTCCATTATAATTCCCGTCACAAGGCAGGACAGCGTTTTAAATTTAATCTCAAGTTTGTCAGATCAGGTTAAATTTGACAAAGAGAAATGGGAAATATTCTTTGTCCTCAGTAGATGCATTAAGATAAAACATGAAACTATTCCTTTTCCCTCTTTTTTAATTTTTGAAGAAAGCTACCATCCCTCTTTGCGCAGAAACATGGCAGTAAAAAATTGTTCCGGAAGTTGGCTTGTCTTTCTTGATGACGATGTAGTCCTTGAGAGAGATTATTTAAGCGTTATCGAAAATACGGCCTTATCTTCGGAAAATAGATTTGATATATTTACCGGGCCTCAAAAAGATGCAAATTTAAGAAAACATGCCTTCAACCTTTTAGATCTTCTCAAAAACCATACCCTGGCCACAGCCAGAAAGACTAAAGGGGATATGGCGGAACTTAAATTTTATGAAATATCTTTATGTAACTGCGTAATGAAGAAAAAGATTTTTGATGACGTTGGAGGTTTTAACGACCTGGCCCATTATCAGATAGACGATACGGAATTTTTTTATATAGCTTTGAGCCTGGGCTACAAGGTCGTTTTCTTAAAAAATCTCATGATTAATCACGCCTATCCGCCGTCTTTCATAAAATTTCTGCTGAATAGGGCTAAAAAAAGATTTTTCACCGGATTTAATTCAACTTTATTTATTGAAATTTATTCTAAAATACCATTTTACAGGTTAGCCTGGGGTATAAACCTGACTGTCGCATTAATCTGTTTTTTAAGATTCAGATTTCTTTTGCTTTGGCTTATCATTGCTGATATTCTATTATTAATAATTTTAATGCCCCGGAAACGCAATTTAAGCTCCTTAGCCAGGCTTTTGTCAGCCTTTTTAATACCGCTGGACCATTCGATTTCTTTATTTTCCTTTACATCCGGGTGCATCGCAGGCATGATAAGTTTTGTATTCAAGCAACATATAATAATAAACAAAAAAAAGCGGTTGGCTATACTAAAATCTTAATTATGCTTAAGCCAAAAAGAATTACATGCCCTTATCTTATCATATTTGTAACTGCGAGATGTAACGCTTCATGCAATTACTGCTTTTACAAAAAAAAGATACAAGATTTTGACGCCTCCAAAGAAACAACGCTGGAAGAATATAAAAAAATATCCGTTAATTTTAAAAAAATTTATCATTTATCTTTATCTGGGGGTGAGCCTTTCCTGAGAAATGATCTTCCTGAGATATGCAATATCTTTTCTGCAAACTCGGATACGCGTATTTTGACCATACCTACAAACGCTTACTTTATAGATAAAATAAAAAATTTTTCCGAACAGATAGTAAAAGAAAACCGGAAAACAAGGCTTGAGATACAGCTTTCATTGGACTTTTTAGGGCCTGACCACGATAACTACAGGAATCTTCCGGGCAGCTTTGAACATGTCATAAAAAGCTATGACAACCTGGAAAAACTCTGTAAGAGATATCCCAATCTCAGGATAAAAATAAATACTGTTTTTATTCCGGAGAATCAGGATAAATTAGTTGAAATAAAAGACTTTGTTAAAAACCATATGCCGCTTGCCAGGCATTCTCTGACAGTTATCCATAGTTGTGAGCCTGCGTCAATCTACAATAGTTTGGATCCAGTGGAATTACGAAAGTTCACAAAAGGCTCTGTAACATATAATAGTTCCGGTTCATATCTAAATGACATGCTGGACGTATTTGAAATTTCTCTTAAAAATCAATACCTGAAAAAAATGTATTCCCTATTAAACAATTTCAAGGCAGGCAAGAAAGTATCGGTTAAATGCGGCGCCGGCAAAGACTTGATTGTAATCCTGGAGAATTGCGATGTGGCAATTTGCGAGACAAAAAAAGATATAATAGGCAACCTGCGGAATACAGGTTATAATATTGCAGAAATACTAAACGAATATTATAAAAGTAACTTTTATCTGAACGTTGTAAAAAAAAGAAAATGCTCTTGTTTCTGGGGCTGCGCTGTGATTATCGGCATACTTAAGAACCCTCTTACTTATTTTTATCTGGCTTATGATTTCGTAACGGCTCTTGCTTGCGCCGCAAAAACACGGATATGCGGCAGATAGGCTAACATGGTTAAGTTTGACAGAAAAAAACTGGTTTTTATTATATTGTTCTCTGTGCTTTGTTTTTCTTTTATAACAGACTTTTGCTTAAAAAATAACAGCTTCTATTTCATTCAAAAATTACAAAAAACCATATACTGGCCTTCCGTGATCCTGGCCCTGATTATCCTGATTTACAAAAAGAACCTTTTTAATTTTAGTTTTTCGAAATATTCTTTTATTTTAATACTCATAATAGGTCTTGGAATATTTCTCAGGGCTTATAAGATAGACGCACTCCCTCTTAATTCCGACGAAGCCAATGCAACGCTCGGCGGCCTGTGGAGCCTTAAAAGTGGCGAGGCTGTAAAATATGCAAATTTGCCGATTTGTTATTTTTCCGGATTTATTCCATCTTTGTTCAGTTTTTTTGTCTATTTAAGCGGCTTTCTTTTTAAACATCTGGAACTAATCGTACGATGGCCCGCGGTTATAACCGGCAGCTTGGCCATCTGGATGACATATCTGTTTACAAAAGATTATTACAACCGAAAAGCGGCTATTATTTCAGCATTTTTAATAGCGATTTTACCATGGCACATTATTTTAAGCCGCGTAGGGGTGAGGGCTGTTTTAACGCCTTTATTCGGGCTGATTATTTTTTGCCTTCTCTGCAGGGCGATTAAGAAAAAAGACCGGGTTTATTTATTTTTATCATCTTTAGCGCTTAGTATAGGCGCTTTCTATACATATACCGCAGCTCAGATATATATAGTAATTTATATATCCTATCTTTTTTCATTACGAAAATCTTTAAAATGGATCAGGCCCTTTGACATTTTTTTATGTTTTGTAATTTTTTTATTCCCACTCTACCCTTTCCTGGCTAACTGGAAATCATGCCATTTTTTAAATAATCAATACTATTCAAATATATTCGGCTCATATTGGCTCGAAGGATTCTCGTATTTTTTTAAAAAACTATTGCTTAACTGGAAAGATGCCTTATCTTTATTATTCATAAGAAAAAGTGCCTTTAGCCTGTTCGCTCCGAGTTTTGAAGGCCCTATAATATATCCGGTACTGGCGCCTGTACTTTTTATCTCCATATTGCACGCGATCCGTGATATCAAAGGAAGAGGCGGACTCCTGATTTTATGGTTAACCGTTGGGTTTTTTCTATCAAGTTCATTCTTGAAAACCGTGGAAGACCGGCATATTATTATCCTTCTGCCTCTTATCCCTATACTGATAAGCGGCCTTATCGGATCTTGTATAAATTTCCCTGGGAATTTTAATGTTACTAATATTGTAAAAAATGTTTACGCTGTTTGCGTCATTGCGCTCCTGGCCTTAGGAATCCTGCAATCATTCACGGGTTTTATCAGATATACGTCAAATATTGGCTCCAGTGAAATAAATTTAAAAAGATATAGCTTTGGCGCGGAATCCGTAGCAATATTTTTAGACAAAGAACTGTCTAAGGAGAGCGTAAATTATAAAATTTTAACGGATTGCAGGATGCCTGTTTATTATTATTTGGCTTATATGCGCGGTGATTATAGCGATTATCTGTCAGAAATCTTTTTAAAATTAAGATATGACGCTCTGCGGCAAAGCCTTGACGAATACAAAAATAAGATTGTAAGCGGGAATAATGATATAATCTATATATGCCTTTGGTCTCCAGAAACTCGTATAAACGACTGGGATTCCAGATATTGCGGATTATACAAAATCTTTAAACAATTATATCCTAATCATAAACCGGAGAAAATAATCTATTATCCGGATAAAAAAAAGGCCATAGAGGTCTTTAAACTATCAAAAGAAAATATATTATAAATGCTGGCCCCTTTTCTAAGAAAAACTTTTAACAACTGCTCGAAATGCCTTGTCCCGGTAATCATAAGGGTAAGCCCTGTACCAAATTATATTACGCTCTTATCTATTCCTTTAAGCTTTTTCGCATTTTTAGCAATAATAAAACAACATTATCTGTTAGCAGCCATTCTTATAGCGCTATTCAGCATACTAGACAATCTTGATGGCCTAGCCGCTAAGGTGCTCCTGAAAAAAAGCCGGTTAGGCGACTACCTGGATGCAATGGCTGACAGATACAGGGAAATAATTTTTTATCTTGGGTTTGCTTTCGGCGGCTACCCTTTGGAATCCAGCCTGGCTATCTCAGGCGCGCTTTTAATCAGTTTTTCCAAAGCCAGGACCGCTATATGCGTCAGCATGGATGACCATGACTGGCCTGCCGTAGGCGATATGGCTGACAGAATAATTATCCTTATAATCGGCCTGATAATAGCTTTCGTAAAGCCTTATATATTGACTTATAAAACTATATCTATAACATTATTATTTGTAGCCTTCCTGACGCACGTTGGTACGATACAACGCGTCTTTTATGCCAAAAATTTAATAAATAAAACAACTCCTGATTAGAACAAAAACGCTTGTAGAATAGCGGAGGGCAGAATATAATGCAGTCAAATCTCATGGACTCAACTTTTTCAAACAATCCCGTGGACTTGACAATAATAGTCCCTGTTTATAACGGGGCGCGTTATTGCAAATCATTTTATTTAAAGAGCCTGGAGGTGTTGAAAAAACCCGGCATAAACTATGAATTGATATTTGTTGACGACGGTAGCTTGGATAATACCCTTGAAATCTTGTCAGCCCTGCAAAAAGAAGACAGCCTGCTGAAAGTAGTAAAGCTATATCCTAACCAGGGCCAGCACTTCGCCTTAGCGCAGGGCTTAAAAAAAGCCGAGGGCAAGGCCGTAATAATCATGGATGATGACCAGGAATTTGCCCTGGGTTATATTGATATAATTTTACAGAAATTTAAAGCCGGGTATGATTGCGTTTTGCTCTGGAGAAGTAAACGAAACGTCTCTATCTTAAGAAAATTTTGTTCCTGGGGGATGAATCTTCTTATTTCCGGAGTGATCCGGAAGCGCATACATGATTTCGGAGGAATAAAGGCGTTCGGCAACAGAGGCGCCTCTTTATTATACGAACATGGATCTATCCTGAAAATGGGCAAAGAGCTAAAGCGTTTAGCTGCTTGTGAGATAAAAGTCAACGATACCTCTCCGGGATATTCCAGATATGCCCTTAAAAAATTGTTTCGTTTGTTTTTTCAGGCCTTAGCAGCTCTAGTTGATTGAGCCTGATTACCGGATAAGCCGGAGGGAACAAA
>Ga0172368_10006016_pt1 | contig 13272 bp, 4 predicted proteins | sample Lak11m_FD_114540 | JGI IMG/M metagenome (GOLD analysis project Ga0172368, IMG submission 114540) | Freshwater microbial communities from Kabuno Bay, South-Kivu, Congo - kab_022012_11m | ecosystem: Environmental > Aquatic > Freshwater > Lake | place: Democratic Republic of the Congo: South-Kivu...
CACTATCGTTACCAGCGCTATCGCCAACGACCAAGCGAAAACATCTTTAAGCGATGGAATATCCCACGCCGCTATCAACATTTCTTTGATGTAGATCAAACCTAAAAAGACTAACCAGATCGCCACATAGATGAACGACACTTCCTTCGTGGCGTACATCAACACTGTTGCCGCCACATGAATGTACAGCCACTTCGCCTCACGCCGCTCCATGTAACGAAACAACGACAGCGCCATGAGCAGCGCCCAGACAATGGTGTACGGGTCTTCGCGCACGTAACGTGTGTAGTAAAGCAAGTAAGGCGAGATCAAAATGAACAAGCCCGCCAACAACGCGCCGACTCGCCCAAGCCAACGACGGAATTGATAAGCGAGGGCGACGGCAAGTACGCCCATCACCGCAGCAGGAATGCGCGCCGTGAAATCGTTCGCGCCGAAGAGGGCATAGCTCAACGCGCTGCCGAAGAAGTGAACCGTGCCATGCATCAACGGCGTATGCACAAAGCCTTTGCCTTTATAAAGTTCGTAGGCATAAAACGTATGCAGACTCTCATCGTGGCTGATCACGCGCGAACCAAGATCATAGAAACGCGTGAAGATTGCTAGAGCGATCAATACAATGTGTAGAGTCTTTTCCCAGTTAAGACCCAAAACCATCCACAAAGGTTTGTCGAGCCATGAAGAACGATTGTCGGTTAATGTTGCTTGCATAGAGTAGTCACCTGTTTCCCTTTTTACTTCTCCCTCTTCAACAACTGCACGTCCTGCCTCACCCACAACACGCGGCGGGCATAGTCCACCTGCCCGCTTCGGAACAACCACCAGTCAATGGACTCTTCTAAGGCAAAGGGCGTTTGTTCTTTGCGTCCCCACATCGCAAACGGTTGCCCAACGTAAGTGGAGCCTAGCGTTGGATCGGAGATCGCAGCGTCGGCGATCACAATCGGGCTATTGATCTGCGGCGAGAGCGTATCTACGAATTTTGTTTTGGGGAACTCGCGCAGTTCCCAACCCAACACGGTGTCGCGGTCATTCCACGCGGGATCGTTTAACACCACAATTTCCAGATCGTGCTTGAAGCCCGTCGTGCGATCCGAAATATCGTTTAAACTTTTCACCATCAACTTCAAGTTGCTCGCCGTCGGCAGAGTCGCCCATATCTCGCGCGGATCATTTACCCGCGACCGAGTCACACCCCACATCGAGCTAAACGATCCAATGAGCAGCACCACGCCTGCCGCAATCATCGCTCCCCGCGCCGATGATTGCCCGCTCCAACCTGTGGCAAATAACACGGTGATGATCGCCGCCAAGACAATCACGCCAATCGCCAACAACAAAGTGAGATATGGGAGTGATTGTCCATTCGCCACGTACACTGTCGAGCGCGCATAACCACTCACGTTGAAGTAAGCGAAGACGAACATCACAAACAACACTGCCGCTTGCGATGCGACCGTCTGCCATTCGTCTTCATACCATTCACCGCCAAACAATTCAGCAAGAGTCTTGCCAGCAATCAACGCCAAGATCAACACGACCCACAGCGCATCACTCGACTCGCGCGCCGGATACAAAACACCAAAGGACATCGCGCCAATCACCGCCATGCACATCCCCTGCGCCCAACCGCGCCAAGGCAGCGCAAACGCGCCTTCAACCCCATCGGGTTGATCATCTGTCGGCGGGGTCAAAATCGTTTGCACCGAAGCGATCCACTGATGCCATAAGCCCGACACGAAAGCAATATATAAAACGCATACGGCGATAAAGAGGAGCAACGGTTCGTATAAAAATAGAATCTGCGGAATAAGGACAACCGGGCGCGACTCTAACGTGGCCACCCAGCCGTTAAGCCACCGTGGCGCCGCCTCTGCCGCCGCGCTCAGACCGGCTCGGTTCATCAGCGCCGCCGACGACAGCGCCAGAAACGTCGCGCCTGCCGCGATCAAGAAACGAATCGCATCTTCTCTAACCCGCCTCACCATGCCCACAAGAACATTGAATAGCGAAGGACGAGCGACGAGGGCGAACACAAACGCGAACAGTATCGCCGCCAGCGCCGAGAAGAACCTCGCGCCATCGGCAAGACCCAAGCCCAAGCCGATGCCAGCCACGATCAAATCATTTTTGTTTCCACGATCCAAATATCGCTTTACGCCGATCATGATCAATAACAGACTCAACGCCGCAAGGGTTGTGCCATCGGCATAACGCGAGGAGGCGACAGCCACCGCCGAGATGGCTAAAAGAGCAGAGGCGGCGAGCGCCGCGAGTCGCCCGATCTCCTTTCGGAAGACGAGCGGCGTGAATACTAGCGCCGTTCCAGCAATCGCCGGAATGAATCGCACCCAGAACTCGTTTGAACCAAATAATGTGAAGCAGAGTGAGGTGAGCGCGAACCACGCCGGACTCGACGTTGAAAACGGCACGCCTATACTCATCGTGTAACGATAGACGGCTAACGCATCACGCGCCTCATTCACCAACAACGGCGGCACGCCCAAGTTGGCTAAACGCAGAACCAAAGCCACCACGCCGATCAAGACATAGAGCGCGGCTTCGACAGTGAATTGTTGATCTGTGGTTTCTGATTGCTGGTTATTCATTCGTCATTCGCCATTCGTCATTTATTTATCTACTCGTTCATAAATCGTTACGCCTTGATCTTGATAAATGATCTTCATAGCACCCACGAACTTTGCCAAGCCGCCGCCACTATATGCGCCTGCTTCCATCAAGCCCACGTAGACGTAGCGGATATTATATTTATCCATGATGGGCTTGACTTCGTCAAAAGTGTTTGCTTGATACAAAATTTTCATTTCGTTCTCGCGTCCACCAAAGACATCGGTATCCCCGCGCCACTGAAATTCGTGGAAGGGCCAACCGATCACCGTTGGCAAGCCGGTATGCACCGAGATGCGGGCGAACTCGGTGTAACTTCCGCCCACCGCTTCGGCGATGACCGGACGCCCCTGTACGCGCGCATTTAGAAAATTGATCGCTGCATAATCGGCGGCGCGCGCTGTTTGCATGTATGCCATGCCGTCAAGTGTCGCGTACTGTGCTCCGTCGGCAGTGCGCGTCGTGCCGCGCCAATTATCGGTGATCGTCGTAGTTGCCAGCACGGGATAGATCAAGCCTAACAAGATCACGATCCCCGCCGTTGATGTGAAAACCGTCGCGCCGATTCGATTCACCGCGCGCGCCAACATCCAAGTCCCAAACGTGGCGGCGAGTGACCACAGCACCCAGGCTTGATAATAAAACTTGAAGATCGTGTTCATGCGCGTGCCGAACAGATCACGCAGATACACAAATTCGGGTCCGAGGGTGAGGAGCGAGGCAGTGAGGATCAAAATGACGGTGAAGATGGAGATGTCGGGGGGAGAGCTTGTCATTCCGAGGAGCGTACTTCGCGACGAGGAATCTCTGGTGCCGTCCGAGAGATTCTTCGCCCCTGCGGGGCTTAGAATGACAGGCGCGGAGTCCCTATCCTCAAACGCAAAAATATACGCCAACGCCAAACCAATTAACACCGTGAGCAAAAGCGGCACGGCGAGCCGCTCAACTTCGAGACGACGCAGTAGCGCAAGCGACAATAAATCTTGCAGCTTGCCTTCGCCAATTAATGAGGCAAGCGTTGCCTGCGCTTCGGGCGAGAGATTGAGCGAGATGGCGAAGGTCATGGTGATACACACGGCGACTAACATGATCAACAAGGCGATCGCCAAACTGAAGCCGCCACGCCCATCAAGTTGAGTGCGCCGTTGATATGCCAACCATCCCATTAAGCAGCACACTACGAACAACGAAGGACCGAACATGACCGCGAACTGCTGCACTCGCGAACCAAAGATCGGGTTAGGCAAAATGCCGCCGAGCTGAGATCGGAAGCCAATGTAGAACGGCAAATACAGAAGCACACCTAACACAGCGAGCTGCGCGGCGAGTAAAACAGAATCACGCCATACCTCACGAGTCCAGCCGCCGCGCAGCGTCAGGCTGCCTGTGGGCAGCGTCAGGCTGCCTGTGGGCAGCGTCAGGCTGCCTGTGGGCAGCGTCAGGCTGCCTGTGGGCAGCGACCGCGCCACCGTGTAGGATGCCATCACAATAAATAAATAGATCGGGAAGTCCCACGTATTCAAAAATGAAAGTCCGCCCAAGATGATCGCGCCTGCGAGGAGGTCGTGCCAGTGGAGCGGCAGCCACTTCTTCCACCAGACTTTGGAAGTTTCAGAAACTTCCAAAGCCTTCTCGCGCGCCATCAAAAATAAATTCAAGGCGAAGGCGAGCGCGAGAAAGACAAACGGCAGGGCGAGGACGTGCGGGTGCAAGTCGCCGAGCAAGAATGAGAAAAATGGAAACTCGTCAATCACTTCGACTTCGCGCCCAAGTAGATCACGGTCATGGATCACGCGCGAAGCTTGCCACCACCACAAGAATCGATCCGGCATCCAATTCGCGCTGGCGATGGGCGCCTCGTTTGTCCACTTGATGTCGAGCCATTTCCAAAAATCGGCGGGCAATATTCCGGCTTTGTGCAGAACTTCAAAGAAGCCGTTGAGGTTGCCAAGCAGGACGAAGAGAGGAGCAAGAAGAGAAGAAAAGAGATTAGAGATTAGGGATTGGGGATTGCAGATTGCGATGAGGTTGTAGACAACTCCGAAGGCGCCGACGGCGGTTAATGCGAAGAGGAGAGCGATAGCAAGATTGAATGCAACGCTCGGCATCACGCCCGCTGAGGCAGTGAGCATGGCGACGATGATGTAGCCGAAGTGATAATAGCTGATGGCGTAGCCAGAGAGCCAAGGGTCGGCAGGCGGGATGGTTTGAGTCCTCAGGACAGAGTTGAGGAAGGCGAACTCCATCGGCTTTTCGGTGGCGGTGATGGTTGGATTGAGCGCACGGACGTAAGCCCAAAATCCGAAGGCGATCAAAAATAGAATCTCGGTGAACAACACGACTCGCCAGTTGCGCTTGAACCATTCTTTGATCTCATCCCATGTTCCACCGCGCAGCGCGATCCCCGAGATGACGCCGACAACCACTAGTGAAGCGATCACCCCGCCTGATGTGACGGTGATGAAACCAAAGTTGCCCAGTATCCATCCAGTGTAGCCAACGGCGAGCAAGCCTGCGGTCTTGGACAAGCTGTAACCACGATCTGGCAAGTAACGCAGAACGCGAAACAGGAGCGGAAGCGTGACAAGCCCAAAGATTGTGAGAAGAATCCACCAACGGAGGAAGCTAACTAGATCATTCATCTTGAAAAATTATTTTATTCCATCCCAGAGATTCTTCGCGGCTTCGCCGCTCAGAATGACACACTCTCCTTGAATATTTCATTCGTCATTTGACATTCGCCATTTGATAAACAACCGTTCCCTCATTCTTATACGCCACCTTCAACAAACCGTCGCCCGTCATCTGCTCAAATTTTTTGAAGGAGTCGGGCGGGAAGTAAGCCCGCTCGTAACCGCCGACGATGATAAACGATACATCATATTTCTTTAGAAAGTCTTGCGCCGCTTTGAGGTCGGCGGTGCGATAAAAATTATTGATCGCTTCAACCCGATCGGTGATCAAGCTCGGCGGCACGACCACCCGTTGCTGTCGTTGATGCCAATTCCAGCCGACGACTCCGGGCAAGCCGGTGTTGATTGTGTAGCGTGAACCCCAATGATATTCAACCGTGTTCACTTCGACGATCACCGGCGATCCTTTGACGTTACGCAGCATCCATTGGATCGCGTCGTAATCCCATTTGAGATTGATGTCTTGTCCTTGATCGGCGTACTTGGCGTATTGCATGTACGTCATACCATCAAGCGTGCGCGGCGCATCGGGCGCCATACGGTCGCGGACTTTCGCCGCCGTTGAGAGCGATGTGTATGAGAACGCGACAAGCATCAAAGCGATCATGATCGTCTGCCACACACGGCGAGTCAGATCGTCCCACTCCGGCATTTGCGAAACGATCCACGCCACCGCCGCGCCCGCCGCCACGCTGAAGAACGTCCACACTTGCAAATAAAATTTGAACACCGTGTTCATCCGTCCGATGTCGCCCTTCGCCACCACCACTTCCACCAACATTGTCAACGCCAAGCCGAGTCCGATCAGCGCCAGAGCAGATCGCCGTTCGGGTTCGGCATCCGCTCGCACCATCAAGAGTCCGCACCACACCGTGAGCGGGATGGCGATCAGCATAATGGGATAACCGAGATACCAAGTTCCAATCGCCAAGGCGGCGACCCCGATCAACCCAAGCAGCGCGGTGAAGGCGTACTCTTTCACATCGTCGAGATACGTCCTCTGCATCCAGCGCCGAGTCTCGATCAACAAAAACGTAAAGATCACAAACAAGAACAAACCTTGCACAGTGAGGTACGCGCTGATCGGAGTCTTGTCGCCGCTCCACAACTCTGCCGCGCCGTAACCTTCGCCGCGCCACGCGGTGTACGGTTGATAAAACAAAATGGACGCGCCGATGAGCAAGGCACAGCGCCAACCCGCGCCGATCAAAAAAGCCAGCGTGAGGTCTTCGTGCTTGCGCCATTCGGAATAAAGGATGGCGACACAACCGAGCAGCCAATACGTTTGATAGTCGGAGAGATTCGACGGACGGATGACTCCAAAGGTGATGCCGCCGATGATCCAAATCGCCGCGAACTCCACCCAACCGATCTTCTGCCGCGCGCCGATGGCAAGCGAAACGCACCAGGCGATGGCGACGAGCGTCATGGCGAGCACGATCATGTGCGCGTGAAGATCGGCGTAGAGAAATGTGAAGTACGGAAACTCGGTGATGGGCATCGTGCCTTGATCGGGGATCACGCGCGTCGCGTTCCAATACCATTCGCCCGTGCCGATCAACACCGGACTGCCCTGCACATACACATTCCAAAAACCGGCGAGCGCGCGTTGAATGTCGCTGATGTAAGGATACGGCAGCCACGGTTTAAAATCGGCGGGGGCAGATCGAGTCAACGCTTTGCCGATCACGTCGAACTCACCCAAGTTGCCGAGCAAGATCATGAGGGTGCAGGCGAGGAGACCGGCGAGGTAAGGACTAGCCGATGGCTGATGGCTGATGGCTGATGGCTCATTGCTTTGACGACTCGCAACCAAGTTATACGCTACACCAAACGCGCCCGTGCCGATGAGCGAGAAGAGCATCGGCAGAATTAAATTGTAGGCGAATGAGGGAACGACACCGATCATCTTTGTGATCGTGCCGACGATGACGAAACCGTAATAATAATAATTGAGGTAGCCGCCAGCGAACCAAGGGTCGTACGGCGGGAACGACGTGCTCTTTAATACCGCGTTGAAGTAAGAGAAGTCCATCGGCTTTTCGCCGCCGTAGGCCGTGTGCCACAGATCGCCGTTGCCCCAACGGACAAAAAGGAAGAAGACGAATAAAGCCAGCGCGAGTGATTCGGTAATCAGGATGTGCTGCCGATTCTCCCGCAGCCACTTGATCATTTCATCGCGCCGACTCCACGCAATGAACGCCGAGAGGAGGGTAATCATCAACGCAACGATCCACAACGAGAGTTGGGTGAACGGCAGTAAGCGCACGCTTGCCAAAAACCACGACGCCCAAGCGATGATCAACAGCGCGACGTTGCGCGTGAGGGTGTAGCCGCGATCTGATAATCCGTTGAGGGCAACGAAGGTGATCGGGAAAGCGATCCAGCCCAACAGCACAACCGTCAACCACCACACAACCACGCCGAGCGGCTGATATTTATTGATCCACGACTCGGGGTTGAACATTTCGATCCAAGTGCCGCCCGCGCGTTGTTCCGCGAGTCGATCTGCGGGCAACATCAACACCGTCGGCGCAACCGTTGCCTGATACGGATTCATCCACACGACCTTGGTCAAGTCAACCGCGTCAAAAATTACGCGCGCGTTATCGCTTGAATACTTGGGTGACTTCTTGAAGATCATCACCTTCGGATGATCGTAAACGGTAAACGGTTCTTCGGCAGATTGATCGGAGATGACAAACGAGCCCAGATTGGGCGCGCTCTCGTTTTCGTAAACCAGATCGTAACCGAGTTGACCGGAGAAGAGCGCGTTGTAATAAGCAATCGTCAATGGGTAGCGCATGGGCAAGCGCGGTATCGAAGCGTACTGCCGATTCGAGGAGATGGCGATGTAATCGGCGCGATCCAAAATGCCGATCATGTTCTCACGTTTCGGCACATTGTCGTCGAAATACATCTCGAAGTTCTCGCCTTTGTAAATGCCGCCGTAAGCATCAAAGCCGTCGTAACGCAACGGCAAGCCGTCATCCCACGATGATTCGTTGGCGACGGTTGAACCACTTAAGCGAATCGCTTTATCGGGATGAACGATCAACCAATACTGAGTTCCCTTCTTGAGAGTCGCCGCGTGATCTAAATTGATCAGCTGCGAGTCACCGCGTGCGTCTGCCGCCTTGCTGAAGTCCGCCGTGATCGAGCCTGTCGCCAAAATGTTGAGACCGGATGGATCGGCGGAGAGAGTCACTTTAATGGAATCATTTTCCGCGTCACGACCCGTATCAAGGATGTGAGCGAAGAAGATCGATCCCACGTCGCCATCGGCGAGCGCGGTGAAGGGAGAGGGATAGGCGGTGTCGGGCGGATAAGTAAATTCATTCGGCACGGAGATCGGTTGATTGATCACGCCGCTCGCCGTTTCGATTCGCAGGTTGATCGGTCCCGGGATGTTTTGCTGCATCCACTGCGACGCCGCCAATCGCGTGACGGGTCGTGTGTAGATTCGGGTGAAGGCAAACGCCCACGTGCCCGTGGCGGCGAGGACAGCGATCATTAACGTGGCGGCTGCCGCGCCGCCCAAAAGTTTGGGAACGGTTGGCAGCCGCGCGGCGATCCACAATCCGATTCGATCCACGTAATCGAGTTCGCTCGTGATCGTTTCGTATTCATCACGTTTGTGCATCGCCCAATCCCAGATCACAAAAAGAATCCACGCGGCGAGAATGATGAGCGTGGGATAGATGGGCATGAAGTAGCGCATGGGCTTGACCCACTGCGAACCTTGCCAAGCGAAGTACACGCCGCTCCACGCGAGCGGGATGAGGTGGCGATCAAATTTGCCGCGAACCGCTTGCCACGCGGCGAAGGCGAAACCGATCCACACGATGACGCCGAGCGGCACGCCCATGCCCCATTTGATCATGTTCGCCAATGGAAAGATGAAGGCGGGGCGATTCGTCCATTGATGATTCGGCGGGAAGTCCACGTCACCGGTGACTTGTCCGCGAATCTCGCCCATATTTTTAACCCACGCCTGATTGAGTCCGAATCCGTCGAAGGCGTACGGCTGGGCAATGCGGAACACGATGAGTGAAGCAAAACCGGCGATGACCAGTCCGATGAGGATGTCTTGAGTGAGCTTGTTACGGTACGACTCTAGACTTCCGAGTTCTTGCGAAGCGTTCTGTAATGAAGCGGAGTGAACAAGAACTCGGAAGTCTTGGGTGCGGTAGGCGCGATACAAAACCACAAACGCCGCAAGCACTATAACAAGCGCGAGCGGCGCGGTGTTGACCTTTGACGCAACGGAGAGTCCCAAGAAAATGCCGAACCAAAAATAATGCCGCCACTTTGTTTCGTCGAGAGCGCACACGGAAAAATAAATGGCGAGCGAAACAAAGGTGTTGGCGAAACTATCAACGGTGAAGAAGTGCGCTTGTTGAATCAAAATGACGCTGAATGAATAGAATGCTGAGGCAAGCAATCCGACACGGCGATCATACAAGCGCGTGCCGATGAGGAAGACGACGTAAACCGAAATGAGATCGAACAACGCGCTTAATGCCCGCCCGGTGAGATGCACTTGATCGTATCCCGAACCAAAAGCGCGCAGCACGCCCGGCGATTTCTCCGTGCCGACGAGCGCCAGACCGATAGGCTTCATCATTTCGCCGTCGCCCGCTGCCCACGCCTTGATCGCGTCTATGCCCTCGCCTGCGTAGCGCACAATGAAGATCGGCGCGGTGCCATAGACAAAAAATCCGTAGCCTTTGTTATATGGGCTGAGCGAAGATGTTTTGGTGTCGAAGTAGTCGCCGGCGCTCTTCACCGAACTGATGGAACTGCTGACCATCGTCAGGAAACGCTCGTCGGGATGCAGATGTTGGTTCGTATCCCAGTCGAGTCCGACGAAACGCAGATAGGCCCCTGCGGCGATGATGGCGATTAAGAGAACCGTTTCAATGGCGGTGATCAAAGAGCGGTAATTAGTAATTGGTAATTCCGCTTGCGTTGTTTGGCTACTCGTCAATGATGAAGTGCCATCGTCGAGCGGGATGTTTTGTGGCTCGGCGGTATTGGGAGAGAGAGAATCGGTCATGAGAGAGTTAAGGCTTGGGCGGAATAGTATGCTCGTTAAAATCCACGCTGCCCGGCACAAAGAACGTCAAAAAATCCTTGTCAAAAAAGTTGGAGGGTTGATACGTGAGAATGCCTGTGGGATACGTCGTGCGGAGCTCGGCGATGGTCTTGGCGTCATGCCGATTCAAAATATAAAGCTTGGGGCGCGGATCACTCCGCCATTGTTCAGGCACGAGCGGCTGACCATCCAAGATCACGTTGTCCCAACCAAATTTTCCGGCGTAGATTCCAACGGCGCGCGTATCCACCCAATAGGGGAAGGCGCGCACGATCACCGTATTCCACGCGCCGGTCGTCGTCGCCCACGCCCGTACCACCCCGCCCAACTCCGAAGCGTTCTGCACCGAGTCCTTATATTGCTGAGCATAAGTCACAAAGGCAATGCGCCAATTCACTTGCGCCGAAGCGATGATCAATACACCTGCCATCACCACGCCGATCAACGTGCCACGCCAACCAGAAATTAATTTTCGTCCGTAGTCAATTGTAACGCGCAGAGGGATCGCCGCGACGAGGAAGACCACGATCAACGCCAGACCGGAACGAGTGAGCGAAGGATTTTCGTTGGGCAGCGCCAACGCTCCCGTTGACGGCGACAACAAGATCGGAAGAATAATCAACGGAAACAGATCGCGCCAATCGCGCCAGCGAATATATCTATAAAGAAGAAAGGCAACGCCCATCAGGAAACATGCACTCATCACCCAATCGAGCGCGGGCTGACCCGCCGGACTCACCAGCCACGCATTGTCCGCCGTGTAGAAAAACATGGTCAACGAATTCCACTCGTTGCGCGCCAGAGTCGGCAGCAACGGCGGCGGCTGTTCAACATCTGGCGAAGGATCGCCCAGCATCCGAGTCAAACTGCGCCGCCAATAATTTTCGGGTTCGTCAACCGCATAACGGATCATCGGCACGTAGACGGCGAACAAAATGGTCAACGCCACGCCAAAGAATTTCGTCGCCGTGATCCACGACTCGCGTTTGTTGCGATGAATTGCAAACACGATCAGCAAGACGACGATGGCAATGGGCATCGCGCGCATTGGCGTATACCCGTATAAACCGACTCCCGCCGCAAGACCTGCCAACAGCGCAAGGTTACGCCGACTCCGTTTAACAGCCGCGATCAGCAGCCATAACGTTATCGCCCCGAACAACGGCGCAAACGGAAAACGCAACCCATTGCGGCTGATCAAGTTCGCCCACCACGATATTCCGGCAAGCAACATCGTGATGGATGCCAGCAGATCGTCTTCAAATAATTCGCGGGCGAGTAAAAAAATAAACGGCAGTGTGGCGAAGCCCACAATTGCCATGACGAGCTTAAGCAGAAAATGGTTGAGCGGCAGATTCGTAAAGTGCGACGTGAGGGCGATCACATAAAACATCATCGGCTCGCGCCCGCCGTTTGCCGGTTCGAAGATCGGGCGCAGTCCGTTGTTGAGGATGTCGTTGGTATCTATCAATTTCTCTACGTGATCGCTCGTGGTCTCAATCGGCACATCGTCGAGTCGGGTAAAACGAAAATAGGCGGAGATGATCAGGATGAGGAGAAAGAAAAATAGTTTGGCAGTGAATTTGAAATCAACGCCGTCGCGCCACGCCGACATAATCTTCAATCTTTGATCTTTAATCCATTCGTCCACCCCCCTCAAGTGGATCTCTCTGCGCCACATCCAAGTGATCCACTTTGAGTCTATCTCCCAAAATACCAAGAGCCACGCCAAAACGCTCACGCCCCACGTAATAAACCCGAGCGTTGGAATGTTGTTGTCGCCGACGAGCAGGAAAGTAATAAAACTCAAGCTCAACGCGGCGACAAAAAGTGGCGAGCGTTCTACAAGCGTAAGGGGTCGTTCCGCTGAGCCGATCAACGGCGGTTGAGTCGGGATCGCCGCATCATCTCGCAATGAGATCGCGCTTCGCCACGCCGCCAACACAAACAACCCCGCGCCGATCACCATCAGCGCCGCGCCCACAAACGGCGACTCGGGCGAACTCAACATAAGCAGTTGGCCCATGATCGCCAAGACGAATGCGCCCGGCACGCCCATCCACTGCCACAGATTCAGATCGCGCCAATGAATCGCGGGCGGCGCTGGCGCGAGCGACGACAGCGCAAAGTTAATATCACCCTCAACCGCCGGTTTTGGACCCAGACCGAGGCGATGAAGGAAGAGGAGATAAGCGTCCCAGAGAGTCATGGATCGATGAACAATGAAACAATGAAGAATGAACAAATCAAAATCCCAAAAGCCCAAATCCCAAATGAGTAACGTAAAACGTGATGCGTGATACGTGAAGTGCGGTTAAACTTTTTACGTATCATGCGAAGCATCACGCATCACTTAACTTTCTTACACACAAGAAACACATACGCCCCCTTCTCCTGTTTTCCTTCTTCATAATAGCGACGCAAAAGTTTTTCGGTGAAATAAAGATTGGCCTGAGTGGGCGAGAGAATCCAGCGCCCAAAAACAACTTTGCTCACCACCGACGGCACGCCAAGATAATGCCCCCACTCCAATGAGGCATGCGCGCCCGACGAAAAATAATACCAAAACTTTTCGACGGTGAAGCCGGCTCTCATCAAACGCTCACGCCACACATCCGGCGAATCGCAATGGTGATGGCGCGAGATGAAGTTGAACCACGTTTCATATTTTTCCGCGAGAGATTTTAAACCGACTCGGCGCAAGAAGCGGGATATGGAAAGGAACTCAAGGAAATAATCGCTCGGCGAGCAAAAAATAAATGTCGCGTCCGGTTGAAGCACGCGATTAAGTTCCACCAAGACCGCGTCAATATCCGGGATATGTTCTAACACCGAATTGCTGACCGCGCTAGC
>Ga0172368_10006017_pt1 | contig 13271 bp, 13 predicted proteins | sample Lak11m_FD_114540 | JGI IMG/M metagenome (GOLD analysis project Ga0172368, IMG submission 114540) | Freshwater microbial communities from Kabuno Bay, South-Kivu, Congo - kab_022012_11m | ecosystem: Environmental > Aquatic > Freshwater > Lake | place: Democratic Republic of the Congo: South-Kivu...
TGGTGACGGAAGCGGACGGCTCGCGCCGCCCCTTGGCGCCGATGGAAGCCCGCCTGCGTGACTTGTCCTACACCGCTCCGTTGTTCCTGGAAATGACGCAAGTGGTCAACGGCGTCGAGAAGCGTCCCGAAGACGTGTTCATCGGCGAATTGCCCGTCATGACCAAGAGCCAGTTGTGTTACCTCAACGGCAAAAGCAAGCAGGAATTGGCCGAATCCGGCGAGGACACGAAGGACCACGGCGGCTACTTCATCATCAACGGCACCGAAAAAAGCCTCATGACGCTCGAGGACCTGGCGCCGAACCGCATCCTGGTCTCGCGCGAAAAGGACGATGAGACGGTGCAAAGCAAGATCTTCTCCACCCGCGCCGGCTTCCGCGGACGCTGCACCGTGGACCGCGCGAAAGACGGCCGCGTCAGCATCACCCTGCCGTCGTACAACGAGTCGCTCGAATTCATGATGGTCCTGTACGCCTTGGGCCTGGACAAGGAAGAGAAAGTCACGGAAGTCTTTTCCAAGGAAAAGGAAGTCTACAACGACATCCTCCTGAACTTTGAATTGAACCCCGTCAAGAACAAAAAAGACGCCTTGGAGACCATCGGCAAGCGCGCCGCGCCGGGCCAGCCCGTCGACTACCAGCTCAAACGCGCCGAACTGCTGATCGACCGTTACCTCCTGCCGCACATCGGCGTGGAGCCCAAGGACCGCCTCGCCAAAGCGTACTTCCTCTGCCGCATGGCCGAGCGCGCCATCCTCGTCGCGAACAAGAAGCGCGCCGTGGAGGACAAGGACCACTACGCAAACAAGCGCCTCAAGATCGCCGGAAAACTCATGGAAGAGCTCTTCCGTTACGCCTTCGGCTTTTTGGTCAAGGACGTCGCATACCAGATCGAGCGGGCGAATGTCCGCGGCCGGCGCATGAGCATGTTCGCCTTGGTGCGGCCCGACGCGCTGACGGAGCGCATCAAGTACTCCATGGCCACGGGCAACTGGGTCGGCGGCCACACCGGCGTGTCGCAACCACTGGACCGCTACAACTTCATCTCCGCCGCGTCGTTCCTTAAGCGCGTCACGTCGCCGCTTGCCAAGAAGCACCCGCACTACAAGGCGCGTGACTTGAATGGAACGCACTGGGGCAGGCTGGATCCGAACGAGACGCCGGAAGGACCTAACTGCGGCCTCGTCAAGAACCTGGCGCTCTTCTGTGAAGTGACGACCGGATCGAGCGAAAAGCCCGTCGAGTCGGCCCTCAAGAAACTGGGCCTGACAATGAGAGTTTGATTTCAATGATACAACACCGGAGGGAAAGGGGCGAGGAAGACGGATTTCCAGGGGGAAACCCGTCGGTTGCCCCCGGGGATCCGGGATTGACAATGCGCGTCTAAACGGTGACCCTTATGAAAACCAGCGTGTACCTCAACGGTCGTTTCGTCGGATTCCACGACAAGGGCGAGAAACTCGTCGACGAGCTGCGCGTCATGCGCCGCACCGGCGAGTTGGACGTGCAGGCCAACATCTCGTTCTACCCCAAGACCGACGAGGTCTTCATCAACACCGACGCCGGCCGCGCCCGCCGCCCCCTCATCGTCATCAAGAATGGCAAGAGCGTATTCACGCCGGAACACCTGGAAAAACTCAACCGCAAGGAATTGACCTGGGATGATTTGGTCAAGGCCGGCATCATCGAGTACCTCGACGCCGAAGAGGAAGAGAACGCCTTCGTCGCCCTGCACGAGGAAGACCTCTCCGACGAACACACGCACCTGGAGATCGACCCGGCCATGATCCTGGGATACGCCTCCTCGCAAGTGCCGTTTCCCGAATACAACATGGCACCCCGTGTACTCATGGCGGCGCAACACACCAAGCAGGCATTGGGCCTGTACGCCTCCAACTTCAACCTCCGCATGGACACCCTCGCCCACGTCCTGCACTACCCGCAGGCGCCCATGGTCCAAACCCGCGTGTACAACGCGCTTGAGAACTACAAACGCGCATCGGGCCAGAACTTCATCGTCGCCGTCCTCTCGTACGAAGGCTTCAACATGAACGACGCCGTCGTCATCAACAAGAACGCCATCGAGCGCGCCATGGCCCGCAGCACCTTCTTCCGCACCTACAACGCCGAAGAACGCCGCTACCCCGGCGGCCAGCGCGACAAGGTCGGCAAACCCCAGGAATTCGTCCAAGGCTACCTCGGCGAAGAGGCGTACGCCCACCTGGACTCCGACGGCATCGTGACGCCGGAAACCGAAGTCCCCGGCAACGCCGTGCTCGTCGGCAAGTCCTCGCCCCCGCGCTTCTTGAAAGAAATCTCGGCCCTTGACGTCGAGACGGAGAAGCGCCGCGAAAGCTCGGTCTCCGTGCGCGGCAACGAGAAAGGCATCGTCGACTCCGTCATCTTAAGCGAGTCCACCGCCGGCAACAAGTTCATCAAGATCCGCGTCCGCCGCACCATGGTGCCCGAAATCGGCGACAAGTTCTCCTCGCGCTTCGGTCAGAAAGGCGTCGTCTCGCTCATGGTCCCCCAGGAAGACATGCCCTTCACGAAAGACGGCGTGGTTCCGGACCTCATCATCAACCCGCACGCCATCCCTGGCCGTATGACCGCCGGCCATTTGCTTGAGATGCTGGGCGGCAAAGCCGCGTCGCTGGATGGAAAACTCAAGGACGGCACCGCCTTTTCCGGACAGACCCAGGCCGATTTCGAGGAAGCCCTGCGCTCGCGCGGCTTCGAATACAGCGGCCGCGAAATCCTGTACGACGGAAAAAGCGGAAAGCGCATCTACGCCAAGGTCTTCATGGGCGTCATCTACTACCAGCGCCTCCACCACCTCGTCACGCTCAAGATGCACGCCCGCTCCCGCGGTCCCGTGCAGATGCTGACGCACCAGCCGACGGAAGGCCGCGCCCGCGAAGGCGGTCTTCGGTTGGGAGAGATGGAGCGCGACTGCTTCATCGGCTTCGGCGCCGCGTCGCTTCTGAAGGAGCGCATGATCGACTCGTCCGACAAGACGCTGCAGCTGGTCTGCACGCACTGCGGCGCCCTGGCCGTGTACGACCGCATCAAGAACAAGCGGTACTGTCCCATCTGCGAAAGCTCGGATACCACGGAAGTCGAGATGAGCTATGCATTCAAACTGCTGCTGGACGAGATGAAGTCCATCGGCATCTTCCCCCAGATGAAACTGGCGGACCGCGCCTAAAAGAGGGATGACACGATGAAGGTTATTGACGGACTGCACTTCTCACTGTTCTCGCCCGAACAGATCCGCCGCATGTCGGCCATCAAAATCACCGTCCCCGACACGTACGACGAGGACGGCTACCCCATCTCCGGCGGCTTGGCGGATCAGCGCCTCGGCGTGATCGACCCCGGCCTCAAATGCAAGACCTGCGGCGGACGCATGCGCGACTGCGGCGGCCACTTCGGCCACATCGAACTGGTGCGCCCCGTCGTGCACGCCGGATTCGCCAAAGCCATCTACCAATTGCTCAAGGCCTGCTGCCGCAAATGCGGACGCCTCATGCACCCCTCGCACTCCCTCTCGAAGATCAAGAAGATGGGCGAATGCCCCCACTGCAACGAGAAACAACGCCCCGTCAAGTTCATCAAGCCCACCACGTTCTACGAGGACGACCGCAAACTGCTGCCGAACGAAGTCCGCGAACGCCTCGAGCGCATTCCCGATGAGGACCTCATCATGCTCAACGTCAAGGTCCGGCCCGAATGGATGGTCCTGACCGTCCTCATCGTCCCGCCCGTCACGGTCCGGCCCTCCATCACGCTGGAAACGGGTGAGCGCTCGGAAGACGACTTGACGCACAAATTGGTCGACATCATCCGCATCAACCAACGCCTCGAGGAGAACGTCGAAGCCGGCGCACCCCAGCTCATCATCGAAGACTTGTGGGAACTCTTGCAGTACCACGTGTCGACCTACTTCGACAACGAAATCGCAGGCATCCCGCCCGCCCGCCACCGTTCCGGCCGCCAGCTCAAGACGCTCTTCCAGCGCCTCAAGGGAAAAGAAGGCCGCTTCCGCTACAATTTGTCGGGCAAGCGCGTCAACTTTTCGGCCCGCACCGTCATCTCTCCGGACCCCACGCTGGGCATCAACGAACTGGGCGTGCCGGAAGAAATCGCCGCCGAACTGACGCTGCCGGTGGCCGTGACGCTGTGGAACGTGGAGAACCTCAAGGAAATCATCCGCAACCACCCCGAGAAGATCAACTACATCATCCGCCCCGACAGCAAACGCAAGAAACTCACCACCAGCAACCTCAACGAGGTCCTGGAAGAACTGGCCCCCGGCTACGTCGTCGAGCGCCAACTGATGGATGACGACGTCGTCATCTTCAACCGCCAGCCCAGCTTGCACCGCGTGTCCATGATGTGCCACAGCATCAAGGTCCTGCCCGGCAAGACCTTCCGCTTCAACGTCGCGGACTGCCGGCCGTACAACGCCGACTTCGACGGCGACGAGATGAACATCCACGTCCCCCAGAACGAAGAGGCGCAGAGCGAAGCGGAAGTCCTGATGAAAGTCGAGGACCAGACGCTGTCGCCCCGCAACGGAAAACCCATCATCTCGCCGGATTTGGACCAAGTGTCCGGATTGTACATCCTGACGCTGCCTGAGACGGAATTCGACCGCGCGGACGCCGCGTGGCTCATGAGCTCAGCCGGCGTGGAAAACCCCGAAGTGACCAAGACCAAGGTCTCCGGCCGCGACGTCTTCTCCAGCCTCCTTCCGGCCGATTTGACGGTCTTTCTGCACGCCAAGCGCTGCAAGTACCGCCACGAGAAGGACGAATGCGAGAATCCGGCCTGCGTGCGCATCAAGAACGGAAAACTCGTCAACGGCCAGGTCGACTCCAAGATCAGCGAAGACTTAGTCTCGCTCATCGCCAAGCAGTACGGCGGCGAAACGGTGCGCAAGTACATCGACAACAGCACCCGCCTCACCGTCCAATTGGCCACGCGCTTCGGCCTCTCGCTTTCGTTGGACGACTACTACATGCCGCCGGAAGCCCGAAAAGAAATCATCGCCCTGTACAAGGAAGGCCGCACCAAACTCCGCGCGTTGGTCCAGCAGTTCCGCTCCAAGAAACTCAAGCGCCTGCCCGGCAAGACCCTCAAGGAAACGCTGGAAGAGCAAGTCATGGAAATCGTCGAAGGCATCCGCCATGACTGCTGGAAGATCGTCAAGAAGAACATCAAGACCGAACCCGTCTACATCGGCTCGGCCCGGCTGGAACACAACCCCGCCACCTTGATGGCACAAGCCGGCGTCAAGAACAAGCCCATCAACGTCGTGCAGATGTCGGCCCTCGTCGGCCAGCAGGCCGTGCGCGGCAAACGCATGACGTCGGGTTACCGCCGCCGCATCCTGCCGCACTTCCGCGCCGGCGATTTGTCCGAATCGGCCCGCGGCTTCGTGCGCAACAGCTACAAGCAAGGCCTCTCGCCCACGGAATACTTCTTCCACGCCGCCGGTGGACGTGACTCGGTCGTGGACAAGGGCGTCAACCCGGCCAAGACCGGCTACATGCAACGCCGCTTGATCAACGCCCTGCAGGACCTGATCGTTCAGAACGACCGCTCGGTGCGCGACTCGTCCCACCGCCTCATCCAACCCCTCTACGGCGACGACGGCCTGGACCCCATGGACGGCAAAACCGTGGCACCCGGCGAGCCCGTCGGCGTCATCGCCGCACAGAGCATCGGCGAGCCCGGAACGCAGATGACCCTGCGTACCTTCCACTACGCCGGCGTGGCATCCCTGGCCCAACTGGGCTTCACCCGCTTAGTCGAGATCGTGGACGGACGCAAGACGCCCAAGAAGCCCGTCATGGAAATCTACCTCAAGAAGCCCTACTCCACCGATTTTGAGAAAGCCAAGACGGTGGCGGCCAACATCGAGGAAGTGACGCTGGACAAAGTGGCGACCATCGAGGAGAACTTCAACCGAAAAGCCGTGACCATCACGCTGAACCGGCCCTCCTTGCAGGAAAAAGGAATCAAGGAATCCGAAGTCCTGACCAAAGTCAAGGAAGCCGCCGGCGAGTACGAACCCGACAAGGACGGCAACGAGATCCACTTCAAGCCCAAGAACGACTCCCTCAAGAACATCCGCAAACTGACGAACAAGTTGCGCGAGACGCACCTCAAAGGCATTCCCGGCATCAAGCGCGCCATCATCGTGGAAAAAGAGGAAGGCGACAAGAAAGTATTGACGCTTGCAACGGAAGGCTCGAACCTGGAAGCCGTTTTCAAGATGGAGGAAGTCGACGTCGAACACACCACGACCAACGACATCATGGAAGTGGCAAACACGCTCGGCATCGAGGCCGGCCGCAACGCCATCGTCCAGGAAATGAACAAAGTCTTGGAAGCGCAGGGCCTTCGGGTCGACGCCCGCCACATCATGCTCATCGCCGACGCGATGACCGCCTCCGGCTTCGTCCAATCCGTCGGCCGCCACGGTCTTGCGGGCCACAAAGCATCGGTCCTGGCGCGCGCCGCGTTCGAAGAAACCGGCAAGCACCTGGTCAACGCCTGCCTCACCGGCGAGCATGACAACCTCAACGGCATCATCGAGAACATCATCGCCGGCCAAATCGTGCCCTGCGGCACCGGCAACGTCAAACTCACGATGAGCCCGGATTACCTGGGTTGAATGCCGAAAAAGGCCGTAAAAGCGGCCGATTTTTTCTTTTTGAAGAAAGAGCGCAAGCCAGGAAAAATGAAAACCGAGTTAACCCAGCCGAACCGCCCTCAGCACCGCCAAATAATCCGCCGTCTTGAGGTAGTAGCAGTTTTCGACCAGGGTGTTGAGGCACTTTTCGAGCGCCAGTGTCGGAATGCGCTTTTTCCGGGACAGGAAAACCAAAAATGCCGCCAGCGAAACGACCTTCACGCCCAACGCCGTGCCGACGACGTGAGCCTTGCGGTCATCCGTCAGGCAGACTAATTTCTTTTTCTTGGCCAACGCCAGCGCTTCAGCCTCCCCGGCGCCCAGCACGTCTTGCGCCAACGGCTTTGCATGAGCGCGGACCAAAACACCGGCTGCCAATTTGGACTCAATGATTCCGACTTCGGCAAAGCCCCGTTTCTTGCCTTCCTCGACGACCTCAACGTAGACGGCGTTCGGAACAAAGAGGGGAGCAAAGTGCTCGGCCAACCATTCCAGAAGCGGGGGCGTCTTGGCGGCGAAGATGAGGGCCGAAGAGTCGATGACCGCCGCGGGCATCCTAAAGCCCCTCCACTTGCGAGAGAATCTCCTTGGATGAAAGATTCAACGACACGCCGCGGGATTGAAGCAGCTCAATGAAGTCCCAAAGGCTGACATCGGCAATCTGGGCGGCCTTGCCCATGGAAACCTGGCCCTTCGAATAACGATCCAACGCGACTTGCTTGCGCTTCTCGGCAATTCCCACCGCAAAAATTTCGCGGAATTCGTCGCTCTTGCTGCGTCGCTCCAAGTGGGCCAGTTCCTTGGCGGCCTTCAACAACTCATCTTTCGAGCGGAAACTGATGAACTCCATACAAACTCACCAACAAGTCCTCGTTCGATAACATCGTGCACAAACGGCATTATAACGCTAACGTAGCCCGGAAGAATATAGTAAACCCGCAAAGTATCCCGACTAATACTGCGGGTTTACTAGATAGCAATCCTTGACTATTTAGTCGGGAAACTTTCAAGGATTGCTATAATTGCCGAAAGAACGCAAAAGCAAATAAAGACCGGCAAATTGCTACACGCAAAAAAACAGACGAAAAAAAAACCAAAAACCGAAATGAAACGGAATGGCAACGTTCAAAATCCAAGGCGCTTTCGCCCCCGGCGGGCGGCTCGTCATCGTGGGCCAAGTGACGGAAGGCGTGCTCCAAGTCGGCCAGAAGGCGGATGTCGGCGGAACGACCTACCGGCTGGCGCAAATCGAGAAGAAACACCAGCAAATATCGCAGGCGCAAGCCGGCGACTCCGTCGGCCTGTTTTTTGACGGCCCCACCGACAAGAACCAAGTCGCAACGGGCCAGACGCTTGCGTTCCAATGAAGCGTCCCGACGTCAGGGCTTCATGCGCTTGATCAGAAGCGCCGCGAGGAAGAACAATAACACCGATTCTAGCGCCAGCATGGCCGCCGAGAAAGACACGAAATCGAAACGGCCCGCCAGCACGCCGCTCAAGTTCGGCGTGGCGCCGTAAAGCGAGACGAACTTCATCGCATTGATGCCGAACGTAAGCGGAAGCATGCCGGTCGCCTGCTGCAACGCCGCTTCCTGGCGCCTTCTTGTTTTTATTAGGGAAATGGCCTAAGCTTGTGCGATGCGTCCGCTTCACTTCAACCCGTGGCATTGGATGCTCACGGCGTTTTTCTTCTTCCTGTTATCCGGCACGATTGTGACAAGCGGGCCGGAAGAACTGGCCGCCTTTTTGCTCGTATCCTACCTCCTGGCGCGCGTAGCGTTCTTTCCCATCAAGAAATATTTCTTCCAAAAAGCCGTGTTCTTCGACATGGGCGGCGTCGTAACGCAAGGCGACTTCTACACGGAAGAACTGACCGAGATGCCCGGCACGCGCGAACTCATCGAACGGCTGAAAGTGAACTACAAAGTCGCCATGCTCACGAACAACAACGCCCTCGGCTTCAAGCCGTTTGACGCCAAATTCGGTTTTTCGCGCCTCTTTGACGCCGTCATCGTCTCCGGCGAGGAAGGCGTGAAGAAGCCGGACGAGAAAATCTTCCAGATCGCCCTGCACCGCCTGCGCGTCAAGGCCAAAAACACATACTTCTTGGATGACACGCCGGCCAACGTCGACGCCGCGAAAAAGCTGGGCATCCACGGTATCGTGTTCAAGGACGCCAAAACGGCCGAAAGCGAGCTCAAGAAAGCCGGACTGCACTTTTGAAGGGGCTTTTCAGAATTACGGGAAGTATAAACAAATTGGTTTTATTTTTGCGGCAAATGGCTAATTGGTGTCAGAAAAGATACTCCGAGAGCTAGTACAACGAATCAAGACTACGGATGTCACCAACATAAAAATCACCGAATACTGCAATATTTCGGCCAGCGAAGGTGGGCTGAATGCCGAAAATGAGTTGGAAAGCATCCTAGCGCAAAAATGCACATGGAGATTCTCCCAGCACAAGGGCGAAAAAGGCAGACGAATCGAGGCAATAAGAAAACTCAGTCAACGACGGGCCATATTGGGGATATTCGAAATTAACAGCCAAGTGCATTTTATTAACGCGTATACGTTGAATACTAGAGTCCAGGAAAGATTACCTGAAATCGAAATAGACGGCGGAAAAGTAGATGACATTTAGCACATACACGACAAAAATGCGGTATGACTCCGAGTTCGACTTACTCTCAGTAAGACGGCCAGGATACAAAACGACCTACGTAGTCACCATTGGAAACATCAATCTCGAGTTCCACAACAAACAAGTAATCGGCTTCAATCTAGGAAACGCCAAGACGTTCTTAGAATCAATCACGGGACACACAATAACTAGAGAACAACTGGCTGAAGTCACAAGAGGGGAATTAGGCCTGGACGTGATAAACAATTCGCTAATCATCATGCTAATTTTCACGCTGCCAAACGCAGAAACCGTCCAAGCAAGATACGCGCTGCCACTAGTTTCAAGAAACGTTTTGGCAGTAACGGCATAAGCAAAAAAATTAGTTCAAAAAAGTTCAATTTAAGCTGGACACATGCAAGTCGATGGCGTCACGGATGTTCTTGAGGGCTTCCTCCTCCGTCCTTCCTTGCTAAATGCAGCCGGGAAGCGAAGGTAAGGTAGCCGTAATCCACCCGTCCTCTTCTTTTTCCAGAACGACCTTGAATTTCACAACACCACTGGATCGATTTGGGGATAAATAAGAATGGTTTCAGGAAAATCAACCCTCTAAAAGCAGGCCAAGATTTAAAAACCGCCTCCAGCATTGTCTGTAAAGCTTCCTTCTACAGTTGATGGGGAGAAAGGCCTTTTTCCTAGGAATCGGGCAGAGAACCATCTCAAAACACGCCTTACCGCGGAATTTTGAGTTTACACAAAGGTTAGATGCATTATGGATTTGGAACGCTCCATCCGGTTGGCCGTCGATTCCGGAAAAGTCACGCTCGGCTCGCAGCGCAGCCTTGAGCATGCCCGCCGCGGCGACGCTCGCTTAGTCATCATGGCCCAGAACGTCCCCGCGGACGTGGCGGATGACCTCAAGCAATTCTGTTCACTGTCTGATTTGCGCCTCGTCCAGTTCAACGGCACCAGCATGCAGCTGGGCACCGTGTGCGGAAAGCCCTTCCCCGTCAGCGCCTTGTGCGTGATCGAGCCGGGCGACTCCGACATCCTGGACGCGGCCACCAGCGGTGCGTAAGATGGCGGCGACGTTGTCGCTGGAAGACATCCAGCTGTTGAACATGCTGGAACAACGCACCGGCGCCCAAGGCCTCGACGTAGTCCGGACCGACGACAAGATCATCTTCGTCGTAAGCCAAGGAAACGCCGGAAAGGCCATCGGCAAAGGCCGCGAGAACCTGCGCCGATTGGAGCGCGAATTCGGCAAGCCCGTGGACGTCGTGGAAAGCGCCGAGACGCTTGAGGCCTTCGCGCACAACGCCTTTCGGCCCGCGACACTCCGGACGGTGGAAGTCAAAGAGGAAAACGGAAACAGGAAAGTATTCATCAAGGTCGACGCGACGCAGCGGGGACTGGCAATCGGACGCAACGGCGAGACGATCAAGAAAGCCCGCGTCCTGTTGCAACGCCGCTTCGGCGTCGCCGACGTCAAGATTGTGTAAAGGTGTTTGATTGATATGGCTCGTGGAGAATTCGCTGCCCGAAAACTGCGCCGCGTGCGCAAGACCAACCGCAAGCTGGAAAAGGCCTGGAAACGCAAGGCCGAAGGCCTGAAGGAAAAGTACGACCCGCTGGAAGGCGCGCCGCAGGCCCGCGGATTGGTCATCAAGAAGGAAGGCAAGGAACAGAAGCAGCCGCACTCCGGCATCATCAAGTGCGTGCGCGTCCAACTCATCAAGAACGGCAAGAAAGTCTCGGCCCACGTGCCCCGCGACAAGGCCATCACCAAGGTCGATGAGCACGACGAAGTGACCATCGAGGGCCTCGGCGGATCGCAACGCGGCCAGATGGGATCGATTCCCGGCGTGCGTTACCGCGTCGTCGCCGTCAACGGCGTGTCGCTGGAAGAACTGCGCACCGGCCGCAAAGAGAAGCCCAAGCGCTAGAACCTGAGGTCATGGATATGGACGTCAAACTCTTCGACAAGTACCCGTACGAAGGCATCGTGGTGAACGACCAGAGCCTGCAGAAGTACCTCAGCCTCAAGCCGTTGGTCCTGCCGCACACCTTCGCCCGACACGCGAACAAGCCATTCGCCAAAGCGCAGGTCAACATCGTCGAACGCCTAGCCAACAAGCTCATGCGTGGAGGAACCGGCGAGAAGATCTCCGGCCGCATCATACGCACGCATGGCAAGCTGCAGGGCAAGAAGACGAAAGTCCTCAAGATCATCGAGACGGCCTTTGACGACATCGCCAAAGCAACGGGCAAGAACCCCCTGCAAGTGCTGATCGACGCCTTGCAGCGCGTGGCGCCGCGTGAGGACATCACCCGCGTGCGTTTCGGCGGCGTGGCCTACCAGGTCGCCGTCGACATCTCGGCCCAGCGAAGATTGGACTTGGGCCTGCACAACCTGGCCATCGGCGCCATCCTGGCATCGTTCGACAAGAAGACGACCCTCGGCGAGGCGTTGGCCAACGAGATCATCCTGGCGGCGAAGAACGACGCCAACAGCTACGCGCTCAAACGCAAGAACGAGAACGAGCGCATGGCCAAGAGCGCAAGGTAGGAATAATGGCCAAACCCGCCAAGCGGCTCTACCTGGCAACCGGCAAGAACGCCAAGTTCCTCGGTGTCTGCGGCGGCATCGCTGAATACCTCGACGTGGACCCCACGATCGTGCGGTTAATCTGGGTCATTCTGACCTTAGCGTCGTTCGGCTTCGGCATCCTGGCTTACCTGCTGGCCTACGCCATCATACCCAAGCGCTAGAAACAGAAAAATCAGACTTGAATGCAAAAACCGGTGGATTGACTTATGGCACGCAAAGAAGTGGTCGTTGAAGACGTCGTGCGCCTCATGCGCAACACGAAGAACATCCGCAACATCGGCATCGTCGCCCACGTCGACCACGGCAAAACCACCCTGTCCGACTCCCTCGTCGCCCGCGCCGGATTGATCTCCAAGGAACTGGCCGGCGAACAGCGCGTGCTGGACTACGACCCCCAGGAAATGGCCCGCGGCATTACCATCAAAGCCGCCAACATCTCCCTGGGCTTCACCCACTCCAACGGCGAGGAATACCTCGTCAACCTCATCGACACGCCCGGCCACGTCGACTTCGGCGGCCACGTGACGCGCGCCATGCGCGCCGTGGACGGCGCCGTCGTCGTCGTCGACTCCGTCGAAGGCATCATGCCCCAGACCGAGACCGTGCTCCGCCAGGCCCTCAAGGAAAAAGTCCGCCCCGTCTTGTTCATCAACAAGATCGACCGTTTGATGAACGAACTGAAGCTGGACAACAAAGGCATGCAGGAGCGCTTCCTCAAAGTCATGGGTGGCGTCAACAAGCTCATCGAGAACTATGGCCCTGAGGAATTCAAGGAAGCCTGGCGCATCGACGTCGCGAAAGGCAACGTCGCGTTCGGCAGCGGCTTCAACAAGTGGGCCATCTCCGCCTCGTCCATGAAGAAATTCAACATCTCGTTCAAGGACATGTACGACATGTGCGTCGCAGGAGACCACAAGCAACTGCAGGAAAAAGCGCCGCTGGACGAAGTCATCCTTGGCATGGTCGTCGAACATTTGCCGTCTCCGGACGTGTCGCAGAAGTACCGCATCCCCGTCATCTGGCACGGTGACAAGGAGACGACGCACGGCAAATCCATGTTGAACGCCGACCCCACGGGGCCCGCCACGTTCATGATCACGGCCATCCAGGTCGACCCTCACGCCGGCGACGTCGCCGTGGGCCGCCTGTACTCCGGCACGCTCAAGAAAGGCACCGAACTGTACCTCGCATCGCAATTCAAGACCGAGAAGCTGCAGGGCGTGGCCGTCTACATGGGCCCCGATCGCGTACTGGTGGAGGAAGCCAAGCCCGGCAACATTGTCGCCCTTGTCGGCTTGAAAGAACAATACGCCGGCGAAACGCTGTCGGAAGGCGAA
>Ga0172368_10006020_pt1 | contig 13264 bp, 10 predicted proteins | sample Lak11m_FD_114540 | JGI IMG/M metagenome (GOLD analysis project Ga0172368, IMG submission 114540) | Freshwater microbial communities from Kabuno Bay, South-Kivu, Congo - kab_022012_11m | ecosystem: Environmental > Aquatic > Freshwater > Lake | place: Democratic Republic of the Congo: South-Kivu...
CAAGCAAGATAGGTGGCGCACGACCCCCGGTTCGGTGCACTCTATCCCACGGTCGCAACCGCGTGCAAGCCACAAGGAGGCGGCATCCAACGGAGGGCTGACAGGTCTGAGAATTCGGCAGGCGCGTCAATCATTGAAACGATTGGGTTTATTGACCTTGCTCAATCGCGCGAAAGTCGCTAGCCTTGCTCCGTGTTTGCAGCGCGCCACGCAATCGGGGCAGTCGTGAGCGAGTGCCGACAGAAGGCGTGGCGAGAATGGCGCGCGAGCAACGCACGCCGGGGACGGGTGAAACAGGCAGATGAGTAGCGAGAATTCCATAGAGAAAATAGCCATTTACGGCAAAGGCGGCATCGGCAAATCGGTCATCGCGACATCGCTCAGCGCCTGGTACGCCATGGGCGGCAAGCGCGTCCTGCATGTCGGCTGCGATCCCAAACACGACTCGGCGGTGCGCCTCATCGACGGCAAGGCCGAAGTGCGCACCGTGCTCGACGTGCTGGGCGACAATCCGGAAGCAACCGGTACCAAAGAGATTCTCAACGAAGGGCGCCACGGCATCCAATGCTGTGAGGCGGGCGGCCCGCACGCGGGCCTGGGCTGCGGCGGACGCGGCGTGGCGCGCACCATCGAGCACTTGGACGAGGTCGGCATCCTCGAGTCCGGCGACTACGACGTGGCCATCTTCGATGTGCTCGGCGACGTCGTCTGTGGCGGCTTCGCGGCGCCTTTGCGCAGTGGATTCGCAGAGAAGGTGATCATCATCGTCTCCGAGGAACCGATGTCGCTGTTCGCGGCCAACAACATCTCGCGCGCCATCAACGCCTACCAGCGCAACGGCGTGGCATTGGCCGGCATCGTGCTGAATGAACGTGGCAAGGACATCGACCGCGGGCCGATCGAGAAGTTCTGTGCCCGGATCGGTACGCGCATCATTGCGACGGTCAAGCGCGACGTCCGCGTCATGGAAGGCGAGCGCGAAAAGCGCACCATCGTCGAGTGGGCGCCGGAATCCGATGCGGCGCTGGCCATCGCGGGGCTCGGCGCCCTGCTCGTGGATCTGGACGTATTGACGCTAGCGCAGCCCAAGCCCATGGCTGACAACGAGTTCTTCGAGTTCATGCAGCAGCACGGGGGCTAACACGATGGACAACCGCTTTTCCGTCTCGTCCATGCAAGGGCGGCGCCTCGCGGGCGGTGCGGTCAGCGTCGTCCGGTTCGGCTACCTGCTGGGCCTGGATGCGACGCCGGAGCCGTTCAAGGTCAAGTCAGTTGCGTGGGCCGCCGATCACGTCCAGATGGCCGTGGGTGTCAGCAAGACCCGCGAGGTGGTGTTCTCCATCTCGGCGCGCAAGCCAGATGAGCGCGCGTTCGTCGAGCTGGATCACGTCGTCGTTTCCTACCGCGGCAAGGAGATTCCAGAGCAGCTGATGCGGCTTATCAAGGCACGCGCCACGCGGCGTCTGGGGCCAGCGCGCATCGATCAGATTGCTGAATACCTGTCCAGCGACCCGGAGTTGGGCGACGCGGGTCTGCCGACGCCGCTCGACATCCAGTCGCACCCGGCCAACCAGTTGGACACCTGGGGTGCCGAGGGCGCTTGGGCCGACTTTTTTGCCGGCGGCGAAATGGCGCGCGGCCAGCTCGACTCCATCGATCCGACCAAGCTGTTCTCGTTCATCCAGCACTGCGACAACGAGTGTTTGCTCGTGAATCCGTGTGGTCCAGCGCCGCTGGTCTCGCTGGTGGACTTCCCGTGGGGCAACCGCGTGCGCACCATCGGCGAGCCGCCGTTGCCGCGCGGCGGCGGTCAGGAGCGGCCCGACGGTCAGCCTCAAGTCGGCGAGATGATGACGACCGAGCTCAACGAGCAGGACGTGATTCGCGGCAACCCCACGAAGATTCGTGATATTCTCGAAGCGGCAACGACGCGGCCCAATCCGGACAACAAGATCATCTTCTTCTCCAATACCTGTGTGCCGACGGTGACGGGCGAGGACGTCGAATCGGTGGTGCGCGAGTTCCAAAAAAAGAGCGAAGTTCCGCTGCTCTACCTGACCGTGACGCCCAAGGCGATGACCGATGTGTTTCGTGACCTGCTGGTCAACCGCCGCAAACGCGCCGAAGACGCTGCGCCACCGGCGCCAGCGCGCACGCTCAACCTCATCGGCTATGCGTCCGACAAGCCGGGACTGGAAGTCGACGCATTGCTTGATCATTTCGGCTTGCGGATCAACACGCACCTGCTGCCGGACCTGGACGTCGAGGGTCTGGAGCGGCTCGCGCACGGCGCGCTGAGCGTGTACCGGCCGAATGCGGTTTGGGCAAATTATTACGAGCAGTTGCAGGAGGGTTCGCGCACGCCCCACATCACGCCGACCTCACCGTTCGGCTGGGGGCTGACGCGCAAATGGCTCGGCGACATCCTGGGCGCGTGGGGCGATGCCGTCGACGAGGCGCAATGGCAGGCCTACAGTGCGCCGTTCGCGGCAGACTGGCAGCGCGTCAAGGCGCGGGCGCAAGGGCACCGCCTCGGCATGATCATCCGCGGCGAGGAGATCTTCTATCTGACGGATCCGGGTCAGGCCTGGGGCATCCCGCTGGTCGAGATGCTGCAGGAGGCAGGATTCGGTTTGGATATCATGCTGTACGTTGATGACCTCGCCAACGCGCGCTCGCTGTCGGAGTCGATCACCAAGCTGTTTGCGCCCGGATCCAGCCACGAAGTCCACGCCTTCCACACACTTGAGGCGATGAACGGCCGCTTGACCCAGACCAAGTGCGAGGCGGTGCTGACCCACCACTTCTTTGACTGGCGCTTGTCGGCGACGGGCAAGAACCGCTTTGCGCTCCAGCACTTCGAAATGGGCATTCCCGGCGCCATCCGCACCATCGATCGCCTCGTCGACATCTGCGAGACGACGTTCTACCGCAAGTACCAACGCTACTTGCAGCGCACCCGCGAAGGACTGCGCACGCCGCCCACGAGGTTGACCGCCCCATGAAAGTCCAATCGCAGATCCAATCGCATGCCCATGGCACCCCGACCGTGGGGGTACCGGAAGGCGAGCCGGCGCAGGACTTTTCGCAAAGGCTGCTGCAGACGTACATGGTGGGCGTGTTCGTCGCCGTCAACGCACTGCGCGACGCCTACTGCCTCGTCGAAGGACCCGACTGCATCCACATGAAGACGCAGTTCGTGCAAGGGAACCATGACTGGTTTTCTACACTTACGAGCGTGTCGGGCTTTCACCGCATCGCCAACACGGCGCTGCATCCGGTGCACATGGCGCGATCGCGCGAAGATCAGGTGCAGGAGCTGCTGATCAAGCTCGCGCGGCACGAAACGACGGCAGGCGTCCTGCTGACGTCGATGCCGATGGCCTTCATCACGGGCGCGGACTACGAACGAATCTGTCGTGATGTCGCCGAGATGACCAGCAAGCAAGTCATCCACATCCCCGACAAGTCGCTGTCCGGTGACTGGCTGGACGGTTACGCTGAGACGCTGCTGGCGTTGGCCAAACAGCTCGAGCTCGATACGACTCCAAAGGAAGTCAAAGATCCCAAGAAGGTGGCGATCGTCGGCTACTGCTACGACCGCAATGAGGGCGACCACCGCGCCAACATCGAACACCTGCGCGCGCTGTTGACGGGCATGGGTGCGGAAGTCGTCTCGATCTGGCTGGAAGGGCAGGACTTCAAGGATATCGGGAAGATCGCTCAGGCCGGGACGGTGCTTTCCTTTCCGTATGCGCGGCGTGCGGCGCGCGCCCTGGTCAAACGCACCGGCGCGAAGCTGATCGAGTGCGAATTGCCGTTCGGCCTCGATGCCAGCGAGCGCTGGCTGCAGCAGGTCGGTGCGGCATTGGGTCTGGAGGCCGAGGCGCAGGACGTGATCGACGCCGAGTTGGCGCGGGTGGTGCCGGCGCTGGAGTGGGTCATTCCGTTTGTCTTCCAGAATCGGCGTTTTGGCTACATCGGAGATCCGCATCTCGCGCGCGGCTTCAAGGACATTGCCGAGACGCTCGGTGCACGGTTGTCGTTTGCAGTAATCACCGATCCCAGGACGCATTTCGGTACGCTGGAAGCGGACTTCGCTGACAAGGTGCCGTTGCTCGTCTACCCGACCGCCGAGGGCGTTCGCAAGTTCGTCCAGGATCGCGTGCGGGAAGACAAGGTGTCGCTGGTCGTAGCGAACAACTCCGGTGCGGGTCTGGCGGAAGCCGCGGCCCTCGTCGAGTTCGGCTTTCCCTCGATGTACACGCACGCCCTGTTCGATCGCCCGTTTCTCGGCTTCCGCGGCTTTCTCGCATTCGTCGACACACTGGCCAACACCTCGCGGCTGTTCGAGTTTGCCCAGAGCATCCAGGCCATGGGCCAGGGCGGCGCCAAGGGCAAGGGCGACGGACCCGGCCCCGCGCCAATGGAGAAATGCCTCAGCGGCGCCTGCGGAGACTGTGCGTGACCGTGCCCGCAGACGGCACGCCCGCGTGGCTCACGCGTCTGTTCGACGTGCTGCGCGGCGCGCGCCTACCGGTCGCAGGCATCCTGGCCACCGACGACGCGCTGGACATCGACATCGCGGGCGTTGCCGGTCAGGCCATCAAGCTGGAGCTGCGGCCCGGTGATGGGCCCGGCCATTTCTATGCCATGGTTGGCCGCCGCAAGCTCAGCTACCGCGCCGCAGATGAATTGCATCCGACAAACAAGAAGTTGTTGGCGGCCATGGTGACGGTGCTGGGCAAGCTGGACGCGCACCTCCCGCTCGATCACCGCGGCATCGACGGCGTGGGCTCGTTGCAGCTGGAGCCGGCTGAAGTCCTGCACAAGCGCTTTCCTTTCGCGTGGATCGAGCGATCGACAGTGGGCGATCGCACGGAGACCGAAGTGCTCGCGCGGGTGACGCCGCAGTGCAACCAGTCGTGCCCGTTCTGCTCGGCGCCGCCCCATCCGACCGCGACACACCAAGAGGTGCTGGACCTGCTCGATTCCATCGGCGCGACCTTTCCTGGCGCGCGCGTGACAATGACGGGCGGCGAACCGACGTTGAGGCCGACGTTTGACGATGAGGTGCGCGCGGCGCTGCAACACACTGAAATATCATGGGTTCAGGTGCAGACAAACGCCGTGACGTTTTCGCTCGCCAAGCGCGCCGCGGCGTGGCCGGCCGACGCGCGCCTGCATTTCTTCGTCTCACTGCACGCGACCGAAGAGGCGCTCTACGACCGATGCACGGGCACCTCCGGTCAATTTCCCAAGGCGATCCAAGGCATTCGCAACCTGCTGGGCGCCGGTCACCGGGTCGTGCTCAACGCCGTGGCGAGCAGTCTGAACTACCTGCACCTGGAGGACCTGTTGGCATCCTTGCCGCAGTTGTTCGCAGGTCTGCCGCTGCCGAGCTTTCATTTCTCTGTCCTGATGTGTCCAGATGGCCGCGACGAGGCGCCGGATTTTCTTGTGCGGTACAGTGAGTTGGCTCCTGCGCTGCAGAGGGCCGTGCAACGCGCGAACGCCGCGGGAATCGAGGTCGAGCCTCTGGTCAGCAGCACGCACGCGTCGATTCCGCTCTGTCTGGTTGGCGAGGAACACCGCAGAGCCAGCACCCACCGCCCGCGGTTGACGCCAGGCGAGACCGGTTACGAGGACTTTTCAAGACGTTGGACCAAGGCAGCTGCGTGTCGGACCTGTTGCGCGACCGAACAGTGCCTGGGCTTGCCGTCGCCGTACGCGCAACGTTTTGGCTTGCGCGAGTTGAAACCCTACTGACTTCAGGGCTTGACACAGCACGGTGGCCGACAGCGTCGCTGCACGCCTCAACGCACAGGCCCCTTGGGCTCGTAGCGGGAGATGGTGACTGCCGTGCTGTCGGAATCGGGAAAACGGGCGATGGGCGTGCCTTGCCAGCCTGCCTCGATCTCGCCGCGCAAACGCTTGAAACCTGTTGGTTTGATCGTGGAGTCGACAAGGTAGAACGACTGCAGATTGACCTCGGCGAACGACGCCTGCCAGGCCGACGGCACGAAGCGTCGTTCCTGGAAACCGAACCAGAAGTCGCACAAGCCGACGACAGGCAGACCGTCGTTCGGCACGGTCGCGACGACGCGTGCGAGGGTGCGCTCGAAGTGGTAGCTGCGCCGATCCTGCCACGTCGCGATCGAGCGCCATGTGAAGGCGGCGATCAGGGCGCAAAAGGCAATGCGTAACAAGATCGTACGCTGCAAAGCGTGCACGCTCAGCAGGGCGAATGCGGGAAACGCCAGCAGCGCATAGAAGCCGTTCTGCCGGCGCACGATCAGGGTCGACGCCAAGACAAGCGCGAGGATCCACAGGGGCGCGGCATCCTTGCGCCAGAGGCGGCGGACCAGGAAAAGGCCGGTCGCGAAGACGAAGAAGTAGAGTTCGTATCTCTGGTTGTGCTTGAAATGGTAGTGCAGATAACCCCACTCCGTGCGCGTCTCGTCGCCGAACTGGTGCACGTCGCGAAAGAGCAGGCCGAAGGTGTGGAGGGAAAGTGTCGCGCGGTTGGCCCACACGAACCAGGCCAGGCCGCACAGCGCACCGAGGCCAAGAAAGCCGAGGCGGCGCCAAGTGGTGCGAGCGTCCGGAAACAACGTGCGGCGCGCTTGGATGGCCCAACCCAGGCCATAGAAGCACACGGTGAGACCGATCGGGTGGTTTTCGAAGGCCAAGAGGGTGCAGATTCCCGCGAGAAACATGCGCTGGCGAACAAACGCCAGCATAGCCAAGGACATCAGCAGCAGGGTCAGGGCATCGGGGCGCGCGAGATTGGCCGCCTGCACACAGACCGGGAACAGCGGCAACGACAGACCGAGGACGGCCGCCGGCTCGGATCCGAGGCCCATCGCGCGGCCGATGCGGCTCCAGATCCAGGCACTGGCAAGGACGAAAACCGTTGTAATCCAGTGGACATGGCTGCGGGTCCAGCCCAGGGGTTCGAGCACTGCGCCGTAGACGATGGCCTGAGTCTTGCCGAAGACGAGCGACACGGTACCGTGCGGGCGGAAGATGACATCTTCGGTGATGCCATGGCGCAAGTACTGGTAGAGAAAGGATGTACTCCATGCGTCGTCGAGGTAGTGCACGTTGACTCGGCCGTGCACGGCGACGTATCCGCTGGCGATGACGAGACAAACGAACGGCAGCCCCAAGACCGCGACAGGATGGCTGCGAAATTTCGTGTTCAGTTCAGCGAGATATCTCAACACAGCTCCTGCAGGGCGTGGCCGGGCGGACAGGCGGCGGATGATAGGCCCTGGACCGGCGCGGCGCCAGCGGGCGCGGTTGCGGAACGCGTGCTTACAAAAGTGCTCAATCTCTCACAAAGATCCTGGTTGTTCGCGGATAACGAAGTCTACCATCGCGGCGTGGGGAGGGCGGATGCAGGCGGCATGCACTGAGGCTGAGCAACTTCGCTGCGAGGCTGTGACCTACCGGCGCTTTGCTGCGGCGATCGCGGACCCGGCCTTGCGCCGCGAAGCCGAGAAGTACGCGGAAGAAGCCGAAGAAGCCGCGCGCGTCCTGGAGGAAATCGCGCAGCATTCGGACCCGAGGCCACGCGCCAGGTAGCGTCGGCCACCAGTCGTGGATGCTGGCTGTGGACGGTTGCGCCGCGCACGCGTACAAATGCTGCACAGATGTGTCGCCGTGCTTTGCGACCCGATTCCCCGCCACGCAGACTGGGCGTCGGCGGGTTCTGCAGTTGGTGCGTATGAAGCCTTTCTCGCCTACGGTTGCAGAGATGCTGCGCAGCCTGTCTGAGGCCGTCTTCGTCGTGGACTTGGACGGCATCGTACGCTTTGCCAACGCGCAGGCGGCGCGAAGGCTCGGACAGGTCTCGGCGCAGGCGATGATCGGCAGGCATGCCAACGACGTGACGCGTGCAGTCGAGGTGGTGAGAGCAGACGGGTCCACCGTGGAGCGCGCGCAGTGGCCAGGCCAACGCGCCATGCGCGGCGAGGCCCAGGCGCCGACGGAAATTCACTACCGCATCGGCAAAGACGGTACATCGCGCTGGGCGGTGACGTCGCCTGCGGAATTGCACGACGACGCTGGAGAGCTCATCGGGCACATCATGCAGTGGCGTGATATTACAAGTGAAAAGAAGATCGAAACGGCCTTTCGCGAGAGCGAAGAACGCTACCGGCGCTTGATCGAGGCGTGCCCCGACGCCATCGTCGTGCATTGCGAAGGACGCATCGTCTACGCCAATGCTTCGACGGCGGAACTGCTGGGCGTGACCAGCGTCGATGCCATCGTGGGCCGCGCCGTGCTCGATTTCGTGCCACCGCAAGCCCATGCCTTGGTGCGCGAGCGCATGCGCGCCATGATTGTCGAGCGCAAGGACGTGCCCCTCATCGAAGAGTGCTTCATCCGTCCGGATGGCACGTTCGTCGACGTCGAGGTGGCTGGCATTCCGTTCACGTTCGGCGGCAAACCGGCTGTGCAGTTGGTGGCGCGCGACATCACGGCGCGCAAGGCGACGGAGCGGCTGCTGCGCGAGACGCAAGAGCGCTCGCTGATCCGTGCGCAAGCCGAGCTTGCCGAGCGCGCCCGATCGGAGGTCGCGCTGCACGCGGAGAAGGAACGGCTGGCCGTCACGCTGCGCTCCATCGGCGATGGTGTCATCGCGACCGACACGACGGGCGCGGTGACGCTGCTCAATCCGGTGGCCGAGAGATTGGTGGGCTGGACGCAAGGCGAGGCGGTGGGGCATGGCGTGGCCGAGGTGTTCCGCATCCTGGACCAGCGCACGCGTGAGCCGACGCCGGACCCGGTTGCGCGGGTGCTGGCGACCGGTAGCGTAGTCGAACTCGCCAACCACACGGTCCTGGTCCACCGGGACGGCACCGAACGCGTCATCGCCGACAGTGGCGCGCCGATCCGCGGCCCCGACGCCAAGGTGCTCGGCGTTGTCCTGGTCTTTCGCGACATCACGAACAAGGAGCGCCTCGAGGCGGAGTTGATGCGCGCCAGCAAGCTCGAGTCGCTGGGCCTGCTCGCTGGAGGAATTGCCCACGATTTCAACAATATATTAACTGGCATCATCGCCTACCTGTCGCTGTCGACGGAATTGTTGGATCGCAATGACCGCGTGCACCCTTGGCTGGTCGAGGCAGAGAAGGCAGGCTTGAGGGCGCGCGATTTGACCTACCAGCTGCTGACGTTTGCCAAGGGTGGTGCGCCGATTCGCCGCCCGACATCGCTCGGCCACATCATCGAGGACTCCGCGCGCTTTGCCGTCACGGGCTCGACCAGCCGTGTCGTGTTCGCCATCGACGAAGCCCTTTGGCCTGTCAGCGTCGATGCCGGGCAGATCAGCCAGGTCATGCAGAACCTGACCATCAATGCCGTGCAGGCGATGCCCGATGGCGGCACCATTTCCGTGCGGGCCGCGAACGTCGTTCTGGAGGCCTCGCCACTCTTGCATGCGGGGCGCTATGTCGAGGTGCGGGTTCGCGACCAGGGCATCGGCATGGCGGCGGACCTGCTGCCGCACATTTTCGACCCCTTTTTCACGACCAAGGCGCAGGGCAGCGGACTCGGTTTGGCTACTTCCTTTGCTGTGGTGCGCAAGCATGACGGTACCATCGACGTCACATCGACCGTGGGCGTCGGCACGGAATTCGTCGTGCGTCTGCCGGCCACCGAGACGCCGCCAGAGCCGGAACGGACGCGACAACAGCATCAGCGCCTGCCCGCGCGTGTGTTGGTGATGGACGACGACCCCATCATGCGTGCGACGGCAAGAACGGTCCTGATGGCTTTCGGGTACGACGTGACGCTGGCCCGAGACGGCGCTGACGCGGTGCGCATGTACATCGCCGCACGCAGCGACGGTGCGCGGTTCGACGTCGTGGTGCTCGACCTCACCGTGCCCGGCGGGATGGGCGGCCGCGAGGCGCTGCAACAGTTGCGCGCGGTCGATCCGGATGTCCGGGCCATCGTGGCGAGCGGCTACTCCGAAGATCCGGTCATGGCGCACTTCGCCGAACACGGTTTCGTAGGCGTCATGGCCAAGCCCTACACAGCCCAGCAATTCGACGACGTGCTGCAAGCCGCGCTCGCCGCGGCACCCGCCGCGCCCCAGGCGTAGCGTGGCCGGCTTGTGGAATCACGGCGGAGAAAAGCCAGCGAAGGCCGGCTCTCTGCCATGGTGGCGCTCTGGCCTGCCAGCGCCGCGCGTATCCTGAAAGCATCCACCCCAGAGGAGGATGCTTCATGTACTGGCAACCCCACATCTCCTTTCGAGACATGCGCCGGTCCATCGCCCTCGAAGCCTTGGTGCGCGAGCGCATCGAGCGATTGAACCTCTACCATGCGCGCATCAGCCGTTGCCGCGTCGTCATCGCCCGTGTGCAGAAGCGACAGCGCCAAGGCCAGTTGTTCAATGTCCACGTCGATTGCACGGTGCCCGGCAGCGAACTGACCGTCGACCGGGACGCAGCGGAGGACGCACACGTGGCCATTCGCGACGCCTTCGACGCCATGCGCCGCCGTCTCGAGGATCACGCGCGAAGGCAACGCGGCGAGGTCAAGCACGGTCACGAGCGCATCACGGAGGTCCTCACCATGGATGACTGGACGACACAGCAAAGGGTGCAACTCAAGGCGACACTCGACAACCGTTACGGGGAGTTGCTGGCCACGGTGCGCGAAGAACTGCGCAGCAGCGATGAGCCCGAGTGGCTGGCCCTCGCCGATCGCATGACCGAGATCGGCACCGAGTCGCTGGCGGATCTGTTGGCGGATGTGCGAGCGACGTCGGTGGACAGCCATGTGCGCGAGATGCGTGCGATCGAGGCAGCCCGGCTGCGCATGCGCCAGGGGCGCTTTGGCGCATGCGTGGATTGCGGCGATGCCATCGCTTTCGAGCGCCTGCGTGCGTTACCCACGGCCGAGCGGTGCATCACTTGCCAGCAGCAGCGCGATCAGGCCTACGGTGGCGTGGCCTTGCCGACGCTTTGACGCTTGCCTTGCGCCTTTACAGCGCGCGGCGAACCAAGCACCATCCGCTGCTCGCAAGAGGAGCGGACCATGATCGATCTCTACAGCTACGACACATCGAACGGGATGCGCGCGCGCATACTTCTTGAGGAATGCGAACTTCCCTATCAGTTGCACGCAGTCGACCTGCGCAAGGGCGAACATCGCAAGCCCGAGTTCCTGGCCCTGAATCCGGCGGGCGCAATTCCGGTGCTCGTCGACGATGACGGGCCGGGTGACGTGCCCCTGACACTCACTCAATCGTCGGCGATCCTGCTGTACCTCGCTGAAAAGACTGGCCGTTTCCTGCCAACCGATCCGGCCGAGCGCATTGTCTGCTACCAGTGGCTGTTCTGCGCCGCGACGGACTGCGCGACCGCGACCGGCCTGATCTACTTGAGCAAGGCGGTCATGCCAGACAAATCGGAAGCGAATTCCGTCTGGTGGGAAGAGCGCCTCTTGCGCCAACTGCGCGTCGCCGATGCCCGTCTGGCCAGGCACGAATGGCTCGCCGGGCCGCTGTCGGTGGCCGATTTTGCCCTGTATCCGATCGTGGCAGTACGCCGCGAGCTGGTCGAGAAGGCTGGCGATCTTCCGAACTTGCTGCGTTGGGCCGATGCGCTGGCCGCGAGGCCGGGTGTGGCGCGAGCCATGGCTTGGCTCGATTGACGGCCGGGATTACGGTTGCCCCAGCCCCGCCAGTCTGGTCTCGCCCGGCTCCAGATAGATCTCCCCGCCCCGCTTCACGAACTCCGCGCTCATCGCCGCCATCCCCGCCTCTTTCTCCTGCCGCGCCGCCTCATCGCGCACATCCTGCGTGATGCGCATCGAGCAGAAGTGCGGCCCGCACATCGAGCAGAAATGCGAGGTCTTGGCCGTCGGTGCCGGCAGCGACTCGTCGTGCAATTCCCGAGCACTTTCAGGGTCCAGCGAGAGATTGAACTGATCCTCCCAACGGAACTCGAAGCGCGCCTTGCTCAACGCATTGTCGCGATCCTGCGCGCCCGGGTGACCCTTGCCCAGATCCGCCGCATGTGCCGCAATCTTGTAGGCAATCACGCCATCCTTTACATCCTGGCGATCCGGCAAACCCAGGTGTTCCTTGGGCGTCACGTAGCAGAGCATCGCCGTGCCGTACCAGCCGATCATCGCCGCGGGCAATATCCGTCGTCAGCGGCCCGAGTGTGTAGCCACTGGCCAAGCCATTCGAGGGGGCAGGAAGAGATCCGCTGTCTTCTTTGGGATCATTCGGGCGAATCCCCGGCCTCGATGCCTCGGCCAGGGACCGCGCTGGCGGTCGCCTGCGGCGCCTCGTGACCGCCGCTCGGCGCGGTGGCCACGACCCTGCCGGGCGCACATCGCTCTCGCACCAGTCCGTGCACGATCCATCAATATCATAAGGATTCACACCGAACACGGGTCGCGGTCAGCGTCCCTCCTGGGAGCCCGGCATGGCCCACGCGATGCGGATCGTGTTTGGTGCATGATTTCAGCGGGACATGAAGATGCGTCGAGAATCGCGCTGAGTCCTGGCAACTTGCGGCGAGCCAGACGTCGGCGCCCTCACCCCGCCGCTGCGCGGCCGCCCCTCTCCCGCAGACGCGGGAGAGGGGCTCACCAACGAAATCAGAGGTTTTGCCCCTTCTCCTACTCCGGTGGGCGAAGGGGGCGGCCGCAGGCCGGGGGATGCGGGCTCTTGGGACCATTGCGAAATCACGAACGAATTCCGATGCGGATCGCGTGGGCATGGCGGCCTGCCCAACGCCATCACCTTGTCGTCGATTGGAGGCAGAATCACGCTGCGGGTCGCCGCGGCGCCACCACGCGGATGTACTCGCCAAGCGGCGCCAGATCCTCTTGCCTTGCCAATCGGATTTCTTCAGGTCCGAATGCTGGATTGAGCGCAGTGAGTCGGATGAGCACACCGTTGGCGTCTGCGTCGAACGTCAGCGCGCCAATCCATCGAATCCTCGAAGGATCCACACTCGGCCCGCCGAAAGACTGCTGTCGAACAGCACAATCCTGCCGACCAGCGGGCCAGTGACCGCGCGACGCATCAAGCACCAGTCGCCGTTCAGGATGAGCGGCGCCATCGACGAATCCGCTGCGTTCGGCCAGGTCGTTGCGATGATGGGCCAGGCGCAGTTGGTCTAGGAGTCTGTCGGAGAACCTCCAACAGCGATGGATAACTCATTGAAACTACGTGTCGGCGCCAGACTCGACAGACTCCTAGGGAAGCCGCGGCTGCCGGTCCCCA
>Ga0172368_10006021_pt1 | contig 13262 bp, 10 predicted proteins | sample Lak11m_FD_114540 | JGI IMG/M metagenome (GOLD analysis project Ga0172368, IMG submission 114540) | Freshwater microbial communities from Kabuno Bay, South-Kivu, Congo - kab_022012_11m | ecosystem: Environmental > Aquatic > Freshwater > Lake | place: Democratic Republic of the Congo: South-Kivu...
TCTTTAACAGACGGGCGTTAGAGGCGGGGACAGTCCCCGGAAGGCTGGTCTATTCACGGCTAAAGTCGGGAGCGGATGGTGGAGGGGACAGTCCCTGCGACGGCACTGGTCGTTAACAGACGGGCGTTAGAGGCGGGGACAGTCCCCGGAAGGCTGGTCTGTTTACGGTTAAAGTCGAAGGCGGATGAGGAAAAGAGGGGAGTCAGAGTATGAGCATGAGCATGCTTGCGATACCAGGAATTTGAACGGTATTGGGGTCACCGTCCCACATTGTCTGGAACCGGTCCCGGCGGGTATAATACTCGCCATGCAGAAATCCTCCGTTGTCGCAAGAGGCGCAGCAATCATCGCCATCGGAACTTTGTGCAGCCGCCTGCTCGGTCTGGTGCGCGAGAAGATGATTTCCAATGTATTCGGCACCACCATCGCCGCGGGGGCATTCCGCACGGCTTTCAGCGTGCCGGACCTTTTATATTATCTGCTTGCCGGCGGCGCGCTGAGTGCCGTTTTCATCCCCGTTTTTTCCGACTATCTGACGCGCAACGAGCAAAAGGACGCCAATCGCATCGGCAGCAGCATCACCAACCTGACGGTGCTCGTCCTGCTGGGCGGGGTGATTCTGGAGATTATCTTCGCGCCCACGGTAGTCCGCCTGATTTCCGGCTATACCCCCGGGTCCGAGACGTTTCTGCTGGCGGTCAACCTGACCCGCATCATGTGCGGCATGGTGATCTTCACCGCGATCACCGGTCTATTGAGCGGCATGCTCAACTCCTACTTTCATTTCTTGATGCCGACCGTGGTCTGGAACGTCTACAACCTGTTTTTCATCCTCGGCATCGCGGTGCTGCGCAAGTTCCACTGGCACGGCACACCGCTCGGCATCTACGGTGTGGCCATCGGCGTGGTGATGGGCGCCCTCGCCATGGCGCTGCTGCAAATCCCGCATGTCGTGAAATATGGTTTCCGCTACCGTCCCATCATCGATGTCCATCACCCCGGCGTGCAGGCGATCCTCCGGTCATTCGTACCTGTCATGTTCGGCCTGTCGTTGAGCTACCTGAACCTGCAGTTCATCCCCATGGCCATCGCCTCGCGCACGGTGGGCAGCGACGCGGTCAAGGCGGCCGCGGCCGCGGTCATCTACGCCGCCAACCGCATCGTGCTGCTGCCGATGGGCATTTTCGCGGTGGCAGTGGCCACCGCGGCATTCCCGCAGATGTCGCAACTGGCGACCGCGGGTGATTTGCCGGCACTGCGCCGCAGCGTCGCCAGCAACCTGAAGGCCATTCTGCTGCTGATCATCCCTTCGGCGGTCGGCATTATCGTATTGGCCAAGCCGATGATCGGCCTGCTCAACGGCGGCGGCAAATTCGACATTCAGGACATCAATACCTCTGCCTTCGCGCTGGTGCTCTTCACCTGGGGGTTGCTCGGTTTAAGCCTGCTGCAGTTGGTCAACCGCGCCTTCTTCTCGTTAAAGAACGTCTTCACGCCGGTGGTGGTGGGGATTCTTATGGTCGGCGCCAACATCCTGTTCGGCTGGCTGGTGACCGTGCATACGGCGGTGCGCTACGGCGGCACGGCGCTGGCGACCAGCCTGACGACCACGCTGGCGGCGCTGGTGCTCATCGAGCTGCTGCGCCGCCGATTGCAGGGCTTCGACGGCCGCGACATCCTGGTCACCTTCGTGAAAATCGGCATTGCCAGTGTGGTGATGGGCGCGGTGGTCTATTTTGTGGCCGGTTTCCTGGCCCCTTCGGTGAAATACGAGGGATTGCTGCACAGCATTCGCCCGATGGTGTCGTTCTCGGTCATCGCGCCGGCGATCGAGAAGGCCTCTACACTCGGCCACGAATCCCTCAAGCTTCCGTTGAAGCACCTGATGCTGCAGATCGGCGCCAGCATGATCGCGGGCATCGCGGCTTATCTTGCCGTGCTGCGTCTGCTGGGCGTGGCAGAGCTGACAATGATCACCGACCGCATCATGCGCCGATTCCGGCGCCGGTCCACGGCGAGCGTGTAATCTTAGTTTTAAGTTTTGAGTTCATTTGACCGCTAACTGTCACTGTATTACAAAATGCGGCGTTTACGGTATACACAGGGCGGCTGCGCTGCAACCAAACACAAAACTGCGCATAATGGCGTGAAATCGCGGATTAGTAATACAGACCTTTTCCAAGAAATGCGTGAGCGAGCGGACTGGCGGGGACAGCCCCTAAAGTACCGGAAACGAGTAGAAAGAGCGAGAACAGGCACTTTGTCTGACGGGCCGGGGCAGTCCCAAAGTTTTCGAGCACGAGCACGAGCACGAGTCAGAGTCAGAGTCAGAGTATGAGCATGAGTATGAGTTGTCGAGGCGACTTCGCGCGGGTATAATGCTGCCATGACGTCCAGGAAAGCCACCTCCGTCGCCACGGGCGCGATCATTTATTCTGTCGGCATGCTGCTCAGCCGCATCCTCGGCTTGATGAAGGAATCCTACCTGCAGCAGACCTTCGGCAACACGGACATCACCGGCGCCTACAAGCTGGCGTTCATGGTGCCGGACATGTTTTACTACCTGCTGGCGGGCGGCGCAATGAGCGCGGCGTTCATCCCCGTCTTCACCAGCTACCTGGCCAAGGGTGAGGATGAGAAAGCGCATGAAGTCGGCAGCACCATCTCCACGCTGCTGTTGATCGTCATGTCGATCTGCGTGGCCATCTGCCTGATCTTCGCCCCCAACCTGCTGCACCTGATCCCGGCCAGCCACAAGTTCACGCCCGAGGCGTTCCATCTGACCGTCACCCTGTCGCGCATCATGTGCGTGATGCTCATCTTCACCGCGCAATCCGCGCACTTCACCGGCATCCTCAACTCGTATAAGCATTTCCTGGTGCCGGTCATCGTGTGGAACGTCTACGCGCTGGCGGTGCTGATCGGCATCACGGTGTTTTCCAAACTCGCGATCCTGGGAGGGTCATCGGAACATCCGGCCATTTACGGCGTCGCCTACAGCATCGTGCTCGGCGCCTTCCTGCAGGCGGCGATCCAGTTCCCGGTGACGCTCCGGCACGGCTTCAAATTCCGCTTTATGATCGACCTGGCGCATGAAGGCGTGCGGCGGATCTTCAAGCTCTTCGTGCCGATGACCGTCAGCCTGTCGCTGAGCCAGGTGAATATCCTGATGATCCCGATGGTGATGGGCGCCGCCTTCGGACTGGTGGCCGTGAACGACATCAGTAACGCGAACAAGATCGTCATGCTGCCTTTCAGCCTGTTCGCGGCAGCGATCGGCACCGCCGCCTTCCCCACCATGGCCCAGCAGGCCGCCCTTGGCGAGCACGCCGCCTTTCGCCGGACGTTGAACACGGCGATGAAGGTCGTCATCATGCTGTCCGTGCCCTGCGCCATCGGCATGATCGTGCTCGCGGACCCGATCTGCATGGTATTATATGGCGGTCGGCGGTTCGGACTGGAGGGCGTGCAGGCGTCGGCCTTCGTGCTAGAGCTGTTCTCGCTGGGGGTGATCGGGCTGGGGGTGGCGCAGGTGGTGAACCGGGCCTTCTATTCGTTGCATGACACCATCACTCCCACCATTGTCAACGTCTTTATGGTGGGGGGCAATTTTTTCTTCTCCTGGTACATCGCCCGTCACTCGCATTTCCAATACGGCAGCGTGGCAGTCGCCACCACCGTCACCTCCACTCTCGGTACGCTGGCGTTGATCGAGCTGCTGCGGCGGCGGATGCGCGGCATCAACGGGCGCGCGCTGGTGGGCATGACGGCGAAGACGCTGCTGGCCTCGGTGTTGATGGGGGTCGCGATCTATTTCGTGGCGGCCTGGTTGGCGCCGACGGTCGCGGGGGTGCGGATGCTGCCGGTGTTCCGCTGGCACGCACCGGCGCTGCCCTTTTCGGTCGCGGAGCACAGTGCCGCGCACCTGAACCTGCCACGCATGCTGTTCGTGCTGCAGGTCGGGATGAGTATGCTGGCCGGCGTTGCGGTCTTCTTCGGCGCGCTGTGGGCGATGCGGGTGGAGGAGTTACAGTACGTCACCGATCGGTTTCTCGGGAGACTTCGCCGCCGGCGCCGGACACAAACCGCCGAGCCGTTTCCGGCTCGGCGGGAAGAAGTGATGCAGGACGATAATCCGGCTGGTTAGTGATAAGTGATTAGTGGTTAGTGGTTGGCGCCTGTCAAGCTTCCGGATACCGGCATAGCCTGGCAGGTCCACGGAATCTCGCCACCAGTCACTAGCCACCAGTCACATTGCCTGTATTGATTGGTTCCGGCGCAGCCGGGACAGGCGTGAGATCACCCGTGTGGGCTCAATACGCGCGGATTACCTTGTTCGCCTTCATGCACGAGGTGCAGACATTCACCCGATGCGGGGCGCCCTTTTCATCGCGCACGCGCACCTGTTGAATGTTCGGCTTCCACGTTTTTTTAGTCTTGTGGTGAGAATGGCTCACACTGTACCCGGTTTGTGTGCCCTTATTGCAAATTTCACACCGACTGGCCATCGGAATCGCTCCTCTCACTGATGCGGTCCGGCGGCATGCCCCCGGACACAGCGAGGAATTATAACAGGCTTGCGCGACGAGTGCAAGGGGGGATCGGCCGAAGGGATAAATCAGACCGGGCGGATATAGCAGACAGGCCAAACCGGTTCGACTGCTGCTGTGGATTTATCGAAAACTCTAGCCGCAAAGGGCAGAGTCTGGTATAGTGGATTCACGCAAGTGAGCAATGCCGATGGCCAACATCACCCTGACCAAATTTACCGCAGCGGAACAAGCCATCATCGGGCGTCTCGACCAGGCGCGTCTTCCCCGTCATCTCGCCGTCATCATGGACGGCAACGGCCGTTGGGCGACCCGGCAAGGATTGCCGCGCGTGATCGGGCACCGTGCCGGGGTGGAGAGCGTGCGCGCGATGGTGACTGCCTGCGGTGGATTGGGTGTCGAATATTTGACGCTGTATTCCTTTTCCACGGAGAATTGGGCGCGCCCGAATGACGAAGTGCAGGCGCTGATGGCGTTGATCGAGGAGCAGTTGCGCACGGAAGTCGAGGGACTGCACCGCGAAAACTCGCGGGTGCGCCACCTGGGTCGTCGGGATGATTTGCCCGCGTCACTGCGGCAGGCGCTGGATGACGCCGTGGCGCTGACCGCGGGCAACAGCGGGCTGCAGATCATCTTTGCAATCAATTACAGCGGGCGCGCCGAGCTGACGGACGCCGCGCGACGGCTGGCAGCGCAGACCATAGCCGGCGCGCTGGACCCTTCAGCGCTGACTGAGGACGATTTCGCCGGCGCGCTGTATTTGCCGGACGTGCCGGCGCCCGACCTGCTCATCCGCACCGGCGGCGAGACGCGGATAAGTAATTACCTGCTCTGGCAGATTGCGTATACGGAGCTCTGGTTCACGCCGTTGCTGTGGCCGGAGTTCCGCGCCGCGCATCTGCTGGACGCCATAGCCGAATATCAACACCGTCAGCGGAAGTTCGGGAGGATCTCACCCTGATGCTTCGCCAACGCCTGGCGGCGGCCGCCCTCGGGCTGCCCATGCTGTTTCTCATACTGTGGTTCAACTGGTTTCTGCGGAGTGAGGGCAGGACGGACGATCTCCTGCTGCTCGCTATGGTGCTGCTTATCGCGGGCGCTTCGGGCCTGGAGATGAGCACGGTGATACGGCAGCGTTTCCCCGCGGCGCACCCCATCAACGGCCTGTATGCCTCGCTGATCCTCCCCTTTTTCGTGCACGCCATCGGGCCGCATATGGCGGCAGGTCGAGGCAACCCGGGTCTGCTCATCGATTCCCTCGGTCTCGTGGCGACGGTGATGCTGCTGGGCATCAACATTTACACCGACATCGAGCATCGCCGGCGCACGGGGATTACCGAGAATCTGATCGTGCTGGCGGGTGGGCTGTACCTGGGCGGCACGCTGTCCTGCCTGCTGCTGCTGGCGCGCATGCCGCTGCACGAATTGGCGGTGGGACTCATTTTCGTGCTGGTATTCGGGCTGGACACCGCCGCGTATTTCGGAGGCCGGCGGTTCGGCGGCGTGCCGCTGGCGCCGAAGATCAGCCCGAAAAAGACGCTGTCCGGCTCAGTCTGCGGGCTGTTGACGACCATTGTGCTGGCGTTCCTCTATAAAGGCCTGGCTGATTCCGCACCCCATGCCTGGCATCTGGCACTAGACGTGCCGTGGTCCGCGCTGCTCTGGATGGGCCTGTCCGCCGGGATTCTGGGCCAGGCCGGCGACCTGCTCGAGTCGGCCTTCAAGCGCTGGGGCGGGGTGAAGGACTCGGGGAATATTATCCCCGGTCACGGCGGCTTCCTCGATCGCTTCGACAGCCTGTTCCTCGCAGCGCCGGTCTGTTACCTGCTGGTGGCGCTGTATCTGGCTCTCCCCCACTGACGGGACGACCGGGGTACAGTCACGCATTTTCCAGTTCTGAACGGGAGCGCTCAGGATTGATAGAGCGGGTGGAATTCCGGGGATGTGACTGGACCACCGGGGAAAATACGAGACAGTCCCCCTTGAGCGTTGTGAAAAAACCGTGGGCACCTAACCCCCCAGCCCCCCGCGATTTCATCGGGGCAAGCTTTTCCTACGAAGGAAGGGGAGAAGGCTTGTCTAATAGACGGGAACCGTATTCGTATCTCCACCTGACTGGGGATTAGATGCCACCGGTTTTACAATTACCTTTAAGATTCAAATCGAACGGCAGACTGTCTCTCGAGGGCGGAGCGAGCAATTTTCTAATCGGGTCTTGAATTTTTTACCGGTTATATGGTATATTGATAAGTACTGCCGTGCAATATCAGCGCCGGCACGCTGCACCGAAACATATTACAACGCCCAGCCTCGCCGGCCGGCCTTATGGAGGACGAATAGCCAATGCGCCCGCCCAAACAGGCTCGAATTTGCCGAGTCATTGTAGCCATCGTAAGCCTGTGCCTTCTCTTCCAGACGGCACTGGTCGCCGCCCCCTCAAAAACCCGGCTGCGAAAGCAGTTGGCCACCAACCAGATGAAGACGCGCAAACTGCGCAGCATCATTATCCAGAAGCGCAAGGAAGCACAGGGGACGAAGCAACGACTGCACGTGGCCAACACCAAAGTCACCGCCTCGCGCGGCGCAGTGCTCTACTGGCGCACACGGTATGAACGCGCCCAGATCGAGCTGCACAACGCCACGATCGACCTGAATCGATCAAAACGTGAGTTCGAGGCTACGCGCGCCAAGGCGAGCGATCGCGTGGTAGCCCTGTACCAGCGTGGGGAACCCGGCTACCTGGAACTGATGCTTTCGTCGGATGATTTCGGCGAGATGCTGCAGCGCTCGGAGCTGGCGAGCTACATGATGGAGCAGGACCGCGATGTGCTGACGCAATTGAAAGACCGGAAGGAAAAGCTCGATCGATATCAGAACCAGGTGGAACAGAAACAGCACGAGGTATCGGCATATAAGCAGCGCGCCGAGATCACGCACGTGCACAATATCCAGGTGCAGGGTTCCGTGAGTACCCGGCTGCAGCAGCAGCGCCAGCAAATGGATGCGTTGGAAGCCGAACTGGCCGCGCTCGAACGGGATTCCCGCGAAGTCACCTCCATGCTGCGCGCCCTGCAGCAGACCCGCCAGGGCCGCCAGCGGTATAACGGCCCGCGCTACGCGGTGGGCGGGTTGCCTGTGGCGGGACACATCACCTCTCCCTTCGGCTACCGCTACCATCCGATCCTGCACACCCGCCGCCTGCATACCGGCATCGATATCGCCGCGTCGATCGGTACGCCCATCTACGCGGCAGGCAGCGGTGAAGTGATCTGGGCCGGCTGGCGCGGGGGATACGGCAATTGCGTGATGATCGATCATGGCGGAGGAAAAGTTACCCTGTATGGGCACATGTCGGGCTACAACACGCATGCTGGCCAGAAGGTCTCCAAAGGCAATGTAATCGGCTATGTCGGCTCTACCGGCATGTCCACCGGACCGCACTGCCATTTCGAAATGCGCATCAACGGCTCGCCGGTGAGTCCGTTGTGAGGACGAGTGATGGGTAGTGAGTAGTTAATGGTTAGTAGTTAGTAGTGGGTGGTCTTGGTTTCCAGGACCACCCACTTTTATGCGTTACATAATAACCGTTGGGGTACAGTCACGCATTTTCCGTCTGTATACGGGAGCGTTCAGGTTGTATGGGACGGATGCAAGGACGGGGGCGGAACGGGAGACAAGGGGAAAATACGAGACAGTCCCCCTTGAGCGCTGATACTCACCACTCACCACTTACCACTAACTACTCACTCCAACCTTACGCGACGCCGTTTTCCCAGGTTTCTTCGGCGAGGGCGAAGAGGGAGAGTTCGACGCGGCTAACGCGGTGGCCGTCCATCTCCAGCACGCGCATGGCCACGCCATCCGCTTCCACCGTGTCGCCCATCGCGGGGATGCGGCCAAAGAGCCAGAAGGCATATCCGCCCACGGTATCGCACGGCTCCTCGCAAGGCAGCGCGTGGCCGGCGGCTTCTTCGAGGTCGGCCAGCGGCAGGCGCCCATCCACCCGCCAGGTGGTGTCGTCAAGATGGACGAGCCATTCCTCTTCCAGCGGCTCGAACTCATCCGGCCATTCGCCCACCAGCTCTTCCAGCAGATCGGTGAGGGTGACCAGACCGGCGGTGCCGCCGTATTCATCGACCAACACGGCCATGTGCTGGCGCTTGCGCTGCATCCGGCGCAGCACCTGATCGCCGAGGATGGTATCCGGCACCAGCAGGATATCGCGCACGACGGTGCGAATATCGCCGTGCGGATCGCGCTGATAGAGGGCGAACAGGTCTTTCGTGTGCACGAAGCCGATGACGGTGTCGATGTCATCCTGGATCAGCGGATAACGCGAGCGACCGCCTTCCTGTGCGAGGCGGACGTTTTCTTCCAGCGCCTCTTCGACATCGAGGGCAAGGATTTCGGTGCGGTGGGTCATCACCTGGCGCGCCAGCCGGCGCCCGAAGTCGATCACATTGTCGAGCAGCTCCGCCTGCGTTACGCCCAGCGTGCCGCCGTTTTCCGCGCCACCGGCGGAGATGAGCTGGCGCAACTCCTCTTCAGAATTCACCGACTCCTGCTCGCCGTTTCTGCGTGTGCCGGCCACGGCCGACGCCGCACCCCCCAGCACCGCGGAGAACGGCCTGAGCAGCCAACGGCTGATGACCAGCGGGTATGCCAGGTGTTGCAGCGTGCCTTCCGCGTTGCGCAGCGCAACAATGCGCGGCGCCAGCACGCCGAATACAAGGGTGACGCAGGACAGCAGCACGAAGGCGACGGCGAACCCCGCCCACCCCGCGGCTTGCCCGCCAAGCCCGGCCGCGCGGAACGCGACTGTCAGCGGCCTGGTGAGAAACGGCCCGCTGACCCAGCCCAGCGCCAGGCTGGTCACAGTGAAGCCGATCTGAACCGTTGCGAGGGACAGATCGAGATGCTTGAGGGCATCAGAAGCCAGTTTCGCGGATCGACTGCTGCTCTCCGTCAGCTCTTTCATTCGCGTGCCGCGTGCCCGCAACAGGGCAAACGCGAGCGCCACGAACAGGCCATTCAAAACCACGAGCAATACGGTGAGCAGCAGTAGTAGAAAAGTTTCTATACTTTCGCTCATACATGTATGCCTGCCGCGCCGGTTCGATCCGTTTTCAGTGGCGCCGCAGTCCGCGGCAGTCAATGAAAACATCCCGCAGATCGCGGGCAGGCTCACCACCTCGCATTAAGTATATCACATAAATAAGGAATCTACGTCACGCGTTGGGTATGGGGACGCAACATGGCCGGAGGACGAGGAAGCCATCTTCGTGTTATGGCGTTCATCCTCGCATCGCGACGCGCCCTCCCGTGAAGGATGCGGCTATGGGTTGTGCAGCGCCGCACCCGTGAAGGGTGCGGCTACGGGTTGTGCAGCACCTCCAGCATCGCCAGGATGTTTTCCGGTTTTGCATCGCCGGGGATGGAGTGCGCAGGGGCGGCGATGTAGCCGCCATCGCGGCCTATTTCGCGCAGCAGGCGCCGTACTTCATCGCGCACCTTGTCGGGCGTGCCGAAGGGGAGCAGGCGCTGCGTGCTGATCCCGCCGTAGAAGCTCAGGCGATCTCCGAACAGGTCTTTCACGTGAAATACGTCCATCACCTCCGGTTGGAACGGGTTGAACACGTCCAGCCCACACTCGATGAGGTCGGGAAACACCTCGTCCACCTTGCCGCATGAGTGGATCAGTACATATTTCCCATGTGACTTCACCCGCCCATACATTTCTCGAATGCGCGGCTTGATGTATTCGCGCCACAGTTCCGGCCCCATGATGAGGCCGCGCTGCTGCCCCCAGTCATCGCCGAAACCCATAGCATCGATGGGATATATGCAGGCATGGTCGATGATCGCCAGGTTGTATTCCAGAATTTTATCCAGCAGGCCATGCGCAAAAGGGGGATCGTCCACCATGGCCATCAGCAGCGTCTCGAAGCCGCACAGCGTCCACGCACGCTCAAACAGGCTAAAGCCGATGTCGGCCAGCGAAAACAACTCCGGGTGCGTAACGAGCTGCCGATCGTAATCCGCATAGCGGGCGGGGTCGAGCGGATCTGGCATCCGATAGTCCGCCAGGCTTTCCGGCGTCACCATGCAGTTGCAGACGTTGCCGATATCCTTATCGATGCTGCGGTTCCACTGTACGCCGAACTCGTCCTCCCAGATATCAGGCGCCGCCTCGCGCCAGCTGTCCGGGCGGCTGGTGTCTATGCGCCACAGGCAGTTGTCGATCTGCGCGGCAAAGTCGGGATCGCCGGTAAACTCGACCATGCGCGTAAAAGATTTTTGCGTAAAGCCCACCTGAAACGGCGTTTTATCCGGCTGCCGGTGCTGCAGCGACGCCAGCACACGCTCGCGATTCGTCATCACAGTCCTCCGGCGTCCCATAACGGGCGCCGTGTTGTTTCTTCTGCCCGCGGGGGGTAGTTTCCTTTCACTTCACGCTATTACATAACCGGGGGCACCTAACCCCCCAGCCCCCCCGCGATTTCATCGGGGCAAGCTTTCCCTACGAAGGAAGGGGGAGCAACAGGTGGTTATACGACAGGACTTTCGCTCGGCGGCGGCTCGGAGACGCGAGCCCTCTCCCCCCAGCCCCCTCTCCCAATCCTGGGCGAGGGGGAGCAGGCTCTCTTAAAATGAGGACGTAATCATTTTTCAGCTCAGGCACTCCAAAGCAGGATTTTACCGGGAAGGACGAAATAAAGGTATGGTTCCAGCAACCGGAAAGGGACATCATGGCAAAACCGAAATTCGTGGTGGTTGGCGCGGGGTCGATCTTCTTCACCCGCGCGGTGGCGGTGGGCATGTGCAAGGATGCGCGCTTCCGCGGCGGCACGCTGTCGCTGGTGGACGTCAATCCGGAGGCGCTGGAGGTGATGACCCGGTTGTGCCGCCGCATCTTCGACGAGACGGGCGCCGGGCTGACGCTGGAGGCGACCACGGATCGCAAGGTCGCATTCAAAGATGCCGATTTCGTGGTATTGAGCTTCAGCCGCCGCGGGGTGGACCTGCGCGAGACCGATACCGTGATCCCGGCGAAATACGGCGTGCGGCAGAGCAGCGGCGACTCCATCGGGCCGGGCGGGCTGTTTCGCTCGCTGCGCACCGTGCCCGCCATCCTGGAGGTGGCGCGCGACATGGAGGCAATCTGCCCCGACGCCTGGGCATTCAATTATGTCAATCCGAGCACCATCATGGGCGGGGCGCTGAACCGCTGCACGAAGCTGAAGTCACTAGCCATCTGTGACGGCGTAACCTTGCCCGACACGCTGCTGGGCCTGCTCGACCGCGTGGGCATCCCCCGCGAAGCGGCTGACGAAGTGACCATGAAGATCGGCGGCATCAACCACTTCAGTTGGATGACCGAATTCCGGTATCAAGGCCGAGATATGATGCCCGACTTGCTGTGCTCAATCAAAGCACACCCGGAGGCGTATGCCAGCAAAGCCGTCGAGCAGATCCTGGAGACCTTCGGCTGGTATAGCCTGGTAGGCGGGCACATGGTGGAGTTCCTGCCGTATTACCAGGGGCACGGCTCCAACCCGGCCGAGTCCTATACGAATTACATTTTCGAAATCGACGAGCGGCGCAAGTGGATGCGCGAGTTCAACGCGGAGATCCGCCGCCAGGCCGCCGGGGAGGAGCCCATCGACGGGCTGATCCGCGACACGAAGCCCGACCTGGCCATCCGGCTGGCCGGCGCCGTGCTCGATAATGCCGGCGAACGGCACTTCGTGAACTTCCCCAATCGCGGCCACATCGCCAACCTGCCCGACGAAGCGATCATCGAGCTGCCCGCCCATATCTACGCCGACCGTTTTGAAGGTAAAATCTTCGGCGAGATGCCTCCCGTGCTGCGGAGCTGGATGCTGCGCATTATCGACACGCAGGAGTTGACGCTGGAAGCCGCGCTGACCGGCAGCCGCCAGGCCCTCCGCCAGGCGCTGATCGCCGACCCGATGACGGTATCCATCGAGGATGCCGAGCACATCATCGACGAGCTGCTGCGGGAGGAAAAGGACGATTTGCCGGAGATGTGGCAATGAATTGATTGGAAGAATGGAAAGTTGGAAGGTTGGAAGACTCTGGCGAGATGATCCCTGACGGTATACTTCTGTAAGCCAGCACAAAGGGGGATTTATGACAGGACATCAGATAATCCAAGCGGCATTTGTGCTCAATACCGTCCTCATGATCGTCTTCCCGATCTGGGCGTTCGTCCGTCTGCGAGTTCTCGGCATCCTGCTGTCGGCATTATTGATCTGGGGATTGGAATTGTTGATCCACCCCGCCATTGCTGCCTATTCACCTGGCGGGATGTGGCCGTTCTTCTGGGTCATGTGGCTCGGTATGGGCTGGGTGTTTTCACTCATTTACGCTGCCATTATTACCGGCATCACCTGGTTGGTCATCAGGGTCATTGATGCGATCAGAAAGCGACCGGTGAGTGAAGAGGGTGCTCCTGAGGAGCCGATTCCCTGGGGCAGGCGCATTCGCCAGTGGGAGCGAAGACTCTATCCTGTCGAGCGCATTGCGCTGGTATTGATGTTCATTTATGTCTGTGCGCTGGCGATCGTTGCCTTCAGCGGACCATAAGGTCGGGGACAGTCCCTATGGTTCCATTTCCGGGCATGAACTATGAAGGCGGGCGCTGGTTCTCCCGGGCTGGGACAGTCCCAAACGGGCAAACGGGCTCCA
>Ga0172368_10006028_pt1 | contig 13250 bp, 20 predicted proteins | sample Lak11m_FD_114540 | JGI IMG/M metagenome (GOLD analysis project Ga0172368, IMG submission 114540) | Freshwater microbial communities from Kabuno Bay, South-Kivu, Congo - kab_022012_11m | ecosystem: Environmental > Aquatic > Freshwater > Lake | place: Democratic Republic of the Congo: South-Kivu...
AGAATCAGGCTGTTTTGCCGCTGTAAGGATGTGATGAAGCAAAGGATCGAGGGAGCGCGGATTGAGACCAGGGCGGTGCCATGCAGGCCTGAGAAGGTGTATGCATGGCGCGAGGCGCTCCGCTTGGTTTGGGAATTAAGCGATCAGCTTTCAGCGGTCAGCGGTCAGCTAACAGGAAGGAACGAGGGGTTGGATGAAAACGAAGGAAGAGTTGGAACATTTGAAAACGAACTGGGAGTCGGACCCGATATGGGACATCGAGATGACGGAGGGGTTCGAGGAACACAAGGAGGAACTGCTGAAATTCCGGTTGGAGAAAGAAGCGGCGTGGAAGCGGGACGAGGAGCGGGCGCTGCTCGAACTGGCGGAGCTGTTCGGCGCACCCGGAAACCTGGCTATGGGGCGCGGCCTGCAGCGGCTGATGCTGCGGATCAGCTCGCTGGAAAACCAGCTCATTATGATGCGGGATAGGGGGTAGGGATGAGTACAGATAATGACGATTACCGGCCAATCTATATCCAGCATGTCGAGCGGAAAACGCTGCTGTCTAAGATCTGTGACGAGGTGATAACGAAGTTCCATTATTTACACAAGATGCCGGACGCGCGAACGAGTTACGAGATTTACGCCATTTACTTGAATGGGATGGTCGGCGAGGCGGGATGGCTGGTTTTTGGACGGCCACAATGCACGTTTTACCGTGGGTGGTTTGGCAGCGTTGAGGATGTCCAGACTGGCGTGTGCGAATGTACTCGTTGGCAGGTGCTCAATCTGGCGCGGGTATGGATCCATCCGAAGTTGCAGACAGGCGGCGAATTTTGTGAGGAAGGCAGGGTGCCAGGTTTTCGGGACCGTAAAGGAGAGTGGCGGTCAACAGTGGCCAGTGTCGCGATCAAGGCGGCGATGGAGGTGGTGCGGGTTGATTATCTGGTGCGCAGGCCTCCAGTATTTTTGGATGAGCCTTACGAACTGCGCTGGCTACTGAGCTACTGTGACACGAAGGTGCATAAAGGGACGATCTACCAGGCAAGCGGGTTCGAGGCATTTGCAATAAATGATGACCTGACGCAGACATGGCGAATTCCGCTAAGACCGTTGAACTGGGTTGAGGATCTGAAAATAGGCCATGCAGCTGAGCGAGATCCGCGGGGGATCAAGATGCGGGCTGAGCGTAGCCAGATGAGGCTAGAGGTATGAAGCAGAAAAAGAGTTTCAGGAGGACAGAATGAAAGGCGAGTTGTTCGATTTGAAGGTGGCGGAGGCGCAGGCCTCGGTGGTGATGATGGCTCTGGCGCCGGCCTGCCATCGGGTTACGCTGGCGGGAAGTATGCGCCGGCGGAAGGCGCAAGTGCATGATATCGACATTGTGGCATGGCCGTTGTGTGAGGAAGTGGCGGCTGCCCAGACTTCGCTGTTTGGGGCGAGCGAGACGAAGCTGCTGCCGGTGAAGCTGATCGAGATTTTACATTCGAGCGGAATGTGGCTGCGGACGGCGGACGATTATCCACGCAAGATCGTGTTGGAGCCGGGCGAGGGACACCGGGTGCCAGTGGAGATCTACCTGGCCGAGCCGGATGGGCGCAATCTTGGGGCGTTGATCCAGATGCGGACGGGCAGTGATCGGTTCAATGTCTCGCTGGCGCAGCGGGCAATTCGAATGGGGCTGCAATACAAAGCGGGGTATGGGATTTTTCGGGATGGCGAGCGGCTGGATGATGGGAGCGAGGAAGGGATTTTCCGGGCGCTGGGGCTGGATTGGTGCCCGCCGACGGCGCGCGAGGACGATTACCACGCCGTGATGATGAAGAGGTGAGGGGATGGAACCGAAGAAGGAACGCATTTTGGCGATGTTCCAGAACGAGGAAAAAGAGGTCTTGTGGGATGTGCATATCTGTAAAGCAGATAACAAGTGCGTCTGGTGCCACAAGGAACTGCCGAAGGGCAGCGAGTGCTTCCGGGTGAAAAACGGGCTGATGCACATCGAGTGTTTGAAGTTCCGGGAAGGCCTGCGGCCGGCCTGGTGGATGGCGGAGCGGCTGGGCATCTCGAGCAGCCAGTTTTTGAGGATTGCGACGCAAGCGAGCCTGAAGCATGACAACTGTTATACGACCCGGTTTAAAACCTTTGTGTACTTGTGGGATCCGGGCCTGGTAGAACGGTTGAAAGATGCGCCTGAGGTGGTCCAGGCGCGGGTTAGGCGGGATCAGAGAAAAAGGAAGGAAGGGTGAGTATGGCTGAGATGGTTTTTGATAACGGCGATGATTTCGACCAGTTTATCGCCAATGCACGGGAAGAAGCGGTGTTGTGGGCCAAGGGGCTGCTGGCCAGGAAGGACTGGGTAATCCTGGATACGGAAACGACCGGGTTGATGAGTAACGACCAGGTGGTGCAGGTGGGGATCCTGGCGCCGGATGGGGCGGTGCTGCTGGACACGCTGGTTCAGGCGACGTGCGAGATGAGTTCGAAGGCGTTCATGGTGCATGGGATTTCGGCCAAAATGCTGGCCAGTGCTCAGGGGTTTGCAGAGGTGCTGCCCAAGATCCGGGAGATCGCAGGGAATAAGTACCTGGTGATTTTCAACGGGGAGTACGACACACGGATGTTGGTGCAGAGCGCGCGAGCGGTCGGGCTGCCTGCGGAGGATGCGTATTTCATGTGGATTGACGCGATGATGCCATACGCGAAGTTTGTGGGGGAGTGGAACGATTATTACGGAAATTTCCGGTGGCAGCGGCTGCCAGGTGGCGATCACAGCGCGATCGGGGATTGCAAGGCGACGTTGGAACTGATCAAGAGGATGGCGGGGGAAGAAGACGCGATCAGCTCTCAGCTTTCAGCGATCAGCTAGTTACGATAACAGGTCTTAGCAGCCGGCGGACTGAAATCCGCCGGCGAGAAAGGGAAATGAAATGGAAAAGCAAAGTTTGATGGGGCAATGGGTCGCAGTGGAAGACGCTCTTCCGAAGGAAGGGAAAGAGGTGTTGACTTTCAGCACGATGAAGGGCAGCGAGCATTATGGGAAATCAACGCGCTGTAATGACGCTAGCCAAAGGGCAGCAAACGCCCAGATGGAACTAAACAATCTCAAGAATGAAATCAATCGATGGGAGAGAGGTGAAACGTTTAGCGTTCGGGCGACGCAGATCTATGAGGGGCAGCGGGAAGCGATTGAACGGTTGGAAGGCAGGGTCGAATGGGCTCAACACTACAGTTATGCGCTGTTGGCCTATAAAAATGAGTGGAATGAAGAACAAGAAACAATTAACCAAGCAAAAGATCAAAAATCTGTCGAGTGGGCTTTAGCTCGACAAAAAATCCTGTTAGAAAGTGTTTTTGGTGTGATCGATGAATTAGTAAAGCTCGCCGAGGAAGGGGGAGAAGGGAAACATGCCTAAAACATATCTTCTCGATGTAGACACGCTGCGCGACATTGATAACGGGGAGATCATGGTCGTGTTCTCGAAGGGGCACCACGATTTCAAGGCGTTTTGCGCGTATGCGAAGGAATGGCAGGATATCGATGTTGAGTCTGACCAGGTGCAGCACGGGTATATGCGGTGGGAACTGTGCTGGACTGAGGATGGGCCACGGCAGTGCGGGGTGCTGCACGATGAACCTGGCCGCGGGAAATTCCCTGTGACGTTTTGGGATCGGGAGCTGACGTTGATGCAGGTGGCCAGGAAGCGGCGTGAAGAACGGGCGGCCGCTAATAGCAATTATGGGAACTGCCCAAATGAATAATCCAGGCTAGCGCTGGCCTGTTGATTAGAAATGCTGAACGCGCAGCTACATAGCCCGCGCACCCGTATCGATTGCCCTGGCGAGGGCATGGCGGTGCCGTACACGTCTTCCTTCTGGGTGCGCGGGCAAAAATTCAAAATGGAGATGTTGCGATGAGAGAGAAACTTTCGGATCTGGTTGAACAAGGCAGGATACGAGTCGGGGCGATGGGGTCGGATGCTTCGTTCGGGACGAATGGAGCGTTTGTGATCCCTTTCCGAAATACAACTTTAGGCCGATAAGCATGATTATCAAAACTACTTGAATTTCTTTTCAATGGTGTTATAATACAACTATGAACGGATTGACTATTCGCCTTTCTGAGGAATTACTGCAAAAGTTAAGAGATCTAGCAGTGGAAAACCATCGTTCTTTAAATAGCGAAGTTTTGGTCGCTTTGGAAAGATACGTCAAACAGGAGGCAGAGAAAAAAGAGATTTGTAAGGTAGAAAAAGAAAACCGACAATAGATATTGAAAAAGCGGGTCGGCAAGGTGGTGAGACACCTTGCCGACCCTGACCCTCCACCGCGGACTAGGCGCGATGTAGAGCTAGGTGTATTTTAGCACATCTGGCTTTGCTGGCCTGGCCGCGCACCCGAAACGGGCGCGGCTTTTTGATTGCGGTGGGTCCAACCTGACGGAGTTCAAAAGGAGACCCAGGATGAAAATGAATAAGGATTTGAGACAGTCGTACCCGGTTGAGTTCATCGACATGATGACGGATACGGGGATCATGGCGCTGGTGGACTGGATGGCGGAGACGAAGCCAGGCGGGGCGCTGTTCGAGGTGATCTTCGCGCTGCGGTCACTGCGGGAGATGCGGATGGTGAGCCTGCGCAGCCCGGAAGGGTTGGACGAGGCGGACCGGGAGCAGCTGGAAGGGGCGATCGAACAGCTGGCCAGCGCGAGCGTGGAACTGACGGGGCGGGTGTGGGGGGTGTATGGGACGCAGCCGGCGAAGAAGAAGGCGCGTAGGACAGCGGATGATATCGAGGCGGATCTGAAGCACAGCAGCCTGGAGGTGACTACGGCTTATCTGGAGATGACGAGATGAGCATGGAACTGGCTGCCGATGAGGCACTTCAAGAATTCTTCGAGATGGAGCAAGTTGAAAGCGTGGATATCCAAGTGAAGGCGGTGCCATGCGGGAAAGAGAAAGCGAAGGCGTGGCGCGAGGCGATGGGGCTGGTTTGGAGGTTGATCGGGGAAATGGAAGAGGAATCAGACGGATAAACTGAGTTATCTGATCTGTAAAGACCTGCATGGAGTTTGATTTTTCCAGAAAAATGATATAGTAATACAAACAATTGGTTGGGCACCGATTCTTTTCTCCAGGAGGAGTTATGAATTCGAACCCAACCAATTATGGTTTAAAAGACGTGCTCAACTCGCGAAAGGTTTGGGCAGCGGTCTTGCTGGTGCTGGTGAGCGTGATCGGCAGCCAGGTTCCGGGCTTCCAGCTGAATGTTGACCAGGCGGCGGCCTTGACGGTGATCATCGCAAGCTACATCGTGGGTGTGGCGATCGACCCAGGAGCGAACGCAGGCAACTGGCGAGGGATGATCAAGAGCAGGAAGTTCTGGGCGGCGGTGGTCGGGCTGGTGGTTATCTTTCTGGATGCCTTCCACGTGGCGCTGCCGATGGGGCTGAGCAAGGATCAATTGATCATGCTGGCGGCCGGCCTGGGATCCTACATTGCTGGCGTTGGGGTGGAGGGGCTGGTGCGAAAACTGCCCAGCAAAACCATGCCATGATTCTGGACATGGTTTTATCGGTTGTCAATTTTGGATTGGGGCTGGCCATTTTTATCGTGAACGTGTTGTTTTATCGACGCTGCGATACCTCATGGCGATGGGTCAAGATGTTGTATGCGGTCATCGGCCTGCTTTACACCTTGTTGTATCTGGTTGTGATATTGAACGCAGTGCCGGATGAGTACGGATTTCTGTTTATGTCGACGGTGGCCAGGCCATTGATCACCTTGACGCTTTCGACGATCCTGGCCGGGGCGATTCTGACATTACGGCGTAGGGGGGGGAATGAATGTTAGTACCAGCCTGGCGGACATAGCAGCTGTGATTTTGGCGGCGCTGGCACTCTGGAAGGCGTTTACAACCGCAAGGCCGGAAGCTAAGAAGCTGGCCGGTGAAGCGCAGGCCTCGGAGGCCGACGCAGCGGAGAGTTACGCGAACGTTGTGACAATTTATGCCGGCGAAATTCGAAAAATGCGCGATGAGCTGGCGGCGTTGGAAAGCAGGATTAAGATCCAAGAATCTGAGTTGGGCAAACTCCGGCAAGAGAACGCGGATTTGCGCGACTGGGCGGAACGGCTGCATTTCCAGGTGAAATCTTTGGGGCATGAGCCGGTGAAAATGCGGCAAAAGGCGCAAGATGAAGGCCGTGCTAACTAATGCGTATAGCCTTTATTGGCTGATGGCAGGCGGGTGTTCGGGCCAGGCCGGGCGGCTTGATTGGCCGGCAGCTGCTTTCCATAAAATAAAAAGTTCCGAAGATTCCGTTTTTTCAGGCGCTCATGGCAGCTAAGAAGACTGATCCTGTAGAGACGGCGTTTCCGGCATCGGCGGCCACACCAGGGCAGGCTGAGAGCAGGCAGGCGCGCGAGGCGTTTTTGGAGAAGCGCGAAGAGTGCCCGTGGTGGGGCGATTACCTGACGCTGCGCCTGGAGGGGTGGGATTGGCGAAAGGCTGCTTATATCGCCTGGGCATCCAGCCCAGGGTTTGACCGGTGGCCTGAGAACCAGGAGGACCTGGCCAGGATGTTGGGGCTGAAGAGCTCTCGGGTGCTGCGCAAGTGGCGGGAGAAAGACGGCACGATCGACGAGCGGGTGGCGGCGATGCAGATCGAGCCGTTGATGAAGCACCGGCGGGATGCGATCAATAACCTGATCCAGCGAGCAAGCGGGGATGATAAGTTCGCATTCCAGTATTTGAAAATCATGTTCCAGATGACGGGAGACCTGGAGGGGAAGAATAAGAAGAGCTCTCAGCGATCAGCCCTTACAGGACAGGCGGTCAGCGGTCAGCCGGAGGGAGGAGCTGCACAACTGAGTGATGCAGAGCTGGAGCAGCAGATCAAGAATTTGCAGAGCGTGTATTCTGGAGGCGGGCATGCTGGCGACGAACCAGACGACAGCGACGAATAATCGCGTGCGGTTGGCGGGTGCGCTGGCAGAGCAGGCCAGGCGGACGGCTCGGAAGGGCGACCTGCTGTTGTGGACGATCCTGAACCGGCCCAATCTGAAACCGGGCGCGCCGTTTGACATTACACACCATTCCTACCTGGTTGATATTTACCAAGATCAAAGTCAGGTGCTGGTCTTGGACAAGGCAGCCCAGATGGGCGCCAGCGAGTATGCAGTATCGTATGCGCTGCAGGCCGCGGATGAACGGATGGCTACCGTTTTGTATATCTTCCCGACCGACACACACGTGAGTGATTTTTCGAGCGCGCGGATTGGGCCAGCGATCGAAGCCAGCGCTTACCTGGAATCGATTGTGGTGGAAGGCGGGGCTGAGGGGGGAAAGCGCGGGGCAGACCGGGTCACCCTGAAGCGCATCCGGGATCGATTTATCTACCTGCGCGGCGGCCAGGTGAAGGTCAATGGCCAGGCGCCGCAATTGAAATCGATCGACGCGGATGTGATCATTTTGGACGAGGTAGACGAGATTGACCCTCGGGCACCCTCGATCGCTGAAAAGCGCCTGGGGCACAGCAAGATCGCGGAACAGCGGTGGATCTCGACGCCGACCTATCCCGGGGTTGGGATCCATGCCAAGTGGATGGAGACCGACCAGCGGGAATGGCACGTTCGGTGCGAGGCCTGCCGGGAACTGCAACCGCTGACACTGGCTCTGTTGGTAAGGGAGTGGGACGATCTTGGGCGGCCGACTGGGTGGAATAAAGGGTTGGAATGCAGGAAATGTGGAAAAACGCTCAACAGGTTGGGGCGAGGCGTTTGGGTGCCGGCATATCCGGGGAGGAAAATCGCCGGTTACCACCTGACCAAGCTGTTTTCTCCGACAGCCAACCTTGAAACACTGGTTCTGGCGCTGCAGACGACCGACGAAACGAAGCGGCGAGAGACATATAACCAGGACCTGGGAGAGCCTTACACACCGCGGGGTGGGCAAATTACCGATGAGGTGCTTGACGAATGCCGGCGCGATTATGGCCACGGGCCGGTGAAGGGGGAGGCGACGGTGGCCGGGGTGGACGTGAATAAGCTGCTGAATGTGGTTATCCGTGGGCCCAGGGACACAGAGTCGGGCGAACGACCACAACGATGGGCGGGCGAGGTGGATTCCTTCGAAGAGCTTGGCAGACTTTTTAAACGATTCACTGTGACGCGGGCGGTGATTGACGCTTTGCCTGAAACGAGGAAGGCGCGCGAATTTCAGGATAGTTATAAGCGCGGCCAGATCTGGCTGGCTTATTACGTGAATCAGAAGATCGGGACGAAGCGCAGCGACCCGGCTCAGTGGGATATTGAGCAAGGAGTCGTGAACCTGGACCGGACAAGGGTCCTGGATATGACATTTGCCAGGTTCTACGAACAGGAAAACACGCTGCCAGGTTATGCCAGGGATGTGCGAGATTATTACAGCCATTTGAAGGCGCCGGTGCGGACGCTGGAGAAAGATGCGAGGGGGCAGATGACGGCCAACTATGTCGAGGCTTCGGCTGATCACTTCGCGCACAGTGAGGCCTACCTGGTCGTAGCCAGCATGGATCCGCCGATTAAACAGGCTGGGACTTGGGGTAGGAAGAGATAAAAGCTATCCCCTCTACAGGGCGCTGAAGCAGCGAGCGGTCAGCTGTCAGCCAGATTAAGCACTTAGAAGGGTGCAACGCAGCAGTTCCGATAATTGACGTTAGCAGACGTGAATGGAGAGTAATGATGGATGAGAAGGTTTTTACTAATCAACAACTGCAGGTCCTGAGCGCGATCGTGGGGCGGGCAGCGCTGGCCGCGCGGATGGGAACGCAATTCAACGGCGAGCGTGATCTGTACGAAGTTCTGGGGTATGAGCGAGAGATCCACGCTGAGCAATATTTTGAGAAGTATCACCGACAGGACATCGCGGGAAAGATTGTCGATCTGCCGGCTCAGGATACCTGGCGCAGGCCTCCGATCATCGAGGATGGTGAGGAAGATACCTCGATGGCAGATGTGAAAAGCCCATTTTTGCAAGGGATCAAGTTCCTGGTTGAGAAGCGGCGGCTGTGGCATTTTCTACAGCGGGCTGACCGGCTGGCTGGCATTTCAAGGTACGGCGTGCTGCTGATCGGCACCTCGGGGACCGACAGCTTATCCAAGCCGCTGGAAGGCGGGCTGAGCGACGCGGCCGATGTGATCTACCTGTCGCCATTTACCGAAAGCAGCGCAGCGGTGCAAAGCCTGGTCACTGATCCGGGCAACCCGCGGTACCGGCTGCCGGAGATGTACAGTATCCGGATGGGCGAAGGGTTTCCTACCGAAACAGTGCATTGGAGCCGGGTCATTCACATCGCCGAGGATCTGGAAGAGGATGAGATCTACGGGCGGCCGCGGCTGGAGCGGGTTTATAACCGGCTGGATGACCTAATGAAGATTGTCGGGGGCGGGTCCGAGGCCAATTGGCTCAACGTAAACCGAGGCCTGCACGCCGATGTGAGGGATGATTTCGACCTGGATCCAAGCCAGGAGGCGGCGTTGAGCGATGAGATCGCCGAGTATGTGCATGGGCTGCGGAGGGTGATCCGCACGCGAGGGGTTGACATTGAACCGTTGGGGACAGACGTGGTTGACCCGAGCGGCATTTTCGGGTCGGTGATTTCATTGATTTCGGCAGCCAGCGACATCCCACAGCGGATCCTGCTGGGCAGCGAGCGGGGAGAGTTGGCCAGCAGCCAGGATATGGCCACCTGGGCGGGCGCGATTGCCAGCAGGCAGACGCAGCATGCTGAGCCGGCAATCTTACGGCCGTTTATCGACCGGCTGATTCAAGCCGGCGCGCTGCCAGCTCCTTCTGCGGGAAAATATGAGGTTGAGTGGCCCAGCCTGTTTGAGATGAGCGACATGGATCGGGCCACACTGGCCGACAAGGTTGCAAGCGCAGTGGCCAAGATCGCGCCGGCGGGAGCGGCTGACCTGGTGATCACTCCGGATGAATTCCGCGAGCGGGTGATGAAGTGGCCGGCACGGGATAAGAGTGAGGCTGCGCTGCTTGATGATGAAGATGCAACAACGGAGGACGATCTGAGCGATGAACCAAGCGTGTGAGGTCATCCATATTCCATACCGGTGCCCGAACTGTTCGGCGAAGGTTGGGGACCTGGTGGACGTAGAAGGGAAGCCGCGGCTTGATGATGGCGTCTGGCTGGTAGCAGAGGCGAGGCGGTATTGCCACCGGTGCGGACGGATCATCAACTTTAAGGCGCCGAAGGAGAGCTGGGGGGAGCTGGTGGAAAGGCATAAGAGGCTGTCAGCTGTCAGCTCTCAGCACCCTCTACAGGGCGCCGAAGCGTCGTCAGCCAGAGGGGAGGGGGGATGAACCTGGTAACCAATGCACAGCGGGATCCTACGCGAACGGCGGGGTTGAGAGCGGAGTATGCCAAGGCGGTGAAGCGGCGGTTTGTGAAGTTACGACGGTTGATCCTAGAAACGGTGGTGGAGAATGATGCGTTGGCGCTGGAGGGTAGCGGTCAGCGGTCAGCGCTCAGCTTTCAGCACGGAAAAAAGATAGCAGGCGTTGGGAATGCGGCGGCGACACGGTATGATTTTCCGAGCGATCCGGCGGGGAAGGCGCAGGCGTTTATGGATTGGCTGTGGCAAAGCGTGGACGAGGAAATCCTGGAGGTGGAGCAGCGGGAGGGGCGGCGGATCACGCTGCGGAACGAATGGCAGAGTGTGTACGTGAGGGCATCGTACAACCGCTCAGTCGAACGCGCGGACAAAATTTTGAGGAGAGCTGGGGTGCCGGTTCCCGAGTATGAGTTATGGCAGGTGTTCCGGCAGCCGATTCACGCCGATGCGCTGGGCATCCTATACGTGCGGAATTTCGACACGCTGAAAGGGATCACCGAGGCGATGGGCAGCCAGATCGCGCAGGCGCTGGCGGAAGGGATGGCGAAGGGGCTGGGGATGAAGGCGATGGGGAAGCTGCTGGCCAGCAAGGTAGATGGGGTTGGAATCTACCGAGGGGAATTGATGGCGAGGACGGAGATCGTGAGGGCAAGTTATGAAGCTAGTTTGAATCGTTACGAAGAGATGGGGATCGATGGCATAGAAATCGAAGTAGAAATTATGAACGCTAACGATCCCAGGGTTTGCAGCAAATGCGCGAGTCTTGGCGGTAAAGTATTCACAATTCAAGAAGCGCGTGGCCTCGTCCCGGTTCATCCCCGCTGCAGGTGCAGCGCTTTGCCATCGGTAAAAAGATAAGCGGCTAACAGCAGTTATCAGAACTTAGGTATTGACTTTATCTAAAATAGTACTAAAATAAAATACATGAAGATATTGAATTTGCGTTTGCCCGATGAGATGCATGCCGCAATGACCAAAGCTGCTGAGGACCATTTCAGATCATTGAATGGTGAATTAATTGCGGCGATCGATTACTACTTGAAATCTTTTGGGCAAGTTCAAAAAGATGATGAGCCAAAGGAGAAAACTGATTTACAAAACTAATTAAAAAACGAACCGGAAAGGTGGTGGAACACCAATCCGGTTCTGACCCTCCACCGCGGTATGGGCGCGATGTAGAGCTAGGTGTATTTTAGCACATCTGGCTTTGCTGGCCTGGCCGCGCACCCGAAACGGGCGCGGCTTTTTGATTGCGGTGGGTCCCAAATGACGGAGTTCAGACAGGAGACCCAGGATGAAAACGAGCAAGGATTTGAGACAGTCGTACCCGGTTGAGTTCATCGACATGATGACGGATACGGGGATCATGGCGCTGGTGGATTGGATGGCGGAGACGAAGCCAGGCGGGCCTATTTTGACTCTTGAGATGCGCGAAAAATCACCCTAGGTTAAACGTTCTAAAAGATGTATATTATGTACACGCACAAACACATTCACAAAGGAGGGGATTATGGCTACAGTTTTTGACGTAGCTGTTTATATATTAAATAAAACAGGGCCCATCACTGCGATGAAATTGCAGAAACTGGTGTATTACTCGCAGGCGTGGTCACTGGTGTGGGACGATGATGCTTTGTTTGAAGAGCGGATTGAGGCATGGGCGAATGGGCCCGTGGTGCCGGCACTCTACGCAGCGCATAAAGGACTGTATAAAGTTAGCGCAAGCAATTTTAAGGGGAATCCAGATGCGTTGAACGAGGCTCAGAAAGAGACGGTCGATGTCATTATCAATGGCTTTGGCGACAAATCTTCGCAGTGGCTGAGCGATCTTAGTCATACGGAAGATCCTTGGAAAGACGCAAGGAAGAACATAGAGCCAGGCGAGCGAGGCTGCGCGGTCATTTCACATGCTGCGATGATGGAATATTACGGAGCCATCGACGCGTCTGTATGAAAAAGAAACTTCAAATCAAAAATGAGCCGCATCCCGTAAAAAGGCTTCCGATACCTAAGGGGAATGGATTTGACCAACAAAGACCGAGTTGGTCATTTCGTTATTTTGACCACGAACTTGAGCTTGCCAGTGGGAAAGCGGATAAGACCAGCTTTTTTGAGATTGCCATGCACCTAAAATCTTATGAGATGATGACATGGGCACAAATCCGCGATAATCATAAAAGAGACCACTCTATTCTGTGCGAAGACATCGAAAAGTTTGCAAGGGACCGGCTTGAGGTCATCATCAGGGATGATATTGATGAACTATTTCGTTTTCGGATCAATGGGCCTGGCAGGCTGTGGGGAATCAAAGAGGGTTCAACTTTCCAGGTTTTATGGTGGGATCCTGAACATGAAATTTGCCCCAGTGCCATAAGAAACACATAAATGGGTGAGTGACGAGTCTCATAATGACAATTATCTGAACTGTTGTAAAGCAGAAATATTGTGCTAGAATATTGCTAACGAGGGCGCTTTCACGCTCTCCACACAATGGTTACCCGGAAGTTACCGCCGGTGGTCCGTTTGGGCCACCGGCGGTTTTTGTTTTCACCACAGGAGAAAGAATGGCTGTAAAAACTGGCACTCAATTGAAAGCGGATTTCCAGGGCGAAGACCCACAGGATTGGGCAACTGACGTAGCGCAAAGCGCGCTGCTGACGAATGCGAAAGTCTTGTCATTTACCGGCAAGAACGGCGCTGGGGCATGCACCTGCACGGGCGCCGCGGTTGGCGACCGGGTGATCGGTGTGGCCGGGATCACGGCCGGCGGGATTGGCGGCGCGGCTGCTTCGTTCGAAAGCACGATCACGGTGGTCAACCAGATCCAGCAGTCTTCGGCAAGCAACCTGAGCACGCTGTCTTACGTGGTCATCCTCGCGCCCG
>Ga0172368_10006029_pt1 | contig 13248 bp, 13 predicted proteins | sample Lak11m_FD_114540 | JGI IMG/M metagenome (GOLD analysis project Ga0172368, IMG submission 114540) | Freshwater microbial communities from Kabuno Bay, South-Kivu, Congo - kab_022012_11m | ecosystem: Environmental > Aquatic > Freshwater > Lake | place: Democratic Republic of the Congo: South-Kivu...
CTGGTAACAAGGCGAAAGATGTTGAGATTGTGGATTATCACGAATGAGAGAAAATATGATGGACAAAACTTTATCACCTATTCACCCTGGCGAAATTTTGCTCGAAGATTTTATGAAAACGCTTGGCTTAAGTCAGTATCGCTTGGCGCATGACATCGGCGTTACTCCAATTCGTATTAGTCAGATTGTTCATGGAGAGCGTTCAGTCACGGTTGATACCGCTATGCGTCTGGCTCGTTATTTTGGCACGAGCGCTGGAGTTTGGCTTCGCTTGCAAGTCCGCTATGATTTGGAAGTTGCTGAAAGTGAATTGAGCGGAAAAATCAATAAAGAAGTCAAGGTATTGGCTCAAACACCAAGTCACATGTAAGCAGGCAGGTTGCCCAACAAAGCGCGCATCTGATCCTTCGACACGGCTTCGCCAGTCAGGGCAGGCTGCTGGGGACTCCCCATTGCGCGGCGCGCGGCATCTATGGCAGGCATTTCGCGAAGGGTCTCTACATATTTTTCAAAACGACGCCCTGACGACGCGATTTCGTCAATCACAAGCCTGCCTCGCGGCAGGCCTGTTCGTTCAGGTATAATGCTGAACCATGTCCACAAAAACGTACCGTCAAAAAATATTGGAATGGCGCACGGAGCGCGATGCAGGCATCCGCAGGGAAAACAGCTGGCTGGCCCTTGCGGGTCTCTTCTGGCTGAAACCCGGCAGGAACGAGGCCGGTTCCGACCCGGCCTGTGAGATTCTTCTTCCGCGGCGGGCCCCGGCGCATCTCGGTTACTTCGATTGCAGCGGGCAGGCTGTCTCTTTTCATGCGGCAGGCGGAAGTCAAATCCTGGTCAATGACCGGCCGGCGGATTCCCCGCTCCTCCAGCCGGATGTTACAGAAAATCCCAGTTTCATCACCCTGGATGACATTCGACTCGTGGTCATTCAGCGCGGCGGCAAACTCGGCGTGCGGATATGGGATAACCAGCGCGAGGAGCGGCGATCCTTCCCCGCCCTCACCTGGTTCGAGATCGACGGGAAATACTGCATCCCCGCGCATTACACCGCCTACGCTGAAACAAGGATGGGGATATTCCCCGACGTGAACGGCGAGGATTCTGAACTCCCGCTGGATGGTTACGCCGCCTTTCAATTCGAGGGGCGGGAATATCGACTGGATGGTTCCAGGGAAAAGGACGGAAGCCTCTTCATCCGGTTCCGTGACCCGACCGGCAGGACCGAGACATACCCGGCGGGCCGCTACCTGACCGCCGAAATCGACACGGAAGGCCGCCTCGAATTGGATTTCAACCGCGCCTTCAATCCTCCCTGCTCTGTTACCGGGTTTGCAACGTGCGTCTTCGCGCCTGAACAAAACCATCTCGATTTCAAAGTCGCCGCCGGGGAAAAGTATAAAAGGCATCGGGATTAAAACAGGAACCGACCCTTGCGAGTCGGTTCCTGATCCGAAGAAAGAGGATCATCCTAAAACAGGCGGGCGAAGAAATCAGGCACAAAGAAGTCGCCGATGCCAAATCCCCATTTCAAGACACAGCAGGTTATGAATATCGCCACTCCAAGGCCGAGCATTACATAATCGCGCGGGGCATAGCGCAGTTCCTTCAACCAGGTCCGTCGGGCCGTTCCAAACGCCCGCAGATCCATCGCATCGATCACCTCTTCGCCAGTGACAGTGGACTGCATGGTGACCGGAATAATCAACGGCGCGAGTTTGCGCACGCGTGAAACAATCCCGCCTTTCAATGTCTCCATCTCGTAACCACGCGCCCGCTGAGCGTCCACGGTGATGGTAAAGTCGCGCGCAAATGTGGGCAGGAACCGAAACGCCAGGTCCATTGTGAAGGAGACTTTGTCCGACGCTCCCATCTGGCGAAAAGCCGTCCCATAAATATTGGGATCCATCGTGTAGGGAATCGGGATGGCAAGGATCGCCATACAGATCATGCGCATGATCTGGTTGACCGCAAACCAGATCTTGGAAACGGTCACCGTCATGAACGAAACCTGGAACAGGACAGGCGAATCAATGCTGGTCACCGTGGAAGGTCCGCCGCGGCCGAACAACAGGCCGTTCAACCCAACGATGAAGAAAACCAGAATGGAAATAAACAGCCAGGCTCGCTTCACATCCTGCCACTCTATACGGGCCATTAAATACAGGGTCAGCGAAACAATGAAGAGCGGAAGGATGATGCGGTAGTCCCAGATATCCGGAATGGTCAGCGCAAAAATAATGCAGACCATGAAGATCAGTCTGGTACGGGGATCCAATCGCTGGATAAAGGTATTGCGGAGCCTATACTTCCAGGTGACCAGCATAAGTTATCAGCGGCCTCTGCGCGCCGCCACAGCGGCGAATGCGATCATCAGAATAGGCACCAGGATCACGGTGACGACGAGGTTGCCGAGGAAGGCCGGGACGAAATAGCCGACAAGCGCCGTATTCCAGTCCAGGCCGCCGATGAATTTTTCGGTCACCGATGAAAACAACATGCCGACGGCAATGCCTGCCACTCCCCAAATGACCGCCTTGGTAATGTCTGCGCTGGCGCGGAAATTCTTGATGGCGGGCATCGCCAGGCCGGCAACCAGCCCCATCAGGCCATTTCCGAGGCTCCAGTTCCAGTAGAAGCCCCAGCCGCTGAGGGCGTCGCCGAGCGTGTTGCCGATGAAACCGGCCAACAGGCCAACCCAGGGGCCATACGCGGCGGCGAAGAAAATCAGCACAGCCACTGCCGGGCGGAAGGTTACGTTGCCTGCCGCAGGCAGGGGGAAGATATTGGTTGCCCAGGAAAACACACCGTACAGGGCTGCGCCGATCGCGCCGTACACAACCTGACGGGTACCGAATTCCCAGGTATTCTTATTTTCGTTCATGGCATCTCTCCTTTTTGAAAAAGCATGAAAAATGAAGCTGACCCTAAATCTGATAACCCTGCACACACCACGGCGTTACAGGGAAAATCACACAGCAAAGGCGGCCAGGGACTCGGCGGGCAAAAACCGCAAAGTCTGCGGGAGTAATTCCAGGTTCAGGCGCAGGAGCGAAGTGGGGCGCACGCGGTATTTCGTCAGAAGATCGATATCCTTCAGGACATCCTCGGGAGGCCCGTCCGCAACCACATGCCTGTCGCCAAAAAGCAAAACGCGATTCGCGTACGTGACGGCAAGATCGAGGTCGTGGGTAATGAACAGGGTCGCGGCAAAATTTGCAGAAACCAGGGATTCCTTCCCATTCTCGGGCCTGCACAGGGCATCCATGAAACGCGTATAGTTGGCAAAATCCTGCCCGGCAGTCGGTTCATCCATGATCATGATCCTCGACTGCATCGCAAGCACGGCGGCAATCGTCGTGCGTTTCTGCTGCCCAAAGGACAAACCAAGCGGCGGGTATTCCTCCAGCCCGTTCAGGTTGACCGTGGAGATGCTTTCGGCCACAGCCTTGGCAATCACATCCTGCGAATACTTCAGGTTCTTCGGGCCGAACTCAAGTTCCTCGCGCACAGTGGGCGCGTAAAGCATGTGCGTGGGGCTTTGGAAAACGTAACCAAGTTCGCGGGCAATATGGGCGACGGTCATTTTGCGAGTATCCTGCCCGCCCACCAGCACATGGCCGCGCGTCGGTTTGAGCAGGCCGATCGCGTGTTTGACCAGTGTGGACTTCCCTGCCCCATTGGGTCCCAGCACCGCGATCAAATCGCCGCGATTAATTTTCAAATTGACATTTTCCAGGATCAGGGGACTCTCATCGTTGTAACGAAAATCCACATCCTCGAAAACAACCAGCGGCTCGCTGCTCCCGCGGACCTCCAGCCTGGGCGCCGGTTTAATCGCCTCATTCTCCGCCCTGACACGACTCACCACCCACTGCGCCGGGAGTTTCACCTGGCGATGATCTATCTCCTTCGGCAGGTCGTGAATTGGACCAAGATATTTTACGCGTCCGTCCTCCATGTAAAGCAGCCGGTCCGGTCTCGCGGCAATCGCATCCTCCACACGATGCTCGATCAGGACAACCGTCCTGCCTTCATCGGCGAGACTGCGAAACACGTCGAGCGCCTCATACGAAGAAGCCGGGTCGAGCGACGCCAGCGGTTCATCGAGCAGCAGGATGGATGGGTTCATCGTCAACACACCAGCCAGCGCCACCTTTTGCTTTTCGCCGCCGGAAAGATTGAACGTCTCACGCTCGCGCAGGTATTCCAGTTTCAGGCGTTTCATGGCCTGGTCGACGCGCTCGACGATCTCAGCGCGCGGCATCCCAAGATTCTCCGGGCCGAATGCAATCTCATTGAACACATTGCTGGCAACGATCTGGCGTTCGGGATCCTGTAGAAGAGTCCCCACCACCTGGGCCACTTCTGCAATCTGCATCTCGGCAACGTCTTTTCCATGCAGCAGCACTTTTCCCTGGCGTTTGCCGCCATAACTGCGCGGGATCAAGCCGTTGATGCAGCGCGCCAGCGTGGTCTTGCCACAGCCGCTGGCGCCGGCGATTAAAAGCATCTCGCCCGGCTTGAGATCAAAGGAGATTTCCTCGATCGCAATTTCAGGGCGAGTGCGATATTGAAATGAAAGATTTTCGATGATGAGCGGGGAATTGGACATGGCATCCCTATTTTACACTGAAAACCGCCTCCACTGCATCACCAACTTTTGCGCCCAATGTTTGCGCGGCATTGCCGTTCACCACGGCGATTTCGACATAGTCCTCGCTGTCCACCACCGCCACCAGGTCGCCGGCAGGGCGATGCCCGTACGACTCGACCAGCCCGTTCACATCCGCTCCTCGAAGGCGGAACAGGATATCGGTCCGGCCCTGGAGCGCAGACGCGGGCAAATCGGTCGTGATGTTGCCGAAGATGTCGATCACTGTCACATGCGCGGTAAATCCGGTCGGCGTCTTTTCCGGGCGGGTCATTTTCATGCGGACGGGATCGTCGAACGGCGTGCCCAGATCGCGCAGGGCAACTCCACTGGCAAGATGCGCCGCAACGGGTGAAAAAATATCGCGTCCATGAAATGTGTTGCTCACTTTTGGCAGCCAGAACTTCGGCTGATCGAGATGAACGAATTCAATCGGGAGGCCGCCGCGCCCGGCGTCTTCGAGGATGGGCGTGAGCAGGCCGTTATCGGGCCCAACAAAATAATGGTCGCCGAGCCGAGCCGCAAGCGGACGGCGGCGCGTGCCGACCCCGGGGTCGACCACGTAGACATGCACGGTGTCCTTCGGGAAAAACGAATATGCACGCCACAACGCAAACGCGCCTTCGCGAATATCCTGCGCGGCGATCATGTGACTGATGTCTGCGATTTTTGCATCGGGGGCGATTTTATAGATCACCCCCTTCAATACGCCCACAAATCCATTTCGGATTCCAAAATCGGTTGTCAGGGAAATGGTTGCCATTTTTATTCCAGCACTTCAACAAGGGCGTCATACAGCGCGGGAATAATCTTCGGGGACTCAAAAGACCCGGTAATGATGGACGGGTCCTTCATCCCGTGTCCCGTGCAAACAACCACCACCCGTTTATCTTTCGGTTCAAACCCAGCGCCTTTGCGCGCTTCCGCGAAGAGACCGGCGATTCCCGCCGCCGAAGCAGGCTCCACCCAAACGCCCTCGCCTGCAAGAATTTTCTGCGCCGCTAAAATTTCATCATCCGGGACGGCAATGATCCGTCCCCCTGATTCGTGCGCGGCCTCCAGCGCCTGCTCTCCGCGCGCCGGGCGTCCGATGCGGATGGCGGTCGCGATGGTTTCGGGCTTGTCCACGGCATGGCCCAATACAAGCGGGGCCGCGCCCGCGGCCTGCACGCCGAGCACGCGCGGCAGTCCCTTTTGATATTGCCTGAAGCCCGCCCAGTATGATGTGATATTCCCCGCATTGCCAACGGGCAGGCATAACCAATCGGGCGCGCTTCCGAACACATCGCAGATTTCGAACGCGGCGGTCTTCTGTCCCTCGATGCGGAACGGGTTGATCGAATTTACCAGCGCAATCGGCGTCTTTTGTGTGATTTCCACAACAAGCGCGAGCGCTTCATCAAACGAACCCTGCACCTGGATCACTTCCGCGCCATGGGCAATTGCACCCGCCAGTTTTCCCACCGCGACCTTGCCTTCGGGAATCAGCACAATTGCGCGCAGGCCCGCGCGTGCCGCATACGCGGCGGCAGACGCAGCCGTATTCCCGGTCGAAGCGCAAATGACGGTTTCGGCCCCGCGTCCCAGCGCTTCGCTGATCGCCGCAGTCATGCCGCGATCCTTGAACGAGCCGGTGGGGTTCAATCCCTCGAACTTGATGAACAACTCGATGCCCAATTCCCGGCCGAGCCGCGGCATCGGAATTAGGGGGGTATTCCCCTCCAGCAAGGAGATTTCCCTTGTGTGCGCGGGCAGGTCGAGCAGGTTTCCATAACGATGTAGAACGCCTTGATAGGTCATGTCAACTCCAGGCTGCAATTTTCAGCGATTATAAACCGGGAAAGTTATAAACTCACCTTACACAAAACGTCCCGAAGGTTCCCGAAATTCGGGCTTGCAATCTGCCCAAACTTTCGGGACGGTGCGTAACATCACTTATAAATACGACTTCCGCTGTCTGGTTCAGCCCATTTTCCCAATTATAAAGTTATAATCGCCGCCATGTTAAAAATCCGTGTACCCGCCACCTCCGCCAACCTCGGGCCCGGCTTCGATTGCATGGGCATGGCGCTCGACCTTTGGAATGAAATGACATTCGAACCTGCTGACGAAGTGATCTACGAAGTCACAGGCGAAGACGCGCATAAATTGAACCTCTACCCCAAAAACCTGTTGACCAATTCATTCATCCAGGTTTACGATTTTTGCGGCAAGAAGTTCACGGGCATAAAGGTCAAATCGCACAACAACATCCTGTTGAGCAGTGGCGTCGGCTCCAGCGCGGCAGCAATTGTGGCGGGACTGTTCGCGGCCAATGAACTGCTCGGAAATCCATTGGGTACCTACGGACTTTTGAGAATCGCCAGCCAGATCGAAGGCCACCCGGATAACGTCGCGCCCGCCCTGCTGGGCGGCCTCGTCATCGCAGTCATCCAACAGCACGAAATTGTCTGGCGCAAATACGAAATTCCCGAATTTTCCATCGTCATCGCCAAGCCTGAAATGGAGTGGACGACCCAGGTGGGGCGGGCAATCCTGCCGCCGACCGTCTCACGCGCGGACGCCATCTTCAACATTGGCCGCACGCCGCTTGTGATAGAGGCCCTGCGCACCGGCGATCTCGGCCTGCTCCAAAAAGTAATGGACGACAAACTTCACCAACCCTACCGGCTGGAGCAAATCTCCGCGGGGATGAAAGCCTACAAGGTCGCGAAGGAGTTCGGCGCGGTGGCGCTTTCAGGCGCAGGGCCGGCCCTGGTCTGTTTCGTCGAACCAAAAAATGCAGAAACTGCCATGACGAGCATCATGGCCGCGATCACGGATGAGGGCATCCAGGCAAGGGGCTTGATCACCCGCCCAAGCAGCCAGGGGATTTATCGGGTGGAATAAATCGACGAACCCGCCAGCCGGCCGCGCGGCATTTGATATTCAGGGCTCTACCGTTTTTAACGGGAAAACCATTTTTAAACACAAAGTCCACAAAGGCTACGAAGGGATAACGCCTGTAAAGTCAGCCCTTTTCCCCCCTTGGTGTACTTGGTGTCCTTCGTGTTCAGGCTCTTTCCCGCCAGAAACAGGAGAGCCATATTTAGCCGGCATATCAAAGTTTCGGCAGGACAATGGACTGTTGCTTTTGGTATTTTCCCTTCTTGTCTGCATACGAGATTTCACATTCCTCGTCTGCCTCGAAGAATAGAACCTGGGCCAGGCCTTCGTTGGCGTAAATCTTGGCGGGGAGCGGGGTCGTGTTGGAGATTTCCAGCGTAACGAAGCCTTCCCACTCCGGTTCGAAGGGGGTCACATTGACGATGATCCCGCACCTTGCGTACGTTGATTTTCCGAGACAAATCGTCAGCACCTTGCGCGGGATGCGGAAGTATTCGACGGTGCGCGCAAGCGCGAACGAGTTCGGCGGGATGACACACACGTCGCCGATAAAATCCACCATGGATTTGGTGTCGAAGTTCTTCGGGTCCACGGTGGCGGAGAAAACGTTGGTGAAAATCTTGAACTCATCCGCGACACGTACATCGTATCCATACGACGAAACGCCGTAGGAAACAACCCCGTCGCGGACTTGTTTCTCTTCAAACGGCTCGATCATGCGATGCTCGTGCGCCATCCTGCGAATCCAGTGGTCAGGTTTAAGTCCCATGAAAAACTCCTAAATTCCGCCGCGTTCCTTCATGACTTTTCGAATTTCCTTTTCCAATTTATCTGCTTCCTTTTCCAGTTCAGCCAGTTCGGCCAGCATCCTCCCGCCGGCAGATTTGTCTTCCAGCGAGTTGATATTGATGCGGACGTTGTAACCCGCGGCGGTCAGCGCGGCGCGGGACATGGCAAAGCCGGACATGGCGTCGCTGATGGCATTTGCATTCCCATCCTGCGCGCACTTCAAGGCAAGTTCCATCACCCTGACCGCGTCCTCTGCAACGTGGAGCGGGATATGCGCGGCGTTGAGCGTGGCCTTGATGATGGCGGCGTCGCGTGCGGATTTTTGCCCGTCGGTCTCTTTGGGCAGTTTGAAGGTGGCCATCAAGACTTCAAAGGAACCGGCGTCGTCGTCCACGGCCTGGGTCAATTCCTGGCGGAGATTCTCCGCCACAACACGAATGGCCTGCATTTCGGCTTCGACTCCGGCATATTTCTTTTTGCCGATGGTCAGTCCTGCAACCATGGCGACGAGTCCCGCGCCCATGGCTCCCGCGAAGGCCGCGGCAGAGCCGCCGCCGGGAGTCGGTGTCGGGGCGGCCAATTCGTCAGGAAACGAGGGGCAGGCATCGGCGGAGTCTGATTCGGCGGCGGAGGCGGCGGAGAAAAGCCTGGTTTCAAGAATCTGTTCCTTGTCAAACTGATCCAATTGGGTGTACCAGACCGCCGCGTCCACCAAAGCCTCCTGCGGGATCAATCCGACAAGTTCGCTGTGATGAATGGCCGCGCCATATCGTTCGGCTTCGCGCCGGATGGTTTCGACCACGCGCGCCAGCGGCGTCTCGCGGAAATTGGTGAAGTTCATGGAAATCTGGGCGCGGCCTTCAACAAGCAATCCCAAAGCCTTGAGATGGCGATAGCCGCCCGAGGAATGGCGGATCACCTTTGCGATCTTTTTTGCAATGTCAACTTCGGGGGTGGTCAGGTAGACATTGAAGGCGATAAGGAAATTGCGCGCACCGATGACGGTTGCGCCCGCTTTGGGGAGTTTGGCGGGGCCGAAATCGGGTTTGCGCTCCGGATTCGTCCCGATCTCGGATTTGAGTCCCTCGTATTGACCTTTGCGGATATTTTCGAGATTCGTCCGTTCGGGACGGGCCGCCGCCGCTTCGTACAAATAGACGGGGAGGTTGAGTTCGCTGCCGACGCGTTGACCCAGTCTTTTGGCAAGCGCGACACACTCCTCCATGCTGACGCCGCTCAACGGAACAAACGGACAGACATCCGTCGCGCCGATGCGCGGGTGCGCGCCAGTGTGCCGGTCAAGGTCGATTAGTTCGGCGGCGGTCTTGATGGCGCGGAAGGCGGCCTCCTCCACGCCTGCGGGCGTGCCGGCAAAGGTCAGCACTGTGCGGTTGTGGTCGAGGTCGGAGGAACGGTCGAGCAGGCGTGCGCCTTCGACCGAGGAGATGGCGGCGGCAATCCGGTCGATCACTTCAGGCCGCCGCGCTTCGGAGAAATTGGGAATGCATTCGATGAGTTGAGTGGTCATGTAATCTCGCGGTTAAATGGTCGGGTGATTGGGTGGTCTCATGGTCGCATGATTGGGAAATTGGGCGTTGTTCCCGGCATGAATCAAGACCACATCGGCAATGTCAATTATAACGGTGAAAGGACGGAAGAAAAAAGCGGGATTCAAGGATGAAAAACCCCCGGTTGGCGGGGAGTTTTTTGTTTGCAAAGAAAGGATGGATGAATTGAAGGATAACAATATCCCCGTCTGTTGACGGGGATATTGGGTCATTTGATGGACAGATACATTTCCTGAAGCGGAATCATATGATCCACTAATTTTTTTGCAAGCGACAGCGACAACACCAGGGGATTTGATGCCAGCGCATGTTCGAGCGTCTTCCGATCCCCGTTCCAGATTGCGTCCGCCGCCAGCCATTGATATTCCGCCAGCATGTGAAGCAAGCCCGTCACCTCGGAGGGCAGCCTGCCTTGCGCCAGCGGAGTCGCCGCTGTGCGCTCCAATCGGGCGGGGACTTCCACCACACGGTCAGGCGCAAGGTCAGCCAATGCGGAGCGGTTGGGAACATTCAAGGTGTAAATTTTTTGATCGTGTGTTGCGAGTCCGCGCAGCACATCCACAGCCATATCGCCAAACAGCGAGCCGCCGCGCACATGGGTTAAGTGCGGCACATCTGCGGCAATCTGCTCCTTGAAATGCTGGTAATAGCCGGGCAGGGATTCCAAAATTACCTGTGCGCGGGTCTTGGGGGACGACTGGGCTTCCGCGACCGTCTCTTCACGAAAATAATAATATTGCATGTAACTGTTGGGCAGACGCCCGTATTCACACGTCAAACGGAATTGGCGTTTCGTGCGCTCGCTCACATCCTCACGCGCCAGAACTTCATCCAAATGACGTGCCATGACTTCGACTCCATCCTCGCCATCCATTTCAAATTTCGTGCTCCAGGTCGCGTGATTCAATCCAACCGCTTCCAGGTCAATGACCGCCTGCGGCATGTTCAACGCGCGGCGGATGTTTTGCTTGTCCTCACTGCTCTGGTCGCAGATGCTGATGCAAGGCACGTCGCTAAAGTGAGTCACCGCCTCCGCAACGATCTGGGTCGGGTTGGTGTAGTTGAGCAGGACAGCGGAAGGCGCGAACTCTTTCATATCCTTGATGAGCGACTTGATGACAGGCAGGGTGCGCATGGCGAAGAAGAAGCCGCCAGGTCCAATCGTCTCCTGCCCGATCACATTGTATTTTAGAGGGATGCTTTCATCCTGGTAGCGGGATTCAAATCCGCCCTGCCGAAAAGAAGTCAGCACGAAATCCGCGCCGCTGACTGCCGCCTGGCGGTTGGTGGTGGCTGTGATGGAAAGATCAACGCCAGCCGCCTTGATCATCTTCATGCCGAGTTGATGCACAATGTTGAGTTCCTGCTCGGCGATATCCATCAACGCAATTTCTGCGCCTGCAAAGGCTTGCGCGTTTTGAATAAAAGCATGAATCAATCCAGGGGCGTACGCGCTGCCCCCGCCTATGATGGCAATTTTGAGAGCCATTTTTCCATCTCCTTGAGTGTTGGGGTGGCGGTCGCGCCGCCTTTGGCAGTGGTGGTCAGTCCGCCGCAAACCGCGCCGATCCGCATACAATTTTTGAGGGGACTTCCCATTGTGTAGGCGTACAGGAAGCCCGCATCGAAAGCGTCTCCTGCGCCTGTGGTGTCAATTGGAGTCACGGGGATTGCGGGAATTTGAATACATTTCTGTTCGTGATGTAAAAATGATTCCGCGCCTTCCCGCCCATTTTTCATGACAATCATGCCATGTGGCATGGTGTCGAGAATTTGGCGCGCCGCCTGATTCGCATCTTCGTTCTGGGCAATGTGACACAGCTCGGAACGGCTGGGCAGGAAGATATCCAAGTCGGCAATCATCGCGCGCAGGCGGGGATCGAGAAGGGCTTGCTCGTCCCAACCGGGATCCATCGAAATGGTCGCGCCAGCGGCGTGCGCGATTTGACAGGCATCCGGCGTTTCAATCCCCGCCAAATAACTGCACACATGCAGGTGTTTTGTGGGATGCGCCTGAAGCACAGCCGCCAGGTCGGGGGGTGTTTCTGGTTGTTTGAAGCGCGTGATGAACGCCCGATCTTTGGGAAAAGACAGGGCAACCGTCAGTTGCGGCAAAGGATGCGGATGCCTGCGGATCAATGAGCAGTCGAGTCCCATCTCTTCCAATAATTGCGCGGTGACACGGCTGAATGGGTCATTACCCAAATCTGCAATTAGTCCCACCCGCGCGCCTAAACGATGGAGTCCTGTCGCAACAATGGCGCTGCCGCCCAATGCCAGAGTCAAGTCGCCTGCAAACAATTCCTTTCCCAGCTCAGGCATACCTGACAAGTCAGTGAAAATCAGGTCGCAAAAAATGGGACCATAAACCAGGACATCGTAACTCATGTATCCTTTTCAGTCAGCAAGTCCAACGCGTTGTCGTAAAACGGGGACGCAATTGGACCGTTAAGAATGGGATCGCCCGTTTCCTGCATCCATTGCAAAAGTTTTTTACGCAGTTCTTGAAAGACTTCGGCGTGAGCTGGGTTCGAGACCAGGTTATTCTGTTCAAGTTTATCCTGCTGTAAATCGTACAACTCGAACGGCGGACGCTCGACGGTGATTTGCTCGATCATCTGCGGAAAGATCGGGCTGTGCATGATGTCGCCTGGAACGTTGATGATGCCCGCTTCGATATTCCAAATCAATTTGTAGCGTTCGGTGCGAATGGCGCGCTGAGGCTCATAAGCGGTGTGGAATGTCTTCTCGGCAAAAATATGCTCGCGGGCTTGATGTGTTTTTTGGCGCAGTAAGTTTGCGAAGCTCTGCCCCTGAAGTTGCGTGGGGATGTCCAAACCCAGCATATCCAAAATGGTTGGAACCATATCCACGTTGCTGATGAGTTCGCCGAAGACCCGTCCGCCCACCAGACCGAATGACTCGGCAACCATCATCAGCGCGACTTCAATGCCTGGGTCGTACATGGTGCATTTGGCGCGCGGCATGGCGATGCCGTGGTCGGTGGTGAAAATCAGCCAGGTGTCCCGCATTAAATTCAGGTCGCGCAGAGTCCGCCAAATTCTGCCGAAGGCTTGGTCAACTTCCCCGATGACGCCCTGCAATTCGGCAAACTCGCCTTCAGCTTCGGGGGTCTGCGCCAGATAGGGCGGGACTTCTACGCCAAGGCTGCTGTCAGGCGGCGACTGTTTGAATTGTCCGCGGCTGTCGCGATGCGGAGACATAAATCCGATGTTGAGGAAGAATGGCTGGGCGGGAGCATTTCGCAAATAGGTTTCGACCAGTTCGCCCACCCTGCTTGCGCTGTTTTCCATCTGAACCTGCTGGAAGCCCAGTTTTTTGATCTCC